>Ga0208321_1000016_pt1 | contig 310881 bp, 262 predicted proteins | sample June2015DPH_4_15_FD_184692 | JGI IMG/M metagenome (GOLD analysis project Ga0208321, IMG submission 184692) | Peatland microbial communities from SPRUCE experiment site at the Marcell Experimental Forest, Minnesota, USA - June2015DPH_4_150... | ecosystem: Environmental > Terrestrial > Soil >...
CGCTGCCATCAAGGAATATTTGGACAATCACAACCAGAATCCTCGTGTCTTTGTATGGACCGCCTCGGTCGAACGAATCATGTCCAAAGTCGCCAAATGTAAAGAAGCGTTGGGGACACTACACTAGATGGCACTCCCCAGGGTACGCCGAGGGTCGAATCCATGAGATAATACCGACCGTTAAAACCCGAAAGGCGCGCCCTGTTGACGGCTAAGGGTCTTATACGGGCTGTTCGTTTTTCGTAGGAGAAAGGCTACCGCCTGTCATTCTGAGCATGCATAGCCGAAAGCGGCTATCCCTGATGTCAGAAACGGGTACTGAAAGGGAGGATCGATGGGACCGTGGCAGGCCCCGGCAGGGGCCAACCGTGAGTAGCCGCAGGTTTTAACCTGCGGATAGCAAAGCCCACCCGGCCGCCCCAACCCCGACGGGGTTGACCCTACGAACGTTCGGCCCCTCCAGGGCCGGAACGATCTCTCGGCTTCCCTTTCCGTAGGTTTCATCCCGCGTGGCGGGACTACTCACGGTATGCCGCTTCGCGGCACTCGCGATGCGGCGGCTGAACAACGGGCTCACGGGGCCGTTCGAGGGAGCCCAGAGCACGCGTGCCGTTCGCATGACTTTGATGGGAGGTCAAAATGAAAAGCTTGACACGTCGAGATCTGCTGAAGACGAGCCTGCTGGCGCCGGCCGTAGTAGCGGCGGCCCACGAAGCTGTGGCCGACCGGAAGGTGGCGATGGGAGCGCCGGGCGAGGCTGCCGCAACCGGCGCGCCGCCCGCAGGGTCCACACCTGAGTCGCCGGGCCCTGGGGCCGGACGGGAACGTTTCCTATTGGATTTTGGCTGGCGCTTCCATTTCGGGCATGCCAATGACCCCGCTAAGGACTTCGGATTCGGGGGCGGAAGGTCCGGGAACTTCCAGAAGACGGGGAGTTTCCTTCCTGCTGGCGCCCTGGCGTTCGACGATAACGACTGGCGGTCTTTGGACCTGCCTCACGATTGGGCCATCGAGCTGCCCTTCGAAAACGATCCGGCGCTCTCAAGCAAAGGGTTCTACCCGTTGGGACGGACCTACCCGGCCACGAGTGTCGGATGGTATCGCCGGGTCTTCGAGCTTTCCGGCACGGACGCAGGCAAGCGGATCACGATCGAGTTCGATGGCTCGTACCGGGAAACGATGGTGGTCTTCAACGGCTTCTACATCGGCCGGCACAGCGGCGGATACGATCCGTTCAGCTTCGATGTGACCGACTTTGCGACTCTGGGTGGGAGGAACGTGCTGCTGGTTCGTGTGGATGCCACCTCGAGCGATGGCTGGTTCTACGAGGGAGCGGGGATTTACCGGCACGTCTGGCTGGTGAAGACGCACCCGGTTCATGTAAAGCAATGGGGCACCTTCGTGCGCACCCAGGTGCGGCGCGGCGAAGCTACCGTCTTGATCCGCACGGAGGTGGATAACCACGGCAAAGGTGCGCAGAGTACGCGCGTCACCTCGACGATTCTCGATCCCTTCGGCAAGGCGGCGGGGAAAGTGGCGACTGCCCCGGCATCCATTCCGGAATGGGGAGATCAAACCTACAAGCAAGAGATTGTGGTGAACCAGCCCGCCCTGTGGTCCCTCGAGGAGCGGAACCTCTACAAGCTGGTGACGGAAGTTGAAGCGAGTGGCAAGGTCGTCGATCGCTACGAGACGCCGTTTGGCATTCGCACGGTGAGCTTCGACGCGGAGAAGGGCTTCCTCCTGAACGGCGAGTCCGTCAAGCTGAAGGGAACCTGCAACCACCAGGATCATGCGGGGCTGGGCGCGGCGCTGCCGGACGCGGTGCAGTATTACCGCATCCGGAAGCTTCAGGAGATGGGCTGCAACGCCTACCGCACGTCGCACAACCCTCCCACTCCGGAGCTGCTCGACGCCTGCGACGAGCTGGGGATGCTCGTGTTCGATGAGACGCGCATGATGTCATCGAATCCAGAAGGCCTGAGCCAGTTCGAGAATCTTGTGCGGCGCGACCGCAATCATCCCAGCGTCTTCATGTGGTCGATGGGAAATGAAGAAGGCCAGGCGAACACCGAAAAGGGGTTGCATATTCTGACCGCGATGAAAGAAATTGCGACCCAGTACGACGGCTCGCGGCCCGTGTCGATTGCACCCATCCGGGCGATTGGGGTCGGCGGCCTGGTCATGTGCGACGTCATGGGCTACAACTACATGGACCCTGGCGCCGAGGCCTACCACAAAGCCCATCCTGAGATCCCTGTTGTCGGCACGGAGACCGTCAGCGCCGTCGGCACGCGCGGCATCTACGTCACGGACCGCGAGAAAGGCTTCGTGGGATCTTACGATCCGTACACCACCACCGGCCGCGCTTCGGCGGAAGGCTGGTGGAGGTTCTGCAATGCGCGGCCGTGGCTCACGGGAGGCTTCGTGTGGACAGGGTTCGACTATCGCGGTGAACCCTCGCCCTACCAGTGGCCCAACATCAGCTCGCAGTACGGGATTATCGATACCTGTGGCTTCCCAAAAGATACTTTCTACTACTACCAATCCTGGTGGACTTCCCGGCCGGTGCTGCACGTCTTCCCGCATTGGAATTGGCCGGGCATGGAGGGACAGGAGATCGCGGTCTGGGTCTACTCGAACCTGGACAAGGTGGAGCTGTTCCTCAACGGACAGAGCCTCGGCACGAAGGAAATGAATAAGGATTCGCACCTCGCGTGGATCGTCAAGTATGCTCCCGGCGCCATCGAGGCGCGGGGCTACAAGGACGGCAAGCAGGTGATGACGGCAAAGCGCGAAACCACGGGGCCGGCAGCAAAGCTGGTGATGAATGCGGACCGCAAAGAGGTCTCCGCCGATGGCGAAGACGTGGCGATGTTCGCCGTCGGAGTTCACGATGCACAAGGCCGCGTGGTGCCGATAGCCGACAACGAAGTGACGTTCCGGGTCTCCGGCGAGGGAAAACTGATCGGCGTCGGCAACGGCGACCCCACCAGCCACGAATCCGACAAGGGCACATCGCGAAAAGCCTTTTCCGGTTTTTGCACGGCCATTGTCCAGTCTACGAAGACTGCCGCGAACATCACCGTGGAGGCGACATCCCCCGGACTCGCGCCGGCCAGCGTTACGATTGCAGCGAAAGCCGCGACGCTGCGTCCCCAAGTGGCGGTTTGGGAACGCGAGGTGCCGGTGGGTTCGGGCATCACCGGCCTGTGGAGGCCGATCCCGAGGACCGGCGACGCCAACGGCCTGCTCGCGTTGCTCCTCGGCGGTGGCGACACGGTGTTCTCTCTCCGGCAGGATGGGAACAGCCTCACGGGAAGCGTGGAGGGCGCCGGCGGCGGCTTCTTTGGCGGCAACGATGCGCCCCTCCCGATCGAGGAAGGCAAAGTAGACGGCAACAGTGTCTCCTTCAAAGCTGGAAACAGCACCTATGCGGGAACGCTGAAGGGAGACCAGATCGAGCTTCAACGGATGGTAGATTTCGGCTTCCGGCTGACGACCGCTCCTGAGGCGCCGGCGGGGACGCGCCCGGCGATTGGGCCCCCGCCGGACGGTTCGGACCCGTCGAGGGGAGACGACTGGGGACGTCCCCCGGGTCCGCTTGTTCTGCATCGGGTTCAGCGGTAGAGATCGCTTTGCACTGACAGAGCCGGTTCCGTTGACATTCGTGGATCTCAGGCCGGCAGAACGTAACAAAGTTGAATTAATCGAGACCGCTGAGAGCGCAAAAGTAGCCAATTCTTCCACGGGCTTTTAGGGAGGCGGTATCGACTGCGTGCTGGGCATTTCAACCGCGCCCACGGACCCATCGGGCTCGAGCTCGAGAGTGGGCGTGTAAAGGCCGAGGAACTTGCGCCTCCACCATAGGCCCTCTGCACGCTTGACCTTCAGATCGGTGAACCAGTACCGCCACAACACGGCGCGCACCTCACGCGGGGGCTTGTCAGGGAAAGGATTCCCGGCAAAAAGCGAAGGGACACTAGGACTCCCGCGGAGGAGCTGAATCTCTAGGCCCACGACGAAGGGGCTTTCTCTCCAGCCGCCCAGCGATGCAAACCACAGGTTCCATTCAAAGCGAGGTTGATAAGGGGCATAAACGCGCGGCGCCTCGCGTGGATTCTGTGGCTTGTAGCGAAAGGGATAGGCGACCCAGACTTGTCCATCACTCGACCCCTGAAATTCGATTTCATACCGCGCTCGCGTCATGACCGCAAAAAGCCCATATTCATTGGAGATACGAAACGGCTCAAGCAACACAATGGGTGAGGTAGGAAGAGGCAACACCAGGAAGATCATCAACAGCAACAGAACGGTGGTGGTGTAGAAGACCCACAAGAGAACCAAAGCGGAAGAAAAGATCGATGCTCGCTGGACCAATCCAAGGAAGCGGGATAACTTTGCGGGGACCTCGACAACAAGCTCCTGGCCGGTAGTTGTCGGCCGAGGTGGAGCGACGAGCCGCGAATCTGCCGCCGCCGGGAACTTTCCACCTCCAAGGAATAATCCTGTCAAACCTCGAAGCAACGAGACCAAAAACTTGTCGTCCAACAGCACCATGCCCAGGGAAAAGACAAGGTAGTTTAGGAAAGCCAGATTGGCGGTGAGGATGATGCCGATTTGGAAGGGCGTGACGACAAGGAAGCACAGAAGGCGGAAGCGCCGTGGCAGGAAGAGCATCCAAACCAAGCCAAGCTCGATTATGAGCGTGGCGAGCGCTACAGAAGCCTGGAATCTGTGCGGGAGTTGCTGCGCGTACCAGCCAATCCAATCGGGCAGGGGGCCGTTCTCGTAGTAATGGTCGAGGGCGGTCAGGCTCCTCCACTGGGGGTCGTGGCTCGCCACTTTGACGATCCCGGATTCGAAGTAAATGCGGAACCACTCCCAGTGCAGTAGGAAAAGGCTGGCGCGAGAAGGTGGGTGGTCATCACCCAAGCCAGGCCGCCAGCCCCGAGGAGCAAAGAACAGGCTGATGAATGCAGCCTCAAGAAGCATGCCGTCGGATTGGTAGGAGGAGAACTCCTGGGCGGCGGCCACAAAGGAGAGAAACATCACCAAACAGACTGCAATCATCCCGCGAGGCCAAAAGTTCAGCACTAGCATGACGGAGGCGATCAACCCGACCCAAGAGATCGCCATGAGCGCGTGGTTCCCACTGCTCAACCACAAGAGGCTTGGAACATACCAATAGGCCCTCGCCCCGGCCTGCTCGTGCAAAGCGCTCAGATAACGGCCAGCGGGAAGAATCCCATCAGGCCCGATTAGTCCGCGGATTTGAAAAAGCAGGGAATAGAACGCCGAGAAGAAAATTAGCCCCAACGCCCGAAGCCAAAGCCAGCGCGGCCTGAGGTGCCCGCGCTGCGAAGCTCCTTCCGCCCCGAAGACGTAATTGAACAGCGAATTGAAGCGGAGCACCATGCAGTGGCTAATCCACAATGTTACAATAGGCGACGCTTTGAACTACATCTTCATTTGCGAAAAAGAGGAACGATCTATGACCGAGCAAATCAACCGGCGTGATTTCTTCAAACGGGCGGCGGTGAGCACTGCAGGCGTCAGCCTGGCGATGTCCGGCGCCAGCACCGGTAGTGTCCTGAGCGCCAATGACAGAATCCGGCTGGGCCTGATCGGCTGCGGACGCCAGGGCGTCGATAACATGAGGCATTTCATGAAGCAGGGTGTGGAAGTCGCCGCGGTGTGCGACGTTTACGAACCCAATTTGCAGAAAGGGCTGGAGGCGGCGGGCGGAAAGGCGAAAGCGCTGAAGGACTTTCGGCAAGTACTCGACGACAAGGAGATCGACGCGGTCATCGTCGCGACGCCCGACCATTGGCATGCGCTGCCCACCGTCATGGCCTGCCAAGCTGGGAAGGACGTGTATGTTGAGAAACCCATATGCGTTGCTGTCGAAGAAGGCAAGAAGATGGTGGAGGCCGAGCGGAAGTACAAGCGCGTAGTGCAGGTAGGGCTTTGGCAGCGCTCCAACCTGCACTTCCAGAAAGCTGCGCAACTGGTCCAGGACGGGCTGATCGGAAAAGTCAGTTTCGTAAGGACCGAGAACTATTCCGACATCTACCCGGACGGCATCGGCAACCCACCGGACTCCGACCCGCCACCGGGACTCGATTGGGACATGTGGCTGGGGCCGGCGCCAAAAGTGGCGTTTAACTAGAATCGCTTCGGGGTGGGCGACCGCTGGTCAACCTTCCGCTACTTCTACGATTATGCCAACGGGTGGCCCGGCGATTGGGGCGTGCATCGGCTCGACATTGTGCAGTGGGCATTACGAGTCGATGGCCCGCATACCATCACAGCTTCCGGCAGGAAGTTCTACCTCAAGGACAACAGCGACACCCCCGATACGCTCCAGATAACGCTCGAATACCCCGACTTTGTCGCCACCTACGAAAACCGGCTGTGCAATGAGAGCGCGATGGACAACCATGGTTACGGAATCGAGATCCATGGCACGGACGGAACAATGTTTGTGGACCGCGAGGGCTTTCAAGTCTTCCCGGAAGGCACGGAGGTCGAAGGAAAGCGAGTAGCAAAGACCGCCGAAATGAAAATGGAAAGAGTGGACGACGGGCTGGCAAACCATGTTGCCAACATGCTGGAGTGCATGAGGACCCGCAAGCTGCCGCAAAGCGATATTGAGTTTGGCCACCGCTCGACCAGCACCTGCCTATTGGCTAACGTTGCCCTGCGGAGCAAGGAGCGGCTGGAATGGGACGTGGCCAGCCAAAGGCTGACCAAGGGCAGCCCGGCGGCGCAAAAGCTTTTGAGCCGTGAATATCGCGCCCCCTGGAAGCTGGGGGTTTGAAAACAGTTAACAGTCGACAGTCGAGAGTCGATAGTCAGAGTTTGGAGTGCGGCAGCTTGCTGCCGCTTTCTCCCCTTCCGCCGTACAGCTTGCTGGCCGTGCACAGGAAAGCAGTACTCGGGCCGGTGAAGCGCGAGCAAGCTCGCGGAGAAAAGCGGCAGCAAGCTGCCGCACTCCAGGGCGTCTTCGGCGCTTCCGACCTTCGACTTTCGACTTTCGACTTTTGACTTTCGACCTTTGACTTTTGGCATGCCTTACGGAAGGGAGGTGACGTAGATTGCCGACCCACTTTCGAACGCGTCGGGAGCGATGAAGGCTTCAGCTTGCTGGGAGTCACCACCCAAAGAAAGAATCGGCTTTCCCGGCGCCGATTGGACAATGGGTAAGAACTCGTCGGTTGAGGTCAGGCGCGTGACTTGACCGGCGCAAAAGCAATAGAGCCCCAGATCAGTGGGTGAACCAAGGGGTGTTGCGGCAAAGATGATGTTTCCCTGAGCGGAGGTGGTTTGACCCTCGATCTGGCCCAGGGGTTTGACTTCCGGGGCGCCAGCGACATGCTTGGCCATCACCGGCTGGGAAGGGTCGCCCGCCAAGAGCGCCGTTTGCACGTTCTCGCCCTCCATAACGACCAGGACCATTTGGACCAGCGCCTGGCCGGCACTCGGACCAAGAATCTGAACGGTGTCTGCCGGATCGGGTGGAGGCTTGAGCTCCTGAAAGCTGCGAATGGCCACGGCGCGGAAGAACTGCTCGAGGGCGACATCGGGGGGAGTGCCGCGCCGAGCCAGGGCCGCCTCATCGTGGCTGAAGAAAATCGGCTCGAACAAGTCTTTAGGTGTTAGGGAGACACCTGCCGGAAACTCCAAGCTTCGAAGCTCGCGCGGCGTCCATAGGAATAAGCCCGTACCAGGATTTTTGCCGCCCCAGCGCGCGCCAAACAAGATGTTTCCTTGCGAGTTGATTAAAGGCGCTGAGAATTCGAGGAAGGCGGCGTCCGGAATTCCCGGAAGGCTGTCGGCGCTTGTCAGCAGCGCCCTGGCGCCTGTTCCGTCCACGCGGATGATGGCGCTGCTGGGATTTCCCTCCGTGTCTTTCAAGCCGGCCGCAAAGCAAATCGCCCCCGCGTCATTGAGGCTGGGCGCGCTGAACGAATCGTAGGAGGTCTTGAGGATCGGCGCCCGCAGACCCTGGAAGGCCACCACGGAAAAACTTACGCCGCTGGACCTGACGACAGCCCGCAGCTCATTCCGTGCACCCCGCAGGGATGAAAGGAAGACGATCTCCCGGTTGTCATTCATGGCCAGGTTGGAAAATGGCCCGAAGGAAAATCCCGCGTGCCCAGGCACACCCGACCCGGCAGCGAGGAGCAGGCGCGTGTTCGATTGGGCAGACAACCATGGAGATACGGTGAGCAGAAGACTCAGGACGACAACAGAGAAGACCAGACTCCGTTCCACTCGGCTCATGAGGTCGCACCTGCGCGGCAAGCTGCCTGGTCCTTCCCCCAGCGCCACAATCCCGCAAAACGCCGATTTGCCTGCCGCGGCCGCTGGGGTTCTAAGCCCATTTAGAAAGCACCAAGTCCCCGGATGAAGGACTCATCGCTCAAATACCAGGAAGTATTGGTAGGGCAGGAAATCGAACTCCCTGGCAAGGTGAAAACCTGCGGCTCCAAATTCCTCGAGCACGTCCTGTCTGGCAATTTTCATCTCGAAGGTAGGCCCAACCGGCAGCCGACGTTTTTGAAAGTCGATGTTCACGATCCTGCCTCCGGGGCGCAGTGCATTCGCAAGCAAGGGGTAATACTTGGCCCGCTCAGTGATATGGTGGAGGGTCGCACAAATAAAGATCAGGTCCACGGACGCGGGCGCCAACTCCGGATCGTGAGCGTGAGCGAGAATAGTTTGGATATTGTGAAGGTTCTCTTGCCTGGCGCGCTGCTCAATGTACGCCAGCATTTCTTGGTCGATGTCGACGGCGTAGACTTTCCCGGCTGGTCCTACCTTGCGGGCAAACGGCACGGTGAAATATCCGGAACCTGCGCCGATATCCGCGATGTTTTCTCCGGATTTGAGATTCAGCACTCGAACGACTTCCTCAGGCTTCTGCCATGCCGCGCGGCTGGGATCCTCGAGATGCTGGATATACAAGTTCGTGGTTGCCGGCGGATTGTGTTCCTGGCACCCGAGTGGCGCTGTCCAAACAAGCCACCCTGCCAGCATCGACATCAGCAGAACCAAGGACCTTGTCTTCCCCATAAACTCTCCCGGCATGAATACCATCACAGCACAAGGGCCGGCTCGCCCATGTCCCGACAGGTCGGCCCGGAGACGCGCTTTCCCTGCGCCAGGACGGAATAAACTACCACCTCTGGAGAATGGAATGGGAACCCCTCGCGCGCGGCGATCTTAGGATTCAGTCGGATTGATGGATCGCCTTTTCCCTCTGGGCCTCTTTGCTGCATCCGAAGGAGCATCCTGTGCAAGCGGGTCTGCTTCATTCACCTTGGCCATTGCCGCCGCGTCGTCAGGCGCAATAACGAAGAATTGCGAGAGCTTAACGTCGTCCAGGATTTTCTGAACGTGCACATTAAGATTCGCCAAAACCATTCGAGTGCCGGCATTTTGGGCCGTCACACGAGCCCCCGCAAGAAAACCCAAACCCGTGGAATCAATGTAAGGGACATCAGAAAAATCGATGATGAGTTTTCTCGTCCCCGCGTCGATAAAGTCCTTAATCTTTTGTCTCAGGAAGGGCCCATCACTGCCCGCCAGGAATTTTCCGTTCAAGCTCACAATGACAATATCGTCCGCGAAACGCGCCGTAATTCTCACGATTACACCTCGCTGAGGAGCCGCTCAAAAGTCCACACGCCCCTATGGGTCCCGCCGATTCTCTTTTTCCGGTAAGGCTCTTCGAGAATTCGCGTTCCAGAATAAACAGGCGAAACTTGAAAGGCTATGCTACGGGAGGGGGCGAAGGGTTGTCAAGTCGAGTAAGGCAAACGGCAGGGTCCTGTCAAAGTCGGGGAGAAAGCGGCAGAGCCGCTTTGGGACCTTACCCTTCGGGGACTTTGACGCGACCCTGAGGTAAACGTTTCATCTCGGGGCGACAAGTCGAAAGTCGAGGGTCGAAAGTCGAAAGCAAACCGGTGGGAACCATGCGCGAGGGATTAAGCGCGCTCCAGCCGCAAGAATCTAATCGTTCGCGGGGTCCGCTTTCAAGTTTCGCACAAACTTACCCAGATCGCGGAGATTCATGACCAGATGTTTGAACCGCCGCAGGGCCAGTGCGTTGGCGCCGTCCGACAGGGCCAGCTCGGGGCGGTTATGGACTTCCATGAAAAGGCCATCTACTCCCGCCGCCACTCCCGCTCGTGCCAGGGTGCTGATGAATTGCGGTTGCCCACCGCTCTGGTGGCCTTCACCACCCGGCAATTGCAAGGCATGGGTTACGTCCAGGATGACCGGGAATCCGAAACCCTTCATGACGGCAACCCCCCGAATGTCCACAACCAGGTTGTTATAACCGAACGTGCTCCCTCGCTCGGTCACCAGGATCCAGTGGTTCTTCGTCCTCTCGACCTTTTCAATGGCATGGCGAATATCCCAGGGCGAGAGGAACTGCCCCTTTTTGATATTCACTACGGCGCCAGACCGCCCCGCTTCGAGAAGCAGATCGGTCTGACGACAAAGGAACGCCGGAATTTGGATGACATCGCAGACCTCTGCCGCCCGGTTAACCTGCGTTGCTTCGTGTACGTCAGTCAGAACGGGTATGCTGAACTCCCTCTTGACGCGCGCCAGGATCTGAAGCCCACGCTCCAACCCCGGGCCGCGATAGGAATCCAGCGCGGTGCGGTTGGCCTTGTCGAAGGAAGCCTTGAAGATATAGGGAATCCGGAGATCCTGCGTAATGGTGGCCAGCCGCTCGGCCATCATCATCGCATGTCGCTCGTTCTCGATGACGCAGGGCCCGGCAATCACAAAGAGTGGGTGGCCAGTTCCAAGCCTCAGCCTCCCAACAGGAACCACGTGACCCATTGTTCCCTCACTCCTGAGCTAAGACTTCGCCATGCGCAACCGCTTCGGAGGCGGTCACCTTAGCCCCTTCCTCCACAAAGGAGCTTGCGAATGTGGCCAACCTCGTTCGGCGATATTGATAGGCCGCGCCGATGAATGCTTTGAATAGCGGGTGAGGCTCGAGGGGACGCGACTTGAATTCAGGATGAAACTGGCAACCCAGGAACCACGGGTGGTCGCGGATTTCAACGATTTCCACGTAGGTGCCGTCCGGGGTCGCACCCGCCAGGTCCAACCCCTGGGCTACAAGGATTCCCTCATAATCGCGGTTGAATTCGTAGCGATGGCGGTGGCGCTCGGAAATCTCGAGCTGACCGTAGGCCTGATGAGCAAAAGAACCGGGCTTGAGCCGGGCGGCCCAGGCTCCCAAGCGCATGGTTCCCCCCAGCTCATCAATTCCCCGCAATTCACGAAGTTTGTAGATGACGCGATGCGGCGTGGATGGGTCAAACTCCGAACTATCCGCGCCGGTCAAGCCGCAGACATTACGCGCGTATTCTATTACTGCGCACTGCATGCCGAGGCATATGCCGAAATACGGCACCTTGCGTTGGCGAGCGAATTGGATGCCCCTCAACATGCCCAGAATTCCCCGCTTGCCAAAACCTCCCGGGACCAGGATGCCATCCAGCTCTTGCAGTTGGTCTTCCCAGTTCTCACCCTCCAGTCCCTCCGCGTCAACCCAGACCTTGTTGAGCTTCAAGTGGTGGGCAATGCTGCCGTGGACCAGGGCTTCGTTCAAGCTCTTGTAAGAGTCCTCATAGCCCACGTACTTTCCCACGATACCGATGGTTACCTCATCCTGCGGATGGCGGATGCGGTCCACAAGGTCAATCCACGGCTGGAGGTTGCGCTCGCCGGTCTTCAGGTTCAAGCAGCGCAGAATTTGGGAATCCAACCCCTCGCCCCCAAGAATCAACGGCACTTCGTAGATGTCGTCCACGTCCTTCGCGGTGATGACGGCATCTTCCGGGACGCTACAGAAGAGGGCGATCTTGGCTTTAATCTCGGCAGAAAGAAAGCGGTCCGTCCGGCAAAGGAGGATGTCCGGCTGAATGCCGATCTCGCGCAATTCCTTTACAGAATGTTGTGTGGGCTTGGTCTTTTGTTCGCGTGAAGTTTGTATAAAGGGCACGAGCGTCAAATGCACGAAGACCACATTTTCCCGGCCTAGTTCCTGCCGCATCTGCCGAATAGCCTCGAGGAACGGGAGTGATTCAATGTCTCCCACGGTCCCGCCGACTTCCACGATCACCACGTCGACGTCATTCGCGACCCTTTTGATGGCAGCTTTGATTTCGTTGGTAACGTGGGGAATCACTTGAACCGTTTTCCCCAGGTAATCGCCACGCCGTTCCTTCGTGATGATGATCTCGTAGATCCGTCCCGCCGTGCAGTTGTTGTCGCGTCGCGTCCTGACATGGCTGAAACGCTCATAGTGACCAAGATCAAGGTCGGTTTCGGCGCCGTCATCCGTGACGAAGACTTCGCCATGTTGAAACGGGCTCAACGTTCCAGGATCAACATTTAAGTAAGGGTCCAATTTCAGGAACGAGACCTTAAGTCCCCGCCCCTCAAGCAAACACCCAATCGAGGCTGCGGCAAGACCTTTACCTAGCGAACTGACAACCCCGCCGGTGACAAAGATGTATTTGGCGCCCATAGGCCTCCTTGAGATTGTCTAACGGGTTGGCGGTTCTCCACCAAACGGTTGATATGCTGCGCCCTTGATGCCCTTCAATGCACGGGGCTCACCCATCAAGTCCTTTGTACCGAAGTGAATGTTCGCCGGAAGGAATCGGTACGGTCAATTATCCAGTCACCCCCATCGTTTGTCAACGACAAATTCCCACGACAAATTCTCACATTACAACCGTGATGACCCGTTCTGTGACAGGCTCCGCTGAACCCGAATTCGGAAGTTAGCGTGGGTGCAATGTGCATCTTGTAGGGGCACAGCGCGCTGTGCCCCTACGCCCAGCCCCGCACCATTTTGTTCCTCCGGCATCTGCGTCAAACCGGCCCCGAATCAAGTGATTCGGCTCGACCGGCGGCTGCCAACTTCCGAATTCGGGTTGAAAATCCCTCATCTTAGGTTCCGCCTCCTGCATCTTAGAACCGGGAACAAGAACTGTGCTAGAATATTGACGTCGATGAACCAGGCAGAGTCGCAAGGCTAGGATAAGCTGGGGAGGGGCGCCCACTTGTCTGCGGCGGGTCGCGAGAATGACAGCACTTTCAATGCACCGAGTTTCCCGACTCTGGGTTCTGAGTCTCGCCGCCTGGAGCATTTTGGGAGTTGCAGCTACCCCCAGGGCAGCAGATGAGCATAGCGCACAGCAACCCCCTGGCGCGGCCGAATCTTCGCGGATCACCGTCCGCAAACCAGATATCCATGTTGCACCCTTTCAGGTGGACGTCAACATGGTCGTGGTCAATGTGACGGTCACTGATCCGTTCGACCGGATTGTAACAGGCCTCGAGCAGACCAACTTTCAGGTGTTTGATGAAAAAGTCGAACAAAAGATCGAAGCGTTTTCCACCGAAGATGCGCCCATCTCGGTAGGCCTGGTTTTTGACAGCAGCGGCTCCATGAGCGACAAGATCCAGAAATCCAAGGAAGCAGCCTTACAGTTTTTCAGGACATCTAATCCCCAGGATGAGTTTATGCTCATCAGCTTCAGTGACCGCCCTAACCTGATCACGGGCTTCACCACGAAGTTCGAGAACATTCAGGATCGGTTGCTGTTTGTGAAATCGGGGGGAAGAACTGCGTTGCTGGACGCCATCTACCTGGGGCTGAGCGAAATGAAGAAAGCTACGACCAATCGGAGAGCCTTGCTGGTGATCTCCGACGGCGGCGACAACCACAGCCGGTACACCGAAAACGACATCAAGCGGGCAGTCAGGGAGTCCGACGTGCAAATTTATTCCGTTGGCATATTCGAGCCGCTCTCCTCCCGCGCGCGTACTCCGGAGGAAGCTGGCGGACCGAGCCTGCTGGCAGACTTGGCGGGGGTCTCCGGAGGCCGAATGTTCAGCGTCGAGGATACGAACGAGCTACCCGACATCGCCGAGAAAATCTCCATTGAACTGAGGAACCAGTACGTCATCGGGTACCGCCCCTCGAACCTTGTCCGCGACGGCCGGTGGAGGCGTGTCAAGGTAAAGCTCAATCCTCCCAAAGGACTGCCTCCGCTCCAGATATATTCACGCACTGGATACTATGCTCCCACACAATAGCATGAGTTCAAGGACCCGAAAAACCATTTGCAGCTTCGCCCTACTTTGCGTGGCCTTCACGATCTCGAACTACCTTCCCGCGCAGACATCCGAACCTGCTAATCCTCACACACCCTCGGCGGAGAAGAAGGGCCGGGAATATACCATTAATGTTGACGTAAACCTTGTGGTCCTGCATGCCACCGTGCTCGACAAGAAAGGTCACATCGCAAACGACCTCAAGCCCGAAGACTTCCGGGTTTATGAAGACGGCGCGATTCAAAAGCTTTCAGTATTCAGCCACGCCGACATCCCTGTGACCATGGGCATTGTGATCGACGACAGCGGCAGCATGCGCGAGAAGCGGGAGGCGGTGAATGCCGCGGCCCTGACTTTTGTCAAGACCTCCAATCCCCAGGACCAGGTTTTCGTGGTCAATTTCAATGATGTGTATTACCTCGACACCCCAGGGGACTTTGCCAGCAATATCGAGGACCTGAAAAGCGCTCTGGGTAAGATTGATTCAAGGGGCGGGACAGCGCTTTACGATGCCGTTATGGCTTCGCTTGACCATGTGAAACTCGGTAACCGCGATAAGAAGGTCCTGCTGGTCATTACCGACGGAGAAGACAACGCCAGCCGTTACACTTTCGAGGAGATTCTTCGCGCTGCACAGAAATCCAGCGCCGTCATCTACACGATTGGCCTGCTGGGTTCAGAAGAGCCCGGAGGGCTGTTCAAAATACACGGCGCAAGCGCTCATCGGGCTGGCAAGGTCCTCGAGAAGATCGCGGAAGCGACCGGCGGACAGGCCTACCTTCCAAGATCTCTCGATGAGGTTGAGGGGACTTGCGAGCAGGTTGCTCACGATATTCGGAACCAATACACTCTTGCCTACTATCCCAGCAATACAAGAAAAGACGGAACCTTCCGCGCCGTCCGCATCGATGCCTTTGCGCCTGGCACTCACTCCAAACTCGCGGTCCGCACCCGTCCCGGCTACTATGCCCCAAAGGCAAACGCCCCTGCTGGTGTCGCCTCCGGCCAGTAACAACTCCTAGCATGCGCCGCAGAAGGAGGCAAGCGCGCACAACTCTCGCGTCAAAGTCCTCGAAGGGCATGAGGGTAGGAGTTGCCCCGGAGGGGCAAACGATGAGTAGTCCCGCGCCTGCGGGATGAAACCCACGGAAAGGAGGCGAAAAACACGGAGCCGCCGTGGAGGGGCCGGACTATGGGTCAACCCCGTTGGGGTTAGCGCAATTCTCATGGGCATTCTCTTTCCGCAGGTTGAAACCTGCGGCTACTCAAGTCAGGCCCCTTCGGGGCCATTCCCGCCATCTCGACTTTGATGGAACTCTGGCCCCCACAACTCTCGCGTTGCCCCCTAACTGCGCACACCAACCCCTTTGCGCATGAGTTTGGCGATCAACGCAAGTTGTCGGATTAATTATCCGTTAGGATGCAGGCCAACCTGGCAGGATCCCAGGGCTAGCCAATGTCCAGCTTGGTAACCTTTGACTCCCTTGATTTGCTCGTGTTCTTAAGAGCTGCAAGAATAGCTGCGCCTGCGAGCAGTCCACCCACTACGACGATAATTGCCATGATTACGCTTACTCCGCCAAAAAAATTCCCCAGGAGCATAGACACTCCTGATGGGAGAATTGTTTCAAAATCGCTCTATCTTCATCATTGCCAATTTTTATTAAACACAGCCAGCGTCCTGAGTCAGAAGTTTGTTGATTAAGTCAGCCCGCGGAGCGGGCGAAGGAATGTAGCCCACGTCGTAAGACGTGGGGTGAAGTGGCCTCCCCTCACCCCCGTCCCCTCTCCCGCTGGCGCGGGAGAGGGGTGCCGAAGGCGGGGTGAGGGCCCATTCTCCCAGGGCTTGCGCCCTGGGCTACGATCTTGCGCCCCTACCGGGGCTTCGGAACGAGCGCTCGAAGAGACATCACTTAGTCACCTAACTTCTGACTCAGGACGCCAGGCAAAAGCCTTGACGGGAAGAACGAAACAGGCCCACGTGATAAGGCTACGCCTCTGTGGGAAAGTCACAGGCCCGCCGCACGGATTGCCCTTCGGCTCACCCCGCCGATCCCGAGATACGGTCGTGTTCTCGGCGCTTCTCTGCGCCTGGGCTGGCCCGGCGCCGATGGCGCTTTGTAGCGCGCCCCCCTGACGGACTACTTCAATTTGAAACTAGCTGCCAGCTCCATGTCGCCCCACTGAATGGCGATGCCCCCCCCGCCGCCTTGCTTGGTGAGGCTGATGGTAACCATCTCCGCAGAGTTGGAAGCCTTGGTCTCCTTCAGGGGTACAGAAACGAGGTCTTGTGAAGCATCGTGTTGCATCCCCCACTGACCGTGCTGCTTGTTAAACACCAGCTTCCAGGAATTGTCCGCCTGCCGCCCCGCCCAAAGGCTGTACTCGCCATTCGGGACTGTCACATCCCCAAATTGCAGATCAGCCGTAGTCGAAAAAGTGGTGGATTTATCAGCGCCGAGCCGCCAGAAATCCCCCGGTTTCAACTGCTCGAGCAACTCGGCCACCGAGCGCCCCTTCAACGAAGGGCGTCCGTATTCTACTGAGATCGTTGTGCTCCCCACGCTTATCTTAGCCGTTCCGCGAGGATTGCCCTGAGCAAGCCCAATCGCTGCCACTACGCCAATAACCGCCATTGCCAGAACCGCAATGAGAAATCGTTTCATTGTTTCCCTCCTTGTCTTAGAACGCCGGGGGGCAATTATACAGCGGGAAGCCCTGCGTCGCCAAATTCCTTCGCCTTGCATGCCGAGTGCGTAGCGCAGAGTCTCGTTCTCCAGAGACTCTGCGGCTTGTGCGTATGGAAACGGGCGTATAATTCTGCTTCATGTCCCGCTTGCGCCGCCTGGTATTATCCGACCGATTCTTCTTCATCACCTGCCGGCTGCTTCCCCACCGGGGCAGGCTTGAGGAACCCGAATTCGAGTGCTTGGCCCGCGTGGTACGGGAACGACGAGAGAAACATCACTTTCTGCTTACGGCCTGGGTCTTCTTGCCCGATCACTGGCACGCGATTTTATTCCCCCGCTTTCCGCTCAGCATCTCGCGGGTAATGAAATCGATCAAGGTCGGCTCGACTCTTCGCATCAATGCCGGCAGAAAAGAGTCGGGCCTTCTCCGGCAGCCCCGATTTTTCGACCGGGCTCTGCGGAGCGTTAAGGAATATTACGAGAAGGTGGAATACATTCACCTCAACCCAGTGAGGGCGGGCCTCGTCGAACGGGCAGAGGACTGGCCGTGGTCGAGTGTGCACGATTACACTGGGAGTCTGAGCGCGGCGGTCAGCGCGAATCGCATTCTGGCTGTTGATCGTATACTGCTGCCGGCGGATGAACGAACGCACATTTGAAGGAAAAGCCGCAGAGTCTCTGGAATACGAGACTCTGCGCTACCCGCTGCACAAACTCTGCGCTACCCGCTCAAGTTAGGGCTAAACGACTGCAAGTCATCCTCAAGGACCCCGAATACGGCGAGATTAAGCGCGCTCCCGCTAAATGTCGATTGCCGAATGGGTCCGGCAGACGCTCGCTGAAGCACATCGCCGTCAGCCTGTGGGCAGGGTCGGCAAGAAGCGGGTAGCGCAGAGTTTCGCTTCTCAGAAACTCTGCGGCTTTTTGCTCTTCGGGGGCCAGGCGCGATCATGACGCGTGACGTCCAGCGAAAATAAGATTCGCCGAACAGCATACATTCCACATGTTAACCAACGAGTGGACGTTCATCAAAATAAGAGCCGCAGAGTTTGAACTGCACAAACTCTGCGCTACCCGCTACCCGCTCGGGGTTCGGCGCTGGGGACCTGGGGGCCGGGATTTGGGATTCGGGATACGGGGCTCGGGGCTCAGGACGGGCTGTCAGCTATCAGCTTTCGCCCTACCACCGGTTCTTACTGACAACTGACTACTGAAAACTGAGAACTGTAGCCTTGCCACCCGTTGTTACTGATAACTGAATACTCAGAACTGCCGACTTGCTATGGTCGCGCTCGTTCTGAAAGTGAGGCGAGGAATTCTTCCAGTTCGGGAGGAAGCGGCGCGGAGAAGCTGACCGCTCGGCGCATCCGCGGGTGTTGAAACTCCAAGAAACCTGCGTGGAGAAAGGTCCGCGAAAGGGTCGCCACTTCCCCACCTCCGAGGTGGAGCTTGCCCGGCGCACCATAAGTTGTGTCGCCAACGATGGGGTGCCCGAGGGCTGCGAAGTGGACTCGTATCTGGTGCGTGCGGCCAGTTTCGGGGTGGGCTTCGAGCAGTGTGAAGCCGCGGAACCGGCGGATGACCTCGTAACGGGTCACTGCCTCCCGCGCGCGCAGCCCCCCCACCCTCATTCGGGTGCGCCGGAAGGGATCACGCCCCACCGGCTTACAGATTTTACCCTGCGCGCTGCTCACCTGCCCGTGCACCAGAAGCGCATAGGTCTTGCGCACCGCGCGCGACTTGAACTGTTCTGCCAGTTGTCGGTGCGCAGCATCGTTTTTCGCCACGACGACCAACCCCGAGGTCATCTTATCCAGACGATGGACAATCCCAGGGCGCCCTGCGCCGCCGGCAGCGGAAAGAGTCTTGACATGGTGCAGCAGCGCATTAACCAGCGTGCCTGATTTCACACCTGCTCCCACGTGCACCGCCATTCCCGCTGGCTTGTTCACCACCACCAGATCCTCATCTTCGTAAACGATGCAAAGCGGCAACGCCTCCGGTGTGGCCGTCAGCTCTTCTCGTTCCGCGCGCACCGAGATGATATCGCCGGCTTGGACCTCTTCCCCTCCCTTGCGGGCCAAGCGAGCGCCGACGCTGACCAATCCCGAGCGAATCAGGCGTAGTACCTGGCTACGGCTCCAATCCGGCATCTGCCGCGTTAGGAAGATGTCGAGCCGCTCTCCGGCGTCATCCGCTTCAGCTAGATATTCTCGGACTTCGGGCATAGAAATTGGAAAATCGAAAGTCGAAAATGGAAACTCGAAAATCGAAAGTGGAAAATCGAAAGTCGCGATTGTTCGGCCATTGATTGAAGTCTCAGACCATCTTCCGACCTGTCATGCCCAAGGAGATGAAAATCATCGTCGTCACGTGCAAGCGGAGGTCTGGCCGAAGAAGTTCATGCTCACCGACCCATCATGAAGCGCCTGTCATTCTGAGTCCCGACTTGTCGGGACGAAGAATCTCCGTAGTTGTCTCTTGCGCTCAGCTATACTGGGCTACAAATGTCGCCTACTCTCAAGCGGGCGAACCGCAAAGTGTGTCAAAATGACACCCCTATGCGCTTTTCGACATATCCTCGGCATCCTTCTAACCCCTTGAAAATACATGGTAACACGTTGTCACTGGCGCAGACTACTTCAAAAAAGTGAGACGCGTGGGACAAATCGAAATCCCCTCCACACCAGACCAGAAAGACATGGATGCCCTCACTCCAGGAAAAGCAACTGGAACACCAGGAACCCGGCTCCTACTACAATGGCGCTGTCGGCAAGATTGAACGTGGGCCAGTGATAGCTGCGGTAGTAAACGTCAAGGAAGTCCACGACTCGACCAAGCCGGATACGATCGAAGAGATTGGAAAGCGCGCCGCCAAGAATCAGGGCAAGCCCCACGCCCGTCTTCCACCGGAGTCGTTGGTTTCGCCACATGACGGCAATCACCATGGCCAGCAACGCACCCGAGATAACGATGAGCAGCACGGTTTTCCAAGGCGCCGGCGAGTCAGAGAATAGACCAAAGGCAGCACCCGCGTTGTTGGTATGGATAAGGTTGAAAAAGTGAGGGAGAAGTGGAACCGTCGTGTGCTCCGGGATCGAGCCCTGCACCACTGCCTTTGTCACCTGGTCCGCGACGAACACCACAACGGCAGTAATCCCCCAGAGACCGCGCGAAAACCTGCCAACGCGAATTGCACCCATAAGAAAGTTTTCAGTCCTCAGTTGTCAGTCGTCAGTTCTCAGTCGTCAGTAGTCAGTTCTCAGAAGGCAGTCTCATGCAACGGACCACGGACAACGGACGACTGAGAACTGATTACTGATTACTGATTACTTCAAGCGCCTCCAAGCACCTCTCGCACACCGTCGGATAGCGGCTGTCTTTACCCACCTGCTCGGAATAATTCCAGCAGCGTTCGCATTTGCGACCCAGAGCCCTATCAATCCTGATCCTGAGGCCGGGGATATCTGTTTCAGGCGCTACTGCCAACGGGCTGGCGGAAACTTCGACCTGCGAAGCAATGAAGATCGAGGGAAGTGCCGGCCGATATTCCTCCAGCAGGTTGCGCAGGTCGCCTTCCACCTCGAGGCAAATCTTGGCTTCCAGCGAGCCGCCTATGAACTTCTCTTGTCGGGCCACTTCCAACGCCTTCAGGACAGTATTGCGAACCCCGATTAATCGGGGCCAGTTTTCCAGGCGCTTGAAATACTCCTGCGGGACTCTTGTGCGAAGTTCTTCGGGCCGCAGAAATGCAGCGAGGTGGACGCTCTTTTCGCGCCCCTGCGGCCCCGGCAGATTTGCCCACACTTCCTCGGCCGTGAAGGGCAGCAGCGGAGCCACGGCACGAACCAACGCCTCCGTGATGCGGTAAATCGCCGTTTGCGCCGAACGCCTCCTCGTCGAATGGGCCGGGGCAGTATAGAGGCGGTCTTTCAGGATGTCGAAGTAAAACGCGCTCAGGTCCACAGTGGCAAAATCGTAGATCGCCCTGTACACCTTGTGGAAAGCGTACTCGTCGTAGGCAGCTCGGATTCGCTCCAGCAGTTCCGCCGTCCGCACCAATGCCCAAGCATCCAGCTCCTCGAGCTGCGAGCCCTCCACGGAATCCTTTTGCGGGTCAAAGTCGTAAAGGTTTCCCAGACAATATCGAAAGGTATTGCGCAGTTTGCGGTACGCCTCGGAGAGCCGGGCCAACATATCCGCCGAGATAGTCACGTCCTCACCAAACTCAACTGAGGCCACCCAGAGCCGCAGGATTTCAGCCCCATGGGTTTTGATGACTTCGTTGGGGTCGATCACGTTTCCAAGGGACTTGGACATGGCCCGGCGGTCGGCGTCGAGGACCCAGCCGTGGGTGAGGACCGTGCGGTAGGGCGCCGCGCCGTGCGTGCCCAGCGCCACCAGAAGCGAACTATGAAACCATCCCCGGTACTGGTCCCCAGCTTCCAGATAAACGTCAGCAGGCCAGGGGAGGTCCGGCCGATGTCCCAGCACCGCGAAGTGGCTTGCGCCGGAATCAAACCAGACGTCGAGGATGTTGGTCTCCTTCCGCAGCCGCCCCCCGCCGCACGCCGTACACTTTGCCCCCGGGGGCAGAAGCTCTTCGACGGGGTGCGCGTACCAGGCGTCCGCGCCTTCCTTCCGGAAAAGCTCCACCGCCCGCTCCGCCAGCGCCGCGTCCAGCAAGGGCTTCTTGCAGGTTTCACAGTGGAAGACCGTGATCGGCACTCCCCAGAAGCGCTGCCGGGAGATGCACCAGTCTGGCCGCTCAGCCATCATGTTCGTGATGCGCTCTTCACCCCAAGTCGGCAACCAGTGCACCTTCTTGATTTCCTCCAGCGCCTGCTGCCGTAACTCCCGGTGATCAATGTTAATGAACCACTGCTCGTTGGCACGGAAGATCACAGGATTGTGGCATCGCCAGCAGTGCGGATAAGAGTGTGTCAGCCACTCCGGCGGCCCCACCAGCACGCCCCGTTTCTTCAGTAACTCGACAATGGGCTCATTAGCCTCGAAGACCTTCTTCCCCAGGTATTCCGGAAGGCCTTCGGTAAATTCTCCCGCATCCCCGACCGGGCAATAGATTTCCAACCCGTATTGCACACCCGTAAGGTAGTCCTCTCGCCCGTGGCCAGGCGCTGTGTGGACACAGCCCGTGCCGTCCTCGGCCGTCACGTAGTTCGCCAGCACACCCAGAATCTTCCGCTCCAGAAACGGGTGCCGCATTTCCAGGCGCTCCAGGTTCCGACCGGGGATTCTCGCTATTACCTTAGAGGCCTTAAGGCCCGTTTCATGCAGCACCGGGGCATGCCGCCGGCTTTCGACCAGGTACACATCCCCGCCATCCTCCGCCACCGCCACGTACTCGAACTCGGGATGAAACGCCACCGCCAGGCTGGCAGGAAGCGTCCAAGGCGTGGTGGTCCAGATGATGACGTAGAGTTTGCGCCCTTCGAGTGCGGGGTCCAGATTCGCAGGGTCTGTCAGCACAGGGTATCGCACGTAAATGGAGCGGCTGCGGTGGTCCTCATACTCGACCTCAGCCTCCGCCAGGGCGGTCTTGTCAGAGATGCACCAGTAAACCGGTTTGCGGCCGCGGTAGACATAGCCGCCCGCCAGAAACTTCAGAAAGGCCTCAGCCGTCTGTGCCTCATACTCAAAGTCCATGGTGAGGTAGGGTTTTTCCCACTCGCCAAAAACTCCCAGGCGCATGAAGTCTTGGCGCTGAATATCCACATATTTTTCCGCATAGCGCCGGCAGGCCTGGCGGATTTCCACGATGCTCATTTGCGCTTTGCGCGGCCCTAGTTCTTTGTCCACATAGATTTCGATAGGTAACCCGTGGCAATCCCAGCCCGGCAGGTAGGGGGCATTGAATCCCTCCTGAGTCTTCGACTTGACTATGAAATCTTTCAAAATCTTGTTGAGCGCCGTCCCGAGGTGAATGCGGCCGTTGGCATAAGGAGGCCCATCGTGCAAGGTGAAGATCGGTTCACCCTTCCGCGCGGCGCGAATCTGGCCATAGAGATCTTCCTTCGCCCACTTGGCCAGCCACCTTGGCTCGTTCTGCGGAAGGTTGGCCTTCATGGAGAAATGAGTTTGGGGAAGATTGAGAGTGTGCTTCAGGTCTAGCGTCTTCTGCATTCGTCCTCCGCTGAGTGCGTAAGCCAAGTATTATAGAGAACGTGCAAAGAGAGTGTCTAGCAAATCAGGGTTGACGAGCGCACGACGCTGAAGTGATGGCTTGTCTTATCCCCATGGGTCGTCATTTTCTTACGCAACTTCATGCGGGTTTGCTGCGTCAAATGATTTAGTGGGAGGTGGCTTGTGGCTTGCCGGCGGTAGCAGTTCTCCAGTGAGCGGGGGGCGATTGACTGTGGTAAAATGAACAATGTCCTTGAGTAATGGCGAACAGAGAATAGTTGTTCCGGCATGCAACCTCGGAGGGCTGGCGGCCATCATTCAACGAGAGAGGGTGACAGGATCATATCCGGGCTGCCGAGAAGCCCGAGGGACAGGACATGAGTGTAATGCCAACCAGTGATACCGAGGTCGAGATCAGCACGGACGCTACTCCGAGCGCAAGTCCCCGGATCCCCGAGCCTGAGTACCACCTCACCTTCGTTGATTCCACCCTTGCACCCGTTTCCCTTTTCCGGCAGATTTTGGAAAGGCTCCACGAACCGAAGATCACCGTTCCGAAAGAGTATTACCGGGGAGAGGCCCCTCTGCCTGCCACGGACATGCCTCCCTGGATTCTGGATATTCGGAACGAGCTCAGGACACTGTTTGAGAAGCCGAAACCTCCCTCGATTCCGATTACTTCAACGCCCGTCGATGTCCCGGAGATTTGGCAGGACTATCAGCCGCAGTCTGGCTCATGGCTGAATGCCCTGCTCCTTCACTTGATGGCAGTTGCGATCATTATTTTGCCCTTCTTCGTGGAACACATGACCCAGCAGGTCAAGGCGTCGACCAAGTATGAAGCGGTTGATATATCGCCCTATTTGGCGGAATTACAGGGGCGCAAGAAGGCAGGGGGTGGTGGTGGAGGAGGCGACCGGTCGCCGACACCGGCTTCAAAGGGTGCGGTTCCCAGGTTCGCGAAGCAACAACTCGCTCCCCCGCTGGCCGTGATTAGAAACCCAAACCCCAAGCTGCAGGTCGAGCCCACTTTGCTGGGCCCGCCGGAGCTGAAGCTGCCCCAGATGGCTTCGAACATGCCCTGGGGCGATCCGCAAGGCGTTTTGGGCCCTCCCTCCAACGGGCCGGGGACGGGTGGCGGCATTGGCTCCGGTGAAGGGACCGGCATCGGTTCTGGCAAAGGAGGCGGCTTGGGCCCCGGCGAAGGTGGCGGGACCGGCGGCGGGATTTATAGCGTGGGTGGCGGTGTCAGCGCCCCGATACCGATTTACAAACCCGAGCCCGCTTACTCCGAGGAAGCCCGCAAGGCGAAGTACCAGGGCACCGTGGTGCTTTGGATTGTTGTGGATACCCAGGGCAATGTTATCGATCCCAAGGTAGTGAGACCTCTAGGCCTCGGGCTCGACGAAAAGGCTTTGGAAACAGTGCGGACTTGGAAATTCAAACCGGCTCTGCGCAACGGGTCTCCCGTCCCAGTGCGCGTCATAGTCGAAGTCAGTTTCCGCTTGTTCTGATTTTTCTGCATCCTTGCTGCTGCCTGCCCGGCCGGATGGGGCGGCCGCAACAGAAATCATCGCTTGACAAAATAAGGCAACCCCATTTACTTCTATCAGGGTGCCCCGTTGGGAGGTCGTCTAACGGTAGGACTGCAGACTCTGGATCTGCGTATCGGGGTTCGAATCCCTGCCTCCCAGCCACCTTGTTTCCCATTACCTGCTGCTGAATCAGATCCTTTCATTCATCAGACCCAGCCCAGTAATGCAACCACCATCCAAGTAGACCGAGCACAGACTGGGCACAACTCCAGGCAAATTCCCGGCGACCGAACTCTTTGCCACCAAGCAGCACTTCTCCGCAATTCGCTCCGGCTGCCCTTCTTGGGTCGTGCTTCAGTAGGCTGCCTCCCCGGCGGGTATCCCGGGTGGCTGTGAGGCCAACTATGGGATTCTACTCGGACTCCGAGCGGGGGTTCGCCCCATCAGAGTCTCGGATGTCAACTCACACCTTCGCGAGGGCGCCACTAGGTCGTCTTCCGCAAACCCTGGAACCTGCGCATCCCAGCGCTCGCTCTTGATGGCAACCTGATGTTTCAGCAGGCGACCCGGCCGGGTGCCCCCGTAGACGCGTTTGTTCAGCCGCTGCTTACGGGCCCGCAGTCCCGCAGGGCGTACTTGCGGTGGTATCGCGTGTTCGCACAAAACTCCTCCAAGATCCTCTCCCTCCCCCGCCGGTCCGCCCGTCGATAACGGACGTAAACGGCTCGGAAGTACTCCACTGGATAACATCGTGGACGGCTTGACGGGCTACCTTTCTAAATGGCTTGACGGCGCCTCACCGGTGACATTTAATATGACTCGATGCGCCCCCTGGCGTGGGCGTACATAAGTTCGCTATAATGGAGCCCTGTGCGTGCTTACTTGAGTCGTCGATGGTTGAAGGTCGCGACCACGCTTTGCCTGGCGCTGTTCCAGGTGAACCTGCTGTGGGTCGTGGCGCTTCACCACCATGAAACGCTCGGGACTTCGGCGCCGCACCCGACGGCCGTCCGCAGGGCGAGCCAGGCACAGCAGCCGGATGTCGAAAACGGATTGCTCTGCACCGCCTGCCAGATCGTACGGCACGCGGCTGCCCGGCCTGCCCCAGGCGCCACGGCGCCCGAAGCTCGAGGCGCGGTTTCCGTCCTGGCGGCGTTTTCGTTCAGCATCTTTCATTCCCTTCGGCCCACCACTCTCTACGGGCGCGCTCCGCCTCTCGCCTAGCTCTATCCCCGATTTCATGCTTGCCCCTGGCAAGCCCCAAAGGAAGATGAGTCTGTAGCCACGTCTTCCTCGGTGAGAATTCATCCTGGTGGGTCAGTTCAGGTGCCGAAATGCATTTTCGATTCATATTGATTTTGAAGCGATTTCGACTCTCGAGGCGGATGGCGCTTTCACTCCTGATGGTGGCGGCAGCGCAGGTCGCGAGGCCGCAGAGCCAGCCTCCGCCCAGCATGAAGATCAGCCTCGACGAGGCCATCCGGCTGGCGATCGAGCACAATCACGCCCTGAAGGCGGCGCGCACCCAGATTCAGCAGAGCCGGGCGCAGGAGATTAGCGCCGCCATCCGCCCGAACCCGGTGTTTGACTACGACGACCTGTTTGTGCCCCTAACCCCTCACGATTTCAACTCGACCAACCTGAATCAGATCACCGAGTTTGACGTCGGGCTCTCCTACACCTGGGAGCGCGGGCACAAACGGCAGGCGCGCATCCGGGCGGCGCGCGACCAGACGGCGGTCACCCAGTCGCAAGTGAGCAACAACGAGCGCTCGCTCTCCTTCAACGTCGGGCAGCAGTTCATCGGCATACTGCTGGCCAAGTCGAATCTTGAGTTCGCCAAGCAGGACCTCAAGAGCTTCCAGGAGACGGTGGACATCAGCGCCGCGCGCTACAAGGCGGGCGGCATCAGCGAGGGCGACCTCCTAAAGATCAAGCTGCAGTTGCTCCAGTTCCAGACCGACGTCTCCTCGGCGGAGCTGAACCTGGTCCAGGCGCTGGCCAGCCTGCGCAGCCAGCTCGGTTATGACACCGTGCCCGGAAACTACGACGTGGTCGGTGACCTCAGCTACGTTCCTCTGCACGGCAATAGGGACGACATGCAGGTGACCGCGCTCGGATTGCGCCCGGACCTCAGGGCCGCGATCCAGGGAGTCACCGCGGCCGAGAGCCAGCATCGGCTCGCCGTCGCCAACGGCAAGCGCGACCCGACCACCACGCTGGATTACACCCACGTCACCGGGATCAACAGCGCCAGCTTCATCTTCAACATGGAAATCCCCATCTTCAACCGCAACCAGGGCGAGATCGCGCGCACCCACTACGCCATCACCCAGTCGCAGGAGTCGAAGATCGCGGCCCAGGAGACGGTGATGACGGATGTGACCACGGCCTACGAGGCGGCCAAGGAGGGCGACTCCGTGGTCAGGCTCTACGAGTCGGGGTACTTGAAGCAGGCCCAGGACTCGCGCGACATCTCGGAGTACGCCTACAAGCGCGGCGCCGCCAGCCTGCTGGACTTTCTGGACGCCGAGCGCAGTTACCGCGCTACGCAACTGGCCTATCGTCAGGCGCTGGCCACCTACATGCTGGCGCTCGAGCAGTTGCGGGAGGCGGTGGGCACGATGAATTTGCCATAAGGATTCGGTTGACGCTCTTAAAGTAGCAAGATGCGGCTGCATCAGTTCGCGAACATTGTTTGAACGGAACGCCTGGCACGCGCTGTACAGAGCGACAGAAATTGTAGCGGCGCTCGATGAGCGCCCACCGGCAGTCAGAGACCGCCGCTACAGCCGAATGCGCAAGAACTTATGTCGCCCGGTTTGGCTCGCAGGCATCCAAAGGTAAGTCATCGGCAGGGCTCGGGAGCCGCTGTTTCCAGGGCGACGCCACCGGACCGCGCCTTTGCTGATCACCTTAACTTGAATCGGCCAGGAGGATTCTTACCATGCGACGACTTGTGGTTCTGGTCTGGTTGCTGGTTCTCGCGCCCGGAATCCTTGGGGCGCAAACGAATGGTAACGTGGAGGAACGGCTGAAGGCCAACGAAGACCGCATCCAGGCTTTGGAGGAAGAGATCAAGGCGCTCAAGACTGCCCTCGCGGCAGTAACCTCGGCTGCGCCCATGGCCGTAGTGCAGGTCCCTAAGCCGACCCCTGCGGTTGCGGCGGTCCCTCCGCCGCCCGCGCCAGCGGCAGCCACGCAGCCACACATCGAGGCGCTGCCGCCGGCCCAAGCCCCACCCACGGTGGCGGCGACTCCAGTGTTGCCGGGTGAGTCTGCGGGCCAGTTGCCGGTCTATGGTGGCGCCAGTGCTGCCGCCAAAGCCTTGAACCCGGACATCAGTGTGATCGGCGACTTTCTCGGTGCTGCTGGCAAGAACCCGGTGCGGCCGGGGCCGGCTTTGGAAATGCACGAGTCGGAAGTCGGCTTGCAGGCCATTGTCGATCCCTACGCGCGCGCCGACTTCTTCCTCTCCTTCGGTGAGGAAGGCGTAAATCTGGAGGAAGGGTACATCACCTTCACGTCGTTGCCTGGGGGACTGGTCGCCAAGGTGGGCAAGATGCGCGCCGCTTTTGGCAAGGTCAACACCCTTCACAATCACGTGCTCCCATGGGCGGACCGGCCGTTAGTCACTCAGAACCTCGTAGGGGGCGAAGACGGGATTGATGATGCCGGCATATCAGTAACCCGCATCCTGCCGGCGCCTAAGGACATTTTCCTGGAGGCGACAGCACAGGTCTTCCGGGGCGACTCCAGCGATGTCTTCAAGTCTAACCAAAGGGGCGAGATCAGCCTGGTCGGCCACTTGCGCGGTTACAAAGACCTTACCGACAATACCAATGTTGATCTGGGCTTCTCCTACGCGCGAGGGCATAACGAGGTGGGTAGCGCATATCGGACGCAACTGTATGGCATAGATGCCACGTTGCATTGGAAGCCGCTGCGACGCGCCATCTACCACTCCTTCATCGGCCGCAGCGAATTGATCTGGAGCGAACGCGAGCAGGTCGGACCAGTTCAGCAGGCCTTTGGGTTCTATACCTCCGGCGACTACCAACTCGGCAGGCGATGGTTCGTCGGTGAGCGATACGACCGCTCCGAACGGGCGACTAACGCCAGCCTCACCGACTCCGGCTTTTCCACCATCCTCACTTACTGGCCCAGCGAGTTCAGCCAGATTCGGGGACAGTATCGGTTCGGCCGGTATGCTGACGGCCGGGACGCGAATGAATTACTTTTCCAATTCCAATTCTCTCTGGGGGCTCACGGCGCTCACCCCTTCTAAGGAGTTTACATGAACCCAGGATACGTTCGACTGCGTCTCGTTTTGATTTCGACCATGGCTATTGCGCTCGGCTTGCTTTCCCCGGTCTCGGGGAGGAGCGCTTCGAAACTCAGGGTCGTGACCGCGACGAGCGATCTGGCAGCGCTGGCGTCGGAGATCGGCGGCGACCACATCGACGTGGAATCCATTGCCCGTGGCTATCAGGATCCGCACTTCGTGGAGGCGAAGCCCAGCTTCTTGCTCAAGCTGCGGAAGGCAGACTTGCTGATTGTGGTCGGCCTGCAATTGGAAATTGGCTGGCTGCCCCCTCTGATTACCCAGTCCGGCAACCCGCGAATTCAGGTAGGAGCGGCGGGCTACTTGGACGCTTCGGATTTTGCGGAGATACTCGAAAAGCCCACCGGCGTGGTCACGCGGGCCATGGGCGATGTGCATCCGCTGGGCAACCCTCACTACTGGCTTGACCCGGAGAACGGTCGCCGGATCGCCCACGGGATTCAGATGAAGCTCGCGGAGATGCGGCCCGAAGATGCCGGCTACTTCGCACAGCGCCTCGAGGCGTTCAGCCAGCGGCTGAGCACTCAGGAAAAGGCCTGGGACGAAACCATGAAGCCGTTCCACGGGCTGAAAGTGGTTTCCTATCACAAGTCCTGGCCGAATTTCGCCAAACGTTTCGATCTGAATGTGGTCGGCTACATCGAGCCGCGCCCAGGCATTCCACCTTCTCCCAGCCACACCTTGGAACTTATCGGCATGATGCGGCGCGACAACGTAAAGCTGATCATGGTCGAACCTTACTTCGACCTGAAAACCCCCGATAGCATTGCCAGCCAGACGGGAGCACAGGTCCTGGTCATGCTCCCTTCGGTGGGTGGGGAGAAAGAAGTGACGGATTATTTCAAACTTTTCGACTACGATATTGCCCTGCTCAGTAAAGCGGTTGTGGCCGCGCATTAGGGTGACGAGGGAGGTTGAATGGAAATTCTTCCGTTCTTGCTGATGCCGTTCCTGGCCAGTCTGATCCTGACGGGCATCCACGCCTACCTGGGCGTGCACGTGGTCGAGCGCGGGGTGATCTTCGTCGATCTCGCCCTGGCTCAGATCGCAGCGCTGGGGGCTACGGTGGCAATCCTTCTCGGCATGGACCCGCACAACGGCCATACCTACTGGATCAGCCTGGCTTTCACCTTTCTCGGTGCGGCGGTCTTCGCCCTCCTGCGGGTGCGGCGCGCGCACATTCCGCAGGAAGCCATTATTGGCATTGCCTACGCCGTAGCCTCTGCCGCGGCGATTCTGGCCATGAGCAAAGCCACCGGTGAAACCGAGCACCTGAAGGATATGCTGGTGGGCAACATCCTGGCGGTCTCCGGCCCGGAGGTGGCCAAAACCGCAGCCCTCTATGCGGCCATTGGCTTGTTCCACTTTGTCTTCCGCAAGAAGTTCCTGCTCATTTCTATCGATCCCAAGGGGGCCGAGGCCCAGGGCATCTCGATTCGTTTCTGGGACTTCCTCTTTTACGCTTCATTCGGATTCGTCGTCACGTCGTCGGTCGCCATCGCCGGAGTCCTGCTGGTTTTCTGCTACTTGATCGTACCCTCGGTGGGCGCCATGCTGTTCGCGGATCGGATCGGGCGGCGACTGGCCCTCGGCTGGACAATGGGGACGCTGGTCTCAGCGTTGGGCGTGTATCTCTCCGTCGCGCTGGATCTACCGACGGGCGCCACAATCGTCTGTACGTTCGGCGGTGTCCTGATGCTCATGTTTCTTGTTCACCTGCTTCTCTTTAATCGCCACCGGACTCAAGCCTAAAGAACTCGGACTACTGGCGTTGGTGGGCGTCTCGGAGGAGACAGCCGTCATTCTGGCTTCTTACATCAACAAGCTCCGGCTGGAGGGCAAGAGCATTCGGGACGCGACCGGCGAGGCCTCGCTCCTGCGCCTGCGGCCCATCATGATGACGGCGCTTGTGGCCTGCCTTGGCCTGCTGCCCGCCGCACTCTCGCACGGTATCCGGTCGGACTCACAGCGGCCCTTTGCCATCGTCATTGTGGCCGGCCTGGTCTCGAGGCTGTTCCTCGGCTGCATTGTGAGTCCAGTCCTGTACCAAATGGTGGCGCGCGAGGGCGATATCCTTCAGGTGTAGCGTGCGGATCTTGGCACGACTTGGTTGCGAACGCCAACCTCGCGAGGTGATGAGATTAACTGGCCCACCGGCAGCGAGCGTGCATAGATTTACTCTAACGTATTATACGCAAGATCAACTCCTGCGATGCCGCCAACGAAATTGTAGGTCCCGTTCGGAATCATGTGGGCGTAGGAGAGCCGCGAGACCCGCCCCAGGTTCCGCCTCGCTCTTGACCTTAGCATCTTGGTTGGGGGGTAAGCTGAGCTGGACATTTGTCCAAATGGGATTGGCGCCGCAATGGGAAATGAGCTACGATTCCTCGGCAGCTAAAGACTTGAGTCAGAAGCAAGTCAGCTACGGCAGGCAGCATATCTCGACAAGGGGCGCCAGTGAAGATACCAAACGGAGACCGAGCGGTCGTCGACCTGGCTAAACTCCGTGATTACTGAACGAACAGCACCTTCGTGGCCGGCACAAGGCGCGTGTCTTCTCGTCTGCCCTGGGCATAACCAGCGAGGACGCTGAAATCCTCCGACAAACGCTCTTGGACGCCGCGGTTGAAAAGAGTGCAACCCTCGAAGAGCAGGATGACTACGGGCAAAGATACGTGCTAGACTTTCGAATGACGGGGCCGAGAGGCTCAGCTACAGTTCGGAGCCTCTGGATTGTTTTGACGTATGAGAAAGTACCTCGCCTGGTAACCTGCTACGTGCTGTGAGGAAAAACCATGGAGAATATCAAGCCTTTCGCGGTGGTGGCGCTGTTAGAAGATCTCCCGTCTCGCAGCCTACAGCGTGGGCAAGTAGGTACGGTAGTGGAAACTCTCGCGCCCGGCGTGTTTGAGGTTGAGTTTAACGATAACGAAGGCCGCGCTTACGCGACCTGCGCCCTCCGGTCTCGTCAGTTAATGGTCCTCCATCATGAACTCGCCAGCACTTCTTAGGCTGCCAGTGGATCTCGCCCAAAGTCGCGTTTGCTTACACTGCGACCCGCTACTTGTCGTCCCAATTCCGGCTGCATCCTGATTATGCTGTGGGGTGTACACTTCAAGCGACCCGGAATTCCAAGATGGAAATCTTGGGTTAAAGCTGGACAACGGTTACGTTGACCGCACGACGGCAGTTTGATTCACTGCGCCTTCACACCGGGAGTGGCGTTGTTTTTCATGGAACCAAAAGAGTTTCAGACGTCGCACGCGCTTCGAGTACAATAGGCGTTCGTAAAAATGGGCTGGGCCTTTACGGAGGTCCTTCTGCTACAAGAGCCCGTGGGAGCCGCTTATATCTTCAGCCATGAAAACGCTCTTCCTCAACCCGCCAAGCTTCGAGAATTTCGACGGCGGGGCTGGCGCACGCTGGCCCGCCACGCGCGAGACCGAGTCCTTCTGGTATCCGGCGTGGCTCACCTACCCGGCAGGGATGCTTTCGGACAGCAGGCTGCTGGACGCCCCTCCGCACAAGGTGACGCCCACCCAGACCGTCGAAATCGCACGCGGCTACGATTTCGTTGTGGTCTTCACCTCCACCGTGGGTTTCCAAAGCGATGTCCGCCTGGCGCGGCGCCTCAAGGATGTCAAACCGGAAATTAGGATCGCCTTCGTGGGTCCGCACGTCCAAGTCCAGCCCAATGAAAGCCTGATGGCCAGTCGCGACCTCGATTTCATCGTGCGCGGCGAGTTCGACCATGCGGTGGTGGAGTTTGCCCAGGGCAAGCCGCTGAGCGAGATTGCCGGGGTCAGCTATCGCAAGAGCGGCCAGGTTGTTCACAACCCTGTGCGTCCGCCCCTCGAGACCGCAGAACTCGACGCGCTCCCCTTCGCCACTGAAGTTTACAAGCGGGACCTGGTCGTGGAGAAATACAACCTGCCGTTCCTCCTCTACCCCTACGTTTCGTTCTACACCAGCCGCGGCTGTCCGGCGCAGTGCAGCTTCTGCCTGTGGCCGCAGACGATTTCCGGACACGCCTGGCGGGTGCGTTCCTCGGACAACGTGGTGGAGGAGGTCCGCCAAGCGCTACAACTGTTCCCTCAGGCCAAGGAGCTTTTCTTCGACGACGATACGTTCAATATCCGCAAGGACCGGGTGCTGGAACTCTGCCAAAAGTTCAAACCGCTCGGCTTCCGCTGGTCCTGTAACGCGCGCGTGCACGGCGACTACGAAACGCTCAAAGCCATGGCAGACGCCGGGGCCCGGTTGGTGGTGGTGGGATTCGAGTCCGGGGACCCGCAGATCCTCAAGAACATCAAGAAGGGCGCCACCGTCGAGATGGCTCGCGCCTTCGCAAAGAACTGCAAGAAGGTGGGCATCGTCATCCATGGTGACTTCGTCATCGGCTTGCCCGGCGAGACCAGGGAATCCATCGAACGCACCATCGAATTCGCCAAGGAACTCGACACGCAGACCATCCAGGTTTCGGTGGCCCATGCTTTCCCAGGAACGGAGCTTTACGAGTATGCGGCGCGGAATAACTTCCTGGCCTCCGAGGCGGCTACGGATGCCGGCGGTTATCAGCTCCCCCACCTCGAGTACCCGGGTCTCGGGCGGACCGAGATGATGGCAGCCATGAACCGTTTCTACGACTCCTATTACTTCCGCCCGCGCGTGGTGTGGCGTATCGTCCGCGAGGCGCTGTGGGATGGCGATGAACGCCGCCGCCTTTACCACGAAGCGGTCGGATACCTTCGGGTACGGGCTGAGCGCCGTAAGTACGCGCCAAGCAGCTCTCCCAAGCCGAGCATGGTCGCGGTCTCCGGGGCCCACTCCGGCTCGGACCGTGCCGCCCGCTCTTAGGAGCCTATTCGTGAGTTTCCCAGTCGCCCTGCGGGCAAAAACCACCATCATGGTACCCCTGATCGTGCTCTTTGGCTCGACGGGAAACATCCTGCTGAGCCGGGGCATGAAGCAGCTCGGCGCGGTGCGGGTCGCGTCGGCTATGGATCTAGTCAGACTCTTCATGGGGATCTTCAGCAGTGGCTGGATCTGGATGGGGATCGGCGCGCTTCTGCTCTACCTCGGCTGCTTCATGGTGGTACTGTCCTGGGCTGACTACAGTTACGTGTCGCCATCGTCAGCCACCGTCTTCGCCGTGGTCCCGCTGGTGGGCCATTTCCTGCTTGGCGAGAAGGTGGCGCCCCTGCATTGGGTCGGAATATTGATCATTTGCGTGGGTGTGAGCTTGGTGGGCCACACCACGCCGAGTACCACGAGGCAACAATGACCATACGTACCGCAGTATTCCTGGCCATCACGGTTCTCGCCAACACCAGAGGGGAAATCGCCGTGACGCGCGCCATGAAGGACATCGGGGAGGTGAAGAACTTTGAGCTGGCAGCGTTGCTCGCCGTCCTCGGGCGGGCCTTCCGGTCGCGCTGGATGTGGCTGGCAATTGGGCTATTAGCGGTGGGCTTTTTCTCTCTTCTCACCCTGCTGTCCTGGGCGGATGTCAGCTTTGTCATTCCCGCTACCGCGTTCAGTTACGTAGTCGGGGGGCTGGGCGCGAAGTTTCTGCTGGGGGAACGCCTGTCACCGGCCCGCTGGGCAGGGATCGTGCTGGTCTCCGTAGGAGTGGCGCTCGTGTGCGCCGGCTAGGCGTTGAACTGGTCCGTGTTTGGCCGAAGAACCCCCTCACCCGGCCTGCTCCGGCTGGAGAAAACGCCGGGGGCGGTCCACCCTCTCCCCCAAGGGGGAGAGGGGAGGCACATTATTGCTCGACTCCAGGCCGATACCAGCGGTTTAGAAACAGAAGGGACGAATGCACGTGCCACTTCTCAGGTGGGCGATACTTGCGATAGCGGTTTTGCCGTTTGTGTACTACTTGGCGGCCACCCTCTGCGCCTGGGAGTTTTTCCGGCGGCATTGCGAGGTAACGGCGGACTTCTCACCTCCCGTCAGCGTCCTGAAGCCCCTGAGGGGTTTGGAGCATGAGGCTTACGAAAATCTGGCGAGTTTCTGCCGGCAGGATTACCCCGAATACGAAATCGTGTTTGCAGTTGGCGACGGGCGCGACCCTGCCATTCCCATCATTGAGAAGCTCATCAGCGATTTTCCCAGCGTGCCGATGCGCCTGTTGGCAGGCTCGGGAACCCCTGGCTCGAACAACAAAGTGGCCAAGCTCTGCCGCCTGGAGCGCGAGGCGCGGCACGAATTGCTGGTCGTGAGCGACAGCGACATCCGGGTGAAGCCTGACTACTTGCGGCGCGTCGTCTCACCCTTTCGCGACCCCTCCGTGGGAGCCGTGACGTGTTTGTACGTGGGAATGACGGAACGCAACCTCTGGTCCGAACTCGAGGACTTAAACCTGACCTCGGATTTCCTGCCCAGCACGCTCGTGGCGCGGAAGCTCGAAGGGATGAACTTTGCCCTGGGCGCGACGATGGCGGTCACCCGATCCCGTCTGGCCGAGATTGGCGGTTTCGAAGCCTTGGCCGACTGCGCTGCCGACGACCACGAACTGGGCAGGCGCATCGCCGCTCGTGGCTACCGTGTGGAACTGGCGCCCTGCACGGTGCAGACGCTGTGCGCTTCAAGCACGGCACGGGAGTTTTTCGAGCATCACTGGCGGTGGGGTGTGGTCACACACCACTGCCGGCCCTGGGGATATGCGGGACTTCTATTTACACAGGGCTTGCCCTGGTCGCTCGCGGCAGCCGCGGTGGCGCCTTCGCGTCTTACGGCAATAGGCTACCTGAGCACTTACCTGGTAACTCGCCTGGCCATGGCTTTCACCTTCGGCGCGCACGGACTGAAAGACCCGCTCCTGCCCCGAAAATGGTGGCTGATCCCCTTGCGCGACGCCGTGGGGTTCTTCATCTGGGCGGCCACACTCTTTTCGAATCGTGTCTCTTGGCGGGAATCGAAGTTCTATGTTCGGCGGGGTCGCCTAATCCCCGTAACCCCACCAGCAGGGACGGAGCCTAAGCAGCCGGAAATAGCACGCTGAAAGAGTTGTTTGGTCGTGCGCAACAAATCCGTCTGAATTCGAGGAATGTGCCATGACATACTCCATCGCTAAGCTCATTGAAAAGCGGCAGGGCGAACCGTACCCCTTGCACCGGCAGTACATGAACACCAGCCTGGCTCGCGTTCAGGCGATCATTGGCTTCGACAAGATATATACGGGTGGGGAAGGCTCCTATTTGTGGGATGCCGAGGGCAACCGCTACCTGGATTTGCTGTCCGGCCACAGCGTGTTCAACTTGGGGCGGGGCCACCCGGTTGTCAAGCAGGCGATGCAAGAGGTGCTCGCTCTCGACCGTCCCAACTTGGTCAAGATGGATTGCCCCCTGCTGGCAGGCCTGCTGGCCGAGGAGTTGGTCAAGCGCATGCCGGCCGGGCTGGACGCGGTCTTTTTCGCCAACTCTGGCGCCGACGCCGTAGACACCGCAATCAAGTTCGCCCGTGCGGCGACCAAACGCCCCCGCATGCTCTACCTGGACCACGCGTTTCACGGGTTAACCCTGAGCACCCTCGCACTCAATGGTGGAAGCCAATTCCGCAAGGGGTTTGAACCGCTGATGCCCGGGTTCGATGCTGTAGCAATGAACGATCTTGCGGCGCTGGAGAGGCAACTTCGCCAGGGAGATGTGGCCGCATTTATCGTCGAACCAATCCAGGGAAAGGGAGTATACATCCCCGCCGACAACTACCTGCCGGAGGCTCAGCGCTTGTGCCGGAAGCACGGCACACTTTTTATCTGCGACGAAGTTCAGGTGGGGATGGGACGTACCGGGCGCTTTCTCTGCGGCGAGCACTGGAGTCTCGAGCCTGACATCGTCACGCTCTCCAAGTCACTGGGGGGCGGCTACATCCCCGTCAGCGCCACCATCACGCGTCGCAGCATCCATGACGCGACCTTCAGCCGCTTGGAGCGCTGCCAGGTGCATTCGACGACCTTCGGGCAGAATGAGCTGGCCATGGCGGCCGGTCTAGCCACTCTTTATGTCCTGGATGAAGAACGGCTGATCGAGCGCGCCGCAACCATGGGAGGGAAGCTTCTAAGAAGGCTGGCGGCCTTGCAGGAACGCTACGAGATGATCGCGGACGTGCGCGGCAAGGGTCTGATGATCGGGATTGAGTTCAAAGCGCCGCGATCGCTGGGGCTGCGTGCCGCCTGGACGGCCGCCGAGACCGCTCAGAGAGGCTTGTTCGCCCAGTTGGTAGTGATGGCCCTGATGCGCGATCATCGGATTCTGACCCAGGTGGGTGGTCCTGACATCAACATCATCAAACTGCTCCCGCCGCTGATCATCGGGGACGAGGAAGTGGAGATGATTGCCTCATCATTTGAAGCTGTGATGGCTGAGGCGGCGGAGATTGGCGGGCGCGTGTGGGCCCAGAGCCTGCAACTGATCAAGCATGCCGTCGCCGGGTGAACCCGATGCTCCCTCATGTGCGAGCGCTTTGGAGTGCGGCAGCTTGCTGCCGCTTTTGCGTCTCGAGCTTGCTCGAGGTGCTGCCGGAAGTAGGCTTTCGGCAAAGGAAAGCGGCAGCAAGCTGCCGCACTCCGAAAGCCTGGAAGAAATTGGAGAGACAATGCGCGCCTTTGTTACCGGAGGCACAGGGTTTGTCGGCAGCGCTGTGGTGAGGCGACTGCTTGAGGCCGGACATGAGGTAAAGGCCCTGGTACGTCCTAGGGCGGACACGCGGCAACTGGACAGCCTGCCCGTGGAGCGAGTGGAGGGTGACTTGCGAGACGGCGAGAGCCTGCGCCGAGGGATGGCAGGCTGTGGCTGGGTCTTCCACGTTGCGGCCCTCTATAGCTACTGGGGGTACCATTGGAACGACTTCTACCAGGCCAATGTGGAAGGCACGCGTCAGGTGCTGGAAGTTGCCCGCCAGGAAGGCATTGAGCGCATCGTTTACACTAGTTCGATCGCCGCTCTGGGCGTCCACGAGGACGGCTCTCCTGCGACCGAGGATACACCCAGTACACTAGCCGATCGGATCGGTCCGTATCAACGCTCCAAGTTCCTCGCCGAGGAGGTGGCTCGAAGCTTCGCGCGCCAAGGCCTGCCGGTGGTCATCGTCAATCCCAGCTCACCGGTAGGGATCGGCGATCACAAGCCCACGCCCACCGGCCAGATCATCGTGGACTTCCTGAACGGGCGCATTTTCGGTTATGTGGATACCGGCCTGAACATCATCGATGTCGAAGATGTGGCGGCAGGTCACCTGCTGGCCGCAGAACGGGGGCAGGTAGGCGAGCGATACATCCTGGGTGGAGAAAACCTCACACTCAAGCAAATCCTCGACCTGCTCGCCGAAGTCTCCGAAAGGCCCCAGGTGCGCCTCCGCATTCCACACTGGGTGGCGCAGTGCTGGGCCTACGTAGACGTGACGATGGCGAGGTTGAACCCACACCGAATACCCGCGGCCACTCCGGACAAGGTGCGCCTAGCGCGCCGGCACGAGTTCTTTGATCCAGGGAAGGCAGTACGAGAACTTGGACTCCCACAGACCCCGGCCCGCGTGGCACTGCGCAAAGCAGTCGAGTGGTACCGGGCCCACGGCTATGCGCCATAGGCATTAACAGCGCCTCGACCGCCAAAACACGCAGGCTTTGGTTGGGCGAAACCCTTGTGGCAAAGCCCGCTGCTACTACGCTAGGTCCGATTCCATCCACACGGTCCGAGCGCAACGGAGCGAAGAATCTCGCCGGGGACAGCAAGGAACTCGAATCATAAGAGTGGCGGAGGGAGAGGGATTCGAACCCTCGAGCCCCTTGCGAGGCTAACGGTTTTCAAGACCGCCGGTTTCAACCACTCACCCATCCCTCCGGTTGGGGACTGCGTGCTAGGGGCTAGGGACTGGGTTCCGCTTCCCCAGCCCCTAATCCCTAGCCTGCCAGATTGACTCCTGACCTCTTCGCTCAAGATGACATGCCAATACCTTGCCTCAGCATCCTGCAAGGCCGGAGCACAATGTTGCCCCGGTTCCGTCCAGATTACCACAATTCTAGCTCCCAAGGAGCGATCACGCACTTAGCTCAGATGCCGCGCGAGAGGAAATGGTCATGGTAAGGAGGGGGCACATCCACCCGCCAGAATGCGCTATACTCTCATGCGATTTCTCGAGGAGGCTGTTTCATGCACCGTTGGCAATTCACTGTAATCCTATTGCTCTCGACCCTAACGCTCGCTGCCGCGCCGGCCGAAGAACCGGTTCCATTGCAAGGCTTCTCTTTGAACGCCGCGCGGGCAGAGCGAGAATGGGAAGGAAAGTTTCGCTCCATACCCTCTCCCGACAACCTACGTGATTACATGAAGCGTCTTTCCGCCCGACCGCACCATGTAGGTTCACCGTATGACAAGGAGAACGCGGAATGGATTCTCTCCCGCTTCAAAGAGTGGGGCTGGGATGCGCACATTGAGAACTTCGAAGTGCTCTTCCCCACTCCTAAAGAACGGCTGGTTGAGCTGGTTGAGCCCACGAAGTTCACGGCCAAGCTGGAGGAGCCGACAGTCCCCGAGGACCCGACCTCCAGCCAGCATGACGAACAGCTACCCACTTACAATGCCTATTCGAGGGACGGGGACGTTACGGGGCCGCTGGTTTACGTCAATTACGGCGTGCCCGAGGATTACGAGCAACTCGAGCGGCTGGGGATTTCCGTCCAAGGCGCCATTGTCATCGCTCGCTACGGGGGATCGTGGCGGGGGATCAAGCCGAAAGTAGGGGCAGAGCATGGAGCGGTGGGCTGCCTGATCTACTCCGATCCACGCGGAGACGGTTATTTTCAGGGCGACGTTTTCCCCGCTGGAGCCTTTCGTCCCCGCGAAGGCGTGCAACGCGGCAGCGTCATGGACGACACCCTTTATCCTGGCGACCCGCTCACGCCCGGCGTTGGGGCCACCAAGGCCGCCAAGCGACTGCCGCTCGAGGACGTCCAGACCATCACCAAGATTCCCGTTCTTCCCATTTCTTACGGCGACGCGCAACCTTTGCTCGCTGCTCTTAAGGGGCCGATGGCGCCTGAGCAGTGGCGCGGCGCGCTTCCCTTCCCTTATCACCTCGGTCCCGGCCCCGCCAAGGTGCACCTCAAGGTCAAATCAAACTGGGATATCAAAACACTCTACGACGTGATTGCGCGGGTTGGCGGGTCGGAGTATCCCGACGAATGGGTGGTGCGCGGCAATCACCACGACGCCTGGGTGAACGGCGCCGAGGACCCCATCTCCGGCTTGGTCGCTGAACTCGAGGAAGCTCGGGCCTTCGGCGAACTTTTGAAGCAAGGCTGGAAGCCCAAGCGGACCCTCATCTACTGCGCGTGGGATGGTGAAGAGCCGGCGCTTCTCGGCTCAACCGAGTGGGCGGAGGAGCACGCGGACGAACTGAGCCGCCACGCGGTGGCTTACCTCAATTCAGACTCGAACGGCCGCGGCTATCTCTATGTGGGGGGATCGCACTCACTCGAGAAATTCATCAACGGGGTGGCGCGCGACATCGAGGACCCGGAGAAGAAGATCAGCGTGTGGAAGCGCAGCCAGCTCAGGCGGATCGAGGACGCCAGCTCACCGGAAGAGCGCCAGGAAGCGCGCGAGCGTCCCGACCTACGGATTGGCGCCCTGGGCTCAGGCTCTGACTATGGCGCATTCGTCGATCATCTCGGCATCGCCTCGCTCGACCTCGGCTACGGCGGCGAAGGCGGTGGCGGAGTCTACCACTCCATTTACGATGACTTCTATTGGTATGCGCACTTTAGCGATACTTCGTTTGTCTACGGGCGCGCCCTGGCCCAGACGGCTGGAACGGCGGTCATGCGCCTGGCGGATGCCGAGCTGTTGCCCTTCGACTTCTCTGACTTCACCGACACCATTCACAAATACACGGACGACTTGAAGAAGCTTCTGAAAAGCAAGCAGGATGAAGTTCGGGAGCAGAACAAAGAGATCGAGGAGGGAGTCTTCACGGCCACCGCTGACCCGCAAAAGAGCTTCGTTCCTCCGAAACCGGAAGAGGTTCCGCCTTATTTGAACTTCGCTCCACTCGAGAATGCGACGGATGCGCTTACTCAGAGCGCCCAGCGCTACCGGAAGGCGGTTGAAAAAGCGAATGCCAATGGCGGCGCGGCGCTGGCCAGCGCTCCGTTAAGCCCGCTCAATGCGTTGCTCGTCCAGAGCGAGCGGAAGCTGACCAGCCCTGAGGGGCTGCCAGGACGCCCCTGGTACAAGCATGAAATCTATGCGCCCGGCGTATACACCGGCTATGGAGTCAAAACCATGCCCGCGGTTCGCGAATCCATCGAGCAGAAGAAATGGAAACAGGCCGACGAGGGGATCATCGAGGTAGGCAGAATTCTCGCGGCCGAGGCCGCACTTATAAACTCGGCGGCGGCGGAACTGGAGAAGGCGATAAAGTAGCCCGGCCACGCGAGCCTCCCAATGATGGGCTGGCGGGACGGACCTGCCAGTTCTCTCGAGTTGGTTTACGGAAGGGTTAGCGGCTTCTCAACGAGCTTCCCTACCCGGACCCCTAATCCGGTCGCGGGGGAGGTTCTGAAGTCGGCTGCGGAAGGGTTGCCGGGAGGCCGTCCGGGTGGCTTCGGTCGGTGCTCAGCAAAGCTCCGAGAACCACTTCCAGCGCGTCGAGCAAGCGTGCGTCGCCACTCTGAATGAGATAGCCGGCCAGCCGAAGCAATTGCAGATGACGCGGCGTGTACACTTCGGCGCCAGGTTGTGGGGGTTTCCCATGGCCGGCGCGAATCATGTCCATAATGCATCTGCCGGAGGGTGTAAGCAGGCACTGGATGCCCGCCAGGTTCTCGTCGCGCTCCTGGAAGAACTCGGCCAAGGGTACATCGAGAGCGTCCGCTATCTTGCGCAGGGTCTTAGGACGTGGCTCAAGGTGGCGATTCTCAATCCTTGAGAGGTATGAGCCGGCAATGCCCGAGCGTTGGCTCAATTGCCGCTGGCTGATACCCTTCTGGTTCCGTATCTGCATGACGCGCGTTCCAATGCTCATAGATACCTCCCACCAATGCTTTTTCGAGGCTAATCTTAACATAAATGTAATAAAAGCTTAAGCCATATGCAATAACTATTGACACTTCTGTGCAGTGAGCTATGTTAGAAGCGGTATACAAGGGAAACAAAACGGAGGTGATGTTGAGCGTATACGGTGTGCCGGGATCCTGCTAGCCTTGGCGTCGGCTCGACGCATAAGGCGGTGCCAGCGGAGGCGAGGGAACGCGGAAAGCGTCAGCTATCGCGGCAGCCCAGGAGGAAAGATTCGGGGCGCGAGGTAATGAGAGGCACCCAACGGAAAACTTACACGCTGGGTGACCCTGCCTCGGACGTAAGCCCTGGTCAAGGGGACAGGACCCCGGCGCCTCAAGAGTTTCGTAGCGACCACTCGCTACAAACAAGCCCACCGACCCGTCCGGGATTATATAGCAACCCCACAATCCTGCCTGATAAGCCCTGAGCCGGACGGGTCTACCCTTTTCTAGACTCTTAGGGCTGCCTCTCCCCAGAATCCCATGTTAGAATGTCGCCTTCCCGCTCGTTGCCGCCAATGAAACCAGATGCGACGCGACGCTTCTTCTTTCGCTGACTCAAGAAAGCTGGGGCGAGGATGAACCCCTCCGAGATTCGATTTGCAGTCGACAGGATGCTCGGGCGGCTGGCAAGAATGCTGCGCTTGCTGGGATATGACACTTACTATGCGAACGATATGACGGCCGCGCAATTGCTTGCCATGGGACGGAGCGGCGAGCGCGTGATCCTGACCCGGGGCGAAACAGCACAGCGGTTTCCGCACCTGGATAAGGTGCTCAGCCTCAAAAGTGAATATCCCCCCCAGCAGCTCCGCGAGGTAGTGGAACGACTTGGCCTGGACACCCGCTCGGGGCTCTGGACTCGTTGCACGTTGTGCAACGCGCCCATTGAACGCGTGGAGAAGGCAGGTGTGGAAGCGCTCGTCGAGGCTAAGATCTTCCAACTCTACGAGGACTTCTACCGCTGCACCGGCTGCGGCCACGTCTACTGGCACGGCTCGCACGTGGATCGAATTCTGCGAAACTTGGAGTTTGTCCTGGGCCGGTCTTCCTTATAAACTATAACGTTAGTGAATAATATAGATATAATGAATTACCTGAGGGCAGGCCGCGCGCCGCCTCTCGCAGGTCTATTCGACCGTAACGCTCTTTGCCAGGTTCCTGGGCTTGTCAATGTCGCAGCCGCGCAGCACCGCGCAGTGATAGGCAAAAAGCTGCAAGGGAACGACGGTGAGGACCGGCATCAGAAGATCGTGGTTCCGGGGAACCTCGATAAAGTCATCCACCAGGGAGCCGAGCTTGGCATTGCCGGTGGTGGTCACGGCGACAATGCGGCCTTCGCGGGCGCGAATCTCCTGCATGTTGGAGATGACCTTCTCGTAAGAGCCATCTTCCGGGGCAATCGCCATGGTCGGGAAGGCAGGATCGATGAGCGCGATGGGACCATGCTTCATCTCACCTGCCGCGTAACCCTCCGCGTGGATGTAAGCGATTTCTTTGAGCTTCAAGGCGCCTTCGAGCGCAATCGGGTATTGGTATTTCCTGCCGATGTAAAGGAAGTGAGAGAAGCCGCAGTATTTCTGCGCCAACTCCCGGATGCGCTCGGATTCCTGCAAGGTTTCTCGAATCTGGTCAGGAAGCTTTTCCAGCCCCCGCAGCACCGTGGCTCCTTCCTCATAAGAAAGGTCCCGGCTTCGTCCCATCAAAATCGCCATCAGGGTGAGTATGGTGAGCTGCGAAACGAAAGACTTGGTGGAAGCCACCCCCACCTCGATGCCCGCATGCGAGTAAACGCCGGCGTGGGTCTCGCGGGCGATGGTGCTGCCGACCACATTCACCAGTCCGAGGACCAATGCCCCCTTGCGCTTGGCCTCGCGGAGAGCGGCGAGCGTGTCTGCGGTTTCTCCTGACTGGCTGATGGCTAGCACCACGGTGTTCTGCCGCAAGTTCAGTTTGCGATAGCGGAATTCCGAAGCCAACTCCGTTTCGACCGTCAAACCGGTGAGAGTTTCGAAGGCGTAGCGCGCAAACAGGCCGGCATAGTAGCTGGTGCCGCAACTGACAATGATGAGATGGCGAGCCTGTTGAAGTCGCTCCTGCACAGACTCCAACCCGCCCAGCTTGGCTACTCCCTCCGCGTGATTCACCCGTCCCCGCAACGCGTTCTCGACCGCCTCGGGCTGCTCGAAAATCTCCTTGAGCATGAAATGCGGATAACTCCCACGCTCCATCGCTTCCGGGCCCACCTCCAGCGTGGTTGCTTCCCGGTTCACCGCGCGGTTCTCGAGGGTCGTAATTGAAAACCGGCCTGGCTCCAGCCGCGCCATTTCGTTGTCCTCGAGGTACACAACCTGGTCCGTGTGCCGTGCCAACGCGGAAGCATCGGAGGCAGCGAAGGATTCGTTTTCACCCACTCCCAGGACAATAGGACTTCCTCGACGCGCCACAATAATCTGCCCCGGGTGGGCTGCGTGCAGCACCGCCAAACCGAATGTGCCCTGGACCTGCAAGAGTGCCTTCCGGACGGCCGCCTCCAGGTTCCCCTGATAAAGGCTCTCAATCAAGTGGGCCAGAACCTCCGTATCGGTCTCCGAGCGGAAGACGTGTCCCGCGGCCGCGAGTCGCTTTTTGAGCAGCAGGTAATTCTCAATGATGCCGTTGTGTGCCAGGTAGATCTTGCCCGTGCAATCGATGTGGGGGTGGGCGTTGCTTTCTGAGGGCTTGCCGTGCGTCGCCCAGCGCGTGTGCGCGATTCCCACCACGCCCTCGGGAGCGTCCTGCCAGACGCGCTGCTCGAGCGCAGCTACCTTCCCCACCGTGCGCACCCAGTAAGGTGGGCTGTTGAGGATGGCGATGCCAGCGGAATCGTAACCGCGGTACTCCAGGCGCTTTAGACCATCAATCAGAACTTCCCGGGCGGATTGCTTGCCCGTATAAGCTACAATGCCACACATACGTTCGCTCCTTCCGCCACGGCGGGTCAGTGGTGCGTTGTCAGTGGTCAGTCGTCAGTGGTCAGTTAAAGCACTTGGCCAGCAAGTCGGGGCTGAAGGAATTTGGAATCTAGAATTGTTTTTCTCCCTACTGCCTGTTGCCTTCTGTCTACTGCCCACCTTCTGTCTCCTGACTCCTGAATCCTGACTCCTGAATCCTGGTCCTGACACCTACTCACAGACACCCGAGTTCGCGACCCAAGGCCCGGAATTCTTCACCGCTCAGGAAAAGCTCCGCCTCTGTAGCCGCGTACCCGTGCTCGAGCGTTCGACGCAGATGCAGAGCGGCAATATCCGCCAGTTGTTGGTCGGTAAGATTCTTGCGATCGCGTTCTTGCAATTCGGCGAGTGTCGCGCAGGAAATGGCGACGGTCACCTTCTGGCCGCCCACCAAGAAAACCGCGTCCATAGTGTCGCTATGCCGCGTGGCGATGGCTGAGTAAAGGTGAACAAAATGAACTCTGACCGGCGCTTCCAAGCCTTTCGAGGTGACCTCAAACGGTGTCACGATATAGCTCATCGTTCCTGACCCTCAACTTTGCTGCCGTCTGCCATTGATGATTTCCAATCGGGCTACGTATTATAACGCACATAGGGCGGCCGCCGTCAGTTGTCAGTCGTCCGTTGTCCGTGGTCAGTTGGCAATCTCGAGCTTTGAATTGTGAATTGCCCTGACTGCCACCCGCCTCAAGAGTAAGCAGGAGGCAGTAGGCAGTAGCCACTTGGCAGTAGGCGGTGTGCAACCCATAACTCACAATTCACTATTCACTATTCACCATTCAGAATTCTCCAGCTATCAACCCCTGTCTTTTCAACAACATTCCCGCTTTCAACGCGTAACTACCTTTGTTTTCTATAACATTCCCGCTTCACTCGGCGGTCCTCAAGTCCGGTCCTTTGTTTTCAACAATGTTCCCGCGTCGTTCCCTCGCTTTTTAAAGTTACTCGTTTTCTCTTTCCCTATTGGCGGTGACATCTTGTCCAGAGCTGCCATGCCTACGAAGATCCCTCCGTATCCCGCCTCCCTCAAATGCAGTAGGCAGTCGACAGTGAGCAGAAGGCAGTCGGCGGTGGCGAAAAGGAAGAAAGCAATTCACCATTCACCATTCACAATTGCGCTTATCACCTGTCCCTGCTCTTCCACCTCCTGAATCCCGAATCCTGACTCTTGAATCCTGTTTCTTCCACGACCCTACTTAGTATACTAGCCTATCATTTTGGTGATGTCAAGAGACAGGGAGTCCGCCTCGACGGGGTGTTCGGCGTTGCCCCTGCGTGGGAGCAGGTCTTTGTAATCCCTCAGTCTCGGGTGGCAACACACGTAGCGCCGGTCCCGCGTCGGCGGGACCGGCACGTGCCGCCCCTTCGCTGCGCTCAGGGCAGGCTCTAAAGGGCGGCGCTACACCACCCAAGACTGAGGGATTACAGGTTTGTTGAAGAATGCCCAAGAGGAGCCGCGGACCCGAACGACAGGTCTTACAAGCAGAAGTCAGAAGAAAGGGGGGGCGGTCCGGCGTGCTACGAGTAATCTTCTTCAGTTGTGACATGGGCGTCCGGCTGTCCCCTGACGCCTGAAACCTGGTGCCAGACACCTGCTCCTCCGCTTTCTGCTTACTGCCCTCTCAACACTGTTTTCCGGGGGCCGCCGAGACGGGAGACTAAGCTGGAAAAACCCGCCTGGAACCCGCCTGGAACTGTCAAGGCAAAGTAGAAATGTCCTAATCTCAGCAAAGTAGAAACGTCCGCTTTTCGTTTTCTGGCGGCTAGCCGGAGGAGCCCGTAGGGCGACGGAGGTTAGCCGCCAAAAAACGTCGGCGACCCACCCCGTATCGCGCGCGGCAGAATCACTCCCAAGGGAGGACTCTTGTGCAGATGGAAATCTTTCATCCAGTTGTGGGCGACCTTGGGGCGAGGCCTCGGCGCGCTTACGGGTTTCGGGGGTGGGGGCGTTTTCGGTCGAGGCTGGCACTCCGCCACAGTTAAGCTGTACTGGTGAAACTTGACGGCCATGCACCCTTCGAGCCGCTGCTCCACCCGCACTCGACCACCCCGCAATCCGGGGCGGATATCGCCGCGCGCGATCTGATAGATCTTCCCCTGGTAGCGGATCGTATAGTCGGAGGTCACGATCCGTTCTTCCACCTGACTCAAGATCGCCGCCAGCTCATGCTCAGCGCGCAGGGGTCGATGCGCATCGGTGGTGCCCGCCGGCAACACCGTGAAGGTCTGATTCCACTGCGGCAAGTATTCTTCCTCCAGGTAGCTCTGCGCCGCTTCCAGACTGTCCGCCCCGGCTAAGCGCAGCCCTTTCACCAACCGGTCCTGGGCCGTGCCGAAGAAGCGTTCGATACGACCCTTGGCCTGCGGCGAGTGCGCCGCGATCCAGCCAATCCCCAGTTCCCGTAAGGCGCGCCCGATCTGCGTCCACCCTTCCTTCACTGCTTCATCCGCCGCTTCCACCGCCGGCCGGTTCACCGTAAACAGGCTGCTCTTGTCGGTGTAAAACTCCACCGGCCGCCCCCAACGCTCTAGGTACCCCCACAGCACGCGCAGATTCTCCTCCGTGTTGTCCTGCTCCACAAAACGTGCATAGGCCTGGCTGGTGGCGTCATCGATCATCGCCACCAGGTACAGCCGCGGCCCCCGCCCTTCCAGCCAGTCGTGCACCGAGGTGTCCCATTGCACCAACTCTCCCCGACAACTCCGGCGCGACCGCCACACGTGCACCTCCTCAACCTGCCGCCGCTTCCCCCGCCGCAACCCGGCAGCCATCATCCACTGCCGCAGCGTTTCCTTGCTCAGCTCCACCGCATCGTTTTTAGCCAAGTATTCACAGGCCAGCGTGGGGCCAAAGTCGCGGTACTTCCACTTTACCAGCTTCAACACTCGGGTGCGCAGACTCTCCGGCAAACGCCGGTTGGACGCCTTTCCCCGCAGCCGATGCACCACTCCCCGATCGCCCTCCTCCTCGATCCGCGCCAGCAATCTTCGCACCTCGCGATCGCTGATCCCTAACTGCCCCGCTGCCTCCCCTTGCGTTAAATGTCCCCCCTGCACTTCATGCAACACCTTCAACCGGTCCCGCTCTTTCCCACTCAACATGAGCATCTCCTGTTTTCGCATCCGTCAAGTTTGACGGAGTTCAACAGGACATTTCTACTTTGCTGAAACAGGACATTATCACTTTGCCGCGACAGGAACCCGCCTGGTATGAGAGAGGGGAAGAGTCTAGAATTGGAGGGCATTGGATGGCGTCGGATGAGGCAAGAAATTGTCTAGGAACAAAGGAGTTATACGCGGGGGGCGGGGCTGGGCGGGCGCGGAGCGGGGTGAATAGTCTAGAAAAGCGGGCGATTGTCGCCGATTTTATTTTAAGCCCTCACGTAGAATCAACGACTTACAGGAGAAACCGCAGGGAATCTTGGGTGGAATCGGCGACAAGGCATCGTTATTAAGCTAACTCGTTGAACGTGAAAGAGATAATTCGGTGACAGGCTAGAATTTAGCAAAAAAATCGGCGACAATTAGGCGACACGATTTTGGAGAGTCCAGTAAGTGCATGCGAGAACAGCACGCGAAAGAGCATACATAATGGATGCCGAAACGGTGCATGGGAAAGGGCATGCGGAACGGGCATGTGAAAGCACCGCACGAAATAGCACAGACAATGGATGCCGAAACGGTATATGGGAAAGGGATGTGAAAAGAGCGGGGCGGGCCGATCCCGCCCCACCAGCAGGTGAAGATGCTGGCCTACCTGATAAGAGCAGCGCGTGAGTCACCCTCACCGATGACTGTACGCTCTGCCGGGATGCTGCCATAGTCGGTAACGATCAAGCCCCCCTGCTGGTTTAGTTCGACTGTATAGGAGTTGGATTCGAGCGTGGCACAAAGAAGCAGCTTAAGCGTTACAGCCGCACGCTTCCTTTCGAAGTCGGCGCGGGCAACCTGGTATGTGTGGTGGGCGTTCATCAAAGCCACGAATTCTAGCTCTGTGACCACTGCGGATGGCTGGGTCGGAACGTCTACAGGAATGAGCGGTGGATCGGGCAGCGGCATGCCTTGGTCAGGCAACTGCCTTTCTGGTACTCTTGGTTTATTCTTCATGGGAGATTCTCCTCCTTTGGAGATAGGGACGGGGGGTCGGTCTGTGCCGCCCCCAGTCCTGCTTACAAAAACGGAAATCAAATCAAAATAGCGGTCGCCTCTCGCTTCAATTCGCTCTGCGCTTCTCGCGTAAATCGCGAATGTTTTCGATGGCGAAAAACATGCGCCGGGCGCTGATGTACTTCTTTCCGCTCAGCGGAGCCTTCACCGTGCAGTCATCGAGCAGCCCGTTAACTTGGGCTTCTTTAGCCTCTCCTAGTTCCGCCATCACCATACCGCGTGCTTCCTCGCGCGTTGGCCCCATCACATGCAACTCCCGCTGCTCGATCCGGCTCCTCCACTGCTCGAAATATCTGCCCTGGCGCTCTTTGAAGAGGTAGATGATTTGTTCGTTGCCTGCCACAATCAGGCCCAGCTTACCACGCAGCAAATCGCCGAGCCGCCGCACGGTTTCGAGCGTGTCAATGTCTTTCTCGAGAAGATCCATTTCATCGAGCAATAGAACCAGGGGCGTGCGGCGCGCCTTAACCGCACAGATAATGTTCTGCCGGATGGCATCGGAAGCCTGAGCGTAGGGCGCGCCTATCGCCATGGAGAGTTTTCGCAGCATGGCGGCAGGCGTAGTGCGTCCCGCAATGGGAATCCAGAGCAGCCCCGGCTCGGGCTCGTGCGCTGCCTCCGCCGCGCGGTATTCGCCCCAAAAGCTTTTCTGGCTACCTGCTGGGCCGTAAAGCGTTCCCCATCGGCCCTTGCAGCAGTAGGCGAGCAAGGCATCCATCTCGCGCGTTGCCGCCGTCTCGTAGAGATGGCCGGGCAACTCGGGCGGCTCCCACGGATGAGCGTCCATGAAGCCCTTGAGCGCTGCGGCTGTCATGTTTCCATCGCCCGCGCCATAGCGCGCCTCGCTCGCAAACTGAATCAGCGTGCGGTGCCTAAAGCCTGTCTGGTCGGCAATCCGGTGCAGGTCCACGCCGGTTCTGTTCATGTAAACCCGCAGGTCTTTGCGCACTTGCTCACGAGTGATTTCCATGGTCACTGCTCCTCTTCCATGAACCTATCGGCCACCGCGCTCGCCGTCCGGTTGCGACGGGTGGCCATCCACTCAACGCTGCCGATTTCAGGATGGCCAAGGGGCGGCTGCTGCTGTGTGGGCGTTCCAAAGGTCTTCTGTCCGGCCAGCTTCTCGGTGGGCGGTAATCCCTGCTGGAGTTCCAGTAAGGCCACAGGGTTATCAGCATCGGCCAACTGCTGGCGTGCCTTGATTCCTTCCCTCACAGCGCGCTTGGCGTGATTCTTTACCCGCATGGCAGCACGCAACTTCTCGCGGGCCTCTTCGCCCTTGGGCAGCCAGTCCATTTGACTCTTGACTTCTGCGATGCACGATTCCTGACCGCCCGTAACCGGATACAAAACAGTAACCGCGCCGAAATCGCGCCGACTGATAATAACCTCGACTTCCACGGGCGGTTGGGCGCCCGCAAACTGGAAAAGCTCAGGGGCGATATATTCAACTTGGACGCCCCAGAACGTCAGGTTGACCTGGCCGCCGCGCCGCACTGTAACTATGCGGTGTTCGGCGGTTTTTTCTTCAAGCTCTTCCAGGGAGATCAAACGGAACCCTTCCGGCCTCCGCTTGGCGTAGTAGGCTTGATCGGGAGTCATCCCGCGTAGGTACTTCCCCTTGCCGTGATGCCTGGCGTTCCATTCCTTTTCGCACCAGTCCACGAACTGCACGATGTACTCTTCGATGGTCGGAATTCCGGGGTCCTTCCCCTCCCCGTGGAACCAATAGGCTTTGTGCTGCGTGATGATGGCACTGAGCTCTTCGGGACGTTCGTCAGTATTACCACCGCACCAAGTGAGAAACCGCTTGTCGAACTTATCTACTTCGGCGTGCCAGCGCTCAATGGTTTTGCTTTGGGGATTGCCTCCGATGGCTCCTACCGGCGTGACTCCCACGCGTTCCCAAAAGCCGGTCGCCTCACGATAGAGCGCCTGCCGGGAGATAGCTCGAAAGCTCCCATTGAATGCCGTACACCTGAATTCCAGCCCTTGGTCATGGTGGATGGCTCCCGGCAGATGGCCGTCCTTGGCAATCGCGCGCGTGTGCGCTGTCATCACCATATCGGAATCGAGCACCGGCCCGAAGGCATAGCCGAGCCACCGGAAAGAGGCCACGTCAATATCGTTGACTTTCCAGATTCGCCCAAGTTGGTGTCCGGCATCCTGCAAAATCACGTTCGAAACGCGCTGGTCTGTCGCCCACAGATCATCGGCCCGGAGACTGTCAGGGTTGCGCGATAGGCTCACTTCACAGCGATTCCTGTAAGCCTCTTCGCCTTCGCGGGCGAATACCAAGGTTGGAGAATCCACGTCTTTAAGGACTGTACGGCACTGGTGGACTGAGGGCCTTTGGTAGACGTGCGCCGCTCCCCATGCCCGCTGCTTGGCATCAATTTCAGCAAGTAGGAGCCTGTAGGCGTGCTTCAGGGAATGCTTGGCTTCGGTGAGGTAGAGGCTCAGCAGCTTCTCGCGCATCCATGCATTTTCATCGTCACTGAAGAAGGAACACCCACTCCGGCCGGGGCGATTCTTGGGACGGATGCGGTTCCAAAATGCCGCCATCTTCTGGTCTGCTGGAATGTCAGGATTGTGATTAACCTCTTTCAACACCTTTAGCTTTTGGTGAATGGTCGAAACGCCTAGACCGTGGATTTTCGCTTGAGCGCGGATGAAATCCTGGCGGCTCTGAATTGCGACTCCTCCCAAGCACTGGCCTAGGTATTTTCGCCAAGTGCCGTTGGTGCAATCGCCGACGATCATCGCCCACAGGTCAATATAGGGCTGGTGGCGGCTCGGGACGGTAGGTGGAGCCGCCTTGAGCATCGCGCGCTCGGTCTGCGAGGGCGCGGCGAACGGCAGGGACGGCTGATTGGGGCTTTCTCCATCACGCGCGGCGTCCTGTGCCTGCCCTGTCAGCTCCCGAAGTGCGGCGCAAGCGTCGGCCCTCACCCATGCCTGGTACGCCTTCGGGAACAGTTCTGAAACTACCGAAACGGGAACTAGCTTTCTGCGGCCGTCCTCGGGGTCAACTGGCAGGACAACCCGCTTGCGCTCCAACTTGCGCTGGATAGCCCTGGCGGACTTGCCCGCAAAGCGGGCAACCTCCATCATTCCGAGATGTCGAGCAGCGTCCATTGTTACGCCTTCCGAGTTTGTTTCGGCGTCTGTGCCACTCGCTGGCATTTCCGTCCTTCCCCCCTCAGAAGTTTAGCCACTTGCCCTTTTTCAAGGAGTTGCGGGTGTCGGACTATTGCCTCTCCAACCGCAAGACGAGCCCTCATGTGTTTGGGTAGGACAACGCGGGGGATCATGTCGCACCCGAGAATCTCAGAAAGCGGCGCTATGCAGTCTGCGGGAAGCCGCCATAGGTGCTTGCTGTTCGCCCGCCAATTCTGTAGCATGTTTGGCGAGACGACGCGGCCAACGCGTTTTCCGAGTTCATCGCAGACCTGCTCGGGACTCATAGGGCATTGACGGATGGCACGCGTTAGCAATCGCCGAAGGAGCGCGTCGAGCCCGCTTTGCGGTCTGTCCGTATTTTCTTGTTCTTCGGACATTGCATTCACATTATCAAAATATTACAGTTACGATAGCCTGTCAAGTGGAAAATGCAGGCTAGATGGTTACCAAAGGGAGCCTGATAATGAAGAAAATCACGATAGGCGGACGTATTAGCAAATTGCGCGGAGGGAAGACCCAGGCCGAATTTGCAAAGGAGCTCGGGGTGACCCAAGGAGCAGTGTCTGCGTGGGAGAGAAACGACAAGGAGCGCGCCCCCTCCGCTGATGTCTACTTTCGCCTCGGGAGTCTAGCTCACGACCCTGACGACTCGCTCTTCTTTTGGAAGCTGGCGGGAGTTGGCTCACAGGCGCTTTTGTTGGCCGCCAATAAAGTCTTCAAAGGCAGTTTTACGCCCCCGCGAAAGGGCGAAATCGTCCGGCTTTCGCCGCTTCCTGGCGGCCTTGGGCAGCGCGGGGGAGAGCTTGTGTTTCCCGCTGCGTTGGTTCCTAATCCTGCCACAACGTACTTCGTCCGCTTTACGAAACGCCCGCTGTACTGGTTTGGCCCAGGCGACACCCTGGTGGTAGACACCCATGATGGGGACAAGCCGGACCTCAGTCCGCTCGCGGGCAGCGTCGTACTCATCCAGCTCCCGTTCAGGCGGGGTCCGAAGGGCGAGTTGCTGGACAATCCCGACAAGGACAAAGGCGTCCTAATGGGTAGACTCTGGCTCTCGGGATCGGAGGGCAAATGGGGCCTCTCACTCATTCCTGTTGGAATGCTATCGACAGGCGGATGGGTCATTGCCGATCACTGGATGCCAGAGGGAGATTTGAGCCCCGTGGAGGCGGAAGCGAAAGCGGCACGGGAGATACGCTTATCGCCGGATTGGCGCGTCATCGGTCGCCTCATCGCGTACTTGCCGGGGGATGGGCGGCTGTTCCAAGAGGAAATCGATTGACGCGTTTTTCACCGCGCACCTGGAGCGTTTAAGTTAGGGGGCCTAGAAGATGGCTGAGAGCAGGGCAGGCCGAGGATGCGATGCATGTGCCCTTGCCGGAAAGAATTCGAGCCGAAGCGGAAAAACCAGATTTACTTCAGCGCCGAGCACCGCAAGAGGGATAGTAATCGGCGCTGGCCGGTCAAACGGCAATCTCTTCTCCCGGTGAGCTTCCGGAAAGGCCACAGGGAGCGCCAGAAGGCAAAAGCAAGCTACGTAACGTTGCATCAAGGTAGCAAGATGGCCCAACCCAAACCCCGAACGCTCCTGTGGGAAACGCGGGGCAAATTCGGCCCTGAGTTTGTGAATGGCGTTTCGCGGTCGGCGGTCAAGGTTCGTGGGTTTTATGTGAGCCATTTTGAGCTTGTGGGCGACCAATGAAGTACTCGAACGCCAGGGCGGAGCTGCGTGCCGAGATGATGACTCTAGCGCTGCCTGTCAACACGCCAGCCTCAGAGGTTCTGGACCGATGGATAATGGCTGTCGTCGCCAGGGTTGGGACTCAGCTTGAGGCATCTCGTCATCTTGGTTTGACGCCGGCGACGATTTCACGCCGTTTGAATCATCGAAGGCAAACGAAGAGGGCAACCGAATGAGGCAACGTGTCCGGGCGCTTTTAAATGAGAGGTTGGGACTCCGGTTGCCTGAATCCGTTTTGAAGCGTGGCTCGCTTCGCTGCGCCCGCTGCGTGAATTGGAATTTTCGCGGGCGAACCACAGGAGGTGCGATGGAAAAGACAATCGAGGAAAGTCTGCCGAGAAATCCCCAGGAGGCAGCGCGGATGCCGGAGCCGGGGCCGCAGGTCAACCGCGTGGTTGTGCTTGAAACCGGCAACAATCTGCAATTCGATACACCGCCCAAGTTCATCCCTCGGCCTGTTGATGATGCGCGGCGGGGATAAGGCAAGGAGGCTGCCTCACGCCGGGCGTGGGTGAACTGATGGTAGAGGGATGGGAAACGCGGGGCAAGTTCGGTCCTCAATTTGTGAACGGCCTTCCGCGGTCGGTCCTCAAGATTCGGGGCCTGGTTGCGGCCAAGTTCCAGTTGGTAGGAAGGGAGAATTGAGGCACACCATGGCGGGTAACACTCTCGACTTTGTACGAAACCGCCGCAAGGCGTTCTTGACGCCGGGTGAGGTTGCCGCCTTGCTGCGTATTTCAAAGTGGACACTGCAAAGCTGGAGGAATGAGGGGCAGGGGCCGTGCTTCCTGAAACTCGGATGGCATACGGTGAGGTATCCTTTGTCTAGCCTAATGGACTATCTTGAGTCAACCGCTTCCCGGCCATCCCCAGCCTGCCACGACTCGCGGCCTTTGCCGCAACTGCAAGCAGGAGCAGCGGGCGAGTGAATATGCGTTCATCTCGGTTTTCGAGGGGAGTGGTGGACGGGGAACCTCCTTGCTTCTCCGTGACCGACCACGGAGCAACAAATCCCGCTAATCCGGGCAAGGCTCCGCCATGTTTTCCCGGTGCCACCCTCCTCGAAAGCTGGGAAAGTAGGGAGCGATGAGCTTCCGACAAACTCTAAAGACACTCGCAGCGGAGGTGGTGAATGAATACAAGAACGCGCGAATTTATCCCGGTCCCAGAGAAGCCAACGGTCGAGGAGTGCAAGAGGTTCGTCACCGTTGACCGCATTCTAATCGGGGTGTCCTCCCGTGTGGTCAGAGGAGCGGACCCGGAACGTGGAATTAAGGCCACCATCGAGGTGAAGACCGTGGCCGTGAAGAACGAATCCGAGATGAAGCCGGAACTCGTAATGCATGGTCCCGCCAGGCGCGGCGAAGTGAACTCATACCTTGGCATCGACGGCAGACGGCACTACTTTTCTGCGAAAACAGGAGAGGCCATCGGCTCCGAGATGAGGCCGATCGAATCAAGGATGGCTGTGGACGCATTACCGGCGCTGCCCGCAAGGTGAGCGGGTTAAGGGGCGATCGCGTAGTATAGCGCCGCGACCCTGCCAACGGGGGAGCGGAAAAAGGAGGAGGGGATGGGATCGAGGGACGTCACAGTCGGCGAGGTGCAGAACCTCATCGAAATAAACAGTGAGCGCCAGACCCGGCTCGACAAGACGTTCGGGTTGACGCACAACGCGAGGCTGGAACCTACGAAGCATGGGCTTCTGCGAGCAGTTCAGGGACTACCGTACCCTGAGGAGAGCCGGTACAGGCCTTTTGCGAGCCTCAGCGAGGCCTACATAGAGTTCAGCGGGGATGCGGACATCCGCTACTTCGGAAGGAATTTGCGGGTGATTCAGGTGGCCGCGCTGCTCACTTTCGAGCAGGCACTGGCAAACACCATGAACCGGCTGCTCCTCAAAGATTTTGCCACAAGTTACAGATGGAGCGACGTCATAAGCTCCATCACATCCCCACCTGACTTTCGGGCGAACGTGCGGACGCGCCTGAAGTACATGCCAGACATTCCAGACCTGACGGAGGACGAGCCCTTCACGGACCTTCAGACTACCACTTCAAACGACGAAGCGCTGAGCTACTCCATAAACCAGAAGGCCTGCGTGGTTGCCTTCACCCGCCGCGTTGTGGTTAACGATGACATTGGAGTAGTTCAGCGGGCCGTCGAGCAGCTCGGGCGCGCCGCCTGGCGCACGCTGGCGAAGCGGGTCTGGGGGCTGCTGGCAAACAACGCGACCTACGGCATCGACGGGCTGCCTATTTTCCACGCGGACCATGGGAACCTTGGCTCGGCCGCGCTTTCGGCATCGGCGTTGACGGCGGCCCGAAACGCGATTTTCGCGCAGACAGAGAGTAACTCGACAGACCGCCTCGGGCTGGGAGGAGGCCCGCTGCTCCTGGTAGTGCCCATTGAGCTAGAGGCTACGGCGCTGGGGCTTAACATTGTCGAGTTCCTCGACTCCAACTTCACGCCGAATCCTTGGAGGTACCGGTTTGGCAGGCAGAATGAGGCCATCTTCGCGAACCCAATTTTCACGGACTCCAACGACTGGTGTCTGCTCGATGTTTCGGGGAATGCCGGGATCATCGAGGTCGGCTTCCTGCAGGGCGCCCAGAATCCGCAGTTCGTTCAGAGCAGCCCGACAATGACAAGTTCGGCCTTCACGCAGGACCGGGTGACCTACAAAATGCGCCATGAGTACGAGTGTGCCATTGTGGATTATCGCGGGGCCTACAAGTCCGTCGTGGCCTAGAGTGTTTACGCTTGCGCCCGTCAGAGGTGCCGGGTGGGCGCAACGGCCCTGTACCTGCGCTTGGCCGTCTTTCTGCCCGGCATCATCCGGCTACGCCATGGGCCGCGCCGGACGGCATCACCTCACCATGGCGAGAGATTTTAGAAATACCTGCCCTGGCACGCCGGTCTTTAGCCTGCCCTGGCACGCCGCCCTCTCAGTGTCCCTTCGAGGTGAACTCCAGACTATTACCGCACCGATTCCAGACTATTGTCGCAGGAACTCTAGACTATTCCGCTCCTAAATACCTGGAACGTTCCAAGCCGAGGCTGTGGGGTGTATACTCGCAGCCGCTGGGTATCAAGGCGCGAGCGGAGGGAGCTGCCGGGCGGTAAACGCGTCATGGACTCGCGCCCGGAGGAGTGTCATGAGGACTCGCCATTTCCTCAGCTTTGCCGGCAAGGTTACGGCAGCGCATATCATCACCTATTTCATCGCGGGGGCAATCGCCTACCCGCTCCTCACCCAGGAGTTCTACGTTGGTCCCAACCCCATCTTCAAGGTCTTCATCCGTACGGAGGCGGAGCCGGAGCTGTGGGGACATGTAGTGACTTGGTTTCTCCCTGCTCAGTTTCTGCGGGGTTTCCTGATGGCCGCGGCGCTTTATCCTTTCTTCAACACGCTGATGGACTGGTCATTCAAGAAGCGCTTCCTTTCCATTTCCGGGTTGTACATTGTGCTGGGATTCTGGGCGGCAGCGGTGGCCGCGCCCGGAACAATTGAAGGCATGGTATACATGCGACCTATCTTCACTCCGGTTGTGCACCTGAAGGTCCAGCCGGAGATCATCCTGCAGGGATTGGCCTTGGGGGCAATAGTGGCATTTTGGATGGGCCCACCGCTACTGGACCGCGCTCACGGAAGCTGAACCCAACGGGATGCTGAAGAAAATATTGGCGTGTCATTCCCGCGCCCGCGAAGCTGTGAAAGAATAAACAATCTCATCCCGCAGGGCGGAACCAAGGCGCAAAGACTCGCAAAGAACAACTGCCTTGTTCTCTTCGCGCCTTCTACGACTTTGTCCCGCCTCGCGGGATGAAATGCTTTTGCTCATCCAGGGATTATTTCAAAGCTTCCGCCGTGGCGGGTCGGCATTGCCCGGATCAATAACTACCAAGATTCTTCGTCGTCCCGCCGATAATAATAGCGGGCAGACTCCTCAGGATGGCACAATGCGGATTCCGAGGTTCGCCCCGAACGCGGAGGACTACGTTCAATGACCAAGGCTAGTGAAACCCACGCGACGGAAACGAAAGCGAAGTGGGCGATCCGGCTGGCGCGGGCCGCAGGGTGGTTGGCATTAGGGCTGGCGGTGGCTGGTCTGGTTCACCTGTGGTTCATCCGGCCATGGTATCTCACCTGGGGGGCGACGGGCGACGAGATCAGCCGGACATGGCCGGGGGATGAACTCTCACCGCGGCCCGTAAGCCTGGCCACACGCGCTTTGACGATTAATGCGCCGGTCACCGACGTGTGGCCGTGGATCGTGCAGATCGGCCAGGACCGCGGGGGATGCTACAGCTACGCGTGGCTCGAGAATCTCTTCTTCATTGACATGCACAATGCGGACCGGATTCACTCGGAGTGGCAGACGCGCCAGGCCGGCGACACGGTTTGGTTAGCTCGAAAAGACCGGTACGGCGGACGAGGACGCGTGGTGGTCGCGGTACTTGAGCCCCGTCGGGCCATGGTCCTTGTCTCGCCCAGCGACGCGGAGAGAATCTCCAGGGGTGGCCACGCCCAAAGCGGAACCTGGACATTCATCCTCGACCCAATTAACCACCACGCCACCCGGCTGATCCTCCGTTCGCGTGGCGCCCAGGACGAGAGCTTCGGCGCCATGCTCTTCGGGCGCCTGGTGTTTGATCCCGTCCACTTCATCATGGAACGCAAGATGATGCTCGGTATCAAGCAGCGAGCCGAGAATGCCGGCCGCGCAACGAGCAGCCTTGAGCCTTCAGCCGTCAGCTCTCAGCTATCAGCAAGCATAAACACCCACCACTCGTTAAGGCATCCGCGACTTCAAATGATTCGATGCTTGGTCCAGGATGGCTGGAATTGCCGATTTTCGATTTTCGATTGCCGATTGCTGATGGACATTGGAAGGAGTTGCCACACCACTTTTTCAATCGTCAATCGGCAATCGTCAATCGGCAACTAAAACCTGGTGTTTGGTTGCGGCCGCGCCGCGCTGTGAAGGCTGTCGCACACATTTTTGCGGTATCGCCCTTTTCGACTCTCGACTCTCGACGCTGGACTGCCTCAGGAGGGCGGAGCCTTTGGCTAGTAAGTCCTTTCCTGCCCGAGGCTTTGGGATCCAACGGATCAGCAAAAGTTCCGACCCAATTTGTAGGACAAATTGTTTGACGCATGCAACTTTTTAGGCGAATCTTACGTCTATATGAGTAACTCAACTCTAATGACTACCTGGGGAAGTAGGTAGCTCGAGGAGACTTGGATTACCTGCTTCCTCCTTCCCTTTACTTCTCTGGTGTCCTGAGTCAGAAGTCAGATGACAAAGTCTTCCCCTTTCGGGTGGTGGTTCCACAGCCCCGGCAGGGGCGTAAGATCGTAGCCCAGGGCGCCAGCCCTGGGGGAAGGAGCCCTCACTCCGTCCCGCAGAGCGGGATACCCCCTCTCCCGCGCGGGCGGGAGAGGGGACAGGGGAGAGGGAGGGTTCTCCTACCCACGGCTGACGCCGTGGGCTACCCTCTTTCGCCCCGACAAGTCGGGGCTGACTTCATCAACGAACTTCTGACTCAGCACACTAGTTTTTCCCTTGCTCCCTTCTTGGCTTTCGGCATATCCTGTCCTCGTTTGTTGATAGTCGGGGCTCGGCCCGGTTGCGGATGGGTTTAAGAGTCTCACCAATAGGGTCAAGTCCCCTGTCCGAAGACAGCGAACTGCCACTAAGTCACAGACCACCAAGAGCCGGAACCATGCTCAGGAACGGGCACTTGGGCGCCAACTCAACTTCGGTCGTAGCTTGCCGAACCCTACCCTTCTTAGCTTCTAACTGTCATGGAGAGACTAACATGCATCTGAAACGGCTAACGATCTACTCGGTAATGGCTTGGATTCTCACGCTCGCCCTTCTAGCAGTCTCAGCGCAAGGGCAAGGCCGGCCAGGGGATCAGGCACCCGCAGTCCAGGGTCCGTGGATGGACAAAAGTCTGTCACCCGACCGGCGGGCCGAACTCCTTGTCGGGCAGATGACGCTCGAGGAGAAGATTTCACTCCTGCATGGAGTCGGCCGGAAGGTGTTTTTCCGATTTCCCGGCTCGCAACCGCCGCCGGGATCGCTGGGCGGCGCGGGCTTCATTCCTGGCATTCCGCGTTTGGGCATCCCTGACCTCCAGATGGCGGATGCCGCCGTCGGCGTCACCCGCGGCGCCCGATTCAGCCGGTACTCGACCGTCTTGCCGTCCGGCACATCCGAGGCGTCGAGCTGGGACCTCAAGCTGGCTCACGACTACGGAGCGTTGATTGGCAGGGAACTCCGCGACCAGGGGTTCAACATGTCACTGGGCGGCGGCATCAACCTGGCGCGGGAGCCGCGTAACGGCCGCCTCTTCGAGTACAAAGGCGAAGACCCGATCCTGGCTGGGAAGCTTGTCGGCCAGGAGATGAAGGCCCTCCAGGAACAGGGCGTCATTGGCGACGTCAAACACTACGCCATGAACGACCAGGAGAGTGGCCGTGAATTCGTGAACGTCAAGATCGACAAACGAGCCATGCGCGAAAGCGATCTGCTGGCCTTCGAAATCGCCGTCAAGGATTCGGGCGTGGGAGCGGTGATGTGCTCTTACAATCTCGTCAACGGTGACTATGCCTGCGAGAACAGTTACCTTCTGAATGACGCGCTGAAAAAGGATTTCGGCTTCCAGGGCTTCGTCCTATCGGATTGGGGAGCCACTCATAGCACGACCAAGGCCGCCTTGGCGGGACTGGACACGGAGATGCCCGACGATATTTACTTCGCCGATGCACTCGAGAAAGCGGTGAAGCGCGGAGAGGTGCCCATGTCGCGTCTCGACGATATGGTCCACCGCCTCCTGCGGACAGAGTTCGCTGTTGGCCTCTTTGACCTTCCGCCGGATCGCAAGGTGGTGGATATTTTCGCCGGATTCGAAGTGGCGCAGCGGGTGGCCGAGCAGGGCACCGTTCTCTTGAAAAACGCGCAGGGCCAATTACCACTGAGCGCGTCGAGCCTCAAGTCGATTGCGGTTATCGGATCGCATGCGGACATCGCCGTGCTCTCGGGGGGAGGTTCGGCGCAGGTCGATCCGCCAGGAGGAAACGCGGTGCCGCCGCCGCCTCGGCCCCCAGGCGCGCCTCCGATGCCCTACTTTGATCGAGTGGTGTGGGACCCGTCCTCGCCGCTCAAGGCGATCCGTGCCAAGGCGGCGAATGCCAAAGTGGAGTACAACGCGGGCCTAGACCACGGAGCCGCGGCAGATCTGGCCAAAGCATCGGACATCGCCGTCGTGTTCGTCAACCAGCCCGCGAGCGAAGGGCGGGACGCGCCGAGTCTCTCGCTGCCGGACAATCAGGACCAACTGGTGAACGCAGTGGCCGCTGCGAATCCGCACACCATCGTCGTTTTGGAAACGGGTGGTCCTGTGACGATGCCCTGGATCGACAACGTGAGCGCCGTGCTGGAGGCTTGGTATCCGGGGATTCGCGGGGCTGACGCCATCGCCAACATCCTCTTCGGGGACGTGAACCCCTCAGCAAAACTGCCCCTTACATTCGCAAGAGCGGAAGCGGACCTCCCGCATCCCAAACTTACGAAACAGCCGCCGCCGGCTGGTGAGGCTGACATGGCGACCCCGATTCCCGGTGTGCCTTTCCGCCTGAATACGAGGCGATTCGAGGTGGACTACGACGAAGGCCTGAAGGTCGGCTACAAGTGGTACGACGCCGAAAACAAGCAACCGCTGTTCGAATTCGGTTATGGACTTTCCTACACCAGTTATGCCTACTCCGATTTGAAGGTCAGGCAGGGGCAGGCGGTGACAGTAACCTTCAATGTGAAGAATACGGGGGCGCGTCCTGGGGCGGAGATCGCGCAGGTTTACGTCTCGTTACCAGCCAGCGCCGGCGAACCCCCGAAGCGGCTGGTGGGGTGGGATAAGGTTCACCTCGCTCCTGGTGAAGCCAAAACGGTCAACCTGACGTTGGATCCTCACTACCTGTCGGTCTTCAACGCTGACAAGGGCGGATGGGAACTCGTGGCCGGCGACTACAAGTTTTGGGTCGGCGGTTCTTCCCGGAATCTTCCGCTGTCGCAAATCCTCAAGATCGGCGATTGAGCGCGGGCTGGCCTCTGTGTCCTGAGGCTGGTAAAACGACAAATGAACGAAGGAGAGTTGTTGGCAATAAGTGCGAAGATTATGAGCGCCGCGACACACCGGGACACGTGGTAGTACCGTTGAATCCAGTGCATCGCTGCCCAGGCAAGCATCCTGAGGATGTGCTCAATTACCTCTGGCATGGACGTGGACATCGAAAGTGTATGCGCAGCCCGTCGGATGGGAAGGATATCATATTAACGTGGATTATTGATTCTGCTGAGAGCCGTACAGCAGGGTTGCGATCCAGCAGGGCCAATTCAAGGTAGAGCCGCAGTTTGGAGCTGGGCGATCAAGCCGTCGTGTTGACAGCCGAGAAGGGCCGTAGTATCGATCTATTCTAATGAATGTGTGAGCGCTTCCTTCGATCTGGCACCCGCCCTCCCTGAATCTCGCACAACACAGTGACAGACTTTGTTTCTCCGCGAGGGGGTCTCAAATAGGATACAAGAAACCCGTTGTCACTCTATTACGCGAGCGAGGGTCATCACTCTTTCGATGGCCGTAAACAGTTCGCTCACATTAACCGGCTTCGATACGTAGGCGTCCATGCCGGCCTCGAGGCACCGTTCCTTGTCGCCCTGCATGGCCCCGGCGGTCATGGCGATGATGGGAAGATGGGCCCCCGTGTGACGCTCCCGCTGACGGATGGCGGCGGCGGCCTCAAGCCCGTCCACGTCCGGCATCTGCACGTCCATCAGCACCAGGTCGAAAGTCCCTCTTTCGAGAGCCTCCAGTGCTTCCCGGCCACTAGCCACCGCCGCCGCCGAGTGGCCCTGCTTTTCGACCAGACGCTTCGCCAATATCTGGTTAACGGCGTTATCCTCGACCACCAGGACTCGCAGTCGCTTCCGACCTTCCCCCAGCGAATGGCGAGTGACCAACTGCGCTTGCCGTGCGGCGGGCTCGCCCTTTCCCAGGACCTGCAAGGTGGCCCTCAGGAGATCCGACTCACCGATCGGCTTGGTAAGGTAGGCCGACACGCCCAGCTCCCGGCAGCGCGCAGCGTCGCCTCGCTGACCGCCGGAAGTCAGCATCATAATGATCGCGCCCGCCAGTCGCGGGTCCAGTTTGATGCGCTCGGCGAGGGTGAAACCGTCCATGCCCGGCATCTGTGCGTCGACAATGACGAGCGGAAACGGCTTGCCGGCTGCCTGAGCCTCTTGCATCGAAGCCAGCGCGGCGGCGGCGCCGGCCGTCAAAGTGGGGCTCATTCCCCACCAACTCAGCATCTCTGCCAGGATGCGTCGGTTTATGGAGTTGTCGTCGACCACTAGCACGGGCATATTTTGCAGGCAAGCGGTGTCAAGTGGCGCGGCGCGTTCCGTCACCGGCTCGGCCATCCCCAGGCGCACCTCGAAGTGGAAAGTGCTGCCCTTACCGAGTTCGCTTTCCACCCAGATTCGTCCTCCCATCATCTCGACCAACTGAGAGGAAATCGTCAGGCCCAGCCCTGTGCCCCCGAAGCGTCGGGTGGAGGACGCATCGGCCTGAGTGAAGGCTTCGAAGATGGCCTTCTGCTTCTCGCGCGGAATGCCCATGCCCGTGTCACTGACGCTGAAGTGCAATTGGACGTCCTTGGGTGTTTCCGACAGCTTCGCCACTTGCACCATCACCTCGCCATGCTCCGTAAATTTGACCGCGTTAGCGATCAGGTTCACGAGCACCTGGCGCAGTCGGCCGGGATCTCCCCGTACTGCCGCCGGCACGTCATGCTCGTAGCGGCAGACCAACTCCAGGTTCTTCTCAGCAGCGCGGACGCCCAGAGATTTTACCGCCGCATCCACGCTGTCTTTCAGACTAAACTCGATGCATTCAAGGTCCAGTTTCCTCGCCTCGATCTTGGAGAAATCGAGAATGTCGTTAATGATGTTCAAGAGAGAGTCCGCCGAGGCCTTGACCATGTTCAGATCGTCGCGCTGCTGACGACTGAGGTCGGCATCCAGCACAAGGTCCGTCATGCCCACGATGGCGTTCATGGGCGTGCGGATTTCATGGCTCATTGCAGCCAGAAAGTTGCTCTTGGCTCGGTTGGCGGCTTCGGCAGCTTCTTTGGCCGCAAAGATCTCAGCTTCCGCTCGCTTGCGCTCGGTGATGTCCTGAACGACGCCGAGGACCGCTCTTCGTCCGCGAAAATGCAGAGCATGGCCATCAGCTTCCACCTCAACGACTCGTCCGTCTTTGAGTCTATGGCGCCCCTGGCCGCGGTCATGTGACTGGGTGCGAAGCACCTGCATTTGGGAGAGAACGCCGGGGGCGGCTTCTGGCGGCAGGAGGTCCGTGACCCGCATCCTCAAGAGCTCGTCGCGGGAGTAGCCGGAATGGCTGACGGCAGCGTCATTCACCTCGAGGTACTGAAGCGTCTCCAGATCCCACAGGAAGATGGGCAGGGGGGTCGCGGCAAACAGCAAGCGAAATTGCTCTTCCGCCTCGCGCAAAGCTTGCTCGGCGCGCTTGCGCTCGGTGATGTCGCGGAAGAAGCCAACGTTACATGCTGTGCCGTTAATGGCGACCATGGTTGCGTTGATGTCCGCGTAGACAATGCTCCCGTCCTTCCTGAGACACGGAACGCCCGCGGCCAGCATCTTGTCTCCGCGGACCTGGGCTTCGAACTCGGCCACGACCCACGGCAGATCATCCTTCGGGTGAATGTCGGCCACGCTCATCGTTGTCAATTCCGCTTCGGAATATCCGAGCAAGCGACATGCGGCGGGATTCGCGTACCTGAACATCCTCGTTTCAAGGTCGGCGACCAGGATGCCATCGGGACTTGCCTGAAAAAGCGCGTGGTATTTTGCCTCCGACTCCCGCAGCGCCGCCGCCGCTTGCTTGCGCTCGGTGATTTCTGTTTCAAGTGCTTCATTGGCTCTTTTGAGTTTGGCTGTGCGCTCTTCTACCAGCTCCGCGAGATGTTCGCGGTGTTTTTTCAATTCCGCTTCCGCTCGCTTGCGCTCGGTGATGTCGGTACAGGTACCAACCCACTCCCGAATAATGCCGTCGGCTTCGAGGACAGGGATGCCACGCGCGAAGAAGAGCGGATAGCTACCATCGTATTTGCGCACGCGGAATTCGTTTTCGTAGGGACTTTTCGCTTCAACTGCTTCTATCCACGCCTGTGCCGCTCGCTCACGGTCATCCGGGTGAACTGCTTCAATCCATCCCCATCCTTTAATCGCTTCTTCGCTCTGGCCTGTAAGCTCCCTCCATGAGGGCAAATCCACAACGACCTCTCCGCCAGCGTTTGTGGTCCACACCACTTGCGCAGTCGCCACCATGAATGCTCGGTAGCGCTCCTCGCTCTCCCGCAGTTCTTCCTCCGCCCGCTTGTGCGCGGTGATGTCTCGCACCATCCCCCACATCTCCACGGGCTGCCCCTGTTCATTCTTCATGAGCCAAATTCGGATACTGATGGGGAATACCGTTCCGTCCTTCCTGATATACTCCTTCTCATATTCATCAGAATGCCCTATCGCCAATATCTGATTCTTCAGAATATCTGCTTCGCTTTCATGCCACTTGAGCGGTGTCAACTGCTGATGGGTCAACCTTCTCAGTTCGTCCTTCGAGTAGCCGAGCATATCCAAGTAAGCTTGGTTAACATCCAGGATCTGCCCTTTCATGTCAGTGGAAATGATCCCATCCACACTGGACTCATACAGAGTCTGGTACTTTTCTTCAGATTTCCTGAGGGCTTCCTCTACCCGCGCGTTCTCCAGGCGGACGGCCGTCTGGCTGGCGAAGGCGGTCACGGCTGGCACTTCGGCCTCACTCAGGCCGGTCCCGGTGATGAGTAGTACGCCGCGCGTCTCGCCGCCAACCGTCAAGCGAGCGGCGATGCCCTGTTCCATCCTCAGCAAGGCCGCCAACCGACTGGCTAGCGGCCCCAGCGGCCCGGGCAAACCCTCGACAATGATCTCGGCGGTCCTATTCCGGTCAGTAAAGATGGTCTGTCCCTCCGCGATAATCCGCTGGTAGAAACCGCCCGGCACCAGCGGCATGCGGTAGTCCTGGAGCGCGATCCCAGTAAGTTTCACGGCCGCCTGGAGCAAGGTCGGATCGAAAGTCGTATGGGAGATGGTGAGGCTCGCCCGGTCCGGCGTCAGGCTGAAGACCACGGCATTGAAGCCCAGCCGAACCACCTGCTCGCCGACTGTGCGGTAGACCTCAGCGGGCGTCCGGGCGCGCTGTACGGCCTGGGCGGCCTGGGTGAAGGCTAGCAGGCGCTGGGCGCGGCTTGCCTCATCTTGGGCGCGGCGCAACTCTTCCTTCATCCTCTCGAGTTCGCTGATATGGGGTGTCATCCGCCGAAACAATAGGGAGTTAATGGGAATTTCCTCATGCGTGAGGACGCCCTCGGCGTGGGAGCTACAACTCCGACCTTCCTTCTCCCATCTACCGCCTCCCCCTGCTGCCTCCAAACTTAACCTATCGGCACTGGCAGGCAGCCTGATGAGGAAAAGTGGGCTCCAGAGCGGAATTTGTGGGTAGATTCAGCTAGAGCATCGAACTGGCAGCGAGTTTCACGGCAGCAGGCACGCTGGCGCAACAGGACGGCAGGTGTAATAAACCCAGAACGCTGGAATTAGGAATGCAGTTCTGAAGAAATCCTTAAGCGCAAAATAACCCCACAGGACGAGAAATCTGCTAGGCTTGTTGTGGATCGCAAGAAATGCTCTTTCAGGTTCGAAATCATACACAAAGGATACTTACCGTTTGCCAGGTCAAGTCTGAACTACTACCGTCGAGCAGATGAAACCGTGAATGAACGCTTCCGATTATTGTTCCGCCGCGTGGGATATAACCTGCGTGGTGGCTTCCTAATTCGTCCGCTGGCTATCGCGCTTATCTTGGGTTGCGCCGGTACACTTCTCTCGTCGTTGGAGGAGGCCGATCCCGCCATCAGCGCATGGGTGCCCAAGGCGCTGTTCCCATCGCACGCTGATCCCCAAATGGCTCAGGTCATCCTGGGAGGAATCGCCGCCTCCATTATGACCGTCGTGTCTATCGTTTTCGCCATTCTGTTGATGACACTCACCCTGGCCTCCATGCAGTTCTCGCCACGCATTATCGTAAGCTTTACAAGGGACCGGGTGACTCAATGGACCCTCGGCATATTCCTCGGCACCTTCTCGTACTGCATGGCCGCACTTCCTGCGGCGCGCTCTTTGCCATCCCCTTTCGCACCGGTTGCCACGGTCCTGGGCGCGATGGTGCTAGCCGCCGCCTGTGTGGCATGGCTGCTCTTCTTCATCTTTCACATTTCGCGGGCAATCAGCGTGAGCCATATCGTGGATCGGATCGCGTCTGAGACTGAGGCCATGATCAATGAGCTGATGCCATGGCCCCGAAGGCTGAGCAGCATGGCAGCGCCCGATCCGGTTCAGTCAACTATCTGGGAAGCAAGTGTCTTGAGTGATGTCTCCGGTTACATCCGCTTCATCGACACCACGAGGCTCGTCGTCCTGGCAAAGTCCTGCCGAGTAAAACTCCGTGTCCTCCGGCGAGTCGGCCAATTCGTTCCAGCAGGAATCCCGCTGCTGATGGTCTCCAAGGCGGATCGCCTTCCCCCTGAGGCAAGCGCTGAGATTCGCCAAGCCTTCGACTTCGGTCCATCCAGAACCTTGCAGCAGGATGTGGAATTCGGGGTCTTGCAGATCGTTGACATCGCGCTGAAAGCAATATCGCCGGCCGTAAATGACCCTACCACTGCTATTAGCTGCGTGGACCAGTTGAGCCGGATCTTGATCCGTTTTGCTTCCAGAGAGGTGCCAAATTCCTTCCTCTACGATCCGCCGGGCGTCTTTCGCGTGAGCATTCCATGGATGGGCTTTGAGCAAATGCTGGACTCTGCGTTTGAGCAGATACGCCTATATTCGAAAGCGGACATGGCGGTTAGCCTGCGGCTGTTGCGTGCCCTGGGGGACATCTCGACCACCACCACCGACCAAGAGATCCGCCGGACGCTCACTGAGCGGGGAAGACGAATTGTCGCGGGATGCGCAGAAAACCTTGGCGAAGTGGAACTGCGGTACATGCGCACCCGATTGGTTGTACTGGAGAATTCCCTTATCTCCCCCAGCGCGGCAGGTTGAAGACCCTCAAAGGGCGATGGTCGAATCTATCCCTTCCCGAGAAATCTAAATCACACTGTGATATAATTTTTGAATATGATGCGCCGTGCCTCGCGGCCACAGCAAACGTCTGAGAACTCCGTCGTACTCCGTCGGCTTGCCTGGTTCCGCTACAATCTTCGCCGTTTTCTTCGCTTTAGCGAAAGGGCCACTCGCAAGCACGGCGTGACCCCTCAGCAATACCTCTTGCTTCTGGGGATCGCAGGATATACCGGCCGCGGATGGGCAACCATCAGCGAATTGGCGGAGTTTTTGCAGGAACGCCACAACGCCGTGGTGGGACTTGTGCAGAGGGCTGGCCGGAAAGGACTGGTCCGCAAGGACCAACGCGGGCGCGACCGCCGCTTCGTGCGCGTTCGGCTTACCCGGCAAGGGACCGCAGCCTTGAACAGCCTCGCGAACCTCCACCTGGAAGAGCTCAAACGCATTGAGCTTGACATTGGCAATGCCTTGAAAGCAAAGCCGCAGATTATCAAGCCGGCTGAAGGAGCCTGATTACACCTCATGGTTAAGGCTACACCCATCGGCGTGGCGCGCGCGGCAGACATTCTCAGATTGAGAAGTTGGATTGTGGAGGAAGAAATTGGATAGCCCCCGGAGCATTCCGCAATGACCAATCCCCAGAACCCGTCCCGGCAGGCTGCGCTTAGCTGGCGGACCCTCGAAAGGTGGGGCATGCCTCGCTCCGGTTCTTTGCAGCCGCGTGGACGCAAGCTGCCTCATCATCATTTTGCCCGCCCGCTGTATTACTGTTCCTGTTAGAATGGCGTTGCGAGCTTTGCTGAAGGAGTCGCATGCGGAACAGTAGATGGAAAGTAGATGTCCTCTTGCCGGGGAGCTGGCGTGGCGCGACCTCAGTGCTGCTCTCCAAGGGGCGACATCACATCGTTGTGGACACCGGAATGCCTCACGAGGCGCACGAAATTGTTAAAGCTTTGGAACTCCGCGGCCTGAGACCCACAGACATCCAGATCGTCATCAACTCTCATTTCCATATTGACCATGTGTCGAACAACACGCTATTTCCGGGCAGCGAAATCTTCGGCTCACAGGAATCCTATGACTGGTGCCGAGCTGTCTATTCTGATCTCCTGGACAAGCAGAATTGGGAAACCCTCATCTTAAAGTACTACCCCGAAACCTTCGAATACGAGAGAGCCAAGGAAATGATGACCAAGTTGCGGAAACTGGCGCTGCGCTGGTGGGATCCCAAACGATTGGGTAACTCTTCCCAGTTCCGCTGGATTGAGAAACATGCCCTACCGACTGACCTGGAGGGCCTTCTCACCTCTGGTCACGTTCCCGGGCACGCCTCCATCATTGTTCACGGGGGAGAGCAGCGCACGGTGATCGCCGGGGACGCCCTGCTCAGCCGCCAGCATGATGAAAAGGTTCTGACCATGATTCCCTACCGCCGAAGGCAGTTCCAACAAGACCGGGCGCGCATACTTGCCATGCGAGCCCGAATCCTCCCCGGACATGATGCGGAGTTCTCGACGCCCCGTTCCTGACAATCCTGGACCTATCTAATTAACAGGCGCCTCTTTTCAGGTCCCGCAAATAGCTCATCCGCCCTAAAATAGGGGCGATGCATCGGCCTCGAGCAGGATCAGGCGGCAATTCTATTGAATCGACCTTAATTGCTCTTGATTTTAGGATTAATAAATGCGTTAATCTACAAGGAATCGATTAGTTGGCGCCAAGGAGCGGGATAGTTTTGACCGAGCAATCTTTATTCCCTTCATCCAACCCCATAGAGGATGCCTCGAACCACGGCCTTCGACCTCGCCATGTTCTTATCGTCGAGGGCGAACCCTCCATCCGCAATGTCCTCTACGTTCTGCTGGCCGGACTGGGATGCGAAGGCGACATTGCCCACACTGGCCGTCAAGCGCTGGCAATGATCGAGAAGGAAAGCTTTGACGCGGTCCTACTGGATCTCCGGTGCTCGGAAATGCCCGCGGGGGAAATGGTCTCGGCAATTAGGGAGCTTCGTCCCAATTTGGTGGGGAGGGTTTTGGTCATCACCGGCGAAGTCTCCGACCCCCAAGCCATGGAAATGATAAAAAAGAACTGTTGGCCCTGCATCCCACGGCAGCGGGTGATGCAAGAACTTTGGGGGCGACTCCGTGCCCTCTTGGGCGTCTCGCAATCCTCTGCCGATTCAGCCTCCTGACGTTCATCCTCAACTCTCCTTACAGGGAGAGCGTGCGAATATAGTCCGCAAGTGCCTCTTGCCAAGGCCGGGGCAGTGAGAATCCCGCTGCCTTGAGCGCGGCCATTTCCATCACCGCGTATTTCAGCCGGGGAGCTCGACGTCCCATCTGATCGGCAGGGACACCGACGACCTTGCCGGGGTCCAGTCCGGCCAACTCGGCGGCGCGCCGGGCGAGTTCGTATCGAGTACACGCTCCCTGATTCGCAAGGTGGTAGAGGCCGTAGCGACGAGCCTCGACAACCTCCATGATTTTGTAAGCGGCATCGAGCGTGTAGGTTGCACAACCCTCCTGGTCACCCGCAACGACGTACTGTTCGCCCGCTGCGACCTTGCGCAAACCTTTGTCGACGAAATTCGTCTTCCCCGATCCAAACAGTACGGAGACCCGGAAGATCCAATGCCTCGGCTGGGTTTGGACGATTGTTTCGCCACCCAGTTTGGTCCGTGCGTAAACAGTGATCGGAAAGGGCCGGTCAGACTCGACATAAGGCCTCGTATTCTTTCCATCGAAGACGGCATCGGTAGAAATGTAGACGACCTCGGCTCGAACCGCGTGCGCCGACTCCACCACGTGCCGGGTTCCGTCGACATTCACCAAATAAGCGCGCGCGGGGTCAGCGTCGGCGATATCCAAATCAGGAATAGCCGCGGAGTGAACGACCACCTCCGGTCGGATTCGCTCCAGCGCCGCGCGCACAGATTCCGCGTCCGTGATATCGGCATCCGCCCGGGTCAACGGGAAGACCGCGTGCCGGGGGGAGAAAGCCGCCACCAAAGCATGCCCGAACAACCCCGCCGCGCCGGTAATCGCAACCTTCATCAATCAATCCTCAATAATGGACTAATTCTTTCCACTAGCAGATTTCTCCAATGCCTCCTCGTATTCTCGAAGCTTTGCTATAACTTTCTGCGCAAGCTGGTCGGAGGTCATGGCGCGAGCGAAGATCTTGGTCTGCGGGCCCGCAGGAGGGGTAGCTTCGTCTTTCTTCTGTTTACGGTTCAGGATGTCAGCGTACCAGACAGGCTGGTTGGTCACCCAGTCAATTACGCTAATCGAAATTGCCGGAAGTTCGTCGTGTTTTCCCTTCGAGCCGGGCAACGGTGGCCGGTCTGCGCCGCGCGGCTGGGCGGTCCCCGCCCGGTTCTCGAGCCGGAGGTCCTTTTCAGGACTGGTGGCCTGGATGACCAGGTCCACTCCTTCCGGATCGCTGGTGACTTTGTATTTTCCCCAGCGGCGCAGGAAGTCGATGATCCACTGGTCGAGACCATCGGGCATAGACGCGACGTAAATCAGCTTTCCCACAACCAGTTCGTTGGGCTTTTCAACAGGCGCCTGCTGACCCAGCGCCAAAGCACAAATCCCCACCACCACGAGGCCAACCGAAGACCACAAAATACCAGGTATTTCTCTTGTGCCGTTCATAGCTTTCAATCTCCTGCCCAAATCTTCCCTAACAGTATACACCGCGCTCGGCAGGCATCGGGCCGCAGCCAAGAACGAAGAAGCTCACACGGGTGGTTGCCCCTTGTCTGACGGTGGACGGTGGCTACCTGATGGACGGAAGTCTTCCCGGAGCTGAATATTGGAAGTAACCGGGCCACGCTGCGGCGTGATGAACTTCTCCGCACACCGACTCGCTGCACTGCGCCCTGGCGAGTGGTTGTCAGCGGTAGAAGGCCGCCGGCAGTGGGGGGACGAAACAATTCAGAATTCAATACTCAAGATGCAAGATTCAAAATGCAGAATTGAAAACCGAGAATTCAAAATTGGTCCGGCGCCCTCTTTTCAACAGACCACGGACAACGGACCCGCCGTGGCAGGACCACGGACGACGGCTAGAAGAACTTCCCGGTGTAATTGGTTGGATTCGTAATAGGCGCGCCGAGGCATTGGCTTGCGCCAGTGTCACAGCAAGGTGGGGCGCTTTCGTCGTAGCCGCACGTCCATCCGGAAAAATCGCTTAAAGAATAGATGCCGTGGTTATCGTCTGGTGCGAGGGGAAGGACAAGCACGTTGTAGCTGCCGGGCGGAACGAATAATTTATAACTGCCCTCCGAATTGGTGAGGCCGTCCAAGACGACGTTGCCGGTGTTCGCGTCGATAGCCACCACGTGGGCTGCAAAGACACCGCCAATATTGGGGAACGCGACCTGGCCGGAGATTGTACCCAAGTAGCCTGCAAAGTTGGACGATGGATACAGAAAAGATATGGCGATAAGGTCATCTGTCGAAGGGGTTCGTTGCTGGCTTTCGCCTGTGTCCCCGAAAGGAAACATCACGGCGTGGGCGACGCCGCTATTGTCAAGCCCCAGAGCGTGGCCGGTTTCGTGGGCGGCGACGGATTGCAGGTCAAAGTCGTTCGAAAGCGGCGGAGTGGAAGTAGAGAATTGAGCGTGAGGATTGAAGACGATGTCCGCGTCATACACGATGGAGGGTGAAGTGGTCGTTATAGTTTCAAGGCCGTTGCATTCGGTAAATGTGTAGGTTGTCCCCGGCGTACCCGGCGCACCAACTCTCAGGTAGTCAGTGCTTACGGTTGTAAAAGCAATGGCAGCGGTCCCCGTAGGAAAATCGGCAGGGTTATTGTCATTGAATGAAACGACGTTCACGCAATCGATTTGCGGATTGGGCAGATTTTTGACGTCATTTCCGTTGGTGATGCTGAGGTTCGTCAACGGTTGCCCGTTCAGCGATGCCGTCGTCCAGGAGTTGAAGGAATTGATGAGGGCCGTCTTGAGGGGCAGTGGATTCGTGCCATCGGTGGTGTCTACATTCGTCGGTGGTGTACCGGGGTTGTCCAACACCCACGTGAAGGAGGCATTCGGCCATCGAGAAGGAATCGGGACTCCGTCGACATCATTTTGAAAGGTGGTGTAGGCAAAGGCCAGGACGGCACCCAGCAGCGTCAAACTCCCCGCCGCAGCGGCTAAGACCTGAAGGCGAATGCGAAAGGCTCTTTTCACTTGCACCATCCTCACCTCACATTGACCACAAGTAATCTACCTCGCAACGACCCAACCGCAGGCGCAGTGCTTCGCGCCGAAAGCAGGACCTGCTTCCCACGAATAGAAACCTCGGTCCAGGAAATCTCCCATGAATCCCCAACTCGCTCCGCCATCCCCGAGAGGGCGCTGCCTGCGGGGATCACCAGGCCCGCGTTGGGGAAAAGGTCAGATGTAGTCCGCCCTAGGACGTCCATGCGCCTCACACCCGCAAACTGCGTGGACCTGATGGCCAGGGTAATCGCTGTTCCATGCGGGATATTCAATGGCCTGCTGAGCGCTGTCGAAATCTCCCTTTGGAATTGACGGACTGGAACCGCCGGCCCCGCGATGGTCGAGGCAGCTCCAGAAGCCGGGGCGCCACGCATTAGAGAACCCAAGGGAAGGATGAGCTTTTCCTCCTGCGTCGTCGCGTCACGGTAGATCCGGTAAGCCCCCTGCATCATGCCGACCGGCAGGAATCTGGAGGGGTCCGCCGCCGAACGTTCCAGGAACAACACGTAATCTGCCTGGGAATGGAATTGAATGGTCCCCGCCACAAAGACATGCACGTTGCCGATCGTCCCGCCGGGTTGCTGGACAATCAGGGTGGAAGCCGGATTCCCCTTGTAAGTCTGGTCAACAGCGACGGTGGTGTAGGTGTAAATTCGAGTGTGCGCGGGGTTCCAGAGGGTCTCCTGGCTGACTACGTGGCCGCGGATAACCTCCGTGGACGCCTGCGCAAGCTGGTCCAGACTCATCCGCACCAGAGTGCTGGCGGACGCCGAGGCAGCCCATAAGACTGCCACAAATACCGCGAAAAGCCGAGTGCGCATCTTCATCGCTTATGGCCCCGAGGGGGTAATCAGTACCCCCCCCACAAAGGCGGAAAGTTCGCCTGTAATTGGATTTGTCACCATGATATTTCGCGGCCCCGGCACAGCGTTGGAGCTCACCCTAATATCGAAAGTTACCGACGGCGTGCCATCGTTAGTCTGACCGAACTGGGAGCCGGAGGGCTGCACCACGGTCACATCGGCCGGGTTTCCGCTGATCGAGTAGACAGTCCCCGAAACTATCCCATTGCCGACCACGAAGATAGTCGCCGAGCTTCCCTGTGCAACTTCCACCCCGGCAGCCGCCGTCGAGCATGTGCTACCGCTGCACGTACCCGCACCGTAAATGGACAAGGTTGGAGTCAATGGCGAAACCTGTATATTGATATTCGAAGTCGTTTGGCCGGAAGCCACCTGCACGGTATTCGCACCGGACGACTGCGTCACAATGGTCACGGTGGCGGAGGCAGACTTGGTATCGTCCTCCTGGCTGGTAACCATGACGGTTACATGGTTGGGCGAAGGCACTCTGACCGGCGCCTGGTAAAAACCCGTCTGTGAAATGAACCCGACAGTGGAACTCCCACCTACCGCATTGCCTACACTCCACACAACGGCAGCGTTCGCTGTCCCTGCCACCGTGGCACCAAACTGCAAAGCGTACGACGCCGGGACGTAAGCAGTCGTGGGGCTAATGGTAACTATAATCGGTGTCTGGGTCGAACCTCCGCAAGCTGCGGCCAGCAGCGACACAGCAAGGCCAAAACCAAGAAACACTCTTGCCACGCAATTGCCGCGAATCATTCGGCGAACCCCGCTCATAACTGCTTTAGCAGATTGCTGTCTCCTGGCTCCTGAATCCTGGCACCTTAAGGCGCCAAGAGAGTCGCGCCTTTCTGCAACCGGCTAAGGCTCATGATCCAGAATTTGAGATTTGAATCCAAAATCTAAAAATCGCCTCGTCCAGTTAGAGTCTATATGAAAACCCCAAAATTCGCCATTTCCTGCAAGAGGGCTCGATTATCGGCGTTGTCGAAAAGGTGCAATGATCGAGTCACCAAACAGGCCTTTTACCCAGCATCTAGCAGGGAGTTCCCGAACCAACCGGGACGGATCAACCTGGCATGTGCCGTTAAAGGGCACCAGCACCCCATTGACAAGCACGGCCGCCTGTCTGTTCAAAAATTCGATGCTCTCCCAAAGAGCGCCGTTGTCTCGGAGCCCGACAGTTCAAAGATCAAAAAATCTGATCACTGCTGCGTAGAGGTGGACCCATCTGAGGGCGGAAACATACCTTGATTTTGCCCCGGCGGCACAGGATTTCCAGTAGGCGGCTGGCCGAAGGTGTTTGGCTGGCCTCCTTGACCCGGCTGCCCACCGACACCTTGCGGGAGCCCCGGGATGGAGGTCGCGATGCCAAGCGCACCCAGATCCACGCCAATGAACTCCCACTCGTCATAGCGTGTTTTCTGATTCCAAATGCGGATCGATTGCTTATGGCTGCTGCTGGCAACGCCGACAATGAATGTCCCCCCGCCCTGGATACCCTCGCCAAAGAAAGAGGAATTCCCCTGTGCGGTCGAGGTACTTCCGGCGGAGGTGGAATTCAGAGAGAAACGTCCCGTTGACTGACCAAATCCACTACCGCCCATTCCCTGCTGGCCAGAGGCGCTTCCGCCCATGCTCGAAGTGCCGGACATCCCGAACCCGCCTGTACCTTGGCCGGCGCCCGGTTGACCCTGCCCTCCCGATGAAGGGCCTTGCGTTTTCGAGTCCAGCAGAACTCCCTGCGCATTCGCGTGGATGAACCGCCACTTCCCATTGGGCGTCATCGGGTCAGTAAATTCCTTCCGCAGGAAGCGGAATCCATTGGTCAGCTTCGTCAGTTCGTTGACGCTGGTTGGGTATCTTTGGAACTTCTGGTGAAAGCCCGCGATAGCGCGAGCGTACTGCGTGCCGCGGAAGATGAGTTCCTGTTCGCGCTCCCGCTGGCCCTCCAGATAGATGCTGGGCAGCACGGCAGTCAGGCCGATCAACAAGACGGTGGCCGCCAGCATGACAAACAGCAGCGCGAAACCGGAATCGAGTCCTGGACCGCCGACAGAGTTACGGCGGGACGGGCAAATCAACGGTTTGGTGAATGGTGGCATCTTCGACGGTAATCACCGTGGGTGTTATTTTGATGACCTTGTATCGAGTCCCGACGGAATCACCCTCGTGGACTACGAAAACCTGGTCTTCATCAGAAATCATTGCTTCCTTGACTCCCCCCTTCCCCTCGGAATAGCCCATGGGCTTCAAGGTCACCGGGGGGGGAGGAGTAGGCGGCGGAGGAGGCGGTCCAGGCAGGGTGGCAGAACCAGGCCCTGACTTGGGGGAAGTCGCCACGAACTCGAAGGGGTTCCGGTCCAACTCTGGGAGCGGGCGTTCTTCGAGTTCCTTCAGCAGGTCCAGCTTTACGACGGGGTTGTAGCGCGACAGCTCATCCGATACTCTCTGTTTCCCCGCGGGGGCCTTGGGGCCTGGGAGAGTGGTTGCCTTGGCGCGGAGGGGAGTCGTCGCCCGGGGACGCGTGTCCCCGGCGTGCCCCCGGTTAATATGCAGCACGAGGTTTACGAGCAGGGCGAACGACACTACGCCCAGAACGCCCGCGCCCCATTTCTCAAAGTGTCCAGTTGCCTTCATGGCGTCAAATATAAGTCAGCAGCCAGCCGTAACTCCAAATCGGGCGAATCACCCGCAGCAGCAATGTTGAAACTCCGAATCACGATGAAATCGCTCGCTGTCTCAAGAGCATGTGCGAACTTCAGCAGAGCCGGGAAGCGCCCCGCAACAATGATCACCAATCCCAGACGCTGCAGCGGTCCGGAAGCGTTGTTGTCCAACTTGTAAGCGACGCTGGCAAGCTGCGTCCCGGATTGCTCCGTCACACGTCGCACGAGCTTGGCGGCCTGCGAGAATCCCTGGCGCCGGGGCGGAGCATGGTCTCGTTCTAACGCGGCAAGCCTTTGGCCCGCCTCCGGCAATGCCTCGCGGAACTTCTTCAGGCGCTCGATACGAACCTCCGCGTCATAGATGCGCCGGCGCAGGGCGGCAAACTGTTGTTGCTCCGAGGAAACCAGCGCTTGGGTGGATCGGAACATTCCGAAATAAAGCAACACGTCGAGCAGAACCAAGGAAGCGCCGGCTATTTGGAAAACGCGGGTTACGGTCTGGCGATGACTCCTTGGCAATTATTCCCCCGATGCTTCACTCTCGCCTGGCATGTAGTGCGCTGTGCAGGCGATGTTCTCCAGCTCGGAAGCGGCACCTGTCTGCTCGAACCCTTGATTGACAATCGCTACATCTCTAAAGTGGGGCGAGTCCTCAAGGTCGCTCAGAAAACGCTCGATGGCTTCTTCGCTCTTGCCTGTAATCACGAACCGGACGGCCAGTTCCTGGCCCTCCGGCGCCAAGGCCAGCCCCGTAAGGCGCACCTCATCCGGCATGAGATCGGTAATGTCTGCGGCCAAGCCGGTCAGTGAGACCCGCTTCTTTTCAATCAGCGCGTTAACGAACTGCACGTCGTCGAGAAGCCGGCGATACTCCGGCTCCTCCAGTTGTTTGCGCAGCGCCATTTCCTGGGCGCGCAGAGTGTTCTCCCGTCCCTGCTGCTCGGCGACGGACTTCTGCACGGCCTTGTATTCGCGGAATGAACGAACCGTGAACAACAGGAGAAAGGCCAATCCTGTAACACCCAGCAGCGTAGCTGGGATAGCCCAATAGAGCGCGTAGCGCTCGCGCGCGCTGGGCGGAATAGCCAGATTCAGTACGACTTTCATGGGCCTAGTTTTGGTTCTCCAGCAGTCCGGCAAACGTCATGCCGAAACCTTCCAAAATCTTCTTCTCGGCGGGGGGAAGGGTCGCCGCGTGCGAAGCTGAGTTGGTCAGGAGCCGAACATGCCGACCTGCGGCTTCCGCGATTTCCTTGTCCAGTGAGCGTGTTGCCGGCGGTCGGACGTAAATCCACAAGTCCTCGATCTCACTCTTAAGGTGGTCGCGGCAAGTCGCCACTACGCGCGCGATTTCGCGGACCACTTCCGCGTCATCCTCTGCCGTGTGGGCCTCAAGCAGGCGATTGCGCCAGAAGCTAATGCCGTCTCCTACCGTCACCACCGTGGTCACCGAACCCGAACAGACGTGCACAAGGACCTGGCTTCCTTGGCTTCCGGCGGGTAACAAGGGAAGAAGGGCCGCCGTGGCAGGCAGGACCAGCGCCGGGCCGGCACTCACAGTCTCGAAGGCCGCCTCGTATTCCGCCACTACGGAATTCCGCAATGCCATAGCCAGCAACTCGACGGATTGGTCTCCCTTGGAGAGCCGTTGGTAGCTGACTCTGGCTTCCTCCGCTGGAAACGGAAGAATGCCTCCCATCTTCCATCGCACCAGCGCCTCCGCTTCGTCACGATTGTCAGGGAGCGTCTCAAAGCGCAGGATAGCGACGCGCACGGAAGGGTCCGGCAAGAGGATGCCCAGCCGGCCACTGCTATTGCCGACTGCTTCCAGGACTTCACGGACAGCCCGCCGAACCACCTCCTGCTTGGCCAGGTTAGGCCGGCTGGGAAGGGGTTCCAACGCTCCGGCCTCAAGCTGCCGGACGGCCACCCGGCGTACCTGACGCGATGACCTATCCAGTCTTGCGCCGGCGACAAAACCAGGCTGCATATCGAGAACCACGGAGGGCAAAACGAAGGAGCCGGTTCTTTCCCCCCGCCTGGGCAAGAGTCTGGCTTTTAGCGTTTCCCAATTCATCATTTCTCTGACCACCGGCCCGCTCGGATCACTCCACAAAGGTGACCTTGTTGATCTCCTTGAAGGTGGTGACCCCAAGCCGGACCTTCTCCAGCGCCGACTCACGCAGTGTCACCATGCCTTCTTCCCGTGCCACACGGCGAATCTCCGAACTCGGTTTCTTGTCGAGAATAAGTTCGCGCACGCGGTCCGAGAGGGCCAACAATTCACCAATGGCAGTACGTCCACGGAACCCCGCCTGGGCGCACGCCTGGCACCCAACGCTCTCGTAGAAGGTGATGCCGCGCCAGGCCTCAGGGGCTTGGCCGGACTCCTCGAACATTTCTGGAGACATTTCCGTGCCACGCTTGCACTCTTCGCACAGCGTCCGCACCAATCGCTGAGCCAGGATGCAGTTGAGCGCGGATACAAAGTTATAAGGTTCGACGCCCATGTTCAGGAAGCGGCCCAGCACGTCGACCACGTTGTTCGCGTGCACGGTGGTGAAAACCAAGTGGCCGGTCAGGGCGGATTGGATAGCGATCTGTGCCGTCTCGTTATCGCGAATCTCGCCCACCATGATCTTGTCAGGATCATGGCGCAATATGGACCTCAGACCGCGAGCGAAAGTCAGTCCACGCTTTTCGTTCACCGGAATCTGGGTAACGCCGCGGAGCTGATACTCAACCGGATCTTCGATGGTGATGATCTTATCTTCGTCGCTTTTGATTTCCGAAAGCGCGGCGTAAAGCGTCGTGGTCTTCCCGCTACCCGTCGGTCCGGTCACCAGCACCATGCCGTAAGGCTCGCGGATGAATTTTCGCAGCCGCTTGATTTCGCGGTCCGCGAGCCCCAGGACTTCCAGGCGCAACTGGCGGAACTTCTCGTGCAGCGATTGCTTATCCAGGATGCGCAACACCGCGTCCTCACCATGGATCGAAGGCATAATGGACACGCGGAAATCAATCGGACGCCCACGGTAGCGCACTCGGAAGCGGCCGTCCTGAGGGACGCGGCGTTCGGCGATATCCAATTCCGCCATCACCTTGATGCGGGTGATGAGGTTGGACTGGAATTCCCTCGCCAAAGGGGCCATCGCCTGCTGCAGGACGCCGTCAACCCTGAACTTCACCACCACGGAGTTGTCACGGCTTTCGATGTGGACATCACTCGCGCGCCGCTCCAGCCCGGCAAAGATGATGGAATCCACCAGCCGGATCATGGGGCTGACGTCTCGCTCCTCAACCAGGTGCTCGAGCGAAAGACCTTCGCCCGCGGCCTCTTCCTCGCTGATGACGTCCAGCCGAAACTCCTCGGTGGCCTCGTCCAGCACCCTCTGGGAAGGCTCTGTTTTTTTCAGGAAATCACGCACTTGGCTCGGCGGGGCCACACGAACAACCAATTGCCGGTCGAGCTTCATTTCCAGCTCATCCAGCCGGGATAAATCGGTGGGGTCGGCCACCACGATAACTAACTGGTGATCGTGTGCCTCAAGCGGGAGAAACTGGTAATGGAGCATCGTGTCCAGCGGGATCGTGCGGAGTAATTCCCCGTCTGGACGACAATCCCTCAAATCCACAAAATCAAAATGATAGCGGGCTGCCAATTGGCGCACTTGCTCGAATTCGGCGCTTAACTCCGGAGTCATTTCTCCCAACTTCCACCTCCCAACAAGTTGCTTTCAGCAACCTCCAAAATCCTTCAGTGAACCTGCGCTGCCATGGAGAACAGGGGCAGGTAGAATGCCACCAGCACCGTCGCCACCACGATAGCCATGCCGGCGATCATAATCGGGTCCACTAAAGCCACGAGCGTACCCAGATCAACGGTTACATCTTCCTCAAAGAACTCCGCCAGGGCCTCCAGCATATTGGACATGGCGCCGGTAGATTCGCCCACTTCCATCATATCCAGAGCAAGGGGAGGGAACAAACCGCATGGGCGCAGGCTGGCGCTGAGCGCGCGACCGGCGATCACCTCCTTTTGAGCTTTCGCAATCGCCTCTGCCATCAGGGGGCTGGTCACTGAGTCTTTCGCGGTCTCCAGCGCGGAAACAATGGGGATGCCACCCTGTAACAGAGTGGAGAGTGTCCGCGCGAATTCCGCCACGGAGAACTTCAGCAAGAGTTTCCCCACCATGGGCATGCTGAACTTTGCGCGTTCCCATGCGAAGCGCACGCGCCGGGAACGAAATAGCCCGCGCGTCCCCATCACAGCCAGCACGATCCCCACCAGAATGACCGGCGCGAAACGCTTCACCCCCTGTGACAGGGAGATCATGAAGACTGTAAAGACCGGTAATTGCACCTCGAGCTCAGCGTAAAGCATGGCAAATTTCGGAACGACGAAAGTGATAATAAAAGAAATCAAAACCACCAGGAAGGTCATCAGGAAAGCAGGATAAATGAGGGCGGACAGGAACTTCTTGCGGAAGGTGCGCGAAGTCTTCTGATACGTGAGGTAGTGAGCGAGAACCCGGTCCAGGCTGCCGCTCCGCTCCCCGGCACTGAGTGTCGCGCAATACATTTTGGGAAACCGGCCCACCGATTCGAATGCCTCGGAAAGCAGCGCCCCCGCCCGAACTTTTTCCTGGACTTTGTTCAATGCCCCCCGGAGCGCTTCGCTCTGGGCTTGACCGGCCAACAATTCCAGGGATTTTTGCAACGGCAGTCCGGATTTCGAAAGGGTCAGGAATTGTTGATTAAAGAGGAGGAAATCGTCCGGCTTGATGCGGCCTCCCCCTCCGGGAGCCCACCGCGCGCTCAAGGTCTCTTTGGACCGAACGGAGAAAACGTAGAACCCTTCGTTTCTCAGCCGATGACGTAGTTCAGCTTCCGAACCAGCCTGCTCCGTCTGGACCAAGACCTTGCCCGTGCCCGTCCCGATTTTGCAAACGAATTCAGCCATTTCAAGTCGAGGAGTCAAGGAGTCGAAGAGTCGAAAAGTTGAAGACGCATTGGCCGAAACTATTGACCGCCAACTCTTCAACTCCTCGACTCTTCGACTCTCAACTGCCCTCCTCACCAACCGCTATAAGGCGTCCCATCCAGCCCAATCTCATCCGACCCGCTATGCACATCCACTATTCCGGACGCGGCTTGGCTGGGATTCAACGGGACATCCTCAACATCCGTGCGCCAGGTTTGGTTCGACCCGGTGAAAGGATCCACAGGAATCCCGCTCCGCAGGTAACCCGTATCCACTAAGTCATCCAGGGATGTGGGCGGACGTTGCTTATCCAGAGTAAATTCGTCGATGAGTTTCCGGAGCGTGTACAAATCATCCTTCAGGACTGCCTCCCGCGCATGCACGATGGCCAATTGAAAAATAGGCATGGACATGGTAGCGAGGATCAGGAGCAACGTCAGGACCACCATCAGCTCGAGAAGCGTGAAGCCCCGCGTGTTGGAGCGGGAAACTGGGAGTTCGAAATTTGCAATTGGAAATTTGGAGCGGGAAACTGCGAGTTCGAAATTTGCAATTGGAAACTTGGAACGGGAAGCTGGGAGTTCGAAATTTGCAATTGGAAATTTGGAGCGGGAAGCTGCGAGTTCGAAATTTGCAATTGGAAATTTGGAACGGGAAGCTGGGAGTTCGAAATTTGCAATTGGAAATTTGGAGCCCGAAGCTGGGAGCTCAGAATTTGAAATTTGAGATTTGAGATTCGGAATTCGCAGGGGGTGAGCCGGCGATGGCTCCAAACCTAACTTGCTCTCACGCTGCCTTTGGAAATCGAAATTTGAGATTTGAAATTTGAAATTCGCTGGACGACACGCCCACCCCTGCCCCCAAGGCCATCCCCTGAAGACGAGTTTCCGGTTTCGAGTCTCGAATCTCGAACTCTTACCAATCACTGTACTTCGTCCCATCCAAGGCGGTCCCATCGCTCTTGGAATAAACGTCAAAAACGTTCTCGCCGCCCCAGCTCCGCGAGTCAGGGTCATCCTGCATGGAGCGCATCCCCCATTCGGGCGCGTCAGTCATCGGGTCGACAGGCATCTTGCGAAGGAACTTGTACTTCGCCGTAGCAGTTCCCTTCAGCGTGACACCATCGACGAGCGTCTGAAGGTCCGGAGGATAACCAAAGGTATCTGCCTTGACCGGTATCATCCCCCGGTCAGCAAAGTCCTTGAAGTGGTCGATGGCTTCGCGCACTTCCCGCAGATCTCTCCGCAGCTCAACCTCTCTAGCCCGCTGGATCTGCACGCGGGCCAAAGGAAGAGCGACGGTTGTCAGGAGCAAAATGATAGTAATTGACGCCATCAGCTCCACAAATGTAAAAGCGGAGTCTGCGAAGCGCTGGTAGTCAGTTGTGTGCTCCTGCATGCTCATTGCGGTTCGCCGGGCGGTTGTCCAGGGATTTCAGGTCCGGGTACCGGCTGAAGTCCTGTTGGCTGGGGTCCGCCGGCTAAGGCCACGTTGCTTCGTGTGCCCAAAGGGGGTTCAGGCAGGCGGATGACCCGGGGAGTCAACATGACCAGGACCTCCGTTTCCTGTCGGTCGACATGCTCCGTGGAGAACAGGTAGCGCAAAAACGGAACGTCGCCGAGGAACGGCACGCCAGCCACAGTATTAATCATGGTGGTTTGAATCAAGCCTCCGAGCACACTCACTTCACCTTCCTTCAGGCGAATGTCATGCTCAATCTTGCGCTCGCCGAAAGTGGGTTCGCTCACACCTGCGATGGTGACGCTCGCGCCCAGGGAAGAAATCTCGATCGAGGCGTGGATCGCCACCTCGCCATTAGCGAGCAGGTGTGGCGTGAGTTCCAGTTTTACGCCCACGTCCTGGAATTGAAACTGCGTGCTGGCCAGCAGGCCGGTAGTCCCACTCGACGTAGTGCCGCCCAGCGAGGGCAGGAAACTGCCCGTGGCGTAAGGAACGCGCTGGCCAATGCTGAGCTTGGCGGTCTGGCCATCCGTGGAGCGGACCTGTGGGTTCTGGAGAATATGAGTACCGGTGTCGTTCAATACCGCGTTAGCCACTGCACTGGGCACCACGAGAGCGTAGTCTTTGACGCCAAGGGTGTTCAGGTTGATGCCAGTCGAAGGGGTGGTCGATGACGATGAAGTAGGAGGAGCGAATACCAGTCCACCCTGCAATCCAGGTGTTATCGTGCCCGTCGACGAAACCGTGGCAGGATACAGGCCCAGGTCTCGAGCCCGGTCGCGGTCGGCTTCCACCACCGACACATCCATCACGATCTCAGCTTTGCTGCGGTCAAGATCGTGGACAAGCTGTTCAGCAGCCGCAACTTTCTGCGGCGTATCGCGGATTATGATGGCGTTTGAATCCGGGTTGTCGATAATTCTTTGCAGTCCCAGAACTTGTTTCAAAGCTGTGGTGATGGCGGTGCGGTCCGCTGCCGCCAAGGGGTTGGAGAGGTAAATCGTTTTGAGTTCTTCCACATCGTAGTCCCGGCGATCGGTGGGCGTATCCGGAACCACCAGAATTGTGTTGGGCGTGATCGCTCTCCAAAAGGTGTGAGTCTGCAGGGCGACAATGTTCAGCGCCTCCTCAACCTTCACGTTGGAAAAATCCTCAGAAAGCGGACCAGGCCGAAAGGTAGAGGTGAAGGCAACATTCAGGTTGGCAAGTTTCGCCAGGGCCTCGAAGACTTTGCGGCTGTCGGCCGAGACGCGGAAGTGGGCCAAGGGCTCCTCAGGGAAGGCTTTCAACTTCACCTCAGGCGCATTCCCCGCTTCTTCGTTGGCCTTCAGGGCTTGCTTGAGCGCGGTCTCGCGGGCCTGCTTGGCCGCAGCCTGGGCCACCGCCACCCTGGCCAGTTCCTGGGCTGCGGCTTCATTGGTGGGATCAATGCTAACAGCCTTCTGGAATTCGCCAGACGCATCGTCCGGGCGTCCCTCCCTCAAGAAACGCTGCCCTTGCTTGAGGTGTAATGCTGAGGCTTGGACCCGAACCAGCCTTTCGTGAATGATGATCTTGGCGTTTTCAGGTTGGTCCCGGCCTGCTTTTTCGTAATTGACCAAAGCGGTATCCCAGTCTTTGCGAAGTTCCGCCTTTCGCGCTTCACGGAACGCCACGTTGCCGGCGCTACATGCCACCAGCCCTAACAAGCCGAGACAAGAAGCGAAGACGCGCAATTCTTTTGCCAGCATTTCCTGCTCCCGCAACTCTAAACCATTACCTTACAGTCGCCATTATGAATGACGGTAAGCAATAACACAAGCGGGCACGCACTGTCTGTAAGGTTACTTTCGTACCAGCACTGCGCAAAACCTTTTTCAAGCTGCCGTCGGGAAGATCGGCCAGGAGATCGATGCCAAGCAAATCCTCCGACCGCGCACTCCCAGGGAGTTAGACGCCAAAAGAGTCCCCCGCGGTTAGCTCCCTCGTGAGTTTTCTCGAGTCACCAACTGAAGCTCTACTCTTCCCGGCTGCGCTTGGGGCAATCGACGAAGGCAGAAACTCGAAATTAGAAACTGGCAACCTTGTCGTTTAGTTTTAGATTTCTAGTTTCGGGGTCTACTCAATGCCTCACAAATCACCGGTTTGTGGCCATGTTTTTCGCTTTGATGGGGCTTTCTTGCGCTCAAAAACCAGTTCGTTTTGCGCGGTTAGAAGAGCTAACTCCTTTCTTTTCAACAGATCCTTAGCTTTGTTCCGTCTATTTAGTATCTTTTTCGAATCTTCTGTCTATCTTCCGCGACGGCCGGGCCGACTTTCGAACCTCTTTCGCGCGTTCTGTGGCAGCGTTCTCCATAGGTCAACCGCCATAGGCTATCACAACTCGCGCCTCGTGTCAAGGGGCAAAAATGCGGGCAAAAATGCGGGCAAAAATGCGGGAGCCAGGAGTCAGAAGGTTGGCACAAGGCAGTAGCGGCCCGTGGAAGCCCAGCAAAAGCCACCCCGACAAGCCAGGTCCCTGCTCCCTTCCTTTCCCCAACCCCCAGTACCCAGCCCCTGTGACCTCAAACCCTCTCTCTTGACTTCCTCGCGGCTGGCGCGGCCGCTGTCATCCTGAACGTAAGGCATCACTTCCCTGTCATGCGCCCTTCCGAGGTGGTAAAGGCCGGCGAAGAAGAAACGGGAGACGGTGCATGGCGTGCAATGATACAATACCGCCCACAACCGAGATGGAGAAAGGAGCTGATCGTGGCATTCGAGTTTGACTACTGGCTCGGTGGAGGCGGTTCCGCAAGCACCAGGGCCGCGCCGACGTTCAGGCGCTCGCCGAGCGGGAGTTGGGGCTGGGTTTGGGGACGGCAATCACTTCAAAACCGACGTCGTCCTGTCAAGCGCGGATTGTCGGTTTGTGCTGGCGGCAGATTTGGTACCCGTAGCACTAGTTCCAAAACTCTTCATACCTTGCCAATAATTTCTGCGATCATCGCTCGGCCGAAGATGGCAGCATGGGACCCTCGAGCTCCAATTCCTTCCTTGTTCCTCTTGACTCTCGTTACTTACTGCCAGTCGCTATTCACTGCTCTCGACACTTATCGCAGTAACCGCCGGCTTCCACCCGAACAACCTTGATACTGAAGCGGCGCTCGCGTTCGATCTGCCCCTTAAGTTTCTCGAAAAGCGAACTTTCAAATTCTTGAATACGGCCACACTTGAGGCATGCCAAGTGAATATGATCCCGACTCGCCTTCGCCTCGTAAAAGTGCTTCCCACCCTCCAAATGCATCAGGTCAAGTTCGTCCACCAAGCCGTGTTTCTTCAACATGGCCAGGGTTCGATAAACAGTCACCTTATTCAGTGTGGGATCTTGGCCCCTGGCACGCTCCCAAAGAGCAATGGCATCCAGGTGGCTCTCCGCGCTCTGGATTATCTGAATCAGGAGACGCCGCTGATGCGTCATCCGCACCCCGCGCGAAATCAACTCCTGCTCGAGAGAACGCCGCACATCCTTCGATTCACCTGGCATGAGCCCCAGCCGTCTTCGATTTGCCAAGGTAGGCGATAGCATAGTTTCGCCTCCGGTGGATGACCTGTCAACCAGTTTAAACGCGTGAAGCGTTGCCTCCACACTTGGTCGGGAATTGCAATTGGATCATTCCTTGGCGGGGATTCCATGCAAGGGCAAGACCAAAAGCAAAGCCCCCGTAGGTAGGTACGGGGGCTTGGGAACTACGGTCTGAAATCCTATCCAGACCGGCAAAAGTAGGAGCGAAGGTTACTGCGTGGGAGCAGGAGCGGTGGTGGTAGTGGTCTTCTTTACCTTCGCCGCCTTCGTCTTCGTCGCCTTCGTCGCCTTCGTCTTCTTCGTCTTCTTCTCAGTAGTCTTCGGGGCTTCCGTTGTCGCCGGAGCCTCCTGTGCGAACACCGGCATAGCCAGCGAGAACGCAACCGCGAAAGTGAACAGCAATACCAAGAGTTTCTTCATGCTAAGTCTAGACCTCCCTTATGATTTTCTTTCCCTTCTGCTTCGAGCAAGGCGTGGGCCACTTTTCCGCAATTGCACTGGATAGCGCCAAACAACTCAAATACCAGAAGTTATGAGTACTCGGTGCAAGCCGGCGCGAGATGAGGCGAGACCCAAGTCCAACGTCATACACGAACTCGTATGTCCTGCGCACCAAATGGAGCAGAAAAGGCACGTACAGGATGTCCGAGAGTGGTCTGGCTCTTGTTGCAGATCTAGCCTTCTTGGCTGAAGTCGCAGTAGAATAGGGAGATTCGGTCCAGCCCAGTTGAGCATCTAACAGTAACTCATGCCGCGAAACAGTGAATGCCCATGCGCAGTCCCGGTCCTCACCCTAGCAATCCTCCTGGAGATTGCACTCAGCCTTTGTGCTGCGATACCGCCAACCCAGACCCTTAAGGGCGAGGTGCTGGGAGACAAGAACGCTCCGATTGCAGGGGCAGTCTGCACACTCGCCGGTCCCGGGTTGCCCGAAGAAGGGCGAACCGAAACAACCGGAGAAAAAGGCGGCTTTGAATTCACGGGGCTGACCCAGGGGAGCTATGATCTGACTTGCGCAGCGCTCGGATATGAGCCTCTGATTCAGAAGGATATCGGGATTGCCGAAGGAGAGTCGCCATTTATCCAGGTTGTCTTGCCTCGAGAGATAACTGTCCGCCAAAAGGTGGAGGTAAAGGAGAAGGCGCCCGCGGTCTCCTTGGAGACCACCGCACCACCGGCCACGATCAGCTCAGGGGAGCTTCGGACGTTGCCCTTGGTGGAACAAAAATTTCTGGCGGCTTTGCCGCTTGTGCCGGGAGTTATTCGGACTCCCGACGGGAAGATAAACATCAAAGGCGTCACTGAGAATCAAGGCATGTTGCTCATTGACTCTGCGGAGACCGTCGATCCGGTTACGGGAAGTTTCTCGATTCAAGTTCCCATCGATGCGGTGGAATCTGTGGAAGTTCAGAAGACCGCCTATCAAGCGCAGTATGGCCGCTTTAGCGGCGGGCTGACCAGCGTCCAAACCAAAGCTCCACAGGACCGATGGAACTGGGAGCTGAACGACTTTCTCCCCAGCATGCGCTTCAGAAGCGGCCAGATGGTGGGCGTAGAGGACGACTCACCACGCCTCAGCTTCACCGGCCCTGTCCTCAGCGACAAACTGAGTTTCTCAGAATCTTTCATGTACGACCTCAATAAGCAGCCGGTGCGCGGGTTGGCTTGGCCGCATAACGAGATGAAGAAGCAGGGCTTTGATTCGTTCACGGATCTCTATTACGTTTCTTCACCCCAAAATCTCGTGACCGCCAACCTAAAGCTGTTTCCAATGCGCCAGCAATACGCCAATATCGACTCTTTCATACAGCAGTCCGCATCCTCCGACTATGCGCAGAGCGGATTCTCAGTTGGCGCTACAGACAGGTACATGTTCTCCAACGGCGGGGTGCTGACGACCCTCTTCCAGTACACCGACTTCGACAGCTATGCGCACGGGCAAGGTTCACAGGATATGGTTCTGACGCCGGACAATTGGGAAGGAAACTTCTTCAACGCCTGGACTCGGGCTAGCGCCCAGCAAGAACTGCTCCAGAATTATCAATCCGGAAAGAAAGATTGGGCCGGCCGACACACCCTCAGGGCAGGGGGGGAATTCATTCATCGCTCCTATAACGACCTCAGCAAATCCCATCCTGTGCAACTCCTCAGGCCGGACGGTTCGCTTGCCGAACTCATAACCTTCCAGGGAACGGGTGTTTTGAAAGCTGAAGATACGGAATTGGCCGCATTCGCCCAGGACCACTGGGCCTTTAGCGACCACATCGCCCTTGATTACGGGGTGCGCTTTTCCGGGCAGACGCTCGGCGCGCATGCGGCATTCGCCCCCCGCTTCGGCTTGGTCTATTCTCCGGGACGCAATGCCAAGACGATTATCCGATCGGGTATCGGCCTCTTCTATGATCGCCTGCCGCTGCTGGCCGGTGACTTCACCCAGAATCTCACGCGTGTTGTCACTAATTACGACACTCTGGGAAACCCGCTCGGCCCACCCATCGTTCTCCGTAACTTCTACGAGAAGAAGGACGAGCACGGAATCGTTGTGCCCTCGAACAACCGCCTCGACAGCACGCCGTTCAACTTGACCTGGAACGTGGAGATGGACCAGGAGATTCGGCCCAACGTGATGGCACGGGTGAATTATCTCAGCAGTCGCTCCTACGAAGAGTTCATTGTCAATCCGCTGTACAATGCCCCCGGCGGCCCCGTCATGCTCCTCAGCAACACCGGCGCGTCACGCTATCACGAGCTTGAAACCACCCTGCGCGTCAAAGCTCGAGAGAATGCCGACTTCAACATTTCCTATGTGTACAGCCTTGCCCGCGGAGACCTGAACACGCTCTCCGCCGTCTTTGTGCCCTTTGAACAACCGGTCATCCGTCCCAATGTTTTCGGGGCCTTGCCCAGCAACGTCCCCAACCGGCTCGTCACCTGGGGCCGGTTCAAGGTCCCTTGGGAAATTACCGCCAGCCCGGTACTTGACCTCCATACGGGCTTCCCTTATTCCGCCGTTGATGTTCTTCAGAACTACGTCGGTACGCCGAACAGCCTTCGTTTCCCATCCTATTTCTCGCTCGACCTGCAACTTTCCAAGGATTTCCGCATGCGCTGGATTCCTTGGGCCAAGAATCATAAGTTTCGCGGGGCATTACGGATCTTCAATATCACCAACCATGGGAACTTCCGCGACGTCCACAACAACGTTACATCCGCATATTTCGGCCAATATGCCGGCCTTCTGCACCGGTTCTATGACGTGTCACTGGACGTTGTCTATTGAAAAACCCACTGGAGGGTGTTTCGCAGGGTCACGTTTGGAGGCCCTAGACTCGCCGGACCGCATCCACCCTTGCTGGCATGAATTTTGACCGGTTGGAGAGCTTTGCAGGCCAGCACGCCTTGACCTGGCGCGAAACTATGGGGATTGAGCTTGCTCTGGGGCTGGCGGCAAATCCTTACCTTCCGTAGTGCGATTCACGATAAAGGTCAATTCCGTTCCTTGCACAAGAATGATGTCCTTTTCGTGTTTAAACAGCATATAGATCAATGCGGTCCCAGCGCCAATCGCGGCGCCATAGCCGATGTCGGTCCCCATGCCTGCGCCACCGCACATCCCATAATATTCGCACTCTATTTCGTGACCCATGCCGACAGTGGCGCCCGCCCCGGCTCCCATGGCTCCGGCAATACCAGCAGCCTCAGCAGCATCTTTCTTGCTCTTGCCGCACCCCTCGAGCGTGCCTTCGTCGTCTTTGGTGTGAGCACAGGGCGCGTTGTTTGAATCGTCCAAGGTACTCGGTAGCAGGAACTGCTTGTCTTCGTCAGGGGTCACGACCTTGTCGATGACCAGTCGCATTAGGGCTTTGCCCTTAACACGTTTCGAGGGTTTTACGAAGGCGACATGTCCTTGGACTTGGCTGTATTTCGGGACCACCTCTTTGCTGTCCACAACGATCGGCTGAGTGACCTGACCCGTAAATGGGTCGCCTGTCTTATTGGTCTTGGAGGTAAGCGTTGTGGTGAGCTTCATATGAAGCACACTGCCCGCCGGGATTGAAAGCGCTTCTTTCGGCACCTTCGCTTGGTCGGCGAACGCGGAAGTGGCAAGATAAACCAATGCCGTAATGATGCCCATCACTCTCACCGTCCGGCCTAGCATAATGTGCTCCTTTCTGTATCGCCTTGCTCTAACCCCAGGATGGTATGCCCGCCAGGCACTGTTACAAGCCCCAACTATATCCCCACTGGAGGGCATACACTCTCTTTCCCTTCGTGGCAACGCCTGGTGTTTCGATTCGGAAGGCATTGATTCGGTTGCCCGAAACTGGGGCGAAATTCACGGGCTTCGGAAGCGTAAGCCCAGCCCGGAATTCAGCGCCCGGCGCCTGCGGACTCCATTCCTCGTTCAGAGCAGCCGTCCTGAGCATGACGCGAACACTGCCGCCGGGCGGGGGGTCGGAAAATCCTGCTCAATATGTCCCTCCAAATACTCCCGAAGACTTAAGGCGCACCCAACAACTCGCGCCTGCTGCCCATGAGGCCGTGGGCTAGGCGCGCGCACCCGTGAGGCTGCACATCAGTACCGCAAGGACGATGAGCGCAACCACGACGTAAAGCCGGTCACGCTGCATGGCGAAAGCAGCAACCGAGAAGGCAACGCGCGCTACAGGAGTTGCGATTAAGACAAGCAGCCCGAGCTGGATCAAACCGCGTCCCCGAAAGGCTAGAGCGTCTTTCACGATTCCTGACACGCTGCGCAAGTCCGTAGGTTCACCCATGAAAACGTGATATTGAGGCGCCGCACGTCCATGCCTAAACAGGTATACGATCCCTCCGAAAAGAACCACTGCCGCAGCCAGCGTTACGCCCACCCGGAGAAGATTCCCGATCAATTCTTCAACATACTGGTCCGTCCATTGTAGTGTCTGCTTTGCCACGTTATAGCCTCCCCGTCAGTCCGTGGTAAATCATCTCGACCGCCATAATGCCAATCACGAGACCGAAGACAAGTCGCAACCACCGCGTCTTGGCGCGAGTCAATACACGTGCTCCGACCAGCGAGCCGACCACCACCCCCAACATCACCGGCGCGGCAAGACCGGGATCAATGTATCCACGGCTGAGATAGACGCCAGCACTTGCGGCAGCCGTCACGCCGATCATGAAGTTACTGGTGGTGGTCGAAACCTTAAAGGGAAGGCCCATGGCCTGATCCATGGCAATCACCTTGACGGCTCCCGACCCAATCCCGAGTAAACCTGAAAGAATCCCCGCCCCGAACATCAAACTGAACCCAGTGGGCACCGCTTGTGGGCAATAGCCCTTCGGCCCATCGGGTGTAGGATAGCTGCCGTTCATTTTCAGGCGGGTGGCGAGAGGGTCGGGCTGGCAATCGCCCACTCGCTCGTGTCGCGGGCGGCTGGAGGCGTAGGCCGAATAAAGCAGAACGAGTCCAAAGATAATGGAGATCGCACCTGTCGAAATCCTGGCGGCCAGCAAGGCCCCCATGACCGCTCCCACGGTGGTTGCAATCTCAAGGAACATCCCAATTCTGATATTGGAGAAACCCTCGCGAACGTATGCGGCGGCCGCGCCCGAGGAAGTCGCGATCACCGAAACGAGCGTGGCGCCGATGGCGTATCGAATATCGACGCCGAGAGCCAGGGTCAGCACGGGCGTGATGATGATCCCTCCGCCCAGACCCGTTAACGATCCGACAAATCCGGCAAGGAGCGCCGACACCCAAACTAGGAGAGTGAATTCAATATTGTTCACTGATATTTTCCCATGAAGGCGCGCCAGCGGATGGCCATCAAATCAAGGAACATTCGTGCGGAGTCGCGAAGGAACCGTACCTTGGTGGCCGGGTTGTCGTTCCATCTCACCGGTACTTCCACCACCGCTCCACCTTGTCTCTCAATAAGGAATAAGAGTTCGGGGTCGAACCCAAAGCCCTCCACGCGCATCATTTCAAACGCCCTGCGAGTGGAACTGCGCTTGAAGAGTTTGAATCCGCATTGAGTATCGTGTAACCGGAGGCCCGTAAAGGTCTTCACCAGCAGATTGAAAAATCGCCCGGCCATATCACGAAACCAGGGCTGATGAATCCCGATGAGTTCGCGTTCCAGGGCGCGTGAACCCACGGCGGCATCGGCGCCGGAGGATTGCAAAGCCGAAAGCAGTTTGTCCACCTCTTCGATGGGAGTGGAAAGGTCAGCGTCTGTGAAAAGTATGAACTCGCCCCGCGCTTCCAAAACTCCATGCCGAACCGTGAAGCCTTTGCCATGATTTCGGTCGTTCCGAACCAGACGGATGGCAGGAAACTCCGAGACTGTCTCGACAGTCTGGTCTGTGCAACCGTCATCCACTACCATCAGCTCAATCGAGTAAGGCTTCAACTCCTTGAAGTGACAGAGTTTCTCCAGTGTGCTACGGATACGCCGTCCTTCGTTATAGGCGGGAACCACAATACTGAGGAAAGGCTCTGACATCGGGCGAGATAATAGTACGGGCGGGTTTCGAAATGCAACAGGCCTGCAGTGGCTCTCTCGCCACGACACAGCCTCAGTAGTCAGCCGGCAGGCGCTGAAGCTGATCCATGGTGAGGATCGGACCTTCCTTGCAGACGTAGAACGATCCGACGTTGCAGCGGCCGCATTTGCCCACCCCACACTTCATGCGGCTTTCGAGGCTGGTGTAGACAACGCTGGGCAGAATCCCCATCCGGTAAAGCACCGGAAGGGTATTCTTGATCATGATGGGCGGGCCGATGACGAGGGCGACCGAGTCTTCCGCCGACACGCCTGCGCGCTCGAATACGGTGGGCACGAACCCGATCTCACCCTTCCAGTCGGGAGTCTCTCCGCCAGGATCGACGCAGCGCACTACGCGCACCTTCGGGTGCTTGGCCCATTCGTCCAGCTCGTCCACATAAACGAGGTCCACGACGCTGCGCGCTCCATAGACAATCGTAATGTTGCCGTAGTCAGCGCGATTCTCCAGCGCATACCACACCGCGCAACGGACGGGTGGCATGGCGATGCCGCCGCCCAGGAAGATCAGGTTCTTTCCTTTCCACTCCTCCGTCGGATAGGCATTTCCGTAAGGGCCGCGGAAACCGATCACATCACCTTCCTCGATGCTCCAGAGCGCTTCGGTCACGCAACCCACGCGGCGGAAACAGAACTCGAGGTAGTCCTTCCAGTTGGAGCTCGAGCAAATGTTAAACGTGGCTTCACCGTAGCCAAACACGGAGAAGATGCCGAACTGGCCAACGCGAAAAGAGAATTCCTTCGCTCGCGCTTCGTCAAGGAAGCGGACCTTTACGGATTTCACATCCGGCGTCTGCTGGCGTGTCTCAATGACCTTCATCAGGTCGGGTTGATAGATATTATACATTTCGGTCTTTCTCGTCAGCACAGGTAAGGACTCCAGGTTGGAACCCCCTCACCCGTCCCGCGCCGGCTGGTGAGAACGCCGTCGCGGGCCACCCTCTCCCCCAAGGGGGAGAGGGTTGGCTTCGCTACAAAGCCGTAAGAACACTCAGCACGCCCATCCCCACCGGGCAGTTGCGCGTGCAGTTTCCGCAGCCGGTGCAGAGAATCTCCCCGAATTTTTCCGGATAGACGTGGAACTTATGATCAATGCGCTGGCGCTGCCGCGAAGGCTGGTTGGGGCGCGGGTTGTGGCCGGAAGCGTGGAGCGTGAACATCACGAACTGGCACGAATCCCAGTTCCGGGCGCGCACCCCGCTCTCGATATTTCCCTCATCGACGATATCGAAACAATGGCACGTCGGGCAGGTGTACGCACAAGCGCCACAGCCCAGGCAGGCCAGAGTCTGAGCTGGCCAGAAGGGGCTGTCGAAATGCTCCTTCAAAAAGGCCCGCACCGCCTCCGCGTCGAAGCGCTTTTCAGGCCCCGCCGAAACGCTCGCCACGCGCTCGGAGGCTCGCACCTTGCCGTCCAAGAGGGCTTTCCCCTTCTCTGTCAGGCAGCGGACTTCATACTCTCCGTCCCCCAATTCCAGCAGCATCGCGTCCGAGCCGCGCTCGGCAGCAGGTCCCAAGCCCACCGAGGTGCAGAAGCACGCGTCATCGTGCGCCGTGCAGGCCAGCGTTACGACCGTAGTTAATTGGCGGCGGAGATTATACAGCTCGTCCTTATAATCCCAGTTGAAAACGTGGTCCAGGATAGGTATCGAGGCCGCGTCGCATGGCCGCGCGGCAATCAGCACCTGCTCGCCGGCGGGTTGCTGAGTCTCGATGAGCTCAATCCCATTCCCTGCAATGCGGTATCCGTAAAGCTCTTCGTGCTTTGGGAAGATGAACTCCTTCACGGAGTTGGCAGGGCGCATGAACCCTGCGAGCGCCAACTGGGCGGAAGACTCCAAAGGCGCGTAGAGCACGCAGCCGGGCTTCACCTGGCGCGGACCGGCAACACGTTTGCCTTGCCTGATCCACTCTGTCACCAGTTCTCGCAGCGCCTGTTGGGAAATAGTTGCGCTCACCGGATAAAGTTCTCCTTGTCCTGAAGCGAGTAAGCGCCGATCAGCGGTTCGGCCTTGGGGTCCATTCCGGCGCGGTAGGCAAAGTGCTCTTCCGCCGCTTTCGCCAGCGAAAGGTTGAGCAAGCGCAGGTCAATTCCAGCCGGGCAGGCCCGCGTGCATTCGTCGCAGCCGACGCAACGGCCGGCCAGGTGAAACGCGCGTACAATGTGCCAGGCGAAGTTGCCCTTGGCCGTGGCCGAAGGCTCAATCTCCGTGGGCCGGTTCTTCTCCACCAGGCAGCGCTCGCAATAGCACATCGGGCAGACTTGCCGGCAGGCATAGCACTTCACGCAACGCTCGAATTCCCTCGCCCAATACGCCATCCGCCCAGCCGGAGGCAGCGCCAGCAGGAACTCCAGCGCTTTCCACCGTTCGCCGGTCTCAGCGGGATGCTTGTCCGTGTCACCAATCACTTCATCCGCAAAACGCGGCACGTGAACATCGCAAGTCTCGCACTTCGCCTGGCCCATCCCTTGGCAGGCCATGCCGATGACGTGAATTTCCTTGCGGTCAATCTGCGATTCCTTTTCAAGCACCACTAAAGCGCGCTCGTCGCACCCTTTCACCACGATCACCGGCCGCCCTAACGCGCGAATCTCCTTGCGCTTCAGATAGACGGTGAGGTTTGCCAGGCAGTGGTTGTCCCAGATCAGTTGCTCGACCTCCTCGGGCCGCGTCACGAACACCGGACCGCGTCTCCCGTAGCCGATCACCACCTTCACGCTGCCCTCAGCCAGCAGGCGCCGGCAGGTCTCGCGAAGCGCTGCCTCGTCTGTAGGGGCGCATGGCCATGCGCCCCTACCGCACGCCTCGACCGGTACCGTAGGGGCGCATCGCGATGCGCCCCTACCTGACGATGCCAGGTCGCCGCTCCCGGAGATCTGGTAGAGGTCCTTATAGGGTCCCAGCTTGCGCGTCTTCTCGGTAATCTCCTTGACGGTCTGCTGCCACTTGTGGCCTTCCGCAGCGGAGATCCATGTAAAGTGAATGCGCTCCAGGTCGAAACCGAGCGTCTGGAGCAGTTCGCGAAAGAGAATCCAGCGGCGGCGGGCGTGATAGTTCCCTGAGGTATAGTGGCAATCGCCGGGATGGCAGCCGGAGACAAGCACCGAATCTGCGCCTATCTCAAATGCTTTGATTATGAGGTTGAAGTCGATCCGGCCGGTACACGGCAGCCGGATGATGCGCACATTGGGTGGGTACTCGAGGCGGGTGGTCCCCGCCAGGTCGGCGCCCAGATACGTACACCAGTTGCAGACGAAGGCGACGATTTTCGGCTCGAACTCGGGTCTTTCGCTCATACCAGGCTTTCGACCATGGAATAAATTTGCTGCTCGGTGAAGCCCTCCAAGTCGGCGCTCTTGGAGGGACAGACGGCCACGCACGTCCCGCAGCCCATGCACAGCCCCGGGTTCACCCGTGCCGTGCGCTTCACGAAGACTCCGCGCGGCGTGCGGATTTCCGCCTGCTCAATGGCGTGGTACGGGCAAGCATGCACGCAAGCGAAGCAGGCAGCACAGGTCTCCTCGTTGATTTTCGCAATCTCCGGCTCGCGCGTCAGTTCGCTGGCGGAGAATGTTATCAGCACCTTGCTTGCCGCGGCGGAGGCCTGCGCGACAGATTCGGGAATATCTTTGGGTGCCTGGCAGGCGCCGCAGATATAGACGCCCGCCGCGCTGGTTTCCACCGGGCGAAGTTTTGGGTGCGATTCGAGCAGGAAGCCGTACTCGTCGTACCCAACATTGAGCTTTTGGGCCAGTTGCTCGACCCCGTCGGCGGGGCGCATGGCGGCTGCCAGCACCACCATGTCCGCCTCAATCGTCACCGGCTCGCCAGCCAGTGTGTCCGCGCCGCGCACAATCAGCTTGCCGTTTTCCTCGGTGATCTTCGAAACCCGCCCACGGTAATACTGCGCGCCGTCCTGCTCGATGGCCCGGCGGACGAATTCCTCATAACCCTTCCCGCCCGCGCGGATGTCCATGTAGAAGACGTGGGCCTGCCCGTCGTGCACCTTGTGCTTATAAAGCATGGCGTGCTTGGCAGTGTACATGCAGCAAATCTTCGAGCAGTAAGCCAGACCCTTGGCGTTGTCGCGGGAACCCACGCAGGAGATGAAGACCACGGATTTCGGCAGCGCGCCATCGGAGGGCCGCTTGAGCTCGCCGACGGTGGGGCCGGAAGCTGAGATCAGCCGCTCGAACTGCAGCGAATCAATCACGTTCTTGTACTTGCCGTATCCGTACTCGCCGTAACCTTCGAGGCCGGGTCTGTCTTGGGCTTTCCCAATGTTATACAACTTATAACCAGTGGCGATGACGACGGCGCCAACCTTCTCCTCCACCAGCTTGTCCTGGTCCTTGAAGTTGATGGCCTCCGCCTTGCATTTCTTAATGCACAATCCGCAGCCGTTGCGGATGAGCTTGGCGCAGGTTTTCGGGTCGATGACCGGGCGGGCCGGCACGGCCTGCGGGAACGGGACGTAAATGGCCGGGCGAAATCCGAGGCCGTAATCGAACTCGCTGCGGTTTCTCTTGAGCGGGCAGACGTTCCAGCATTCGCCGCAGCCAGTGCATTTGCTGATGTCAACGTAGCGCGCTTTCTGGCGGATGGTGACGTTGAAGTTGCCCACGTAGCCGCTTACAGCTTCCACTTCCGAGTAGCTGTAGAGTCGGATGTTGGGGTGCTGTCCCACTTCCACCATGCGCGGCGTCAGAATGCACTGCGAGCAGTCGAGGGTCGGAAAAGTTTCTGAAAGTCCCGCCATCTTGCCGCCGATGGAAGGCTCCCGCTCCACCATCACAACCTGGTAGCCGGAGTTGGCGATGTCCAGCGCCGCTTGAATCCCCGCCACCCCACCGCCGATCACCAGCGCGCGACGCGTCACCGGCACGCGTATCGGCTGGAGCTCGTGGTCGCGCCGCGCCTTCTCCACCGAGAGGCGGATCAATTGCACTGCCTTGGCCGTGGCCTGGGTGCGGTCCGGGTGAACCCACGAGCACTGTTCGCGGATATTGGCCATCTCCACGCGGTAAGGGTTCAGGCCCGCGAGCTGCGCGGCATTGCGGAAGGTGCGCAGGTGCATGTGCGGAGAGCAGGAAGCAACCACCACGGCGTCCAGGCGCTCGGAAGCAATCTTATCGCGCACCAGCGTTTGGCCGGGGTCCGCGCACATGTACTTGTAGTTCAGCGCGCAACGCACGCCCGGAAACTGCGCCACCTGCTTCGTGGCCTCTTCCACGTCCACGGTGCGGGCGATGTTCTCGCCACACCAGCAGATGAAGACGCCGATTCGGGACATGCTCTCCTACGCTTTCCCCACAAAATGCCGGTCGATGCCCAGCGCCTCGGGCTTGAATCCCAGCGCCAGTCCCACCACGTCGGACAGGTAATAGATCGGCATCGCGTGCCGCACGCCGTAGTGCCGCTCGATGTTGACCTGCTTCATGTCGAGGTTCACGTGGCACATGGGGCAGGCTACCACCAGGCAGTTGGCGCCGTGCGCGGCGGCATTGCTCAGGATCTTGTGCGAGAGGTCGAGCACCGTCTGCTCGTTGGCCATGGTCATCCCGGCGCCGCAACACTCGGTGCGGTAGTTCCAATCCACTGTCTTGCCGCCCAGGGCTTCCAGAATCTTCTCCATGGAGCGGGGTTGCTCGCAATCATCGAACTCCACCACGCTTGCGGGCCGCGTCAGCAGGCAGCCGTAATAGCAGGCGGCGCAAATCGAGCCGAGTGGGGCCTTCACCGCGGCCTTGAGCCGGTCCAAACCAATCGTCTCGAAGAGCTGGATCAAGTTCAGCACTTGCGTGTCGCCGCGAACTTCCAATTCCACGATCTTGGACACGCTGCGCCGAAGCGCCTCATCCTCCGCCAGAGCTTTGCGCGCTTTGAGCAGTTGCATCGAGCACATCGGGCAGGGCGCCAGCATCTCCCGGAAACCTTTGCCCTCCGCCAGGGCCAGATTGCGCGCGGGCAGGGCGACGGCGAGTTTCTGGTTCAGCGAGTGCGCGGCGGTGGCGCCGCAGCAAATCCAATCGTCGATTTCTCTCAGTTGGACGTCCAGAGTCTCCAGGCAAGCCCGAAGCGATTGCTCGTAATCGTTCGAAGAACCGTGCAAGGCGCAGCCGGGATAGTAGGCGAGATTCATAACAGTGAGTTGTCCATGCAGCGCGCGAAGATGCGGCCCACCACGGCCCGGTCATGAGCCTTCTCGCCCACCAGATGGAACTTCTTCCGCTTCATCAGTTGGGGGGCCAGCGTCGCGTCCTTGAAGAGAAAGGAAAGGCTCCGGCTGTGCAGGAAGGTCGAGAATTTGAACTCAGCGATCAGCTCCAACTCGTTCAGGCGGCCGTTGCGGCGGATGTTTCTGAGGAAGGCCTTCTGGAAAAGCACGGTGCGCTGCTGCTTGGGTGTGGTGACCCCGCGCTCCGCCGACAGTTGCCGCAGCGCATCCATTACTCCCGCGCAATCCACGGACTTCGGGCAACGTGTGGCGCAGGTCTGGCAGGAGACGCATTGCCAAATGGCTTGCGCTTGCAGCGCCCTCTTTGCATGGCCGAGTTGCAGCAGGCGAATGAGGCGGCTGGGCGGCGTGTCCATCCCAGCGGCCATCGGGCATCCCGCAGTACATTTCCCGCATTGATAACAGTCTCGAATCCGGGTGTGGGCTAAGGACTCAACCAGGGGAACTACGCTCGAGGAATTAAGGAAGACATTCTCCCGCTTCAACGATACCTGCTTCCTGTGCGAGGGAACTGCTTGCAGGTCGAAGGGAAATATTAACAGTTTCGATGATTCAAAAGCAAGAGACATATTGTACTCGCCACAATGTAGCGGATCATAATGGTTGCAATCCCACGCCTCGTTTTTTCTGTTCACAACGGACCACTGACAACGGACGACTGACCAATGAGGTCGGTGCTTTGCAAGATCAAGGAACACCGGCTGATCGATCAACCTCTTCGGTCGACGCGAGCTGTTTCTCCAAATCGGCAAGCGCCTTTTCTATGATCTCGCGGTGGCGGGGATTTTGGCTGGACTGAAGTTGTTGCAAAAGGTAGGTCCTGGCGAGAAGTAAGGTTTCCTTCTTGCGGTGCGCATCAGCCTTATCAGGGGTAACGCGTTCCTCCGAAGAACCCGCCTGGTCGGACCGGGCGGCTTCCATCTGTGACTCAACCGCTTTGCTTTCCCAACCTCTCGACATAACCTGCGCTAGCCATAGAGTACTCGGTTCCTTGGGTTCGATCAATAGGACCCACTGGGTTATCTGGCAGGCGGGTGCTGGTGTCATTTGGAATGTGGGTCCCCATTCCAAACGACACCAACACCCGCCGTTGCTACTCACTATGCAGGGCTGGATTCCCTGCTATACTCTGCTGATTCGATTAAGGAGGCGAATACATGAAAAAGAATTTCTCTTTGCTGGTGTTGATCGTTGTTGTCCTGGGCTTCAGTGTGTGCGGATGGGCGCAGCTTGGAATGTTTTCCAAGGAGCAGCGCATCGAGCTGACGCGCGAATGGAAAGGCGACCGCTTTCCGGACGGGCGGCCCAAGGTTCCGGATGAATTGCTCAACAGGCTAAAGGCGGTGGACGCAGAAGAAGCATGGGGCGTGCTCATGGGGGCCGGCTACCCGTATCAGTTCGAGGGGGGTTGGAAAGTGATTAACTCGGGGCCGCGTCTTGCGGGAAGAGTGGTCACTGCCGTATTCATGCCGGTGAGGCCGGACGTTAACGCCGTGCTCAACGAGCACGGCAAGGCAGAGGGCCGCATTGGGGCGCAGAATTCCTGGGTGATCGATACCCTCAAACCTGGTGACATTCTGGTGGTCGATTTGTTCGGAAAGATCAAAGATGGCACGTTCATCGGTGACAACCTTGGGACGTCGATGTACGCCAAGAGCCACACCGGGTTGATTGTGGACGGCTCGGTTCGCGACGAGTCGGGAATAAGGGAGATTGAGGGCTTTCAAGTCTACGCCCGCGGAGTGGATCCCTCCGCGCTGAGGAACGTGATGCTGATGGGTATCAACGTCCCCATCCGGATCGGACAGGCTACGGTGATGCCGGGCGACGTGGCCGTGACGGATCCCGAAGGGATCACCTTCATCCCTCCGCAGATGTGCGAAGAGGTGGCCGACAAAGCTGAGCTTACCCACCTGGTCGACGAGTGGGGCCACATGATGCTGCGGCAGCAGAAGTACGCGCCAGGGGAAATTGACGGCCGATGGACCCACCAGATGATCGAGGAATTCAACCAATGGGCCGCCTCGAAGGGCTCCAAACAACGGATGAAGGAGCACTAAGAGTAACCAACGAAGAGGAGATGAAACGATGTCTAAGCAAAATGACCTGACGATAGACCGACGGGGGGTGTTGAAGACGTCGGCCGCGATGCTGGGCGGAGCATTTGTGGGAACGGACGCCGCGGCCGACTCAGAGCCGCAGTTCCGCAATGTGAATACCAACTCGAGTCCCTCGAGCCTGAAGATCACAGACCTGCGCGTGGCGACCGTAGTCAAACCCGGGCCAGGCCCTTGCACGATCGTTCGCATCGATACAAACCAGGGGATTTATGGACTTGGCGAGGTTCGGGACGGCGCAAGCCCAACCTACGCGCTCATGTTGAAGAGCCGCATTCTAGGCGAGAATCCACTGCGCATCGACCACCTATTCCGGAAGATCAAGCAATTCGGCGGTCCGGCGCGGCAGGCAGGCGGCGTTGTCTCCATCGAAATGGCACTCTGGGATATCGCGGGAAAGGTGTATGGGGTGCCGATCTGCCAGATGCTGGGCGGCAAATTCCGCGACAAGGTCCGGATTTATGCCGACACCACCGAGTCAAAGGACCCCAAGGTTTACGCTCAGAACATGAAAATTCGCAAGGAGGAAATGGGCTTGACGTGGCTGAAGATGGATCTGGGAATCGACATGATCCAAAACACCCCCGGCACCGTGACTCGGCCTTCGGGATTGAGCGCCTGGGAGGAAACATTCCTCCCTCACCCGTTTGTGGCAACCGAGGTGACAGATAAGGGAATCGAAATGCTCTGCGAGTATGTGGCTGCGATCCGCGAAGCCGTTGGAATGGAAATCCCGCTTTCCATGGACCACCTCGGCCACATCGGCGTGAAATCTTGCATCCGGCTGGGAAAGGCTTATGAGAAATACAACCTTTCCTGGATGGAGGACTTGATTCCCTGGCAATACACTGACCTCTGGCAACGCATCACGGAGGCAAGCCCCACACCCACGCTCACCGGGGAAGATATCTACCTGAAGGAGGATTTCATCAAGCTGTGCGAGAGGCACGCCGTGAGCAAGATTCATCCCGATCTCGCCACGTCGGGCGGAATCCTCGAGACGCACAAGATCGGCGACGCGGCCATGGAATACGGTGTCCCGATGGCGATGCACTATGCAGGCCTGCCGGTGGGCTGCATGGCGAGCGTTCACTGCGCCGCAGCCACGGAGAATTTCCTGGCACTCGAAAATCACTCCCTGGATGTGCCGTGGTGGCAGGACTTCGTGGAAGGCGTTGAGAAACCCATCATTAACAAAGGCTATATCACCGTTCCGGACAAGCCCGGCCTGGGCGTGACGCTCAACGAAGACGTCATCAGGCAGCATCTGAAACCGGGCACGGGCTATTTCGAGCCCACTACCGAGTGGGACAACGAACGTTCCTGGGACCGGCTTTGGAGCTGATCACCGCACGGGACTGGCGTTTGAACCACCACCCGAAGAGTCCTGACTCTGGAGTTTCCTCAGCGCCTCGAGGGCTTGAGGATTTGTGGGCTCGCTCTTCAATCCGGTCTGCAATTCCCGGAGCGCTTCGCGATTCCTTTTTGTATCTGTGTAAAGCAACCCCAGCATGATATGGGCGCGACCGGAAGAGGGCACTAATGCCTCAGCTTCCTGGAAGGCATGCTCAGCTTCCGCATACCTGCCTTCACGCCAGTACACCAACCCCAGCCCCCAATAACCACGTTGCGTCTTGGCCACCTGGAGGGATTCTTGGAATTGTCGCTCGGCCTCCAGGAGCCTCCCCTGGTCGAAATAGAATTCGCCAAATCCCGCATGGGCGCCATGGCTGAGAGGGGAAAGGTTGATCGCCGTCTGGAATTCCTTTTCTGCGTAGTCGGCATGCCCGGTCTGGTCGTACACTTGTGCCAGGTACAGGTGAGGCTGGGGCTCGTTCGGGTTCTTCAGGATGGAGCGGACCAAGTAGCCCAGCGCGTCGTCATAACGTTTTAGTTTCAGGTTTAGCAATCCAAAGTTATTCAGAATCAAGGGATAATCCGGCGCCACCTTATCCGCCTCGCGTAATTCCTGCTCAGCATTCTTGAGATCGTCTCGGTCAAGATAGAGCGCGGCGAGGTTGATGTGAATTATGTAGGCGTCCGGTTGTAGGGCAAGTGTGGCCTTGTAGAACGTCTCGGCGTCGTGCCAATCCCGGTTTCGTCGGATAATTCTGAGAGTGCATAAGGCCGCGATGGCAAGTACGGAAACGACCGCGATGCCGCGCCACCTGGCGCTGTGTCTTGTCGTGGCTCTCCACAAAGTCGTCCCCGCCCAGCCCAGAACCCAGCAGAATCCTACAGAAGGCAAATACAGGTAGCGCTCAGTGAATACATTGGCAGCCATCCAAGGCGCGTTCAAGACGGGGGCAAGGTTGAGGAAGAAGAAGAGCAGTCCGAATGAGACCAAACGCGCGCGATTCCAGAAGAAGACAAAAAGAAATGCCAGCACCATCAACGCCACAGCACCCTCGACTACCCGTGGGTCGAAAGGACTCGTGCTCATGTGGAAGACATAAAAAGCGCAAAGTTTAGCAGGCCAGAACAGTTTCCAAACGTATTGGCCGGCCAGCGCGAGGGCGGAGAAGATTACCGCGTCCGGCCCCATATCGGGAAATTGGGATCTGCTTACCAACCCTCCTACAAAGTGGGTGCGGACAATCAGGTATACAAGGAGCAGGAGCCAAAGAGGGCCGTAGCGCGAAAGTTTGACTCGACCGCTCGTCTCCTTGCGATCCTCCCGGCAGGAGTGCTCGTAAAGTGTGGCCAGCACCACCAAGGTGACCGCCGGTTCCTTTGCGAGCAATGCCAGGGCGAAGCTGACGACCATAGACAATTCACCGAGAATCAACCTTCGCCCGCGAACTTTAGAAAGCCCCAAAAAGAACCAGAACGTCAGCAGATAGAAGAGAGCCAACTCGATGTCCGTGATGGCTGCGATCCAGGCGACCGACTCAGAGTGGATAGGATGTACTGCGAACAAGCCCGCGGCCACAAACGCCAACGTGCGGTCGTTAAACATGCGCCAGGTAACGAGAAACAGCAGAAGCACCACGAGCAAGTTCAGTATGAGGCATACCAGGTGAAAGGCCAACGGGATGGGTCCGAGAAACTGGCGACAGAGCAAATACCCGAATGACATCAAGGGACGGTAGTAGTTATGGGGGTAGTCTCCGCCAAGGAAAGACCAAACAGGCGTGGTGAAAATCTCCTTCAAGTGATGAAAATTCTGAAGGTAGGGGTTATTCACAACTTGAAAGGTGTCGTCGTAAACGAAAAGGTTACGGAGAGTATTGAAGTAAGGAACGACGGCAAAGGCCGCCAGAAAAGCCAGCAGCAGGCCGTCGGTCCAGAGTATTGAACGTCGAGAGCCGGGCAAGTTCGAATCGCTCAGCAGAATAAGTACTTACGCCACCGTTCGTCCGAGCGGCCCATCATGCGCATGATCTGGCGGCTGGTGTGCAACGTAAACGGCCGCGGCGGTCTCAGAAGTTTCAACCCCGCCTCTTCCGGCAGCCGGTCGCCCTTCAGATTGTTGCACTTGTGGCAGCAGGCTACCAGGTTATCCCAGTCCGTATGGCCACCGCGCGAGCGCGGAATCACGTGATCCAACGTGAGCTCGTGCGCCGGGAAAGCCCGGCCGCAGAACTGGCAGGTGTAGCGGTCACGCAAAAGCAGATTCTTCCGAGACAAGGCCCGTGTCTGATAAGGAATCCGTCGAAATTCCAGCAGTCTGATGACGGAGGGAATCCGAACTGCGAACCGAGCGGCATGGATGAAGCTGCCGTCATCTTCTTCTGTGGTTGCTACGCCTTTCAGGATAAGAACCAAGGCGCGGCGAACTGCCGTGACGTTAATGGGCTCGTAGGTCGCGTTCAATACGAGAACGGGTTCTTGCAGCGACCATTGGTGGTCATCCTCCGACATAACATGCATCCCGCTGAGGCACTATTGCTTGCCGCCCCGTGTTCATTATGTTCAGTTATGCCTAAATTCGTCAATAGGCGAGGCCCGATCGAGGGCGCCCACGTCCGGGAATTGCGGCGTCGCGCGAGCCAGCGACAAGGCCAGGACGCGCGAGGCGCCCGCCCGCTTGAGGGCGGCGGCGCAAGCGGAAAGAGTCGCCCCGGTAGTCATCACGTCGTCGACCACCACAACTGTACGGTTTCGCACATCTTCGGGCCGGGCCACGGAAAAGACGCCGCTAACATTCTCGCGCCGCGCGCTCACACTCAGGCCCAATTGCGGAACAGTGGCGCGAATGCGCCGCAGGGAACCCGCCACTAATCGCAATCCGCTCTCTTCTTTTCGGAGACTTCTTACCAAACCTTTCGCCAGCAGTTCAGCTTGGTTGAACCCTCTTTCGCGCCTTCGGGAAGGGTGCAACGGTACCGGCGCCACGATGGCTGAATCAGGCTCGGGCAGCGCCTCCCATGCCCGCGCCAAAAGCGCTCCAAGGCGGTGGCCCAGGTATTCCCGCCCGTGAAATTTCAAATGAAGGATAGCCTTGCGCAAGTTCCCGGTGTAGAGCCCATAGCTTCGCGCCCTGTCGAATTCCAGTTCGCCTTGCCGGCACGAGCCGCAAAGCGAGTCTACAGAGTCCACTGCCTGTAATGAGGCGAAAGGGAGACCACAATGTTCACAAGCGGGGCCGAGCCAGGGTTGAATGTTTTCCCAGCATGCCCGACATATGGATGCGCCGCCCGGTTCCGTGAGTTCCTGCTGACACAACAGGCAATCGGTGGGGGATACTACAGCAAGCAAACTGCCGACTAGTTCCCTAAGGATGGAGGGCGCTGGCACTTTGGAATTGCGGGCGAGATAGAAGACAAACCTCGCTTTCAACGCTGCTTCAGCGCGCTAGAGGAGACCTTGGTCCTGCTTTTCCTGGCACTCGATGCAATGGCGTGCCCAAGGCACCGCCTCCAGGCGTTTTACCTGGACTTCCCCCTGGCAGGACACACAGAGGCCGTACGTGCCGTTTTTGACGCGTTCCAAGGCTTCGTTGACCATCTGCAAAAGACGCCGGTTCTCGTCGCTTTGGTGGAAAAGGAACTCTTTGGTGTAGGAGTTGGCGGCCTTGTCGGCGATATCCTGAGTGGCTTCTTCGTCCGCCTCACGCCCGTCGCGCTCGGACTTCGTCACCAGTCGCAATAACTCGTCTTGCGTCGTGACCAGGCGCTTCTTGTAGTATTCGACTTTCTTCTTGTCCATGTCCAACCTTTTTTGCCGCCAAACGAGCTACAACAATTCAATTTTATGAGGCACAGTGCAAACTGTCAAGCATACGGGCACTGGTGTCATTTGGAGCGCAGCCATTCCCGTCCCACCATGGCGGGACGGGAATGACCGGCGGCTCGAGTGAATCCCCATTCCAAATGACACTAGCACCCCGTGCCACAATTCAGGTCTCTCTAGGCGGCCTTTTGGGGTTAGAATGCATCGCTACAGGCAAAGCAAATTGACCAAGGAGAAACACAATGCCGGGAACATACAAAATCACAGAGCTGGTGGGAACCTCACCCACGAGTTTTGCCGAAGCTACAAAGGCAGCCGTTGCGGAAGCGGCAAAAACGTTGCGGAACATGGATTGGTTCGAGGTTGTGGAGGAACGGGGCAAGATCAAAGACGGTGCGGTGGCAGAATTCCAAGTCACCATCAAAATTGGGTTCAGAATCGAAAGATAACAGAATCCGCAAGCTCATCCGGGGGCGCCGGGAGAGGCATTCACCTGTTAGTCTGTCAGATGGGGATGGGTCCCGGAGGCATTTGCTGCTCCTGCCGCGCCGGACCGGCGCTACGCCGAGCGCATTGTACAGATATTTTGCGGACACTACAGTGGAGAAACCAACCTATATGACTTAATGCGCAGGTGAGGCCCTCCGGCACACTCAGCACATGATGCGCTTAATCCGAGTGAAAGACATAGACGGGCGATGCCTTTCCCGCCCGTACACTCCCTTGCGCTTTCTGCCGAAACTCCTTGAACGATGGCCGTCTCGTGAAGAAGAAAAGGTGCGTCTTGCACCTGCAATCCGACGAGCCGAATCCAGCGACGGGAACGGAGGCTCCCCGCAGCGCGCGGATAACGCGAGCCCACTGATGCTCGCGACAAACCCGGTCGTGAGAGTACCAGATCCGGTCGAGACAGGTATGGGGTCGCAGGTAATCAATGTGCCAGTGAGGTCGCAGCGACGCCTTCTGATGGTGCGCGACGCGGGCTCGGACACCTCCCGGCCCGACCGCGCTGCCCACGTAGACGTAGAAACCTCGTCGAAGCTGCAATGGGCCGAGCTTCCCTATTTGGACCGGCCCTTGTTGGGAACAGAAAAGGATTAAAGCGTAGGCGCCGCCTTCTGCTGTCATGATCGTTCTGCTCGTCGCTGTCGCCGCAGCCGCAGGCATGGGGTCAGTGCCCTTCAACTCCGAAACGCGAGTTTATGTGAAGCCTCGCTTGCCGGCAACTTCCAAATTCCGCTGTACAGTAAAAGATCAGCTTGTGTCCTGGGTCGGAAGCTCGCTAACAACGTCTTCCGGTTTCGGGTAGCCGTTCCACAGCCCCGACAGGGGTCCCGCAAGGCGGGATAGCCCAGGGCGGCAGCCCTGGGGGAAGAAGCCCTCACCCCGTCCCGCGTCTGCGGGACACCCCTCTCCCGCGCGGGCGGGAGAGGGGACGGGGGAGAGGGGGGGGCGCATACCCACGGCTGACGCCGTGGGCTACCCTCTTTCGCCCCGACAAGTCGGGGCTGACTTCATCAACGAACCTCTGACTCAGCACGCTTGCTTCTGGTGTCAAAACTCACGGTGGCTTATTCTTAGTGGCGATTTGTTGGGATGAAGAACCTTTCCGAGGTGAGGAGCATGAAGCCGCATCATTGCCGATTGCTGATTGCCGATTGACGATTGAAAAGGTGGTGTGGCAACTTCTTCCGATGTCCATCAGTCCCGCCGAGCGGGAGCAATCGAAAATCGGCAATTCCAGAGCGCCAGAGGAGGTAGCAAAGCGAAATGCACATTCTTGACCAGTTCAAACTCGAGGGCAAAATCGCCTTGGTGACGGGTTGCAGGCGCGGAATCGGGAGGGCCATGGCTTTGGCTCTGGCAGAGGCCGGAGCAGATATTATCGGGGTCAGCGCCTCGCTGGAGAAAACCGGCAGCCAGGTGGAACGAGAGGTTCGGGCGCTGGGCAGAGACTTCCGTGCTTATGCCTGCGACTTCAGCAACCGCAAGGCTCTTTATGCGTTCATCAAACAGGTGCAGGCCGATTTTCCAACCATCGATATCCTGGTGAACAATGCCGGGACCGTTTTGCGCAAACCTGCCGTTGAATACCCCGACGAATACTGGGATAGATTGCTTGAAGTCAACCTCAGCGCGCAGTTTATTCTGAGCCGGGAGATCGGAAAACGGATGGTCGAGAGAGGCCAGGGTAAGATCATCTTCACGGCTTCCCTTTTGGCGTTTCAGGGCGGCATCCTGATTCCGGGCTATGCGGCCAGCAAGGGCGGTGTGGGTCAACTTGCCAAGGCCCTGGCGAACGAATGGGCGGGGAAAGGCGTCAACGTCAACGCCATCGCGCCCGGTTATATCAGCACCGATAACACGGAGGCGCTGCGAAACGACCCGCAGCGCGCCTCGGCCATCTTGGCTCGAATCCCCGCCGGGCGCTGGGGCGAACCCGAGGACCTCAAGGGAGCCGTTGTATTCCTTGCCTCCTCTGCCTCGAATTACGTCCACGGTTCCATCCTCACGGTCGATGGCGGTTGGATGGCCAGGTAAGCCTTGGGGTTTTCATACACCGTTCCCTGTTCCCTGTTCCCCGTTCCCTGTTCCCTATTCCCTGTTCCCCGTTCCCTGTTCCCTATTCCCTGTTCCCTATTCCCTGTTCCCTGTTCCCTTCGCCTACATTGTGGGCAGCTTGACGGGTTACATTTCTAAATGACTTGACGGTGCCTCACTAGTAACGTTTAGACTCGATCCGGACTATTGACACCGTTCGGCATTACAAAGTATCCTTGCGGGGATTCAGACAAGATCAGAAAACGTGCGAGGAGCTTTGCCATGGCCAGCGTGGAGGCGCAGGACGTCATCGCTCTCCTCGGTTGAGGTGTCTCAGTGGCTGTCGGGTCAGACTTGTTTTGCGGGCGGGAGTGTGGGATCATTATTGCTGCTGATGTTACTACGCTGTCCGACCTCCGGAGGTTGGCCGCACTTGGTTCGTCAGTAAGAGAGGTCGGGGGAATCAAAGTAGGGTTTTCGCTTGCGCTCCGGCATGGCCTTCCGGCTGTTGTCGGCGCCATCAAAGAGGTGGCCGAACTTCCTGTTGTCTACGACCACCAGAAAGCTGGCACCGATATCCCTCAAATGGGGGAGTCCTTTTCCCTGGTTTGCCGTGAGGCTGGCGCGCAGGCCGTAATCATTTTCCCTCACTCGGGACCCAAGGTGCTCGAAGCTTTTGTCAAGGGCGCATTCGAGCATGGACTGGTGCCCGTTGTCGGGCTCGTCATGACGCACCCTGCATACCTCCAATCCGAGGGTGGCTATCTGCGCGATGACGCCCCGGGGTTGATTTGTGAGAGCGCACTGAGTCTTGGTGTCACCCATTTTGTCCTTCCAGGCACGAAGCCGGATGTGGTGAGGCGTTTCTCGGAATCGGCCTTTGCCGGTATTGAGGGCGTGACGATCATGATGCCCGGAATCGGGACTCAGGGTGGCTCCATTATGTCTGCATTCGAGGCAGCGACGCCGCACCGCCGCTTCGCGATCGTCGGCTCCGCGATATATGCAGCAGCCGATCCGAAGGTCGCGCTGCAAAACCTTGTGAAGGAAGTCCGAACGTAATGCCTGACCTTGCGGATGAGATTAATTCGACGGTGCGCCGCCTTGTGGCCCTTCAATTATGGCAGCTTGGGGCGATCAAGGTAAACTTAGCCGAACCATTCCGGTTAGTCTCAGGGAACTACAGTCCGATTTACATCAACTGCCGTCTACTCATTTCCTCCCCGGCGTTTGTCGACCTATTTGCGGCAGCTACCCGACTCATCGTTGAGCACCGCCAAGTAAAGTTCGACGTCGTCGCCGGAGGGGAGACGGCTGGAATTCCATTTGCCGCATTCGTTGCCCGCGCCTTCGGCTCGCCGATGATTTACGTCCGGAAAGAGGTTAAAGGCCACGGGCTTGCCTCACGCATTGAAGGGGTTCTCGACGCTCAAGCAAGGGTTCTACTCGTAGAAGACTTAATAACGGACGCAGGCAGCAAGCTAAGTTTCATTCAAGCGATTCGCGAAGCCGGTGCAGTGGTTGAAGACGCACTTGTTGTCTTTGACAGACTGCAGGGTGGGGGGGAGGCCCTGGCAACGAAGGGCATAAGGCTACACTCGGTCACGGACATGACAACTGCCTTGTCAGTGTGCCAGGATGCGCACTACTTGGCAGCCCCCGACCTGGAGTCGGTCAAGCAATACCTAGGGAATCCCCAGGGCTGGCACGAGCAGCGTGGACTGTTGTTTAACTGCTGAATTGAGGATCAAGATGGCGAAATCTCCCTACCCGCCGTTCGTCGGCAACACAACAGAAGCCGACAAGCTTGATCGCGCCCTCGAAGGGATTGCGAGGTCCCTGCGAAACAGGAGCGCACAGTTTCTGTTCGGCGCGGGCATGTCGTGCGAGAGCGGGATTCCGGCAGGTTCCACACTCGCCGAAAAACTCCTGGAACAGTTCTTCCCCAGGTCAGGTACAAATCCTCCCGCGAAGTCTCGCCTGAGCGAGTTGGCTTCGAGTTTTCCGTTCGAGGCTCTCGTGGAGGCAGTCCAGAACAGCCTTCTGACTGGACGGAAGGAACTGACTGAAATCCTTGCGGGTCTCTTGCTTGATACAAAGTTTCGACCTGCTCAAGCGCATCGTGATTTCGCGTCTATTTTGTATGAAGGAGGGGAGCCGAAGCTCCATAGCATTTTCACTACGAACTTTGACTTTCTTCTTGAAGACACCATCGGTAGAGCACGAAGTGAGACGGTCACAGAGGACAATGCGGACATGATTCGCAAGGCACAGGAAACAGGTAAGATCCCCGTGATTCATCTGCACGGGACTCTGGAAAAGAATTGCCAGATCACAGAAACAGATTTGTTCGAAAGAAATCACAGCATCGTCAAGACGGAATTTGCAACCGCCCTACACACCCATGATGCCTTTGTGTTCGTGGGATATTCAATGAATGATCCGGATTTCCGACGCATTTATATGGAATACCGTCAGGACTTTGAAGATCGACACAGGTCCGTCAAGAGGACTTGCCTTGTTTCCAGAGCCCGTGATGAGTTCTCGTGGCGGTTTGGATCGGCCATATGGGAGGCACGCAAGGTCGTCTGGTTCCCACTCGACGCAGGAGCCTTCTTTGATCGGCTGAAGAGCACTATAGAAACGCACACAGATAGAGAGATACGCAAGAAAGTAATGGAAAAGTACGATTTGGCGGACGAGGCTGCGCTGGACGAGTATTTACAGCGCACGGCTGCGATTCTGCGCGTTTCGCAGGATGACGCCTTGCAGTTCCTGTATGAGATACGCACGCGATCGGGAGGTGGACATGCAGACCCTAGCTGAAAACCCGGTTTGGGGCAAGCCGTTGATTGGACCCGACTCACCGGGATCTATCGCATACTACCCCTCGCCCGCTCCGGTGTCCATTACACGTCAACTTCACACTTTTTTGAGCGGTCAGCTCCACGACTTCGAACCCGGCCTCGTAATCGTGATTGAGCGGAAAGGCACGGCGGTCTTTCGAGCCTTGAATGCATGGAACGAGGAACGACTCGGCTGGCCTTGGGAGAAGGTCATATCGTCAAGTGCCGTTGGCCAGATGCCGGACGAGTTTTTTGTTGGAAGGAAACTGCTCGTTTTCGACGACATGACCAGAACCGGGACGCACATTGTGGAACTACTCGAGGAGCTTGAAAAGAGAGCACTTTGGAAACCGGGCTCTCCCAATCTGCGATTGGCGGTTTTCGCCGCCCACGCCGAGAACTCTGAAGGAGTCCCTTACGATAGCAATACGAGAATCCAGTTTGCGTGTTTCTACAGGTACCTGACTTCAGTGGATTATGAGCGAGTTCGAACGCAGATAATCCGAATGCTCCAGCACGCGGGGTCATTGATGCTGGATACGGAGCACCTGGAAGTCAGGGTCAGATTGCACGGGAACTTCAACCAGTTCGTCACGGCCCTTAGCCGAAGAGCAAAAGTGGTGGTGTTCCGGTCGCACGATCAGCTCACAAACATAACGGTGTTTTACGAGGACGATGGGATTCATCAGCTGCCGGAGACTCCTTTTCCCGCAGGGATGAAGTGCAAAAGCATAGTCAAGAAGTGCCGAGTTCTCCAGGTCAGGCCCGGGGTTGACGAGTACTCCATTATGCCGATATGTTTTCCCTCAATTCCTGCAGGCGTCGAAGGCTGGCCGACAGACCTGGGGGTCAGGGAGTTATTAGGCTACGGCGGTCATACAGACGACACCGCCCGCTTCTATGGCACCGGACTGCTTGCAGCCATCGAAGTTCTTCGCTGGGCCTTAAAGGACTTGGGCGTCCTTGAGGACGACGCCTACACCCTCAATCTCCCCAAGGATCCATACGGAGACCGCGGAAAAGGAGGATACACCCTCGAACACCTTCGGGCAATGTACCCGACCCTCGACCTGACTAGGCTCACCCAGATAATAGCGGGGGTCGCGATGGAAGCAAGGTCCGAGGGCAAACTGTTGCGGTCTTACAAGCAGGACCCGAAGAAGCTGCCCCTTTACGAAGACACTGAGCTGCGCGCAAACGCGCTAAAGCTCGTTCAGATCATGCGCCTAGTCTTGGATCGGCGAGTTATGGAACAAGGGCTATTCAATGAGGTTCCTTACCCTCATCCCTTTGGACTAACTGCCCAGGAGATTTTCGACATTGGCAAAAGCCCTCAGTTGGGATGGGAAGAGGAGCGAACAAGCACTCTGTTTGACATTTTGATCGACGAAGGTCTCCTGGTCACTCACGTTGAAAAGTTGCACGAGGGGGAAGGGGCTTTGCGCGTGTCCCGAACTTTCGAGCCTGACGGGGAGGTCGTCAGCAAGTACGTCCGGCATTACACTACGCAATGGGGCGTACCATATGGCTTTTGAACCCTTTCGCGGTCCCTTACTATTCTGCGACTTACGTGTTGGGCGTGAAGGCGTTCAGTTTGAACGCTTTTTCCGTGCGGTCTCATATCTCCTAAACGCATGGTGTTCTTACACGAAGCGCGAACCCTCATTTGACCACACCGACAAGGACGGGATCCTGCAATTGCGGGCAATCGCCTTCGACAAGCTGGGCATGGTCTTCCATAAGCTGTGGAGCGAGATGTTTCGCCAGACCGAGGAGACTGCACATCAGGTCGTATCAAACGCGACAGACGCCGAGCCGAGTATAGTGACTTTCCCCTCCCCGGTGCAAGAAATCACCGGCGTGCATGGTCGTGGCACGGGTCGCTTCGACGGCACGGGGCCTCCGATATATCTATTGGAAATCTTACATGAGCTGCAGATGGAGAATACCCTCCACTATTTCACGATCACGCCCCCAAAAGACAAGCCGGATTGTCCCACGGACCATAGAACCACTGTACGCTCGGAGATCGTGGGTAGCCCAAAGGCGTTCTTGCAAAGTGGATTCACAGAGCATGAAGTTAGTATCCTGTCTGAACTGGGAAGTGCCCTAAAGCATCTGAGCGCCCCTCAGATTCGCGCTCTGGGAACGCACGAGAACGCAACCAAGACGGTGGCTGACATTGAAAAGGAGTTTCGCGATATTGAGCCATTCCGCGCCGAGTTGATGAAGGCCCTAGCGGGCGGGGGTGACATTTACGAGCCGTCTTCAAAGGTCCTGTTCCGCGCAGAAGAGGCTCGCCGCAAGTCGATGGATAACCGCAAGGACTATAGCGACGCAAGGGATCGGATGTTAGCGGAAATCGAGAACCCAGCAATAAAGGACGCGTTTTGCCATGTTCACAGCGCTCCCGAGCTGATTTGGGATGGGAACGAGGTAAGAGACCTAGCAAAGAAGGCCGAGAGAGTACTTTCCCTGTCGCGTTACATTTATGCAATCGCCTACTACCAAAGGCACCGCGAACGCATAATCGGCACGGAATCATATGAATCGAAGCGATTTGCACAACTGTGGGCCGAAGCTTACGCGGGCGTAACTAAGCAGAGCTTTCCACGTTTTCCATCAACCATTGAAAATGTCTTTGATGGTGATACTGACAGCCTCGTTCCAGAGCTCAAAAATAACCTGATTTACGCACTCAAATCTATCGGGCCTAAGTAGGACCACTGTCATGCCTGGGGAAAGGTCGCTTTACAGGAAGATTCAATCGGTCCTCGACGTTTCAAAATCAGTAAAGGTAGAAACCGTTCAGGACCTAGCCAAAGAAGTCTGGGCTCGCGGGCTCCCGAACTTTATGACAAAGCAGTATGATCGCAAGAGCGATCGGTTCGTCACGAGGACCTCCGCCAAGGCGGTGCGCAGGACGGTTTCCTTCTGCCTGATGCTGGGTTTAATCGACTCGGATGGGTCGTTGACGCGCAGTGGGCGAGAAGCTATTCGGAGGCCGCATTTCGAATCCGTGGTAGCGGGCCAGGTTCGGGAATACTTCGCGCGCGCGGGGGTTACCATTGGGGCCGTTAATAGCGAGATCGTGAGAATGATGCACGCGAGCCCATTCGTTCCCCCGACGGGAAGAACAATATGGGAAGAGGTAAAGCCAAATATCAGATACCCGGTCTTTCACAGAATGCTGACCCTCCTGGCGCACTGCGGGGGTGCGAACAGTTCTCAAAGGAAGATCTACCTCGAGATTTATGAAAAGTGAGCCCTTGCAGCGGTTTCCTTGACTCCCCGCACGCGGGGCGTAGACCTGCCCACCATTAGGATCAGCGGACCGTAGGCCGCGACGGGTCTGCGACATGCTGATCCCGGTTGAGGCTGAGGGAAGAACAGGATTCAGGATTCGGGATTCAGGAGTCAGGAGTCAGAAGCCAGGAGTCAGAATGGAGAGCATCTGCCTTCTGCCTTCTACCTTCTGCCGACTGCCTACTGCGTTTGAGAGGAGTTCGGGATTGCGCCCACCTCTACACTCCCGCTCTTGTGAATGCGCCGTTTTTGCTCTTGACACGAGGCCGGAAATGCTGTAGCCTACTGTAGTTGACGTATGCTGGACGCGCCACCACACCGCTTGCAAGGGGTTCTAAATCGGCCCCACGGCTGCGAAAGATGGGCGGAAAAGGCAAAAAAGATACTAAATAGACGGAACGAACCTAAGATTCTGCTGAAAATAAAGGACTTACGTTTTTCAGGGGCTCAAAACGAACTGGTTTTTGAGTGCGAAAAGCGCCAATCAAAGCAAAAAATACGGCCAAAAATCGACGGGTTGTGGGTCAGAAGAGGAGGTTTCAGGTGTCAGGTTCCAGGTGGCAGGGGCTAAAACAGGATTCAGGATTCAGGATTCAGGATTCAGGAAGTGAAAGGGCAGGTTCCAGGTGTCGGGTTCCAGGTGTCAGGGGCTGAATGAGGATTCAGGAGTCAGGGTTCAGGGGTCAGATGCCGCGAGTCAGGAGTCAGGAATCGGAATGAAGAGCATCTGCCTTCCCCTTTCACCTTTCCGCCTTCTGCCTTCTGCTTTCGGACTTCCGCTTTCACCTTTCTGCCTTCTGCCTTCTGCCTTCTGCCTTCTGCTTTTGAAGCGCCGCAGGTCCGGAGAGCGGGACCTGCGCTACGCCTGCTTACTGCCGACTGCCTGCTGGGGGTGATGTCAGATGCCGCGATTGGTTCGCGGCCAGTCGATCCGCCAGCGCGCGCCTCGCACTCCGACCCAGAATAACCGCTTCATCGGCGTTCCGCGCGCGTGGTGGTAAAGCGCGGCAGTGCGCGCGAAGAAGCCACGCGTGTGCGGAGAGTCGCGAAACCCGAAGCGCTGAGAGTCGAGGTGGTGGCAGAACTCGTGGCAGAGGGTGGAGAGAAACGTGCCGAACGAAGTGACTTGCTTGCGGACCGCCGTCCGCATCCAGACGCGGATCAGCGTCTTTTCCGCAGCGTAGTCCCCAAAAAGCTCGGTGGCCCAGCGGCCCTCGCGGACTCGAACCGGGCGGGCCGCAAGGACGCGGACCAGGGGCTTGGGCACTTTGTAGAAGTCGGATGCCAGGGTGAGAAACTCGGCGCATGCCTCCCGGACGGCTGCGCTCTTCCCGGTTCTCATTGCCGAGTCGATGGACTCTGCCGGCGCGCGCCAGCGGGCATCCTGCGGCACTTCGAGGATACCGAGCCGGTCGCTATCGAGGAACTGTGCTAGGAGCGCTGCATGGCGTGGGGGACGGTCCGTAAGCATCGCAGCCAATCTTTAACCGAAATGGCCACGCGCTGCAAGGGGTGCGCGCGCTGCGACAAGTGGCCCCGTTCATAATTGACGCTGCAACGGGGACAATCAGAAGATGACCTTGGTCGCCACCACCCCCTACCCCCTTCTCCGCTGAGGAGGGGAGTCGCTTACTGTCTGATACCAATTGAACGTCACACATAGTGTTTTTATTCAGTCGGACAGGTCCAAGAGTGGACTTGCTGTGATTGCTGACCCGGGCGTCCGTAGTGCCTCCGTGTCCTCCTCGCGAGAAGAGCCACAACACAGAGACCACTGAGATGCTCCGTGTCCTCCGTGTTAAAGCTTGAGAGGCACGGAGGACATAGAGGGTCTTGTTTGGTTGCGGCCGGCCCCGCTGCAATACACTATGCATGACAAAGAATTGGTCTGAAGCCCTGGCGGATTCAGGCCGCAAACTATTCTGAGGCTGGGCCGAGTTTGTAGTGGCCCCCCTGCGTCAGTTGTAAGAGAAGGCGCGAGCCGTTTTCAACGGGCGAACCCTCCAGAGATTTCCCGTTCACCATCACCGAAGTCTGGCTGGCGCTAACCGGCATGGAGACCTTTCCGATTAGACCCTGGGGCAAATCGATCTCAGCTTCCAAGCCCTTGGCGGCCTTTCGATAGTCCACGCGGATCACCCCCTGAGGTGTGGGCTCAGCGCCGCGAGCCCACTCCAAATCGACTAAATCAGGTCGAATCGAGACCTCGCGGAATCCGGGCTCGAGGGGTTGAATCCCCAGAACCTGCTCGATCAGCCAGGCGGTAGGTCCGGAAGCCCATCCATGAGCCAGGCTGACGAAGTAGCCTTGGCCGTTGTCCGATTGCAAGGAGCGATGGGAATCTTCCTTTGGCCAACTGGGATCATAGGCCTCCCAGGTACTGGTGGCGCCCTCCTTGACCATCCCGCCCCAATAGTTGCGAATCTCCTCGAGGGTTTCGCGCCGGTGGCCTGCTTGGGCCATCGCGGTAATCACGTAGAAGTTGTAGTAGGGAGAGATCATGAACTGTCTAGGATGGGAGAGTACGCGTTGCCAGATCGTCTCGGTTTGGGCAGCATCGGCCACACCCGAAAAGATCGCCATGGCATTAGTCTGGTGTCGAAGCCCGAAGGTCTGCGTGCCGGGGTCGAGCAAGAACTTCTGTGCCGCCGCCTTCATGGCATCCGCTTTTGCCTGGAAACGCTCAGCCGATGCATTATCGCCTTGCTGCCGAAGCAGCCAGGCTCCGTCCGAGAAAGCTTTGCAAAACTCCAGTTGAGTGGCCCGGCTCACTTCCGGAGTGTTCTGATTCATATCAGGCGACCAGTCTACGTAGGGCCAGGATTTTCGCGGCTCGGCGAAAAGGTTGCGCTGGTCCAATGCGCCTTCCATGTAGGAGAGAAGTTGCACGAGTGGGTCATGAATGGAGCGGAGATATTCGAGGTCAGCAAAGTGCCGGTAGTAATCCGCCTCTCCCATAACCCAAAAAGCGGAATAACCAGGAATGGTATTGACGTCGGCATCAACAGGACTGCCGGCATCGTGGACCAACCGGTCCATGGTGTCCTGCATGAGAAAATGGTCTGCAAAGACCGAATCAATCACTCGTCCACTCACGTCCAGGTCTCCCATCCAGCGGCCACGGTCCCGCTTGGGAGCATCCCAGATATCGTCCTGCATGCACAGGTGCGCCGTGTAGGCGCCTACAGCCCAGATGCGGTTGAGCAAGGGATCAGAGGATTCGAAAGCCCCCTCGTACCTCACCGGATAATAGATAGCGTCGAGGCGAATGGCCTTGAAGCGCAGGGGCGTGGGCCCCTGAAGAAATTGAATGCGCGCGTATCGGAAAGCGCTCTTGGGTCCGTACGCCGTCGCATGGGGAGGAACCAGGAGATCGTCAGTGCCAAGATACGGCTCGCGCAAAGCCTCTCCCGGTGATTCTCCATAAGCGATCTGCACCTTGAGGGGTTCATCCGAATCAGAAACTACTTCCAGCCGCCCATTAATTTCGCGCCCGAAATCCAAGACAAGGCTGGGATGCTCCTCGAGGGGTACCGAAGCCGGGGGTAGACGCACCGCGAATTCGCTGTCGGCGCTCAGGGAGGAGTTGGCTGGCGACGTTAAAGCCTCCACATGATCGAAGTGTCCAAGGCCCTCGAAAGCGTCAGTGACCTTGCTGGCAGGCAAAGGAAGCCGCGCCAGGAAGGGAGATATCCCATCGTATCCAGGCCAGAGGTACATGTTCGCGTCCGAATTCCACTGAAAGAAGTCGATGTTGCTTTCAATTCCTCCCAAGGCGACCACCGGCTTCCAGTTGCTATCGTCAAAATCGGGGCGCTCCCAGCCGCTTTGCGCTTCTGTGCTGAACTTCCAATTGGTCCCGCTTAGGAGGAGAGCCGGGGCCAATTCCTCGGGCCCGCGTGGCAAAACCTTGACGGCCAGGCGGTCGCCCCCTACCACTTGAAGGGCCAACACGTTGCGTCCTTCCTTTAATTGCTGTGATACATCGAGCCAAAAAACAAAGGGGCGCAATCGAGAGGTGGGATTCTGCTTGAAGTTTCCTATTAACTCACCATTCAAGTAGACAGCAACCTGCTCGGGCCCCGCCACATAGAGGGTGGCATTGGGTGGCTTTTCCGAAAGGTTGAAGGAGGAACGAAAATAGCTTGGTCCTTCGCGGCGCTCATGGGCACCTTTCGAGGACCAGATGTATTGTTCGGGCAATGGTTGGTGGGTCTGAGACTCCAGCACAGGTGAAGTGATGCCGGCGGTGGGATCCAAAGGCGTTGGTTCGCTCCATTGCTCGAGGGCAGAAGAACTTCTTGGGATCGCCGCAATCAGAAACGAGACTCCACAGAGAAGGATCACTAAGCGAAAGCACTTTACAGCAGGCCATGGCATGGGATAAGCCTCCTTGCTAGCGTTTTCATTATGAATCCGGGATTTCCATTTTGGAATCGCAAGCAAGTGAGAGTGTACATCCCACAACCTCGTTTTTGGAAGTCCCGACTCAGCTCTTGGAGTGACAACGGATGCGGGGTCGTTCGTGCCCCCGCGCCGGGCGGCCCCTCAGCATGACTGTGTTTCAGCGGCCTTATCGCGCCAAGCGGGCGTCTCGCCTATATCTGTGAATAGGGCGCCGGCTTCAGGATAACGTTCGTAATGTTGGAGACGATTTCCTCAAAGGCGTACCTGGGCGAACTGGAGAGCTTCTTCCATTCCGGGGCTGACCGGAAAGCCTCCCACTTCTTGTTTCGGTCCGCGAGGTCTTCAAAGCCGAGCATGTAGGTCAGGTTCGGCAATCGCGACCCGATAAGCGTGTCGCCGTAGAAGACCTGCCAGAATCCGGCCTTTTCGAAAACGTCGAATTCCCCGTTGTTGAACATCTCGACCTTCCGCAGGTGGTCCTGATGGGTGGGACTTTCGTAAGTCCGAAGCTCAAACATCCGCGAGCGGTGCTCGGCCGTCGCAGGCGGGACCTTAAGCCGGGGCATGCCCTCAAAAGCCACCATCAGTGAGCTTTCCATGCGTACATAGGCAGGCTGTTGGGCAGGTGCATTCAGGAAGGCCGCCCCAGCTTTAAGATAGTCAGCGTCTCGATAAAGACGGGACTCAACGGTGAGGAGAGTCTCGACCGAGGCACATGGGATCAGAATGTAAAATGACGGACTATCAGGACCGATTTCGACATTAAAGACTCCCACGCGGCTGATCCCCAGACGGTTCAGCGCCGGCCCCAGTGCCTCCCGAAAGAAGTCGTGGGCGAGCTTAACTTGGGGTCCCGTGAGCAAGTGATAACGCCGAAGTTCGTAGTACTCGCGACTCTCTCCCGCCCCGGTCCCCTGGCTGCCCAGGGGATTGGGGGTTGACGCGTTGACAGCGAGAGCCGATGCAGCGATTGATGAAGCCAGAAAACTTCGTCTTTGCACGACAGTTCCTCCCATAAATGAATTCACTCTTCAGTGCTTTATTCCAAGGGCGATGCGGCGGGGAAACCAATCCGCATTCGGATTATTCCACACCTTCAAATGCCCCGAGCAGAATTCTCTGCCTCGCGGTCTCGAACCAACGTCAAACCAAGAAAGCAAGAAGGCTAGTCCGGGTTCTTAGGACGGGCGTAGGCAAACCGAAGAGGTCGTTCGCCCTTACATCTTTATAAATTTCCCCCCCTTTGCCCCGCAGATCGGACAAGCGTCGGGGGCCTTACCGATCTCGATATTGCCGCAGACCGGACACAAGTAGAAGTCCACCTCAGTCAGATCGTTCCCCTGCTGAAGGGCTTCGAGAGCCATCTGGTAAAGCTTGGCGTGAACAGCCTCTGCCTTCAAGGCATAGGAGAACATCCGCCTGGCTCGGTGGGTATCGGCTGTCGCTTGCTCCAGCATCGGCGGGTACATTTCAGTGTACTCATAGGTTTCCCCCGCCATCGCCGCGCGCAGGTTGTCCAAAGTGGCACCGACGCCGTCCATGGCGCCCAAGTGCCCCAGGGCGTGGATGGTCTCAGCTTCAGACGCCGTTCGGAACAGTCGTGCCACATTGCTGAAACCCTCTTGCTCAGCCTTCTTTGCAAACGCCAGGTATTTCCGGCTCGCCTGGCTCTCGCCCGCGAACGCTTCCTTGAGATTATTTTCAGTCGTAGCCATGATGGCCCCCTTTGTTTATACGGCGTGCATAGACATCGCGTCCATGCCATGGGCGCGATCAGAGATCAATCGTATCAAGCCTTACCGCCCATGATTCCGCTTCCCAGACCTGTATACACTGGTTATGGGAGGACGGCAAGAGACATAAGGGCAGTGCGAGTGACGAGCAGAAGTCAGAAGGCAGAAGTCAGAAGGCGGAAGGCAGAGAGCGAGAAGCAGATGCCCTTCATTCTCACTCCTGACTCCTGACTCCTGACTTCTGACTCCTGAATCCGGCCTTTGGAGAGCCGCAGGTCCAGAGGGTGGGATCTGCGCTACGCCCCTGAATCCTGAATCCTGACTCCTGAATCCTGCCCTTCCCCACCTACCACCTACTACCTACCATCTACTGACCTTCACTGGCTCTCCCGGCACTTTTTGCACTCGCAGTGTAAGACTTTCTGCCCGGAGGGAAGCCGTTCAATCTGAACCTCAGTATAAGCACTGTATTTTCAACAGAATAGGCAAATCCAGGATTGGCATAGGACGTGCTGTTCATCAGCAGGGATCGAAATGAACATGCTGGGCCGATGGCGCGATGACGGCCCCAGAAAAGGAGAAAATGAAATGGCTATTGACCAAGTTCCAGACCGGGAAGTCCTCGACATGGAGCCGGTAAGTTCCGGCTTGCGTAACAAGTTTCTGCTGATTTTTCTGGTGCTCGCGGCGCTGGTCGTGGGTGAAATCTTGACGATCTCCAAAATCAGCTCGATGCGCAACGGGCTGGAAGCGCAGCAAACCCAGGCAAGCAAACAACTGCGCGCGGAGTTCCAGGATCAACTCACCGGCCGCTTGAGCGTGTTCGAACGTACTAATGCGCAGCAAATGGATGCGCTCAAAGACGAATTGGATGCGGCGTCGAAGCGTGTGGGCGCGACGGGGGGCGAGCTGAGGCACGCCCGCGCCATGGTAACGCAACTTCAGAACGACCAGCGCAAACAGTCCGAACAACTTCAAGCAGAACTGGCCCAGAAGGCCGACCAACAGCAAGTGGGCGCGCTGAACCAGGACGTTTCCGCGCAACGCACCGACCTCGATAAGACCAAGACGGTACTCGACTCTGTCCGCTCCGATCTCGGCATGGCCCGCAGCGAAATGGGTACCCTGATCGCCCGCAACCATGATGACATCGAGCAACTCCGCAAGCTGGGCGAACGCGACTACTTCGAGTTCACCGCCAAGCGCAAGACCCCTGTGCATGTGGAAGGAGTCGCCCTGACCTTAACGAAGGCAAGCGTCAAGCGACACCGGTTCAATCTGGATTTGCTGGCCGATGACGTCCAGGTGGAAAAGAAAGACCGGACCATCAATGAGCCGATCTTCTTCTACGTAAACGGTTCAAAGAGGCCTTACGAATTGGTGGTAAATGAAGTAAAACCAGATCAGGTGAAGGGTTACCTCAGCATCCCGAAGGGTGCCAAGGAAGTTGCGGCGCGTTCGCAGGGAAAGGGCTAAGCAATTCCAAAGGGAGACCCGGACAATCAAGGAAAGAGGGGCCGGGTCTCCAACCCCGGAAGGCCCCAGCAGGGGCGGCATACTTAGGCCACGGCCTCGGCCGTGGGTGAGGGAACGCCTACACCACTTACCCCATCAGAAGCCCCGACAGGGGCGACATATTTTAGCCCACGGCGAGAGCAGGGTAAGGCAGAGTCTCGCTTCCCAGAGACTCTGCGGCTTTTCTCTCAAATCCGCGCGTGCTCGTCTGCGGGCAGCTCCACCCGGTCGATCAACAGAGTCCCGCGCGGCATCTCCGCCGCGCTCAGCATCCCGCGATAGTCATGCACGCTCGACGATCTCCATCCCTCGGTTTGCCTCCCCAAGCCGACCCTCACCGGGTTCCGATAAGTCAGGTGATGAAGAAGAACCGGTCCAATCCCGCCATGCGCGACGGCGCAGACGGGGCACGAGAGCGAGGGTACTCGCCCATGCAGCGCCACGACCCTTTAGAGCGGCAGAGTCTCTGGGAAGCAAGACTCTGCGCCAAGCGCTGATTGGTTCCCAAGAGCCGCGTCATTCGGTATGATACAGACCATGGACGTGGCGGTACGATGTCGTAACCTGCGCAAGACCTATGACGGCAAGGTCGAGGCCGTTCGGGGACTCGATTTGGAGATTCTAACCGGCGAATGCTTCGGGCTGCTGGGCCCGAACGGCGCCGGCAAGACTACGACCATCGAGATACTGGAGGGACTGCTCTCGCAAACGTCCGGCGAAGTCGAGATTCTAGGAAAGACCTGGAACGCCCACAGCCGGGAACTGCGCGAGGTGTTAGGCATCTCGCTACAGGAGACTCGCCTCGGCGAGAAGCTCACGGTGCGGGAAACACTGGAGCTTTTCGCCAGCTTCTATCGCTATCCACGTTCGACCCTTGAGGTTATGGAAGAAATGGCCCTGACCGAAAAGGCGAATAGCTGGGTCGGGAAGCTCTCCGGAGGCCAGAGACAACGGCTCGCGGTAGCCACAGCTCTGGTGGCCAATCCGAAAATACTGTTTCTCGATGAACCCACGACGGGGCTGGACCCGCAAAGCCGGCGGCAGCTTTGGGACATCATCCGTCAGTTCCTGCGCCGCGGCGGGACCATCTTGCTGACGACGCACTATATGGACGAAGCGGAGCGGCTTTGCAACCGCATCGCGATCATCGATCATGGCCGTGCCATCGCCTCCGGCAGCCCCGCCGAATTGATTGAGGAACTGGGTGGGCAACAGATGGTGGAATTTGATGCCACGGGTAATGACCCCGTCGCAACGGAGCTGTGGCGGTCGCTCCCGGGTGTCGAGGCGGTCCATGTGGAAGACGGTAGGGTCCTGCTGAGCGTGCGCGAAACTCACGAGACCATCCCCGCCCTGCTGGCGGCCTTGCAGAAGCGCGGCTCGCACCTGCTGCATCTCACCACGCGCCACGCCAGCTTGGAGGATGTCTTCGTTCACCTCACTGGGCGCCACTTGCGCGAGGAGTGAGAGAATTGTGTCATGCTGAGCCCTTCGCCTGTCATTCTGATCCCGCAGTCGCGGGAGAAGAATCTCCGCAGTTCGCTCAGGGTAAACTCCGCGAAGCATCTCTGCAGTTTGTGGGATGCTGCCGAGCGCAAAAACAACTGCAGGGATTCTTCGCCCCGACAAGTCGGGGCTCAGAATGACAGATCAGACTGAAAGTGAGTACGGTGAACGCTGAACCCCACACTGCGGGCTTCTCCGCGCCGGTTGCGAAATTGCCCACCGCCTCACCAGAAAACGGCCGTTGGGCGGGTTATGGGCAACTGATGATGGCGCGCACCAAGGAGATGTGGCGCGAGCCGGAGGTCATCTTCTGGGTGTTCGTATTTCCCATACTTCTGGCGCTGGGACTGGGGATTGCCTTTCGTAATAAGCCCGCAGAGGTCAATCGTGTGGCCATCGTGGCAGGGGAGGGAGCCGCGCATGCCCTCGATCTGCTGAAAGCCTCTCTCCAAAAGGGCTCTGTTCGGACTGACGTGCTTCCCGCGGCTGACGCTTTCAATCAATTTCGTCTCGGCAAGTACGACTTGGTCGTGATCCCCAAGGCGGGCGGCGGTTTTGAATATCGATACGACCCGGGGCGTCCGGAGAGCGTGCTGGCCCGCGCCGCCGTGAATGATGCCATGCAGGCCGCGGCGGGGAGAAAGGAGATCCTTCCGACGTCCGCAAAGGCCTCGAGCGAGCCAGGGGCAAGGTATATCGATTTCCTGATCCCGGGATTGCTGGGCATGAACCTGATGAACTCAGGAATGTGGGGCATCGGTTTTGCGCTGGTGGAGATGCGCCAGCGAAAGTTGCTCAAGCGGTTCGTGGCGACTCCGATGCGGCGGAGCGATTTCCTTCTTGCGCTAGCCAGCAGCCGCCTGGCCCTGATGCTGATCGAGCTTGCCCTGCTGCTCGGATTCGGCGTGCTGGCATTTCAGATGCGACTGATGGGTTCGTGGGCGTCGGTTATTCTGATCAGTGCGGTCGGAGCGCTATCTTTCGGGGGATTGGGCCTGCTCACGGCCAGCCGCGCCCAGAAAATTGAAACCGTCAGTGGCCTGATCAACGTGGTGATGATGCCGATGTGGCTCTTCTCCGGTGTCTTCTTCTCCTACGACCGTTTCCCTGCCCTCATTCAGCCGCTGATCAAAGTGCTGCCACTCACTGCACTCAATGATGCTCTGCGCGCTACGATTCTCGGGGGCGCTACGTTAGCGGCCCAGGGCACACGCCTGCTCATCCTGCTCCTCTGGGGCACCCTCTCGTACCTGCTGGCGCTTCGCTGGTTTCGCTGGACGTAGAAGGTATAGTGCGCTTTCGTCTCTGGAGTGCGGCAGCTTGCTGCCGCTTTTCCCGCACGGCGGGACCAGCTTGCTGGCCGTGCGCTGAAGCGCGGCACTTGGACAGGTGAGGCGCGAGCAAGCTCGCAGGAGAAAAGCGGCAGCAAGCTGCCGCACTCCAGGGTCTCCTCTTGGGTTGCCGCTCTGCCGCGCCGTGTTGAGGCTCTTCTGACCAAAGAGCACACAGAGAGACTGCGCACACGAGCAGAAATCTTCACGGCGCGAGAAGAAGCTGTTCAGACAGCGTTGGGCTGCGGCTGGCTTGGTTGGCGTTTGACCCAGCGGTAGGCGGCGATTGAATCTTTCCAGAAGAACCTCTCTGCAACGGCTTTACACATTCACGGGCGAGAGAAGCTGTGAAGCAATCGATTGCATAAAGGTCCTTCCAGAATTCTTTCACAGCTTCAGAGGCCCGTGCTACCGCAGTCGCGTTTCGCCCAGCAAGTATTGGTCAATGCCGCGCGCCGCCTGGCGGCCTTCCGAGATAGCCCATACAACCAGCGATTGGCCGCGGCGCATATCGCCGGCGGCGAAGACACCGGGAACCGACGTCATGTGATTCGTGTCCGCCTCGACGTTGCCCCGCGCATCGAGCTTCACGCCCAGCGCTTCGATCATCCCATTCTTGACGGGGCCCATGAAGCCCATGGCGATCAGCACGAGGTCCACGTCGAGCACGAAGTCAGTCCTGGGAATCGGTTCAAACTTGGGGGGTGGCCCAACCCGAATCGCATGCAATTGTTTCACGTGGCCATGTTCGTCGCCGGCAAACTTGGTCGTGGCCACTGCCCATTCTCGAATGCCGCCCTCCTCATGGGCGCCTTCGGTCCGCAACTGCAGCGGCCAAAGAGGCCAGGGCGTGTTTGGTGAGCGCTCCAGGGGTGGGATGGGCAGGATTTCGAACTGATGAACCGACGCAGGTTTTTGCCTGTGCGCAGTGCCCAGGCAGTCCGCGCCCGTGTCCCCGCCGCCGATAATCACGACGCGTTTACGCGTGGCCAGGATTTGTTCGGCCACCGCATCTCCGGCCAGGCGGCGGTTCTGTTGCGGGAGGTACTCCATGGCGAAATGAATACCCTTGAGCTCGCGTCCCGGGACCTTGAGGTCGCGCGGACTCGCGGCGCCTCCCGCCAGCAGGATGGCGTCGAACTCGCGGCGCAAGTCTTCCACTGGAAGGTTTTGCCCGACGTGCTTCCGGGTTTTGAAAACCACTCCTTCCCGGGCCATCTGCTCGAGTCGCCGGTCAAGAATGTGCTTTTCCAGCTTGAAGTCCGGGATGCCATAGCGCAGCAGACCGCCGATGCGGTCAGCCTTTTCGAATACTGTCACCGTATGCCCGGCGCGGTTTAGTTGCTGCGCTGCGGCCAGTCCGGCAGGTCCCGAGCCGACGACGGCCACATGCTTGCCGGTCCGGTTGGAAGGGGGTTCGGGATGGATCCAGCCCTCGCGGAAGGCGTGCTCAATAATTGTTTGTTCAATGTTCTTGATCGTTACAGGAGGGTTGTTAATACCCAAAACGCAGGCAGCTTCGCAGGGCGCCGGGCACACCCTTCCGGTGAATTCGGGGAAGTTGTTCGTAGCGTGGAGGCTGCGAATGGCTTCCTTCCAGCGATCGCGATAGACGAGGTCATTCCAATCCGGGATGACGTTGTTAAGCGGGCAGCCCGTGTGGCAGAAGGGCACGCCGCAATCCATGCAGCGCGCCGCCTGAATGCGCAGCTTCTGCTCCGGGAAATCCTGGTACACCTCCTGGAAATCATTGACGCGCTCCGGGACGGGCCGGCGCCCCGGGACTTCGCGCGTATACTCCATGAATCCGGTCACCTTACCCACGCAGCACCTCCCGGGTTGACGGCTGAGCCGAGGCATGAACCGGGGCCAGAGCTGCGGAGGCGCGTGGAACACCCAGCACTCGCTTGTATTCGTGCGGGAAGACCTTGATGAACTTCGGCAGCATCGCCTCCCAGTTATCCAGAATCCATTTCGCCCGCGGGCTACCGGTCAGCTCCACGTGGCGAGCGGTCAAAAATTGCACGAGCTCGGAATCCTTGGAATCGGTGAGGGGCTCGAGGTCCACGCTGGCGCGGTTACAACGCACCTGGGCGAACTCTCCGGTTTCATCCAGGACATAAGCAATGCCGCCCGTCATGCCAGCGGCAAAGTTGCGGCCGGTTTTGCCCAACACGATCACCGTCCCCTTAGTCATGTATTCACAACCGTGGTCGCCGACCGCCTCCACCACCGCCGTGGCTCCGGAATTGCGCACCGCGAAGCGTTCGCCGGCCATGCCGTTGAAATAGGCTTCGCCGCTCGTGGCCCCGTACAGAACGACGTTCCCCACCAGGATATTCTCCTCGGGCTGAAACGACGAAGTTCGAGGAGGATAAACAATGAGCCTACCTCCTGAAAGCCCCTTGCCGACGTAATCGTTGGCTTCGCCCTCGAGAACCAAAGTGACGCCTCTCGCCAGGAAAGACCCGAAGCTCTGCCCCGCCGAACCGGTGAACTCGAACCGGATGGTGTCATCAGGCAAACCCTCGGAGCCATAGCGGCGGGCAATCTCGCCGCTCAACATCGCGCCCACCGTCCGGTGAGTGTTTCGGATAGGGAGACTGATCGAGACCTGCGCGCTGCGCTCGAGCGCCTCGCGCGCATGGTCGATCAACTGATAATCGAGCGATTTCTCAAGTCCGTGGTCCTGTTTGATCAGGCAGCGCCGCCCCACCCGTGTGGGCACTTGAGGATTGTGAAGGACTGAGGACAAATCCAAACCGCGGGCTTTCCAGTGGTCCACGTCCGGGCGCTGGACGAGGCAATCGACGCGCCCGACCATCTCATCGACCCTGCGGAAGCCAAGCTGCGCCATAATCTGCCGCAGGTCTTCGGCAATGAAAAACAGGAAGTTGATCACGTGTTCGGGCTGGCCTTTGAATCTCTTCCGCAGTTCGGGGTCCTGCGTCGCCACGCCTACCGGGCAGGTGTTCAGATGGCACTTACGCATCATAATGCAGCCCATGGAGATGAGTGGCATAGTGGCAAACCCGAACTCCTCGGCGCCGAGCAGGGCGGCGATGGCCACATCGCGCCCAGACTGCAATTTCCCATCGACTTGCAGGCGGACGCGGCTGCGCAGGTCGTTCATCACCAGGACTTGCTGGGTTTCCGAGAGGCCGAGCTCCCAAGGGATGCCAGCGTGCCGGATGGAGGAAATCGGGGAGGCCCCGGTTCCCCCGTCGTAGCCGCAGATGAGGATAACATCGGCATGCGCTTTGGCCACGCCCGCTGCCACTGTCCCCACGCCGGATTCAGCCACCAGCTTCACGGAAATCCTCGCCTGCGGGTTCACGTTCTTGAGGTCGTAGATGAGCTGCGCCAAGTCCTCAATCGAGTAGATGTCGTGGTGCGGCGGCGGCGAGATCAGGGCGACGCCGGGAATGGCGTGGCGCACCCGCGCCACCACTTCGTCAACCTTGTGACCAGGAAGCTGGCCGCCCTCGCCCGGCTTGGCGCCTTGCGCAATCTTGATCTGCAATTCATCCGCGTTCACCAGGTAATTCGTGGTCACACCGAACCGGGCCGAGGCTACCTGCTTCACTGCGCTGCGGCGCAAGTCGCCGTTGGGGTCGGGGCGGAAGCGCGCTTCATCCTCTCCCCCCTCGCCAGTGTTGGAACGGCCGCCAATGCGGTTCATGGCGATGGCCAGTGTCTCATGCGCTTCCTTGCTAATGGAACCGAAGGACATGGCGCCCGTGGCGAACCGCTTGACGATTTCAGACGCCGGTTCCACTTCGTCGATGGGCAGCGGCGGCCCGGCGGGCCGGAAATCGAGCATGCCTCGCAGCGTGTAGAGGTCCCGGCTTTGCCCGTTGACGATCTTCGCGTACTCCTGAAACGTGGGGTAGCTGGACTGCCTCACCGCATGCTGAAGTTTGCTGATAGTGAGAGGATTCAGCAGGTGCCGCTCACCCCGCTCTCGATATTGGTAGCTGCCGCCAATCTCCAGCTCGGTTTCGGACTCAGCCGGCGACTGCATTGCGAACTTGTGCTTCGTGAGGGCTTCGCGGGCCAGAACCTCCAGACCCACACCCTCAATCCGAGAAGGCGTGCCCGTGAAGTAGCGCTCAACGACCGCGCGGTTGAGCCCGATCGCCTCGAAGATTTGAGCCCCGCAATAGCTCTGCAGGGTTGAAATCCCCATCTTGGAAAGGACCTTGAGCAGTCCCTTATCGACGGCTTTAATGTAATTCTTCAGGAGCTTTTGGAATGTGTAAGCGGGGGGAAAGTAGCCTCGAACGTGCAGATCCTCCAGCGTTTCGATAGCCAGATAGGGATTGATGGCGCTGGCGCCGTAGCCGAGCAAGAGCGCGAAATGCATGACCTCGCGCGGCTCGCCCGTCTCGACGATGAGGGCGACCTGGGTCCGTGTCTTCTCCCGGACTAAATGATTGTGCACGGCTGATAATGCCAGGAGACTCGGAATGGGCGCGTACTCCTCATCCACGCCGCGGTCGGAGAGAATCAGCAGCGTATAGCCGGACTTGATCGCCAAGGAGGCGCTACGACAAAGGCTCTCCACCGCCTCCTCCAGGCGCTTCTCGCCACCCTGCACGCGAAAAAGCATGGGCAGCGTGGTGGCAAGAAAATCTCCCTGGCTGACGCGGCGAAGTTTTTCCAGGTTCCAGTTGGTCACCATGGGATGGCGCTTCTTCAGCGTGTGGCAGAGCTGGGGCGTCTCATCCAGGATGTTGCCCTCCCGCCCGATGAAGTCGTAGAGCGACATGACCAAGTCTTCACGAATGGGGTCAATCGCCGGGTTGGTGACCTGGGCGAACATCTGCTTGAAGTAATTGAACAGCAACTGGGGCTTGTCCGAGAGGCAAGCGAGAGGAGTATCAGTTCCCATCGACCCCACGGGCTCTTCGCCGTTGTGCGCCATGGGAATCATGATGATGCGCAGGTCCTCGTCGGTGTACCCGAAAGCGCGCTGTCGCATCAGGATAGTGGCGTGGTCAGTGGGCTGGACACGCGGCGGATCGGCCAACTGCTTCAGCGTAATCTGGTTTTCCCTCAGCCACTTCGCGTAAGGCCGCCTTGCAGCCAATTCCTTCTTGATCTCCTCATCGGGAATGACAAGCCCCTTTTCCGTGTCCACGAGGAGCATACGGCCCGGCTCGAGCCTGCCCTTAAAGCGGATCTCCGCGGGATTTACCGGCAACACGCCCGCCTCGGACGCCATAAGGACCAGGCCGCGGGTTGTCACGAGAAAGCGACCAGGTCGCAATCCATTGCGGTCGAGCTTGGCGCCGATCACGCGGCCGTCCGTGAAAGCCACAGCCGCCGGGCCGTCCCAAGGCTCCATCAACGAAGCGTGGTACTCATAGAACGCCTTGACGTCTTCCGGCATCGTGGGATCGCTCACCCAGGCTGCCGGAATCAGCATTTCCATCACGTGAGGAAGGCTGCGCCCGGCGAGCGTCAAGAGTTCCACAGCGTTGTCGAGGTTGGCCGAATCGCTGCCGCCAGGGGCGATGATGGGCTCTAGTTTCTTGATGTCCTCACCAAACAGCGGCGAAGCCAGCACGGAAGTCCGCGCGTGCATCCAGTTCACGTTGCCGCGCAGGGTATTGATTTCTCCGTTGTGACAGAGATAGCGATACGGATGTGCAAGATGCCAGGTGGGAAAGGTGTTGGTAGAAAAGCGCTGGTGAACCAGACATATCGCGCTTCTGACTTCCGAATTCGACAGCTCGATGTAGAAGTTGGCGATCTGAGGGGCAAGGAGCAGGCCTTTGTAAACGATCGTGCGGGAAGAGAGTGAGGGAATGTAAAAGAAGCTTTTCTCCCGAAGCTCCGTTTTGGCCACTTCGCTTTCCGCGCGCTTGCGGATGACGTAGAGCTTCCGCTCCAGGGCGTCCTGGTCCATCCCGTAGGCTCGCCGGATGAAGACTTGCTCAATGTAAGGCTGGGTGCTGCGGGCCAGGCGTCCAATGGTGTTGGCGTTTACCGGCGTGTCCCGCCAACCAAGTACAGAGAGGCCCTCCTCACGCACGATCTCTTCTACGAGGGCCTCGCAGCGCATGCGCTCGTGTGTTTCCACCGGAAGAAACACCATTCCCACGCCGTATTCGCCCGGCGAGGGCAGCGCGAAGCCCAACCGAGTGCACTCGGCTTCGAAAAAGGCATGAGGGATTTGGAGCAAGACTCCCGCGCCGTCACCGGTCTGCGGATCGCAGCCGCAGGCGCCCCGGTGCGTGAGGTTGATGAGAATCTCGATGCCTTTGAGGATGATGTCGTGGCTTTTCTCGCCGGAAATGTTCGCTACAAAACCAATCCCACAGGCATCGTGCTCGTTGCGCGGATCGTATAGACCCTGCGACTGTGGCAAACCTCGGGAGATAAAGCTGTAGCTCATGTTAAATACGTACCTGACTCACCAGGCGATAAGTGCTGGATGGTCGGTACTAAATGGGGGAAGCACTCCAGCCCCTAGCGCCTGGCCGCGTTTTTATTCGAGATGTTCAAGCACCCTATTAGCCCCCGGGTGCGAAGGCGGTGATGGAAGCACAACCCACAGCGAAGGCATCGTGCTACATAGGCCTGGCCAGAGGCTCGGCCCTTGATATCCCTAAGGATTCAGGAGGGTTAACACCGTAACGCGAACCAAATTCCCCCCTTGCTCCGCACAATGGCACAGGTCCCGCGTCCCTCCTTGCGGACACCTACCCCTTTGCCTCGACAGGATTAAGTATGCTCGACCGTGAATGAACGTGTTAAATCAATAGTTTTTATGGGCATGATAAGCCCCTCGAACGGTCTGCGATTCAGTGCCGACCGATTGCCCATGGTCGAGCTGGAGGTTTTGTCATCGGGGGGATCAGTCTCTTCTGACGATGGATAGGGTGCCGCGAGTAGCGAGAGGGATGGTGCCGGTGGGCGCTGGAGTTGCGTGGGTTACTGGGGCGCGTACATGCATGACGATGTTCGCGCCACCCACAGAAATGGCCGATGCCGACATGCCCGTCGCCATTAGGGCCTTAGTCGCGGCGCGCTTCTGGTACATAGGCCATACAGGCCGGTAGGAAGTACCGGTCCCGAAGCACAGCGCTGACGGCCAAGTGATCCCACGGCCTACCTATCTGCTCCAAATAGTAGGCGCCTGACGCCCGATGATGATGGGGCGCGACCTTCCAACCATCGCACGGGTTCCAGGCCTCGGAATACTCCATATTCGGGTTGATGTGGAGACCTTCCCCGCCGATTAGGTACTGCCCGCGCGTGTCGCTGGCTTCGATGACCGGCAGCGTTATGCCAACTGCCATGAAATCATTCCTTGCCAGTTCGAAGACGTCTTTCATTCGCAGTATGGCCGCTAGATCAAGTACGACTGTGGCAATGTAGGAGTCTGACCTTCGCTGCAATGGGAGGATATGTTGGAACGGGCCGCCCAGCAGATAGTTGACCTCATCGTCGGGACTGGAGTACGGGCCAGCCAGGCCGAGCCCATTCGAATCGTAGCGGTCGCAGACCCATCGAGTGACATTATTCAGGAAGGCAGTGAGTTCCCCGATCGGCGCGCTGTTGCGCAGCACAAGCACCGGTGGAATAAGAGACACTGCCCAGCGGTCGGAGATCGGATGCGATGCCCCTGGATTGTTTCGGAGGAACGCCAAAAGAAATTCGCGGACCTTATGGGTGGGCCCTCCCTCGTCCTGTTCCAAAAGCGCAAGCAGCGCGAGAATCTCCGCGACCCGAAGGCAGCGGACAGGGTAGGTCACATGGGCTGAATGTGGCTCATGCGCATGTATGAGCTTCAGCGGGTCAAGAACGTCGTCGCTGCACCGGCTGAGCAGGTCGAGAGAGTAGTGCCGGAATAAACTTCTCCCCGTGTTTGCCACAAGAAGCCCCACGCCGTCAGGAGGCTCTGATCCGTGGTTGATTGTCCACGATGCTCTGATTAGACAAAGAGCCACGTAGCACGCGAGGTCGAGCCGATCCTGGCGACGGAGCCTGTTTGCGACTACGGCTCCCTCAAGGGCTGCCTTATACAAGGATACTCCAGTCCCCGTGCACCATCCGCGTGAGAACTCTTCAAGGCCTAGTTCGTGCACTTGATTCTGGTCTATGGCACCCAGGAGGCCGAGCAGGGCCCCCGTCGACGCACCCGTAAGGCCGACTTCGGGACTGTCGCTGATAAACTGAATTAGGGTTTCTCGGTCCCACGTAGTGAAATCGATCTCTCCGAGTGTCTTCAAGTGCTCCGAGTAATCTTGCGCCGCCAAGGCTGCGCCACCGACGAGGCGTCCCGTTGTCACAAGCACGGCCCTGCGGGGCAACTGTCGATCAAATGCAGTGTGAGCCAGCGGACTGGTTCGGAGATCATCAATCTGGCCGCGGCAGTCGTTCCAGGCCGGGCGCTTTAGATCGCCAGCCTTTGTTTGAAATGCGAACTGGCAGAACGTCCCCCCATCATATCCCTTTGCAATGAAGTCCTTGCCGAACTCGAAGGGGCCGTGCAGGAAATGAATATCTGTGAAGCGGAGCCCACGAAGTAGGGACATGAAAGGGGCATCGAACTCCCGCTCTTCGAGATTATCAAGATAGCTTCCGATGACGTTGGCGATCATTAAACTCACCCCTCTTGCGCTCGATCATCTCGTCCCAAGCTCGGATCTCTTCGTCGGTAGCAGGCGGCAGGTCCTCCAGTTGCTTCAGCATATCCGGGTGCACCACGATGGTCGGCATTATCGGCTGACCGGCGGCATCGAAATTGATCTGCATCTTTTCGAAGCTTTCCTGGATTAACTTACGGCTGAGCTTTTGACCGCCCGCGTCTGTAGCGGTCCCGGCAGCCTCGCAGAGGCGACCATGGTAGGCGAATATTTGAGGCATCACTAATTTCAGGCTCGCTTCGGCCCCCACGTCAATGCTTGCTACCAAGCTTGCTAGGTTGCCCGCAATCGCGTCCGCAAAAACCACGGCGAATGGCATCGGAACGGCCATCGGGGCGTTGTCTACGATCTGGCCGGAGGGCATGGTGTTTCGGACGCTTGGGACCTGTGGCAATTCAATGATTTTGATAGAAGCGAAGACCGGATCCTTCCGCCTCATTAGCTCCTGTATGGCCGTGGTCACGAATCTCGCAAAAGACGCACTGTACTCGGGAAGCTCGAATATATGGCCCATTCGCGTGAATCCTCCCACCTATATCACCCCTGTTTTCCGTAAAAAGGAAATGAGAGATCAAGGTTTACGTCACAAAAGTCCCCGCTTTGGCGCCGGTGGAGCTTGAGAGAAACTGCCGCAATCTACTGAAAATTACTGGTAGCAGGGGGGATCGAACTCCCGACCTAGGGATTGTGGGACCCTCGCTCTGCCACTGACCTACGCAGCCAAAAATCCTGGTTGGGCCCGGCAAATGGTACGGAATACTCAAATTTGTTAATTGTGCGCAGTGCGCCGCTTTCTTTTTGAATCTCGGTTTCTGTTCCTCTGAAACTTAGCACGATAAATCCAGTGAAACTTAGCAGGATAAATCCAGCCCCATACAATTGGATAAACCCATTCCAATCGGGTGGGGGATTGCCGAAAAACCAATGTGCACCGCTTGTGATCCACATTTCGCGTAACTGCTCATGGCTGAAGTCCTCGTCGTCGTTCCCAAACTCAGTGCCGCAGCAGGGGCAAATGTGGTAATCGGTCGGCGGGTATGGCAGCGCATCGTACATGCATACTGGGCAGCGATATCTCATAGGTTTACCCGTCCGCACTCGAAAGCAAAAAACGAATCAGGACCACCATGCCGCGCAATTTTCATTGGATTCACAGGATAAAATGTCCTGATGAATACTGGGACGACGCAAGCTACCCCAAAATGCCGATTCCGGCGGTTGAACCTCAGGCGATCCACCAAACTTGGGCGCATGCATTCCTGAGTTGGAGGCGTCATGTCGCCGAACATAAAGGTGTCAGCCATATGTTCGTATTCTTCCTCGCTGCTAACACCGAACTCGTGACCATGCTTGAAGAAATGAATCTTCCTCTCCCACGAGTTCATAAACGGCATGATTCTTATGATACATCCTTCGTCAAACTTTGTTAAGATATGAGAATATGCATGAGGCATCAAGGTTTACGTCACAAAATTCCCCACGGTAGGGCTGATGGGGTTTGAGAGAAACTCCTGCAATTTATTGAAAGTAAATGGTAGCGGGGGGGAGGATCGAACTCCCGACCTAGGGATTATGAGACCCTCGCTCTGCCACTGAGCTACCCCGCCACAGGATCGCCCGGGACAATGGCATGATTCACAATACTAGGGTAAGAGAGCGCCCATGGTCAAGGTCGGGTATTGCGCTTTAATGCGCTTTGGGTAAATGCCCTTCAGCGGCGATTTGTGAGCTGGAAACGGAAGGCGAGGCTGCCAACCCCCTCACCCGGCCCGCCCCGGCTGAACAAAACGCCGGTGCGGCCCACCCTCTCCCCCAAGGGGGAGAGGGCGCGAATCAGCTCCCTCGGCCTTGTTGTCCGCAGGTTGAAATCCGTCGGCTGACGGACTACTCACGGGAGGCCCCTGCGGGGCCTATGGATTCCTGCCCGCAAGGACTTTGACGCGACCCTGCTCTATTTCACGCGATAGAAGCCAAGTTGTGCATCGCCGTGGCGAATCAGGCGATCCCGACGCAGGTTCCCGTACTCTTCTTCGAGAAAACAGTGGCGCGAGTGTTCCGCAATCACCAGGGATCGCGAATCCAACAGATGTGAGCGTCCGAGAAGGCGCAGGATGTAGTGGTACTCACCTATTTCGTTATAGGGAGGGTCCAGGAAGACGAAATTAAACTGCGAACCTTCCTGCTCCAGTCTTTCGAGTCCTGTTGCGACCGTGGACCTGAGCAGGTAATAGCCGGACTCGATTCCCAGGCTCTCGAGATTCTTGCGGATGAGCTGTTGGGCCGGGCGATGATGTTCGATGAACACGACCTCGCTTGCCCCGCGGCTCAGCGCCTCGATCCCCACCGCACCGCTTCCGGCGTAGGCATCGAGGAAGCTCGCGCCCTCCACTCCGGGACCAAGCACATCAAACAACGTCTCGCGCATTTGGTCGGAGGTGGGGCGAAGATTCCCGCCCTTTAAAGTCCCTAAGTGAAGCCCGCGGTATGTGCCGGAAATAACACGCAATTCATTTCCTCATTGGTTCATTGTTTCATTGATCCATTGAAAGAACAACTCGCCAAGACACCAGGCTGGCGACCCCCTCACCCGTCCCGCGCCGGCTGGTGAAAGCGCCGGCGCGGGCCACCCTCTACCGCAAGGGGGAGAGGGCTGGAGTTTCTACACTTGCGCTCGGATCTGTTGCCCTCTTCCGCATTCCCACCCTCTGCCGCAAGGGGGAGAGGGCCAGAAATCCGGTGGCACAGTTCAAGCCAATCCGCAGGCTCCGATGGATCAATAAAACAATGATCCAATGGATTAATGAAGCAATGATTCAATGGAACAATGAGTCAATGCATCAATCTCCATCAGGCGACGCTTGCCAGGCTATAGCGTCTCGGCCATTCGGCGCGCAAATAACTCACAAACGCTTCCCATTCCTGACGCGAGGAAGGCTGCTCGACAAAGCTCGAGGCTTCCCGCTTGGCCCACTCGAGAATCTCCTGATCGCGGATCAGGTTGCCAATTCGGAACGCGGGAATACCCCATTGGCGGGTGCCGAAGAATTCGCCGGGGCCACGCAGTCTCAAGTCGATTTCCGCAATCTTGAACCCATCATTGGTTTCGATCATGGTCTGAAGGCGCTGCTCGGCCAGCTCGTTACGCTTCTCCGAGGCGACCAGGAGACAATGCGACTTCTGGCTCCCCCGGCCGATGCGGCCGCGCAGTTGGTGCAACTGGGAAAGCCCGAAACGCTCCGCGTGCTCGATCAGCATCACCGTGGCGTTCGGAACGTCCACGCCGACTTCCACCACGGTGGTCGAAACCAGGATTTGAACATCGCCCTGCTTGAAGCGGAGCATCACGTCTTCCTTTTCCTCACTGGGCAACCGCCCGTGCAATAACCCCACGCGAAACTCGGGGAAGACAGTATGCGAAAGTTGCTCGAACATGCGCACGGCGGGCTTCAAATCGAGTTTTCCTCCCTCCTCGATCACCGGATAAACCACGTAAGCCTGCCCTCCTCGCCGCACCTTTTCTCGAATAAACTCGAAGGCCCGCGTGCGGTCACTCTCCTCCACCAGGCGCGTTTCGATGGGCGTGCGATAGGGTGGCAACTCGTCGATGACGGAGAAATCCAGGTCGCCGTAGAGCGTCAGGGCAAGCGTGCGCGGAATGGGAGTGGCCGTCATGACCAGGACATGAGGATTGACCGCTTTGCGTATCAACCCGTATCGCTGCAAGACTCCGAAGCGGTGCTGCTCATCCACCACCACCAAGCCGAGCTTGGAGAATGCCACATCCTCCTCCAGCAAGGCGTGCGTGCCCACCACGAGGTTGATTTCTCCCTTCCCCATGCGCTCTTTCAGGTCCGCCTTTTCCGCCGCCTTGCGCGCACTGATCAACAGCTCAATCTTGTAAGGAAGGGGTTGCAACAACGCTTTGGTGTAAAGGTAATGTTGTGTCGCCAGGATCTCGGTGGGGGCCATCAGGGCCACCTGGTAGCCGTTTTCGATGGCCAGGATGGCCGCCTGGATGGCGACGATGGTCTTCCCGGACCCCACATCGCCCTGCAAAAGACGGTTCATGGGGTGGGGAGAGCACATATCATCCACCATCTCCTTCAACACACGTTTTTGTGCGGCCGTGGGATGGAAGGGTAAGATACTGCGAATGGCGGCGCGGGCGCTCGCCTTTGCCTCAAACTCAATTCCCTGCGCAGCTTTGGCCTTGCGCCGCCTTAAGGCGAGACCGGCGCCGACGTTGAAGAACTCTTCGAAGATCAGGCGCACCTGCCCAGGCGTGCGGAAATTGCACAAGCGTTCGAGCGGCTGGTCGGAATCGGGGAAATGAGTCTGGCGCAAAGCCATGGCGCGGTCCACGAGCCGATTCTTCTCGCGCACCGACAAGGGAAGCCGATCAGGCAGCTTATCCCCCAGGGAAGCCAGGGCGGTCCAGATCAGCCGCCGGATCGCCCGTGTGCCAAGATTGGCCATGCCTTCGTAGATTGGCACAACGCGCCCCACCTCAATGGAATTGCCACCCTCCGGTTCGTTCTCCGGCAGGATTTCAAACTGCGGCTGAACGATCTGCAAATTGTTGGTGCCGTAAAAATCGCGCTCCACCTTCCCGTAGAAAAAAACGCGCTGCCCTTGCCGAAAGACTTTGCCCTTTTCCAGATAAACTGCATTGAACCATATGCAGCGAATCATCCCGCTCGGGTCCCTGGCTGCCAAGTCGTAAATGTAGACGCCCTTCCGAGTCCTCGTGAGGCCGCAGGTCAGCACCTCGCCAAGGATAGTCGTGGTCTGGCCGGGAACGAGGTCCCGGATGCGGGTTATGTGGGTGCGGTCTTCGTAGCGGAATGGAGTATAGTAAAGGAGGTCTTCGACGGTGCGGATCCCTCGAGCGGCCAGAGTCTCAGCTCGCACTGGACCCACACCCTTCAGGTATTTCACTTCCGAGGCGGGGGTGAGGTTTGCGGTTGCCATCGCGTTTCAGCATTTCCTATTATAGCCGCAATGAGGTCTTGCGCCTGAACGAGTAGCGAGGACGTAGGGACCCCCTCACCCGTCCCGCGTCCCGATGAAGTGAATCGGGATCGCGGGCCACCCTCTCCCCCAAGGGAGAGAGGGACGGATTTCGAAGCTCGAGTGGCCGCCCCTCTACCCGACGTAGCGCCGGGGCTTGCCCCGGCCGGCCTGCCCCGGCCTGGCCGTCCCGTCCCGCCATGGCGGGAGAGAGGCGGCCCTACATTTTTTGCCCGAAGATCGGTCGCGCTCAGGCTGGATAACAGAGATGAAACCCGTAACGGTGAAATGGTTCAAATACCTGGGTGCCATTATCCTTGGCAATGGCTTGTATTTCGCCCTCAATCCCTATTTGCCGGAAGCCGCCAGGCATCACGCTTACAAGCTTGACCTCGGAACCTTGGTAGATTTCTGGCTTTGTTTGGTGGTTTTCGGCCTCATGGAATTGGGAGCTTTTCTCCACAAACAAGGCAAGCGTTGAAAGAAAGCACCGGTGTCTAATTTCCAGTTTTTGATTTCTCTTGTTTCTGTGCGGTGAGACCTGTTGGGTTTTTCCACCTTAAATTTCATCCTCTTTCGGACAATCTGAATATTTATCGCAGCGATAGTAATTTTTCGCTTCTCAAAACGGGGCACTTCAACTATACTTGCCGTGGTATTTCGGTGGGGAGGAAGCCGCACGCATCTTAATCAAACGTGCAGGCTCACTCCCGTGAAGTACTTTAAAGGGTTCGCGTACAGAGCAAGCATTCCCGTTCAGGGCGCGCCTCACATTAGGTAATCGAACGCTTCCCATGGGCAGAGGGTGCAACCAAGCACCTGAGTCCTGCAAAGCCCTGGGCGGCAAAGACACAAGAGCATCTGAAAGAGTTTAGATTAAAATCACAAGGAGGATGTTAGAAATGGAAATCAATGCACAGGTCGGTGAAACTGCAGGGAAAATCTGGAACTTACTTAGCGATGAAGGTCCTCAGACGTTTCCGCAACTCAAGAAGAAGCTGAACGGAACCGGCGAACTCCTCAGTTTTGCCCTGGGCTGGCTAGCTCGTGAAGACAAAGTGGACATTACGCAGGAAAAGAAAATAGTCAAAGTGGCACTCAAATAGTGCCCACCAGACTCGTCTGCTCAGGCCGGAATAGTGCCGGAAGGAGGCGCGGTTCCTTACACCGTGGGACCTCCAATTCCAGATTAGAGATCGCCGATGAGAGGAACGGTCACGGCCCTGCTCATATTTCACCGCACAGAGCTTTACAATGATTTGGAGGCTGCTCTGGAGAAGCTTGCCGTCCGCGTAGGGCGGGCGCGGACTCTGGCCGAGGCATACCATATTTTGTCGACGGCCAATCTGCCCTTGTTGGTTTTCACTGAGAGCGAACTACCAGACGGAAACTGGGCCGATGTCGTGTCCCTTTCGGCGAGGGCTGCTTCACCCGTTAGCGTAATTGTCATGGGGCAGGAAATTGATACCAAGCTTTACGTGTCGGCCATCGAAGGAGAAGCCTTCGATTTCATGGCGCCTCCATTCGAAGCCCGTGATCTTGCTCACGTCGTTCGCTGCGCGGCAGATAACGCCTTGATGCGTCGCCAAGCCGCGACGAATTCCTAACCCTCCACCCAAAAGGTGCTACCGCTTGCTGTTGAGAGCAGGTGGAGGGCTTGGGGATGGAATCTGGCAATTACTGCTGCGTCGTAATGATCCCTCGAAATGCGGGCACAAAGGTTTGGAGCGGGAGGGTGAAAACGCCATCCGGCTGGGGGAAACTCGCCCAAGGATTGCGCAGCGTCACCGTTCGACCCTTCCCGTCGTAGGCCAGCGCCGTGTAACAGTGGGCGTTGACGTACCAGCTTTTCGTGTCGGCAGGCAGGCCTCTTCCCTCCGCCAGCTCCTGGAAGTATTGGCTTCCGCCCGAGCACGCTACCACCGGATGCCCCGCTTGCAAGGCTCGCTCCAGCGCCCCTCCCACTTGCTCGGCAGACTCATTCTTCACAAAACGTACACTCCCCGTCATGGCCTGCATGACCCGCTCCGCAATCCCCCCCTGCCCCACCGCCCGGTACGCCCCAAAGATCTCCCCATTTTGCTTGATCACCTCGGCCAGCGAGTCCAGGAACCCTCCCGACGCCAGCAGCTTAATCACCGCCTCCTGCATGGCCTCCGGCACCCTGAGAGGCCTCATCTCCTCCCGCAATTGCCACTCCAGCTTGCTCCGGTCAATGTTGCCATACTGGTCCACTTGCGACCGGATGGCCCGGTCGTAGGCCAACAGCAGCGCGTCATTCGTGGCCACGAAGTCTCTCACGTACGATTTTACCAACGGAAACAGCTCGCTCTTCTCGACCCCTGAAACCAGCGACTGGCGCAATACTCGTTGCGCATAGGCACGAAACAAAACCGCCACCCACAGGCCCTCCGAGAGATCATAACCACTCTCCCGCGTGTATTGAACGTCCTCCGCATAAGCATTCTCCTTGACCCCGTCCGCAAAACGAACCGTGTAACCCCCGTCACTATGGGCTTGAATCATTCTCTCCAGCCCCTCCGCCTGGAACTCTGCCAAGGCCGCAATCACCGCGTGAAAATAACAACTTCCCAGCTTCCCCTGCCGAACCGCTTGGGGCTTCACACCTTGCGGCCCATAAAGGTCCGCAGCCACACCCGGAAGGGGCAGCGCCATCGAGCACAGCAGAAGTGCCATGCAGAGCCAGCGGAGATTTGCGCCAGGGCAGCGGGTTGAGCCTGTCGGAGGGCGGTAGCCTGCCATCACCTGGGAAAGATACAGGCAAGACCGTCGAGTCGTCAAACGGATTGTGAGACCGAAAAGCAGGATTCAGGATTCAGGAGTCGGGATCCAGAAGGAAGGCTCTATGGCCACGCAAGTCACGCCGCTCGGGGTTGAATCGGCCTTAAGGACAGCAACAGAAAACCTCGCATGGACACACATCAAAAAACCCGACCTTGTGTTTTCAATGAATTACCGCCGCAATGTGCAAGCTTGGCCTAGCCCGCTGTTCTAAACTTGACTATATTCCACTACTTTTGTTATAGATAGAGGTTAGGCATCTGGTGAGAAGACTCGCCGGGCCTTTGCTCGTTCGTTGGAACATACTGAACTGAAAAGGCTTAGTCGGGAAGGGAAAATGGTATTCCGAACTTCAAGAAAGGGAAGGATCCGTCCTGCACACTCGCTGGACCATTCTGATCGTGCGCGATCCGCTGGAGCCGCCCATCCACGGGTGGGTTCAAAATCCTCCCGCCACTCGATAGCCAGTGCCATAGGTCAGACAGGAAACTCTCAGACGACTGAGCGCCGACGGTCTGAGGCTCTGTTTCAGGCGGCGGTCAGGAATTTCGAGCTCGGCGCACGCGCTTTCCAAAAACAGAATTATCAAAAGGCCAGGGAGATATTCGAAAAGCTGGCATCCAGCGGAGTAGCGGGGGTAGCGGAAAGAGCGCTCGTCCACTTGCGGCTGTGCGAGCGGAAACTCAGTCGCCCCAGTCCCCCACCGAGGAAGACTGAGGATCTATACACCCTGGGGGTGGGAGCCTTGAACTCGCGGCGCCTTGATGATGCCATCGAGTACCTGAACAAAGCTCGGAAATCGGCGCCGAAACTCGAGCATATTTGTTATGCTTTGGCCGCTGCTTATTCGCTACGTGGAGATGCCGAAAGCGCTCTGCGGCACCTGAAAGAGGCCATCACTCTCCGGCGTGAGAATCGTATTCAGGCCAGGCGCGACGAAGACTTCCAAGCGCTGGCGAACGATGCCCGCTTTAAAGAATTGGTTTTCGCCTCGAACCCTTAGCTTCGTCGCTTCTCAGCAGGACGTAAGGCCTCATTCAAGGGTCCCATGAAAGTCGTTGCCATTGGCGGCGGGACAGGTTTGTCCACCGTCTTACGGGGTCTGAAGCACCACCTCCGCGGGATCGCCTACCCAACCGGCCGCGAGGCCAGGATTTCCAGGCTCACCGCCGTCGTCACCGTTACAGACGAGGGCGGAAGCTCCGGGCGCCTGCGCCGCGACTTCCGCATCCTTCCGCCAGGGGACATTCGCAACTGCATGGTCGCACTGGCTGAAGACGAGAAGCTCCTCACGCAACTTTTCAATTACCGCTTTTTGAGCGGTCACGGCCTGCGAGGCCACAGCTTCGGCAACCTGTTTCTGGCTGCCCTCACGCACCTAACGCGCGACTTTGCGAAGGCCGTTCGGGTGTCGAGCGAAGTCCTGGCCATTCGGGGCGAGATTTTCCCTTCCACCCTTTCCGATGTTCGTTTGAAGGCGGAACAATCGAATGGCAACATCATCTACGGGGAGTCGCGCATCACCAAGACACGAATTCCCATCCAGCGCCTGCACATTGTTCCCAGCCGTTGCCGCCCCCTGCCGGAAACGCTCACCGCGCTCGAGCAAGCCGACCTCATCACCATCGGTCCGGGCTCTCTTTACACCTCACTGATACCCAACTTGCTGGTTCGCGGGATTCCCGAACAGATCGCGCGCTCCAGGGCGCTGAAGGTTTATGTGTGCAACCTCATGACTCAGCCAGGCGAATCCCGCGGCTATTCCGCCGCCGACCACGTGCGCGCCCTGCATGAACATGCCGGCCGGAAGCTCTTTGATGTCGCGATCCTGAATACGCGCCCGGTCTCTTCCTCCCTGCGCCGGCGATACGCCGCGGATCGCTCCGAACCAGTTGTGAATGACTTGGCAGAAGTGCGCGCGCTCGGCGTTGCGCCCGTACTTGCGGACGTCCTCGTCGAAGATCACGTTGTCCGTCACGATTCTCATCGTTTGGCAAAACTCCTACTCAACTTAGCTGGCAAGCCGCGCTGACCGCGAGTGCTGTTATGCTGCTGTGGAGGGGACTTCCATTTTCCCCACGCGTCCGGTTTTTTTGAAGCGTTCTGCGCCGGTGGCATCATTTTCCAATTTGTTTTCAATGGGTTAGAGGAGCGCCAGGGACGTATGGATGAGCGCATAAGTGTGTCATTTTGACACACTTCGCGGTTCGCCCGCCCAATGGTACGCTACATATTTAGCCTCTGGGCGCGCAAAAGACAACTGCGGAGATTCTTCGCCCGCCAAAAAGCGGCGGGATCAGAATCACAGGCGCTCCGCTCAGCGGCGGTGATGCCACGGGACGAAAAGAACGATTGCCACGAAGACGGCGAGGAGCACAGCCAGGAAAACCCAGGCGCCCGGGTGGCCGAAGTTGAAGCCCGGCGCAGGCGTACGGGCACAAATGCCGGCAGTGAATCGCGCGCTTGTTCGCCAAAGGAGAGCTTGCCGCTACTTCACACACTCGACCCAGACCGTCCTCTGGGCCGCCGAGACCGAGAAACTATTCGGCAAACACCACACGCAATAACCGGTCGCCGTCGAATGTTAGTCCGCAAGGACGTATTCAAAAGTGATCCTGCGCCTGCGTTCCCATCCTGCGGTCTTCGTTGGATCAGGAAATTTCGCCGGATTGGCTGTCTTCAGTTTCTCATGAGTCGGTGCAGTGAAGAGTAGGATTGAGTATGCCTTCCCGAGCTTCCGCGCGGCCTTCCATTCGTTCTCCGTGAGCCGAATAGCAGTTCTCTCGGACTTGCGCCCCTTTACCTCGAATTTCTCGTCACCACACGTGATATCCCAACCTACGTGCAGGTCGGCCACATTCTCAGGTTTGTATCCTTTAGCCTTCAGCCATTGCATGGCTCTGTCTTCCGCCGCCAGTCCCCACTCCATATCGGGACGAAATGAAAGGCGACGATGGCCAATTTTGCGACGATGCTGCCGAGGTGGTTTGAACAAGTGACCTGGGTCGCTCTTGACCGCTGACACTGTTTGACATCCCCCAAAGCGACCCCGTAATTCATCGGAGTTAAGGATGCGCTCCCACCGTACTTTTCTGCGGTGAGCAAACCGACACTTTCCATCAAGCGGCGAACGGTCATAAAAAGCCTTCCTCGACAGAATGCGACCGATGTAAAAACGGCCGGATTCCCGGTCTGGACAAATAACCACGTCTCCTTCCTTAACTGACGAACGGAAGTTCCAAAGAACACCTGCTGTCTGCTCAATCGAACGATTGCTGTCGTCGGGCCAAAGCTTGGCGCACTTTGCCTTCAGTTCCTCACGTGAGGCAAACTTATTCAGGTCGCCGACATCGTTCCATCCAACGGCGATTACGCCCGACCTATAGCACTCAGCGGCGTACTCCTCAGAGCCCTCCATGCCTGTCGGCTCTCGAGCAAAGATTTTCCAGATCGTGCAAAAGATCTTACACCAATGGGCACCATGGGACAAGACAGGTATGAACTGCCTTGAACTTATCGCTTGGCCGAGGTTGTCGAAACAAGGAGAAAAACTATATAGCCCGAATAACCCCGATGCTCCCTACCTGACAACGCATTCCTGCGACATTTGGGAGTTGGCGGAGCGGCACTGGCCGAAGTACGTCGTCATCATCACGGGCGATAGCTACACACTTACGTTCTGGAATGCCCCGTTATGGTTTCTTGCTCACGGAACAGCGTCGCACTTTCCCCTTTCTTCCACTCCTGACCTACGAAAGCCGGAAGCATCCCATTTGCGAGAGAAATGTTTTCAATTTCCAAATCTGGCCGTCAGTTAAGAGAGTTCCCCAGGCTGAGAGAGGTGATTTCCACACTTCAGGAATAGGCTCGGCATTACCATCACCGGAATTGAGTGGAAGCAACCCAAGCAGGTAGGCCCCAAAGGTTTTAGCAACACTGTATTAGCCCAGCACCGGCCCGTGGGATTGCATAGGAAGGGGATCAAGTGTACATTACCGGTGGGGGAATCAAAGTGGAAGTGACGGGTTGTGCTATCGGCCAGAAAGTGGCGAGGACTCTCTAGGTTTCTGAACTCCCATTGCGCAACCCATGATCTTGTAGGTGAGATATGTGGCCGCGAATCATACGCCAGTTGCAAGAAGCGAACAAAGAACTCTGGCTCTTCTTGATGCTGTTCGCCATCCTCGCCGCCTTCAATTACTTGGTCGCCTCGAACCGAATGATGCTGGGCTTCTACGTCTTACCCACGGTATTCTCCGCTTACTTCTACGGGCGCCGCCACGCGACGTTAACGGCGCTCGCCAGCATCTTGTTGGTGATCCTGATTGTGTATTTCAATCCTCGTTTGTTTGCGGGGGGGGGGCCGGTCAGGCTAATTGCTGAAAAGTGGTGGGACATCATGGTTTGGGGCGGGACCTTGATAGTCATTGGCTACGCCATGGGCACGCTCTATGAAAAGAAGGAAGCCCGCATCCAGGAGTTACGCGAGACCTACGATGGTGTCTTGCTCATTCTCCAACGGCTCATCGCGGACGACGAGTACACATATCGCCATTCCATCCGCGTGGTGGCCTATGCAGACACGATTGCAGAGTATATAGGTTTTGATTCGAATCAGCGTGAAGTTGTGAAGGCCGCCGCCATGTTGCACGATATCGGCAAATTGAAGACATCGAGTGAGCTTCTCTACAGGGCAGCACGTTTCACTGCGAGCGAGTACGAAGAGATGAAGAAGCATGTGCAGAAAGGGGTTGATCAGGTTCAGCCGGTGAGAGGACTACTAGGCCGCGTCATCCCCATTATTCTGGCCCATCACGATAAGTTCGATGGATCAGGATACCATCCGACTCGGGGGGAGGAGATCCCTCTAGAAGCACGAATCATTTCGGTTGCTGACGTGTACGACGCGATGACGAGCGATCGTCCGTACGCCAAGGCGATGTCACCGCTAGACGCCAAGGAGGTCATAACGAAAGGCTCGGGGACCGACTTCGACCCGGCCGTCGTCAGAGCTTTCCTGAAGGCGTATCAAAGCGGCGCGCTTGAAGTCGATTTCACGGCCTTGGAAATGCGCCGGCCCTGACTTTCCTGAAAACGTATGAATGAGGAGTCGGTCGGCGGACGGCGCATCCACGCCGCCTGCCTCGGTCTCGCGACGCGGGATGGTCGCCGCGGATGCGCCACCCACGACAAAGTCGCAAGCCCGGAGAAACCGCCTTCGCCGGCGCGCTATGGAGCGCCCGTGGCAGATGCTCTTCGTTCTGACTCCCGACTCCCGATCCTCACCCGTCACTTCCCTTCAGCCCCCCAGCCCCTGCTCTTCGTTGTCCTGTATCCTGAATCCTGACTCCTGTTTTTGATCCTAGCGGGCAATTATGGTGGGGCTGGCGCCATCGACTTCTATGGTTCGCGCTACGCATTGCCCAAGTCCATCAGCGCGCATCAGAACTACTACTGGGGTCCGGGGCAGTACACCGGGGAGAGCGAAGCGTGGCCGAAGCTAAAGGTCTGGGATTAGTTGAGCCACACCGTAGAGAAAAGAAGAAATGCACGCCCAGGCTGAGCACCGAGTTTTGGTTGAGTTGCTAAGTTGGATGCGCTCATAATGCGAGCGTCTTGCGCAGGGCCAGGTCAACTGTCTGCATTTGAGGCATCCGCCCGATCCTGCGCTCGATCAGTTGCAGCTCGATGGTTGCCAGGTTGTCGGTCATGATTACAGAATCGGATTTGAGGCCGGTTTCAGAAGCGGCTGGATCTTTAAGCCGCACAGTGACGCGGCTAGCATGACCAGCACGGCTCATGTTGCTGCTCACCATGGCTACGATAACCTGAGGGAGGCCCGTATTGAGGTTGTCAGCTTGAACGACAAGGACTGGCCGTAGCCTGACCATTCTCAGGTCGGAGTGGGGGAAGTAGACCAGGGCGAAGTCACCGCGTTCAAGGTTCATTGTAGATGTCCATGCTTGGGTCGTCCCAATCCATCGCGAACGTTGCCAGCTTGGCACGTACCTCCCTGGCGTGCTCACGTGTCCACCCCAAGTCACGAATGGTGAGCTTCTTGCCGGCCCAGGGAACTCCCTTCGCCTGTTTCCCTGGAGCGGGTGGGGGCCGCTTCCCGCTCAAAACCTTGACGTGCATCGGAATCTCCTCAGTAGGGCTCCTACTCATACCTCCACTATTCTACAACGCTTCGGGGCCAATCCCCAGCAACCTATAAGGGGGGTCCGATCGATTCCTGCGTGTATAATAACTGCCACGGTCTGTTTCACAAGCTCGATGGGCACGCGCGGAAGGGAGAGTGAAATGGCTGGGCAAAATTTTTCCATCTTGATCCTCGCTGCGGGCAAGGCTACGCGCTTCAAATCCGAGCACTCGAAATTGCTGCACCGGCTGGCGGGCCGGCCGCTGGGTGAATACATACTGCAAGCCGCGCGCGCAGCAGGACCCGACTGCCTCTACATGATGATCGGGCACGAGCGCGAAGAGGTGCGCAAAGTCTTTGAGCAGCCGGGCCTCGTTTTCATCGAGCAGAATGAGCAACTGGGCACAGGCCACGCGGTGATGACGGCGCGTCCGGAGCTTGAGAAGAGCCCCAGCCCGACGGTGGTAGTGCTGGTTGGCGACGCTCCCCTGCTCCGCTCTGAAACGCTGTGCAACCTGGTCGAAGCCCACCTGCAAGCGCGCGCGGCATGCACCATTTTGACCGCTCGCCTCGAGAACCCCACAGGCTATGGGCGTATCGTTCACGCCGGCAGCCGCGTGCGCGGCATTGTGGAAGAGAAAGACGCGACCCCAGCCCGGAAGAAAATCCGCGAGATCAGCTCAGGCATACTTTGCTTCTCACGTGCCCATCTGCTGGAGCATCTCGAGGAACTCTCGGCGGAGAACGCCCAGAAGGAATACCTGCTGACGGACCTCATCGGAATCTTCAACCGGCATCGCCTGAAGGTGGCCGCATTCCCCGTAGCTGATGCGCGGGAAGTGCTGGGCGTGAACGACCGCGTCGAGCTGGCGCAGATTGAAAAGCTGTTGCGGCTGCGCAAGGCAGAGACGCTCATGCGCGATGGCGTGACTGTGGTGAATCCCGAGGCCACCTACATCGACCCGGACGTAGAAGCGGGCCAGGACTCGGTCATCGAGCCGGGCGCGAGCCTGCTGGGCCGGACGCGCCTGGGCAGCGCCTGCCACATCCAAAGCTATTGCACCATCACCGATTCATCGCTCGCCGACCGCGTCACCGTGCGGCCCTGCTCGGTGATCGCCAACTCCGAGATTGCTTCCGGCGTCACCATCGGCCCCTTTGCGCACCTGCGGGATGGCGCGGTGATCGAGGAGAACGCGCGCATCGGCAACTACGTCGAGGTGAAGAAATCACGCGTGGGCCGCGGCACCAAGGCGCTTCACCTGACTTACCTCGGCGACGCCACGTTGGGCGAGAACGCCAACATCGGCGCAGGGACAGTCACCTGCAATTACGACGGTGTGAAGAAAAATCCCACCGTCATCGAAGACGGCGTCTTCATCGGAAGCGGCAACATGCTGGTGGCACCGGTGCGGATCGGCAAAGGGTCGTATACCGCTGCGGGTTCGGCGATCACCGAAGACGTGCCGCCCGATTCGCTCGCCATCGCGCGCAGCCGTCAAGTCACAAGAAAGGGATGGGCGAAGGACCGCGGCCCAGCGAAGGCGCTGGCGGGGAAAAGCACAAAAGGGTAGTGCCGATCTGTCTTGAGAGCCTACGGTTCATCCAACTTCGGAGAACCGTGCGGTCAGGCCCGCGTGGTGACCGCAGCATCAAAGAAGCTGTCGATCTCCCCGATTTCTTCGGAACTGAGGCGAAATACTCCCGCGCCAATTATTCCCGGAGCCTGTTCCGGGCGGCGAAGGCCAACAATGGCGGCGGTCACGGCGGGGTGCCGTAACGTCCAGACAATTGCCACCTCACCGGGAGTCCGGCCATGTCGTTTGCCAATCGAACGCAGCAAGTCAACAAGTTGAAGATGGCGCGACAATTTCGGCTCCTGAAAGTCCGGGTCCCGGCGACGCCAATCGTTGTCCGGGAGAGCGCCGGCCCGCTCCCGAGTCATCGCACCGCTAAGGAGCCCAGACCTCATGGGAGAGTAAACAATCACTCCGATATTCTGCTCGGCGCAGTAAGGCAGAATTTCTTTTTCAACCTCGCGTGCCAGCATGGAATAGGGGGGCTGAAGTGAGGTTATGGGAGCTATGGCCTGGGCTCGCTTCATTTGGCTAACATTGAAGTTCGAGACGCCGATGTAACGAACCTTGCCTTCTTCCTTAAGCTTTGCAAGCGTCGTCCAACCCTCCTCGATGTCCTCATCCGGCTGTGGCCAGTGAATCTGGTACAGGTCGATGACGTCGACTTTGAGCCGCCTCAGACTCGCCTCACACTCGCGCCGGATGGATTCGACTTTGAGACTGCCGCCGAGTTCACCTCGCTCATTCCAGACACGCTCACACTTGGTGAAGATATAGGGCCTGTGCGGGATACCCTCTAAGGCGCGGGCAACCACTTCCTCCGAGTGCCCCAACCCATAGACCGCGGCCGTGTCAATCCAGTTCATACCGGACTCGAGTGCTTTGCGGATGGCCGCGATGGAGTCTTTATCATCCTGCGGGCCCCAGCTAAAGCCCCACCCCGATCCACCCATAGCCCAAGCCCCAATTCCCAGCGAAGTAATATGAAGATCGCTATTCCCTAACCATCGTTTTTCCATGCCAACTCTCCTGTCGGAATATTCCTCCACTTGTGTCGCCGCAGGGGCGCTGGTTCCCCGACCTCTCCCAACGGATCCCTACGTCAGACACGACCTCATACCACTGCTGCCTTGCGGTAGTTTACCGCGAAACGCCTAAGAAATGCTGTGTCTTACCCAGTTCAGCCACCGCTCCTGAGGTGCAGGAACAAGGTAAGGTAGCGTTTGGCGTTGGTGGTAATCAGGAAGTGCTCACGAACATGCTGATGGCCCTGCTGGCCGAGCCTGGCAGCGAGGGCGGGATTGGAGAGCAGGAAGCGAATCTGGTAGGCCGTTCCCTCCACCGAATGGGCCAGCAAACCGGTGTGCTTGTGGATCACTTGCATGGGGATGCCGCCCACCGCGGAAGCCACCACGGGTTTCTTCTTCCATAAGGCTTCCGCGACGGTAAGGCCGAACCCCTCCCGCAGGCTTTTCTGGATGATCAGTGTCGAGGCGGTTTGCAGGGCGTTAATCTCGACTGGACTCCAGGGGGGCAGGTTCAAGATATGGATGTCTGGATCACCCTTCGCGGCCTCGTTCACCTCTGACAGGACTGCTTCGCCCTCGGGGTCATCGTCGGCTTTTCCCCCGGCGAGAACCAGTTGGCAGTCGAAGTAGCGTTTAACGATGCGATAGGCCCGAATGACTCCGACCGGGTCCTTGAGGCGGTCGAAACGCGAGACCTGCGTAAGGATATGACGCCCCGCGTCGATGCCGTAATGGTCCAGGACTCCCTGAACCACCTCGGGATCGAGTTCCCGGCTCTTCTCGGAGAGCGGGTCGATGCACGGGAAAAAAAGGTATTGGGGGATCGGAAGCTTCTGCGCGAAATCCGGCGACGAAAAGATTGCGGCGTCGTACTTCCTGACCCAGGGTTCGAGGAACTGCCAGACCGCCGGATTCGGCCGGGAGAGGTCGATATGGCAGCGCCAAATCCAGTGACCCAAATGCTGATTCCGCCCCTGGATCAAAGCCACAGGTTGCGGGTCATGAATCACTGTGAATTCGCCGTCAAGATGCAACCGGGCCAGGTTCTGTTCGTTATAGGCGAGGAAGGTCTCGAAGCTTTCCGGCGGCAACTGGTAGGGCGCCCCGTGCAGAGCGTTGTGCAATGCCTTAGTAATCTCAAAAAAGTCATTTCCTCCTGTGATAACATCCCATCGGATAGGAAGCTCGAGCTCCTGGAGGATCGGGACCAGGCGGGTCAGGATCTCGGCCACGCCTCCTCCCACGGCGGTCGAGTTCACCATCTGAATGCTATGCCCTTGGAGAGAGGCCGCGAGCGCCCTCAGTTCGGCCACTTCCGGTGCACCGATGATGGGTGAGTAGTCATCCAGTTGGACGAGCCGCGGTCTGGTCTGGGTTGCGGTCACTGGCCCAATTCCTCCTTGATCAGATTGACGATGAGGGCGCTCGCGCCATCGAGAGTGTTCGTGTAGATATCAATGCGGTTTATCCGGCTCGCCAGGCCCGGGAGGCCCAGGCTGTTTTCCAACCAGTTGGAGAAGTCGTTGGTTTGCAGGTGTAGACGCGGTCGTGAGGCGATGAAGTGATAGTGCAGGGAAGCATGACTTAATCTCTCCAGACCCGCGCGGAATTCCCCCAGGGTCCAGGCTTCAATCCCCAGCGGGGTGGTCACCCCGAGGGCCTCGCAGAAGGAGAACGCCTCGAAGGCCTGCTGGGTGGCAAAGGGTGGGTGGCGTTCGCAATAATCATTGACGATGCGGCGCAGGTCCGCGCGCAATTCGGCGAGCGCGGTGTACTCACGGATATCCAAGCCGGCCAATTGTTCGGCCAGTTCCGCGCGATTGCAGGCCGCCAGGACCCACTGCGCAAAGTCGTTGGAGAACCCTTCGGTGAGAAAGTGATGGCGACTGAGACTCTGGAAAGTGTGATAGAAAATGGACGCGTCGCTCGATCCTTCCAGTCCTTTGGCGAGTTCAGCCAGGGTCGTGGCTTTCAGGTCCAGAATGCGGATAAGGTAGGATGCCGTCAAGAATTGGAACGGACGCTCGGCCTCTTGCAATTAATCATCGCCTCCAGTCTCCCCAGGAACTCTCGCACCTCGCCGGGGTTGCGCAACCAAAACCGGGCTTTTGTGCCGGCCTTCCCACCCACGTGGAGGGTCAACCCGTGCGGAAGAACTGCAAAGGCCGCCTCGTCTGAGACATCGTCGCCAATGAAGATCGGTAGGGCGCGGCGGGGGAGCTTTCCGAGCAGCCACTGGGTCGCCGACCCTTTCCCATCGACCGCCGCGGGCAGCAATTCCCACATTTTCTTTCCCGCCAGCAGGTGCAGCCCGGGCCGGAAGCGGTCGCGGGCCTGGCGGGTAACGCGCCGGGCCCGTTGCGCCGCCGGCCGCGCAGCTCCCCGGTGATGAACGGCGAGGCTCAGACCCTTGTCCTCGAGTTTGATCCCGGGAGACCTCGGGAGTCGCGGCGCGAGCCAGCGTTTCGCTTCACGCAGCAGGCGGCGCTCTCCCCGTGGGAACGAGACCCCGGGTCGCTCCCACCCGTGCAGTCCCAGCAGGTGTAAACCCGGGACAGTTACGACCCTTCGCAAGTTGGCCAGGCGGCGCCCGCTGATGATGTAAACGGTCGCGCGCGGATGGTGCGCCAGCCGCCGCAGGACCTGCCGCACCACCGGGTCAAGCCGGACCTGGTCCGGGTCGCTCGTCAGGGGGACAAGGGTGCCGTCAAAATCCAACAGCAAGAGCCAGTGCTCCGCAGACGTGAGCCGCCTTGCCACGCACGGCCAGGAGGCGAAGAGGTGACGAGGCAGTAGGGCTAGGGTTCGGTGGCGAGTCGCTATGTTACCTCCACGTGATTCTCCAGCCGGATTTCGCAGAGCTCCGTGATCAGCTCCGCGGCCCAGCGATAGATATTGAATTCCTTCACCACTTTGCGCATGCGATGCATGCGTGCGCTTCGCTCCTCGGGATCCATCTGCAGAGAAAAAAACAGCGCCTCGGCCAGTTGCTCGGTATCGTAGGGGTTGATGAGCACTGCGTCGCGCAGTTCGCCGCTGGCGCCCGCGAACCGGCTCAGAACCAGGACTCCCTGATTGTCGTTGCGGGCCGCCACGTATTCTTTGGCGACCAGATTCATGCCGTCGTGTAGGGACGTCACCAGGCACAGATCCGCAGCGCGGTAATACCTCTGGATTTCTTGGTGATTGTGATGCCGGTGCAAATAGACGATCGGCCTCCAGCGCGCGGTCTGGAACCGCCAGTTGATGCGATCCGCTTCGGATTCGACTTCTCCTTGCAGGTCGTGATAGCGCTTGATATGGGTGCGGCTAGGGGCGCCGATCTGAACGAACGTGAATCGCCCCTGGTATGCGGGGTACTTTTCCATGAAGCGCTCCACCCCGCGAAATCTCTCCAGGATCCCCTTGGTGTAATCCACCCGGTCAACGCCAATGCCCATGAACGTCGCCTCCACGCCGTGGTCTTTCAGCAGGGCCGCCCGATCCACGTATGGGGAGCGAGGCGGGGAACCGGTTTTTTCTGGCGTATCTTCAAGCGCGACACTGATGGGAAAAGGCCGCACCTCGCTCAGGTGTCCGCCCCGCTCTACTGAAAACCGCTCCCAGTTCACGCGTGCCTCAAGCGTGCGGTTCACCGTTTCCAGGAAATTGTTGCAATGGGATTGGACGTGAAAACCCACCAGGTCGGCGCCCAGCAGCCCGTCCAGCAACTCGGCTTGCCAGGGGCAGATGGAAAAGGCCTCGGGATTCGGCCAAGGAATATGCCAGAAGATAGCCACGCGGGCATTAGGCAGTTTTTCTTTCACCAGGCGGGGCAACAGCGCAAAATGGTAATCCTGGACGAGCACGACGGGTTCTTCGGCCCCTTCCATTTCCTCGGCCAAAGCCTGCGCGAATTTCCGATTGACGGCCTGGTAGTGTTCCCAATCCCGGGCGCGAAAGGTGGGGCGAGTGTGAGCGATATGGCAAAGGGGCCAGAGGCCTTCATTCGCAAACCCGAAATAGTAACCCTCCTCTTCTTCTTTCGTGAGCCAGACCCGCTTCAGCGTGTACTTGGGCTCGTCAGGGGGTACACGCAGACAATCGCGTCCGTCCACGTTTTCGCGATCGGCATCGCCCGAGCCGTGCGCCAGCCAGGTGCCCTGACAAGTGCGCAGGATGGGCTCAAAAGCCGTAACCAAGCCACTGGCTGGGACCGTGACCTCGACGGCCTTCCCCCGGTAGACATGCGTATAGGGTTCACGGTTAGAGACCACAAAGAACGGTCGGTCACCCAGCTTGCTGCGCACGTGGAGCCGGAGCCGTTCTGGCGTCCAGAGCGATTCCGCACTCTCCCGAAGCCGCGCCTCCTCCTCCGCGGCCGCCCGCGCGGCCTCGAGACTCTTGGCCAGGTGTGTCACTTCCTGCGCCAGAGGCTTGAAGAGGTCCTCTTCCTCCAAGCTGGAACGCCCCACACCGTTGCCTGCCCGTAGTTCCCTCACCCACTTCGCGGTTCTGGCAAGGGGACCCACGATGCTCCAGCGGATGATCAGCAGGGTTACCAGGGTGATAAACGCTGCCTGTGCCAACGCCCGCAGAAAGGTGTCCCGCCATAGCTTCGACGCTTGGGCATCGATATAACCGGCATCTTGAAAGATCGCCAGCGCCCCCACCACGCCCGACTCATCATGCAGAGGCAGAACGTAAAGATGGGTGGGCTTCAGGTTCAAAGTCGTGAAGCCGCTGTAACTGAGATTGCTTGAAATCACTTGAGAAATAGTGGGGAGCTCGCCATCGAGGTAATTCTCCAGGCCAGGTGTTTGGGCCAGGGTGTTCCCCGACGTGTCCAGGACGGCAATCCCGGTTACGCGTTCGCGGTTCCCGAAATCGGTAACGAAAGTTTGCAGGCGCCGCCGCGAGCCCTTCTCGCGAAGAAGAAGGAGAGGTTCTACGTTTCCTTCCAAGCTTTCCGCCAAGATCTCGGCGCGGTTCGTCAACTCCTTTCTCAACGCACGCTTTTCCGCTCTCACCTGGAACAAGGCGAAAAGATACGACAACACCGTCACCCCCACGATGAGGGAAAAGACCAGGCGAAGACTCATCCTCATAAATTTGCCAGCCCTTTCGCGCGGACGCGCAGGTTTGAAAACAGATAACTCGTGCCGCCGGGAACGGATCAGCGAAGCTCTGCTCTTGCCGCAGAGCTTTGAGTCTCTTCGGACCGGCCTCGGCGGGAAGCGAGAAGGGCCAGCCGGGCTGTCCCTAGGTCGCTTGACTGGATCACGCGACGATGCTCAAATCCAGTCATTGAGCCACATGGGGAATGACCGGAAGATGAAAAAACGACCTACGGGGTGAATTTCTTGCCATGTGTGTGTCCGCTTGACTGTAGCCAGCCTGCCCAGGTTGCCTTGCAGGTTTAGAGCGCGAAGTGGTTGTCAGATCATTCCTGGGCTCGTGTTGGCTGAGGATCACACGAGAGCCATCCCTCCTCGTGCCAGAAGGCAGGGATTTGTACCGTGAAGGCTTACCCGGGCGCTCCCGAACCTGTCTCGTCTTTCTTTTTTGACTTGCCGCCGAGTTTCTTGAATTCCCCGCCCACGCCTTTGCCGATCTTGCCGACGCCTTTAGCAGTGCCGACGGTCACGTTCTTGCCCAATCCTGCCACTCCCTTTCCGAATGACGCCCCGGCACTCCCAACGTTTCCCCGCGCCAGCTCCCCGACACCGCCCGCCGTGCCTTTGGCCAAATCCCCCGTCCCTTTGGCAACGCCCTTTCCAATATCCTCCCCGCCTTTGCCCATTTCCTTACCAGGCGTCCTAGTTTGTTTCTCCTTTTGCTTCGTCTTCTGCGGCTCAGCCGAGGCGTTGTCAGGGCTCGTTTGTTTCTCCTCTTGGTTCGTCTTCTGCGGCTCAGCCGAGGCCTGGTCAGGGCTCGACTGACCCCAACCGCAAACAGCGATGGCAAAGCCAAGTGCACCAAGACAGGTCAGCCGGAATACAGATTTCATCTTTTTCCCCCTGCCTGCATTGTTTTTCTTTCCTGAAAGCCCTTACCCCTGCACTTATGATGCAAACTACCCCACATCAGGTTTTCCCGACCCCTCTTTCTGTCCAGGAGCATGGAAACAATGGGCATTGCAGACTCCCGGCGAAAGGCAGATTCACGTCTGCCCCCGCATCACCGCCCGGGAAATTTCTACATTGAGGATGAAAGTTTGCCATGGTTCCTGTTTCCCAGTCCCCGAGGCCCCACCACAAGCCGATTGAACCTACAAGGGATATTGTCCGAGGGCTCTGGCACGATTCTTGCTCTCGTAAGGGTCGTGCTGCCAGTCGGGCAGTCAGGGCTGCTTTTCAGATTTGGGTTTAGGAAGAGAACAAAACGTTTCGCTGGAGGGGAAACATGGAAATGGAAAAGGAACCGATTAAAGAGGAAGTGTCCGTTGTTGACATGCCACACAGCCGGGGCCAGAAGATCGCAACCGGCCTGCTGCTCGTCGGCTTGTGCGTGGTTCTTGCCTACGCATTCCGGGAACACAGTTCCGCGAAACAGATTGCCGCCAGCCGGGACGAATTAACCGCTGCGCTGAATCAGGAGCGTGGCCAAGTGGAGACCCTGACCCAGAAACTCAATGCCGCGGAATCTGTGCCTGCGGCGGCGCCTCAACCAGCACTGAATTCACAAACGGAGGCACAAGCTCCCATCACCGAGTCAAAGAGAGTGCAACGCCATTCCACAAGGCACGCAGCCGCTCTAAAAGCCCATCGTGCTGAAGATCCATGGCGCAAGGAGGTTCAATCCGAGCTGACTGAACAGCAAAAGCAGTTAGCTGAACATCAGCAGCAGCTCCAGGAAACAAGGGAATCCGTCGCGAGAACCCGCACGGACCTGGAGAGTGATCTGAATTCGACGCGCGACGACCTGAACGGGTCGATCGCCAAAAACCATGAGGAACTCGTCGCGCTCGAGAAAAAAGGGGAACGCCATTACTCCGAATTTAACCTGCAGAAATCGAAGCAATTCCAGAAAGCAGGGCCGATCAGCATCTCGCTGCGGAAATCGAATGCCAAGCACGAGTACTGCGACCTCGTGATGATCGTGAATGATTCGGAAGTGAGCAAGAAGCACGTTAACCTGTACGAGCCGGTTCTGTTCTATCCCGAAGGTTTTTCGCAGCCTCTGGAAGTCGTGATTAACAGTATCGGCAAGGATGCCGCCCGCGGCTATATCAGCGAGCCGAAATACAAGCCATCTGAACTGGCAGCAAGCCCCTCGTCCTCACCGGGAACAGGGCCTGTGTCTGCGGATCAGACTGTGCACAGCTCCTCCGCGGAAGCGGCAACGCTGAAACGCAGGGCTGAACCACAAGAATGATACATCGTTGGAGTCTCAACCAGGAGCCGACGATGGGAATAGGAGCTCTGGCTGGGGGGTGGGATCGGATTGGCAGTCGGCGCCATCGTGGGCGGCTGGGGGGCTTACGCCACACACATGCTCTGGCACTGGCTCAAGTGGACAAGTGACCGCTGGCGAAGCAACGTCCGCTACGGGTTGACCGTCGGCAATCGCGGCCCGTCGTAACACGGTCGCGCATCTCAGAAAGCTCGGTCACTATGTGGACGACAGAAGACATCGAAACCATGACCAAGCTCAGGGGTCATCTTCTTCAATCTTTTGCACTGGCGACTTTCCTTCTGCTCTGCGTCGCCTTATTGATCTGGTGCTGGCTGAAGTAGACAAGTGACCGCTGGCGAAGCAACGTCTGCTGCGGGTTGACCGTCAGCAATGACGGCCCATCGTAAGACGGTCGCACATCTCAGAAAGGCTCGTCCGAAAATCATCGAAAACAGACTGGAGTCAGAGGTGGGAAGACTGGAGTCAGTAGCCGAAGACGGATAACCGGCGGTCAGCTACCACGCCTTGGCGAGATTCTTCAGCCCTTCGAGATAGTCGTCTTTCTCGATCCTACTTTCCACGCCAAATTCCGCCAGGAGGGTCATCATCTGCCCCACGGAAAGCCCTGCCAGTTGAGCGGCTTTGCCCAGGGAGGCGTCTCCCTTTTTGTATCGCTCCACAGCCAGCAGGACCCTGCCTCGCATCACCAGTTCCCGTACCGCTTTGGAGAGATCGCTGCGCTCTTCTTTGCTGATCTCGGTGAGGAACTCGTAGTTCTCGCGATCCATACGGATACTCATCGTCTTGGTCATTTTCCTAGCTCCATTTTCCGTCTCGCGTCTTCGACGATCGAATTCTTATAGCGTCCGTACTTGGCAAGCGTCGTGAGTTTGGCCAGCGCGTCGCTGCGATCGAGCAAGCCCTTTTCGCGGCTCCGAACCAGAATGCCCACAGCGGTGGTAAACGGAATGCCCAGCAACTTCGACGCATTGATGCCGTTCTTATCGTCGATTCCCAACAATTGAGCCTTTTCCTTCAAGGCGAGCGCGATGGCTTCCGCTTCGCCTTTGCCCAAGCTAAAATCCGCTTCCAACTTGGCAATGAGGTTGCGGTTCCTGACCGCCACGACCTGAATTCTCGATTCCTCCAGGGCTTTTTGAATCATCAGCGCATCCAGCGTCTTCTTGACGCCACAGCATTCCCGCTCGACTTCCGCCGGAATAGCCGCCTGCAATTCCACGCCGGCGAAAAACGGGTCGAGAAGCTCGATCTTGGCCATCAAAATCAGCGTGGATGCGTCAAAGATTATCATTATGACAAAATATGACAAACGCAATTCTAGCATAGCAGCGCGCCGATTGCAAATCCCGTTGTTCGCAAAGACTCTTGACAAGCTATGCTTAATATAGTAGCCTAGAAAATGATGCAAGGCGGTTCTGCTATGAGCATAGAGACCTCACGGATGACTTCCCCAGCCTTACTCAAACCAGACAATAAGTCATTTCCTATCCTCCCGAGTCGACCGAATTAACTTTAAAAAGTGACGGAACGAAGCGCGAATGTCTATGAAAACAAAGGACCGCTGTGGAAAACTCGAGGGCAAAGCGGGAATGTCTATGAAAACAAATGGACTTAGCCGTTTGAAGCGGGAATGTTATTGAAAACAAAGGAGGTAGATGGTATGGCGTAGGTGGTAGGTGGGGAAAACCTCTCTCCCACATACCACCTACTACCTACCACATGCGGGTAGGTGGCAGGCAAGAGCTGGGAGCAATCTGGCTCATCAATTCTGACTTCTGAGTTCTGCTTTCTACTTGTGCCACTCCGCTCCGAGATAAACGGAAAGCGCGATCCAGAGCTTTTCCGGAGCGCGCAGGCGCACTCGCTTGCCAAACACGTTGTAACGCCGCTTTTGAATCCGCCCCAAAAGGCGCCAGTAAGTCGCCGCCATGATCTCCGCCGCGACCATGGAACGGCGGTCCTGCGGCAAAAGGAGCTGGCGTGCCACGCTAAAGAAATGACGGGCGCGGTCACCTTCGAGCTGCATCAGCTCAATGAATGAGTCGTTGCAGGCCCCTGACAACAGTTCGCCGGGACGCACACCAAATTGGTCCAGGTCCTCTCGGGGCAGGTAAATGCGGCCGCGCTGCGCGTCGCTCTGGATATCTCGCAGGATGTTGACGAGTTGCATGGCTATGCCGAGATTCACGGCGTAATCGCGTGTGCGGGGGTTCGTGTAACCAAAGATTTCAATGGCAATCAGTCCGATGGTGGAAGCGACGCGATAACAGTAAAGCGAAAGGTCGTCAAACGTCTCGTACCGCGCGCCATTCAAATCCATTTCCAGGCCCAGGATGAGGTCCTCGAAGGGTTGCCGTGGGATCTTGAATTCCCGAATGCTCTCGGCAAGGGCGGCCAGTTCGGGGTCTTCCAAAGCCGCGCCCGGCTCAGCGTAGCAAGCGTCGAGCGCCTCGCGATAACGCACCATCTGGCGCCCCGCTTCATCCGGCGCGAGGCCGCTGTCCACAAGGTCATCACCTCGGCGCGCGAAAGCATAAACCGCCTCGATGGCGCGCCGCTTCTGAGGCGGGAGGAACACAAAGGAATAGTAGAAATTGGTGAGGCGCGGCGTGGCGAAGCGGAAGTCTTTCACAGAAGCGCTCATGGCGGGCCTGCGAGGGTGGGGGCGTGGTCACCCCTTCCTACCCAGAGAGAGTATCGAGCGCGGAAATAAAGCCGCACAAAGTCCAGCTTGCTCAGCGATGGCCTGCGCCGGAAAACGTCATAGCCCACCGACTCAATTTTGCGCAGAACGCTCATGCCGCCGAGCCACGTCAGGCGAAGCTGGACGCGCAATTGCGGCGCGACTCTCTCCGGCAGCGCCTTCCCTTGCTCAAAAAACTGGCGGGTGCGCATTATTTCAAACTTTAGCAATTCACGCCAGCGGTCGTCCACGTGTCCGGCGCGCAGGTCATCCAATGTGTAATGGAAGCGTTCAAGGTCTTCCAGGGGCAGGTAAATCCGGTCGCGCTCGAGGTCCCGAGCGACGTCCTGCCAGAAGTTGGTGAGCTGAAGCGCTGTACAGAGGCAGTCCGAAAGCGCAAAGAGTTCCGGGTCGCGATGGCCGAACAGTTCGAGAACCAGCCGCCCGACGGGGTTGGCCGAGCAGGCGCAATAGGCGAGCAAGGAGGAGAAATCCCGGTGGCAATTCACGCCGACGTCCGACTCAAAGGCGCGCAGCAGGTTCTCAAAATTCTCGAAAGAAAGGATGAATCGCCGCACCGAGTCGCGAAGCGCCAGGAAAACCGGATGATGGACTTTTCCGGAGTAGCACTCACGGAGCATCTCACGCCATGCAGCGATTTTCTCAAGTCTGCCCTCGACTCCCGGCTCATCGGCAACGTCGTCCGCGTATCGAGCAAAGGCATAGATGGCTGCCAGCGCATCACGCTTGTCGCGAGGAACAAGGTGCGACGCGACCGGAAAGTTCTCATAGTGGCGGCGCGCCAGGCGCCGGCACTCCGCATAGGCAGCCCGAATTCTTGGGTCGGAATAATACATGCCAGACTTCGTTTGCCATCGCAGGGTTTCAGGGAATAGGGCGAAAAAGGAAGCAACCGGACGGCAAACTCACGTAGCGACGGGTCAGGCCCCTGTGGTCAGAGGACAGCGCGGTCTCTATGCCGCTTACCCCGTTTCAGCCTTGCGTCGCCGGATGAAGGTTGGCACTTCGTAGTCATCTTTGGGGATTTCCGTGCTCATCTCCGACGGCCCCTGCTCCACGGGAAGCTTTTCCTTCCTTGCGAGCGCCGTCCTAACGCTTTGCTGCGCGGTGCGGATGGCAAGCGAGGGACCAGCCAATGGCTTGAGGCCCAATCTCTCGGATTTGATCCCCGTGGCGATGACCGTGACCTTCACCGCATCACCCATGGACTCATCGAGAACGGCGCCGAAGATGATATTGGCGTTTTCAGCCGCTATCTTCTGCACAATGCTGGACGCTTCGTGAACTTCATGCAGGGTGAGCTTGCTGGATCCAGTGATATTCAGCAGGATGCCCTGGGCGCCGTTGATGGTAGCATCTTCGAGCAGCGGGCTGGAAATGGCGCGATTGGTGGCTTCGACGGCGCGGTTCTCTCCCTCGGCCACGGCGGTCCCCATGACCGCGTAGCCCATTCCCTCCATTATCGTCTTGATGTCAGCGAAGTCGCGGTTAATTATTCCCGTGATGGTAATGATATCGGAAATACCCTGAACACCCTGGCGCAGGATATCGTCGGCGATTCTGAACGCTTCGAAGAAGCTGGTCCCCTTATCCACAAACTGCATCAGACGTTCGTTGGGAATGCAAATGACGGTATCCACACTCTGGCTCAACTCCTGCAATCCCTGTTCGGCCTGCATCATTCGCCGCTTGCCTTCAAAGGCGAAGGGCTTGGTCACCACGCCCACCGTGAGGGCGTGAAGTTCGCGCGCCAGGCTGGCAACAATAGGTGCGCCTCCGCTCCCGGTTCCCCCGCCCAACCCTGCGGTGACGAACACCATGTCGGCGCCCTCCAGCGCGTCGATGACCTTATCCGTATCCTCGAGTGCTGCGCGCCGGCCGATTTCAGGGTTGGCGCCCGCTCCCAGCCCTTTGGTGAGCTTGGCGCCCAATTGGATTTTCACCGGCGCATTCGAGGCGTGAAGGGCCTGCGCGTCAGTATTGGCCACGAGGAAGTCCACGCCCGTCACCCCGGCGGCAATCATGCGGTTCACGGCGTTTCCGCCGCCACCCCCCACACCAATTACCCTGATTTTGGCGCCCGCGCGAAGCTCATCGGAAAAATCCACCCGCAGGCTGTCGTTGGTTTCTTCAATCGCCATGTTGACTCCCCTCTCAGGCGTCGTCACGGGACAACCGTTCCATTATCGAGTCGGAACCCCCTCACCCCCAAGCCCCCAGCCCCTCTGTCGCCGCGGCGACAGAGGGGAGAGTTGATTCGGGCACGTAGCGCCGGGTAAGGGGGTTGTTCAGCGACCAATGTAATGGTTATTTCGCGACGACTCCTTAGTCGTAATACCAGCGGTACGGTGATCACCTGTTACGCCGCGCCGCCCTTACCTTGCAAAGCTCGCCACAATTTGGCCATAAGTCCTGTTTCCTTCGAGTCCCGAAGCAGGCGGCGACGATTGCCGTAGACAACCAAGCCAACCAGAGTTGCGTACTCCGGCCCGGCAAGGTTTTCATCCATGTTCTCGAGTCCCGTGCAACGACCCAGGCGCACGGGGAGGCCAAGAGTTTGCTCCGCCAGCGGCAGCAAACCGCCCTGCTCTGCCCCGCCGCCGACCAAAATCAACCCCGCACCCAGTTGCCTAATTTGGCCGGAGCGCTCCAACTCGTCGTGGATCAATTCCAGCAGTTCGATGGTGCGAGGCTGGATGATCTCGTCAAGTATGGCGTAGCTTACCACTCGTGCTGGACGCTCCCCCACGCTCGGGACCTCCAGGAGGCCGCCGGGAGTGTCATCGGACTCGCGCTCAGCCCAGGATCTCTTGACTCTCTCAGCTTCAGGAATCGTGGTGCGCAGGCCCACGGCGATGTCGTTGGTAAAATGTTCGCCGCCCACCGGGATGGAAGCGGTGTGTCGGACGCTGCCCTGCGAGTATACGATCATGTCGGTTGACCCGCCCCCAATGTCTACCAGAGCCACACCCAATTCCCGCTCGTCCGCCGTCAGGCAAGCGGCGGCGGAAGCGAAGGGTTCGTAGACTGTGTCGAGTACCTTTATTCCGGCCAGGTTCGCCGCCGTAACCACGTTTCTCAGGGCCGTGGACGAGCCGGTAATCAGGTGCACGTTGGCTTCAAGCCGCGCCCCGCTCATCCCCACTGGGTTGCGAATCCCCTCTTGGGAATCCAGCACATAATCCTGCGGTTCCGGATATACGATTTCGCGGTCCTGCGGCAGGGTGACGCCGCGGGCAGCCTGGAGGACTTTGAGAATATCGTCCGGCGTGACAGCCCCAGTAGCGCCTGGCGTTTTTCCCAACCCCACCGCGCCTCGGGAGTTCACCCCTTTAATGTGCGTGCCCGCTACCCCCACGTAGGCGGATGCGATTGAAATCCCCGCAGCAGTTTCAGCAGCTTCCACTGCCTTCTTGAGGGCCAAGACGGTGAGATCGAGGTTGACAATGACGCTCTTCCGCCAACCCTTTGACTCCGCCACTCCGAAGCCGGCCACCTGGAGTTTTCCGCCCTCTCCCGGTTGGCACACGAGTGCGCACGTCTTGGTACTCCCCAAATCCAAGCCCACAACGAATTGGTCTTTACGTGCCAATGGTCCCTATTCCTTTAAAGTTTGCGATGCCTTGGCGCCTCCCGCTGGGGGAGGCTGAGTTCGCCCCTGCGGGTTAACCACCACCTGATTACGATAACGCAAATCCACAGAGTCAAGCGGCGCGTTCGACTTGCGTAACTCGGGGAGCAGCGCCAGGAAGGTGTGAAAATGCTCCAGAAAATTCTCGTGCCCGAAGTGGACCCGGAGGGTTTCACGGCCTTGGACAAGCAGGGCTTTGAGATCATCGCCATCCGCGAGGTCCGCTTCCGAAACCATCCATCCGGAGTGGGAGATCTCCTCTCCGAGTTGCCGCATGAAGTCCTGGTAAAGGGCAATCCGGGTCCGGCACTCGTCCAAACTCGCGATTGAGTCCAGGCCGGTGATTACAGGAAGGTCGAAGGAGGCGTTTTCCGGCTTATCCAGCAGAACTCCATCGCTATCCACCAAGCTCACATGACCGCCTGCATTGGTGAAGGCCACCGGAGTCCTTTCAGTGACATGCACTACCAAGCGGTTGGGAAGGATTCGCGTCAAGGCTGCACTTCGCACCCAGGCAATCGCTTCCACTTGCTTCCGCTCCGCTTCCAGAGAAAGGCGAAAAACCTTTATGGGAGGACCGCTGCCGGCGTGTAGAGGCAATCCCAGTGCGTTGGCAACTTCCTCGCGGGAAACAAACTGATTTCCGGTCACCTGAACATCGTCAGCGGAGTGCAATTCGAACCGTGGCGACGACAGGGCGAAGGTTGTCAGGTAATAGCTCGTGATTCCCACGGGCGCCACAACTGCCGTGAAAAAAAGTACCCAACGCCAACCCCACGAGGGACGGTGGCGCCGAACCGCCACGGCCTTCTGTCGCCGAAGGTAGGGGGATTCCTCCTCCCCGTCTAACTCCTCGGGCGATAGCGCCTTTCCTTCTTCTGCCCACTGACTATCCATTTGACCCAACCCTCGCAAAGCGCGGGGAGAGAACTCTCATCCGCCCTGCCAAACGACCAACGTCGCGCCGCTATTATCCCTTCCAGACAATGACTTCCTCGTCAAGCTCCAGCCCATACGCCTTAAGGACTCGCGCGCGGATAAAGTCCATCAATTTCAAAATATCCGCAGCCGTGGCGTGGTCACGATTGACAATGAAATTCGCGTGCCGTTCTGAGATCACCGCCCCGCCCACCCGTGTTCCTTTCAGTCCAAGCTCGTCAATCATCTTTCCCGTGGAACGGCCGGGCGGATTCTTGAAGATGCAGCCCGCGCTTCTTTCCTGAACGGGTTGTGAGGCACGGCGTTTCCAGTTGCACTGCTTGATGCGCTCCAGGATTACAGCATAGGGACAGTCCAGCAACTCGAGCGTGACGGCGAGCATGACGTCGTCCGGAGAGAAGCTGGTGTGCCGGTACTCAAACCGGACCTTCTCCGTTTTCACGGTCTCGATCAGCCCCGTGGCGCCGTGAAACACCGTGAGGGCGCGCACCACGTCCCCCATCTCAGTGCCGTACGCTCCTGCGTTCATGCGCAGGGCCCCGCCCACCGTCCCCGGCACGCCAATCAGGCCTTCCATCCCCCCCAGGTTCCGCTTGGCGCATTCAAGAATCGCGGTGCCCAGGTTTGCCGCCGCAGGCACCTCGGCACGGTTTCCTGCAAACGCCATAGCCTCGCCGCGTGCCAGTTGAAGCAGGACCTCCGGCAATCCTTGATCAGCCACCAGCAGGTTCGAGCCGCCGCCCAAGATCCGCCATGGCACACCGTGCCCGTGCAGATACGCCGCGAGTTCCGGCAAGCGGCGGGCGTCGTACACCCGGATGATATCCGCCGGGCCGCCCACCCTCAGAGAAGTGTGCTGGCTCATCCGCTCCCCCGGAAGCCATTCCGCCCCAAAGGCTACCATTTGCTCCGAGATTCCGGATTGTCGCGCCAACAATGACATCAGCCTTGAACCGCTCCTAGTCGCACCGAGCGCCCCCGGATCGCCTCCGCCAGGGCATCGCCGATTCTCCCCACGCTTCCGGCGCCAACCGTCAGAATCATATCGGCGGGTCGCAAATCTTCCAGAACTCCCTGAATGACGGCCTGTTCCGAAGGCGCGTATCGAGCACGTTCGAAACCCAGCTCGGCCATACGCTCCACCAGTCGCTGAGACGTGACGCCCGGGATAGGCTTCTCACTAGCCGGGTAAATGTCCAGCACGTAGACCCGGTCCGCAGCCTGGAAGGAATGCGCAAAGTCATCCATAAGGAACAGAGTACGCGTATAACGATGGGGCTGGAAGATGGCGATGACTCGTTTGGCGCCCCAGAGGCGAGCCGCTTCAAGCGTGGCGCGGATTTCCGTGGGATGATGCCCATAGTCATCCACTATCGTTATACCCTCGAATTCACCTTTGATCTGGAATCGGCGGTCTACGCCCTGGAAGCAGTCCAGGCCCCTGCGGATTTGCTCGGCGCTCAAGTCAAGCTCCAAACCTACGGCGACCGCCGCCAAGGCATTCTGCACGTTGTGCCGTCCCGGAACATGGATGTCAAAGCTCCCCACGTGCTTCGCTCTTGCCTCAACTTCGAAACACGAGCCTTGCGGCTGGAGCCGGATTGAACTGCCCTGCACATCGGCGCCGGGATCAAGACCGTAAGTAACCACGCGACGCCGAAGCTGCGGGAAAAGTTCCCGGAATCGCCCTCCCCAGGGGGCATCAGCACAGGCCACCACAGCACCATAAAACGGGACCTTGTTCACGAAGGAGAGGAAGGCGGAAACTATTTCGTCTAGGTCACGGTAATGGTCCAGGTGCTCACGGTCAATATTAGTAACCACTGCAATGGAGGGCAAAAGGTAGAGGAATGAGCGGTCACTTTCGTCGGCCTCGACTACCATCAGTTCACCCTTGCCCAGCCGGGCGCTGGAGGCGAAAACGTCCAACCGCCCGCCAATGACAGCCGTGGGATCAAGTCCGGCTTGCGTCAGCATCACCGCAATCATCGAGGTGACAGTCGTTTTGCCGTGCGCCCCGGCCACCGCCACGCAGAATTTCAAGCGCATCAACTCGGCGAGCATTTCGGCCCGGGGAATAACGGGGATTTGCAGACGTTGGGCCTCCTGCACCTCGAGGTTATCAGGTGGAATCGCCGAAGAAATTACCACCACTTGGGCATCCCGGAGATTGCTCGCAGCGTGGCCTCCGAAAACTCGCGCTCCCAGCTTTGCCAGCCGCTCCGTGACGGGTGTCGCCTTGAGGTCAGACCCTGAAACCGTAAACCCCAGGTTGAGTAAAACCTCGGCGATGCCGCTCATGCCGATGCCGCCGATGCCTACGAAGTGTATTCTCCGAATCTTGCCTAGCATGGGTGAACAACCATTTCCTCGACCAAGTCAGCGATATGCGCCGCCGCCTCTGGACGCGCCAGACTCTTCGCGGCCCGCTCCATCCGAATCAGCCTCAGGGGGTCACTGAGCAGCTCATGGATTTCTCCCATAAGTCGCTCCGGCGTCAGCTCCGCCTGAAGAATCACGCGGGCTGCGCCGGCGTGTTCCAAAGCCCGGGCATTTGCCAGTTGGTGCTGGTCCGTGGCAGCCGGAAATGGTATCAGGAGCGCAGCCCGCCCCGCTGCGGCGTATTCAGCAACCGCGGTTGCGCCGGCTCGCGAAACCACCAGATCGGCCTGCGCCAACGCCCCTGGCATGTCCTCAATGAAAGCCTGGACCTGAGCCGTTACGCCCTGTTCCAGAAAAGCCTCACGCACTGCATTATAGTCCCTTTCCCCCGTTTGGTGGACCACCTTGAGCCCTCCCGATTCGCGCCTCAAGAGCGGAGCACATCGGGTCATTAGCTCGTTGATGGCTTTCGACCCCTGACTACCACCCACGATCAGGACCGTGAAGGGCGCCGCGTGTCTTTTCGTCGGGATCCTGTGGAACGCCGCCCGAAGCGGAAGGCCCGTGACGCGAGCCTTCTCGCCGTAGAAGCGCGCTGCCTGCTCGAAGCCAACTGCCGCCAAACGGACAACCGGGGCCAGGGCGCGGTTTGTAAAACCTGGCAATGCATTGGGCTCAATCAGCAGAGTCGGAATATCCTGGAGGGCAGCTTCCACCATCACAGGGCCCGCCAAATACCCGCCGACACCAACCACCACCTGGGGCTGAAAATCGCGCAACACTATAGCCGTTGCCACCGCCGTTCGGGGAAGCAGCATCAAGTTTCGCACGCTGCGAAACCCACTCATACCCTTAAGCCCCGCTGCGTTGATGGTACGCAGTGGAAAACCGGCTCCCGGAATCAAACGGGCTTCCAGGGGCCTCTTCGTGCCGAGAAACTCGATAAGGTATTTCGTTCCGGAGTGCTCAAGGCGCGCTCCGCGAGCACGCAGTTCCTCCGCCACAGCCAGTGCCGGAAAGATGTGACCTCCCGTTCCCCCTCCGACCATCAGAAATCGCAAACGAGACTGGAACTGCTCAAAACTCAGGGGGACGCCAGGCTCGTGGCCCGACGATTCCACGCCGCATCTCCCGCCTTGAGTCTCGACGGCCTTGACGACCAGGGCCATGACCCCCCAACCTACCCTTCCTCTTGTGAAATGTTGAGAAGGATGCCCACCGCAGCCAGCGTGACGAAAAGTGACGACCCACCGTAACTTATGAGCGGCAACGGTATACCCTTGGTTGGGAGCAGGCCGAGCACCACGCTCATGTTCACAAGAGCTTGTCCGACCACCATGACCGTCAGGCCAATGGCCAGCAACCGGCCAAACTCGCACGTGCAACCGGCACTTGCCCGCCACCCTCGCCAGAGGATGATTCCAAAAGCCACTACAAGCGCGATCGCCCCGATGAAGCCCAACTCCTCACCCACCACTGCAAAAATGAAGTCGGTCTGGGGCTCTGGAAGATAGAAGAGCTTCTGTTTCCCCTCCATCAACCCCACTCCAGCAATTCCCCCCGTGCCGACTGCAATAAAGGACTGAATGATCTGAAACCCTTTTCCAAGAGGGTCGGCATAAGGGTTCAGGAAAGCCAGCACACGGTTGTAGCGGTAGGTAGCATGGAAGACTAGCCAGTAGACCACAGGAACTGCCGCCAGAGCCGGGGTGGCAAAATACCTCAGGCGAAGCCCCGCTACGAATAGCATTGCCGCAACGATCATGGCAATGGCCAGGGCGGTTCCGAAGTCCGGTTCCGCCATCACCAGCGCCGCAGTCGCCCCGGCGGTCAGGCCAACAGGAAGCAGGGTATGCTTCACATCGTTTACTTCGCCCCGCCGCTGCTCAAGGAAATAGGCAAGGAATACGACCAGGATGATCTTGGAAAATTCGGAAGGCTGCAAGCTGGCAGATCCCAAATGCAGCCAGCGGCGAGTGTGGTGGCTGCGGTCAGCAAACAAAACAGCCACCAGCAATGTCAACTGCACGGCCAACGCCGGAAAAACCACCACAGGGCTGGCGAGACGGCGGTAGTCCAAATACATCATCACGACCAGGGCAACAAGCCCCGCTCCAGCCCATGCCAACTGGCGAACTAGAAAGTAACTGCTACTGCCAAACCTCTCGGCGGCCATCACCCCCGAGGCGCTGAAGATCATGAGGGCTCCGAAAAGCGTCAATGCCACGACGGTGCCGAACAGAATTTTGTCGGATTGAAGTCGCCTTGCCATGCTCTGTTAATCCGTTCCGGGTAGTCGGGGCTGAGACGCCGAATCAGGGGCCGCCGACTTCGGCTTCCTCCTATCCGTTATCGCGGGGCTGCGTTCTGAAGGGCTGGACACGTCTTTCGAGCCCCCCTCTGCGAGATTGCGGCCCGCTGATCCCCTGGCGGCAACACCTTTCTCTTCTGCTCTCGCCTCGTACGGCAACTGAACGTCGTCCGTCCTTTCAGGTGTACGGGGCGCTTGGGGTTGACTCGTTTCGGGTTCGGCAGAGTAATCCTGTGCCGGCTCAGTTTCTGCCGGGGGAAGTTCTTCGGCACTGATTTCGTAAACGAGGGTCAGCTCATGGGGCCGGTCTTCTGTTGCGGAACCGGTGGTTACGCCGCGCTTCGACTCCCCATCGACAGCCTCGGCAACTTGATTGAGCACCTCTTCAACTTCGGGTGCTAATGTCTCTGCCGGAAGTTCGGGACTCGCCTCGGGCCTCTCTTCGGATGAACCCGCGAGTGATTCAGCCTGAAACTGTCCGGAGACATCTAACCCAACGCTCGCAGTTTCCTTAATGAAATTCCCCGACTCGGCAGCCTTCTCTGGAAGGGGTTCCAGTGAGGCTTGCTGCGACCAAACCTGCGACGCTTGCGGAGGTGTGGCGGCCAAGGCCAGACTCCCAGGCGCCCCGGTCTCCACTTGACCTTCGGGCTTCCATTTCCATTCCACCGATCCTGATTCAACATCTTGCGCCAGCCGCTCTACCACCTCCTTAAACACGCGGCCACGATGCTCATAATCCTGGAACTGATCAAAGCTCGAACAAGCCGGAGCGAGGAGCACCACATCACCAGGACGGGCACACTGGAACGCTTCCAGCACGGCGTTTTCGAGGTTGCCCGCGCGAATCAATTCCACTGCGCCCGAGAGCTCCTGCGCGATGCGACCCGCCGCCGCACCGATGAGGAGAACCTCGCGGACCCTGTCCTTCAATAGGGGCCGCAGAGGCGCGTATGGAGCACCCTTGTCCTTTCCTCCCAGAATGAGATGAACACCATGCTCGAAGGCCTCCAACGACTTTACCGTGGCATCCACGCTGGTGGCTTTGGAATTGTTATAAAACTCCACCCCACCTAGGCTTCGAACATACTCGAGCCGGTGCTCGACGCCTTTAAATTCCCGCACCGCGCTGCGCACGGCGTCGAAGTCCGCCCCAAGCACGCAGGCCGCAGCCGCAGCCCCCAAAACGTCTTCCAGATTGAAACCACCCCGAAGGCGCACCTCCCGTGTCTCCAGAAGCACTCGCTCCAGGTGCCCCATGCGGTACACGACATTCCCATTTGAAACAAAGAGGCCGCAGGGAATTTGCTGTAACCGGCTGAAGAACACCTTGCGGCCCGCCAAGGCGGGACTGAGGCCACGCACCCAAGGATCATCAGCATTCAGGATGGCATAATCCTCCGCCCGCTGGTTGCGGAAGATCTGCCTTTTTGCCTGGGCATAGGCCTCGAAGGAAGGGTGGCGGTCCAGGTGGTTCGGTGAAATGTTCAGCAAGACAGCCACGTGGGGACGAAAATCGCGAATGGCTTCCAACTGAAAACTACTCAACTCGCTGACTATGATCGAACCCGTTGTGACCCGATCCACTGCGGAGCTCAGAGGAACACCAATATTCCCGCCGACAAAAGTCGGGAAGCCGGATGCCTCGAGCATTTTGCCCAGAAGAGTTGTAGTGGTGGTCTTGCCGTTAGAACCGGTAACACCCACAATTGGATCGCTCAAGTACCAACTCGCAACTTCAATCTCAGGCACAACAGGAATGCCGCGCGCGCGCGTTGCCTGCAGTTGAGGCAAGTCCCACGGCACCCCGGGGCTGACCACCACGAGATCGTGAGCGAGAAAGACTTCGGCACGCTGCGACCCAAGCTGCACACCAATCTTTTGTGCCAGAAGTTCCGGCAGGAGCGGTGAGAACGCAGCAGGAGGTTTGGTATCGGTCACCGTCACGACCGCGCCATGCCGTTGTAGGCAGAGTGCTACCGCGTGCCCGCTCCTCCCTAGGCCGACAACGAGCACGCGCTTCCTGCGTACATCATTCATGCGATCCCCCGGGGCAGCGACCGGCCATTCTTTCGAAAGTGTGAGTCCAGAATCTCAGAGATGACCTCTGTCCGTCGTCCGTGGTCCGTGGTCCGTAGCACATGTAAACCGACTCCTGAATTCTGTGGTGCTTCAGCGCCAGACCGCCTCGTCCACGTTACCGCGACGGACAACGGACAACTGACCACGGACCACAGACAGCGTTACCTGAGCTTTAACGTGGTCAGCGCGAAGAGTGCAAAAACCAGCGCCGCGATCCAGAAGCGCGCAATGACCTTGGACTCCTTCCACCCCTCCAATTCAAAGTGGTGATGAATGGGGGCCATTCTGAACACCCGCTTGCCCCTGAGCTTGAACGACACCACCTGGATAATCACGGAAAGTGCCTCGATCACGAAGATGCCGCCAATAAACGGTAATAGGAGCTCCTGTTTGATGATCACCGCAACCGCTGCGATCGCGCCGCCGAGTGCCAGCGAACCGACGTCGCCCATGAAGATCTCTGCCGGATAAGCGTTGTACCAGAGGAATCCGAGACTGGACCCCACCATCGATCCACAAAAGATGGTCAGTTCACCCACGCGCGGCAGGTGCTCCAAGTCCAGATACTCGGAGAGAACGGCATGGCCGGTGACATAGGTCAGGACCGTCAATGCTGAGGCGGCAATGACGACACAACCGATGGCCAACCCATCCAGTCCGTCGGTAAGGTTGACCGCGTTCGAGCAGCCCACGAGAATCAGGACTACAAAGAGCAGGAAAGGCAAAAAGGCGAAAGGGTAAGTCCATACTCGGGAAAGAAAACCGGTGATCAAAAGATCGGGCCGGAAGCGCTTGAAGAAGGGGAACGTCAAGGTGGTCGAGTAAAAACCACGCGCCGAAAAGAGAATCAGCACAACACCAAAGACGAAGCTGACCAGAATCTGAAGCAAGAACTTGGTCCGCCCGGTCAGGCCCAGATTCTTCCGCTGTCGAACCTTCTGGTAGTCGTCCCAGAATCCAATCCCTGCAAAAGCCGCCGCGACCCCTAGAACGAGCCAAACAAAAACATTTCCGAGGTCGGACCAGAGCAGGGTCGGAACGAAAATGCAAAGATTGATGAGCACCCCGCCCATGGTCGGAGTGCCCGCCTTCGACAGGTGGGACTTCGGCCCGTCTTCCCGGACGTACTGGCCGATCTGGAACTCCTTGAGCACGCGTACAAGCCAGGGACCAACGGCCAAGGAGAGCAACAGCGCTGTCAGGCTCGCGTAAGCGGTTCGGAAAGTGATGTAGCGGAAGAGATTGAGGAAGTGAAACTGGTTATGGAACTTGATATAAAGATAATAGAACATATGTGTTCACTTGCTAGTCGAGGAGTCGAGGGTCGAGAAGTCGAACTCTCGAACCTCGACTCCTCAACTCCTCGACCTCTCGACTTCTCGACTCTCGACTTCTCGACCCTCGACTCCTTCGCGTAGCATCTCGGTTACTGTCTCCAAGTGAACCTCGCGCGACCCTTTCACCAGAACCACGTCTCCGGGTTCGAGCAGCGCACGGCAAAATTCTCCCGCCCCCCGCGCGTCGGGGAGGAAGCGGGTCTGTTGGAGCGGCAAACCCGCGGCCACCGCGCCTTCGACGAAAAATCTCGCATCGCCTTGAACCGCGATAAGCCAGGAAAGATTGTTCTCGGCACACTTGCGGCCAGTCTCTTTGTGCAACTGCGGGGACTGCGGCCCCAATTCGAGCATCTCGCCGGCCACCACAATCCGCCGGCGAGCACCAGGCCATGTCCGAAGCGTTTCGAGCATGCACGCCATGGCCTGCGGGTTGGAGTTATAGCAATCATTGATGATCGTCACAGGTCCCGGCAGTGTAAAGCTCTCCCCCCTTTGGGGCATATTCTGGAATTCCGCAAGACCTCTCCGCATTTCCAGGGGGGGAACATCGAAACTGGATGCAACGGCGACAGCGGCAAGCGCGTTCTGGACGTTGTGGCGGCCGGGAAGGGGAAGAAGAAAATCGGCATCCAGGTTCGGTCCAACGACTTGGAATTCGCTTCCGATCCCCTCTCCGCGCTTCACCCGCCGTGCGCGAAAATCTGCACCTCGCCCAAACCCAAATGTAACAACCTTCCCCTCAAATCCCTCCGCAAATCTCTGCACGCGGGGATCGTCATAGTTCAAGACTGCGGCGGGCGGTCCAGCGCGCCAAGAGAGGTTGTCGACGAGCTCCCGCTTCGCCTTGGCGATGGACTCCACGGAATCAAAGAACTCCAAGTGAACCGGGGCAACGTTCGTCACCACGCCGGTCTCCGGCTCAGCGATCCGAGCCAAATGCGCAATCTCACCGGCGGCGGACATGGCGAGCTCCACCACCGCAATTTCGTGCTCCGGCTCGAGTCCTAACAGAGTTAAGGGCAGGCCGTAGCGGTTATTCAGGTTTCCGGCAGACTTATGCACGGAAAACCGAGGGCCCAGCAAAGCGGCGATCATCTCCTTGGTGGTGCTCTTTCCCGTGCTGCCTGTTACGCCTACGAGCGGACGTCCCCACTTGCGGCGTACGCACCGTCCCAGATGCTGGAGCGCCTCCAGCGGACTCTGTACTGGAAGGAGAATGGGCGTGAGCCCTGGCGGCGCTTGGTCAAAAAAAGCCTGCTCCACCACAGCGCCAGCAGCCCCACGCTCGATGGCCTGAGCAATGAATTGATGTCCGTCGAATCGAGGCCCGCGCATCGCGAAGAAGAGTTGCCCCGGCCTGATTGACCGGGAATCAATCGAGTATCCAGCCACCACCCGTTCCCGTGTACCGCATCGGGTATTAAGCAGTGTCGCTATGCGACCCAATCGTAGTTCCATGAGTTCTTGAGGCCCTGGGCCATTCTGCCCTGTCGAATTAAATGACCTTTCCCCGCAGGCTCTATGTCATTCCGATCCCGCAGTTGCGGGAGAGGAATCTCGCTCTGATTCCCTCCTCCACAGACCAGGGCGTGATTCCTCTCCCGCAACTGCGGGATCGGAATGACATACTTCATTTCAGGCGCCTGGGCGATAGCCCATTTCACATAATATCTTCCGGGCAACTTCACGATCGTCGAGAGGAATCGTCCGGTCCTTCAGTATCTGGTAAGTCTCATGCCCCTTTCCAGCTAAAACTACCACATCCCCTTCGCGCGCTTCCTCAACCGCCTTTCGGATTGCGGTTTCGCGGTCCACTTCTGCCCAATAGGGTTTCCCGGCCTTCTGCAGGCCCACCAGCGCGTCGCTCATGATGAGCAGCGGGTCTTCACCGCGCGGATTATCCGAGGTAAGTACGGCAAGATCGCTCAAGGACCCGGCAGCTTCGCCCATCAAAGGCCGCTTCGCGCGATCGCGTTCGCCACCGCAGCCGAAAACCACGATCAGCCTGTTGCGCGTGAGTTCGCGCGCCGTGCTCAGGACATTGCGCAAAGCGTCGTCGGTGTGCGCGTAATCCACTACTACCAGGAACGGCTGGCCTTCGTCGATTCGCTCGAAGCGGCCCGGGACCGCTTTCAGATCTTTAAGCCCCTCTTCGATTTTTTCGAGCGGGATGCCATAGGCGATGGAGGCTGCGGTCGCTGCCAGAATGTTCGCCAGGTTAGCCCGACCCACAAGCGACGAGGCAAGCTGCACCTTGCCTGCCGGCGTTACTATCGTGCCCTCCAGGCCATTGTGTCGGCGGTCGAGATGCTTCACCTTGACCTGGGCGTTAGAGTTCATGCCGTAGGTCAACCGATGGGGGCAGGGCACGTCCAGAAGTTTCCTGCCCCAAGGGTCATCCAAATTAATGACCGCCCATTGCGGCGGAGGTGTTCCAAGCCCCTCAAAGAGACGACGCTTTGCTTCATAATAGTGCTCGAAGTCTTTGTGGTAATCCAAATGGTCGCGGGTCAAATTGGTGAAAACAGCGACCGAATAAGGGAAGCCCCAGACCCGTTCTTGCGCCAGGGCATGCGAGGAGACTTCCATCACCACAGCCGTGCCACCCGCATCGACGGTCTGAGCGAAGTAAGACCACAAATCAAGCGACTCCGGAGTCGTGTTGAGCGCCGGCAGGGCGCGGTCACCAACTCGGTACTCGATAGTTCCGAAGAGGCCAGCGCGGATTCCTGCGGCGCGCAAAATACTGTCCACCAGAAAGGCTGTCGTAGTCTTTCCGTTCGTCCCGGTGATTCCTATTAGCTTCAGGCGTAAATCAGGTTGGCCGAAGAAAACGCGTCCAGCCGTGGAGAGCGCCCGGCGAATCTGGGGGACTCGCACCCAGCGCGATGCCAGATCGCTGGGCGGTATGCGCTCACTGACGACGGCCACCGCGCCCCGCTCGAGGGCTTGAGGGATGAACGCATGCCCGTCCGCTTTCTCACCTTGAATAGCGAAGAAAAGGGTTCCTCGCTGAACTCGACGCGAATCGTAAGCTAAAGATGCGACCTCGGCCCCGACATCTGGTACTGTTTCGAGGCCGTCCAGCCCGCGAACCAACTCGTTCAGTTTCATTTCTCACTCGCATTATATCACTGCGAGAATTTGGATCTATCGGCGCAGCGCGGCTTCCCACATCCAGAACAATCCACGGCTCGCGCTTTCTGCTCCCGCTGCGCGTTTCCCAGCTCGAGGAATATCCCACGGGCGCCGCTCACCTTGACAGCCTTACCACCAGTCGCGTTCCCAGTGGCACTTGCGCATGCGCTGGGAGATTCTGCTCGACGGCCAATCCGCTGCCCAAAAGGCTAAGTTCCAGACCAAGCTTCTGACACTCTTGGGCAACGCTCCGCGCCGCTAAACCTGAGAAGTCCGGGATGGTCACCCGAGGACCATTATCCATGACAACGGTACCGGCCGTCGTAGCTGCCTCCGGCTCACGGTCCGTTGAAACTCGTGTCTGCTCAATGCTTGAGAATGAAGCGGGTTGAACGGGGGAAGCGGCAGCCTGGAGATGCTCAGAGCCCTTGGGAAGGTGTCGCACAAGGTCTCCGAGTTTCTGGCCCGGAATCCCTGCGGAGATTGAGGAGGCAAGCTGAGGCCATCGGGAGGGGTTGTCTTGCGGAACGTTCAAATAACCCAGAGTCTGCTCTGCGATGGACTTGAACACCGGGGCTGCCACTTCGGCCCCGTAAATTGCTCCCACCGGCGAGTCGATAGCCACCAGAATGGTTACCGCCGGTTTTCCTATGGGAGCAAACCCGACAAAAGACGCTACATAGTGCGTTTTTGAATAAGCGCCGGAAGGATCGATTTTCTGCGCCGTGCCGGTCTTCCCGCCGGATGAGTAGCCTGCGAGTTGCGCAGCCTGGCCGGTTCCTCTCTCCACCACGGCCGAAAGAATTTCCTTCATGAGACTTGCCGTCCGCCCGCTGATCACCCGGTGACCGGGCACAGGAGGCATGGCGTCGTGGGCCTGGCCGAGAAAGAGGTCGTGAATCAGGCGCGGCTCAAACAACACACCCCCGTTGGCGACGGCGGAGTAGGTCGTGACGAGTTGGATTGGGGTCACGCCAATTTCCTGCCCCATGGAGATTTCGCCAATCGAAATCCCTGACCACCGGCTGGGGGGCTTGAGTAGCCCCCGCTCCTCTCCAGGCAGTTCGACTTCAGTTTTTTCGCCAAAACCGAAGCTGCGGATATACTTGTAAAGCCGCCGCTCACCCAAGCGCAGCCCCAGCTTAATGGCCCCCACGTCGCTGGACTTCACCACCACATCCCTCACCGTCAGGTTGGCGAATGACTTGTGGTCGTGAATGACATGCCCGGCAAGCACGATGCTTCCCTGCTGGCAGTTGACGACTTCGTCCGGGTTCGCCAGTTTCTCTTCCAGGACGGCGGAGATGGTCACGAGTTTAAAGGTTGAGCCGGGCTCATAAACCCAGGACAGGCCGCGGTCCTGCAGTGCTTCCGGCGGGCTCTTTGCATAGTCATTGGGGTCGTAAGTTGGTTGGCTGGCCATGGCCAGGATTTCGCCCGTGTTGGGATTCTGAACGATAGCCACACCCCCGGCGGCCTTCCATTTCTCGACCGCTACCGCCAAGGCCTTTTCCGTAATGTACTGGATCTTCTCATCCAGGGTCAGAACAAGGTTCTTACCCGGCTTCCCCGCCCACTCGGTCGATTGAAACGACCGGCGACGCGCGTCCGTGGCCAGAAGCACGCGTCCTGGGCGGCCCCGGATGATGCTATCCATGCCGTACTCGAGGCCCGCGAGCCCCTTGTCGTCCAAACCCACGTAACCCACAATGTGGGCTGCCAAATCCCCTTTGGGGTAGAATCGCTTGCTCTCCCGCTGGAAGTAAATTCCCTTCAGGTTGAGGTCGCGGACGCGGTTCGCTTCTTCGGGGGTGCTCTTCCTTTTCACCCAGCAAAACGAATGGGAGTTGGTGATCCGGCCAAGCAGGTCATTCGCATCCAGGCCCAGCACGGGGGCCAGCAAGTTACTCACCATTTTGGGGTCAGGAATCTCGCTGGGTACTGCAAAGACGGAATCCACCGCCAAGCTCATGGCCAGCGGGTTCATCTGGCGGTCGAAGATTTCGCCGCGCTTGGGCGCGACTTCAATCATGTGCTGCTGCTGGCGCTGGGCCCGGGCCAGCAAATCCCCGTAATCGATGATCTGGAGGTGGTAGAGCTGAACGACCAGACCGGCCATCCAAAGAAGAAGAATGCCACCTAGGAACAGAGCCCGGTTCGTTGCGCGGGACCTGTCGGTTTTCTCCGGCCGCGCCTGGCTAATGCGAGGTACCATGAGACTATGGCTCGCCAGCGTTACCTTCGCCGACGGCGGCGAAGTTGCGCGCATACTCCGCGCTCTCCGGTGGTGGCGGTGACGGCGCGTCCGCCCCGCCCCACTGGATCACTTGTTGCGGACTGGGCGAGACCATGCCGAGATGCTTCCGCGCCAGCGTGTCGATCCTTTGTGGATCGGCCAGCGCGGCCTGTTCCAGCCGCAGTTGATAGTTCCATTCCTGCTGTGCGGCGCACTGCGCCTTGAGCTCTTCAATCTTGTAACCGGCCCGCACGCACTGCAAATGCTGCCACGAGAAAAGCAAGACAGAAAGAAAAACCAGAATGCCCAATCCGAGCAGACTGAAACATTCACGGCACTTCTCCAGACCTACCTCCCGCACCAGACGGGAGTTGTCAATGTGTTTGATAAAATGGATTTCCGGAAAACTCGCCCGGCCCCCCGCCAGTGGGTTTGCCGGGCGCCGCCTCGGTTTCGGTAACGTAACTGCCGCCGTCGCCATGTTCCAGGGACTGGAGGCTCGGTGTTAGGAACTGGGGCAACTCAAACCCCATCCCGTACCCCTCCCCCTTCCCTCCTTTCTGCTGGTTATCGATTTCGAGGGCCGTTCGCTGTTCTCCCTGTCGCTGGTGCGGGGTTTTTCCTGGCCCCCAACATCTACCCTGCGGTCCTTTCCGCCGCCCGCAACTTGGCACTGCGCGAGCGCGGATTGTCTCGCAGCTCCTCTTCACTCGGCCGCACGACCTTGCGCGTCAGGATTTGCGCCCGCCCCTGGTGTTGCCACGCTTGAAAGGCTCGCTTCACCATGCGGTCTTCGAGCGAATGAAAACTCAGAACCACCACTCGGCCGCCCGGCTTCAGCACTCCCAGCGCCTGCGCGAGCAGCGACTCCAGGCTTTCCAGTTCCCGGTTCACCGCCAGCCGCAACGCCTGGAAAGTTCGCGTGGCGGGATGAATGTGATGAAGGGCCGCCCGGGAGGGGATCGCTCGCGTCACCACCTGCGCCAGTTCGGTGGTTAATCGATACGGACGGCCCTTCACAATAGCTCGCGCAATCCTGCGCGAGTGGCGCTCTTCCCCCAACTTGAAAATCAAATCCGCCAACTCCCGCTCGCTCATCTGGTTCACAAGGTCTGCCGCCCTGGCGCCCGTGGTCGCGTCCATGCGCATGTCGAGCGGTCCTGGCGCGTTGAAACTAAACCCTCGGGAAGCATCTTCAACCTGCAGGGAGCTCATGCCCAGGTCGGCCAGCAGGCCGTCGGCGGGCGGAAGCCCGCTCGCCACGTGCAGCGCGTCAATCTGGGCAAAGTTCCCACGCATTGCGATCAGTTTCTCCCCAAAACTCTTCAGCCGTTCCTGGGCGGCAGCCAGCGCCGCCGGGTCCCGGTCTATCCCTAACAACTTCCCGCTTTCCAGCCGCCGAAGAATTCCCTCGGCATGCCCCCCTGCCCCCAGGGTCGCGTCAATGTAGAATCCGTCAGGCCGTACATTGAGAATCTCGATGGCCTCTCGCCACAGGACCGGGACATGCGCAAGCCAGGGTTCGGGATTCGGGTTCCGTGTTTCGTTTTGAGCGAACGCATCATGGGTCACGTCTCACAATCCCAAACCGCGGCCGCTGACTACTAATCCGGAATCTCAAATCACAGATTCAAAATTCCAGATTGCTAGATCCCTAAATCACTCAGCGCCTTCTCGTCTTCTTCCGTGAGCGGCTCGCGCTCCAGGTGCTCGAGGTAGCGCTGGTTGTTCCAGACTTCGAGATACGTCAGGTAGCCGAGTACCGCCACCTCGCCCTGCATCGCCGCCGATTCGCGCAACACGGAGGGAATCAGAAGTCTTCCCTGGCCGTCTGCGCGGCCCATCTGTCCGAAGTAGTTGGTGCGGTCGAGGAACTTCTTCACGGACTTTTTCATGGAAGGCTGCGCCTTCAGCTTCTCCTCGATCTCGCGCCACACGGGAAGGGGATAGATGCGCACGGCCTGCCCGTCGAGGCTAGTCACGTAGAAGTCCGCACCGTAGTTCTCTTCCAGGTAAGTCTTGAAGGCCGCCGGGATCTTCAGCCGACCCTTGCCGTCCACCGTCGCGGGGTAGTTGCCACGCAGCATCTGGAATCCCCGAAATCTTTCTCAACTTACGCGAAACGCACGCCCTAGACCACTTTTTACCTCTGATGACCACTTTGCTCCACAAGATTAGAGTCCTCGAACTCCCTTGTCAAGGGTTTTTTCACCTTTCTTGAACTTTTTTGTGAGGCTCCTGGGACCCGGTCGGGAATGATGTCTTTAGGAAGCAGAATCAACAACTTAGAGCGGCTCCTGGGTTGGCAGCACAGGGATGGAAGTGCAGAAGTCAGGCGCCAGGGGTCAGGTGTTTCGTATGAGAAACGAAACTGCGCGCCCCCTGCTGCTGTGCAGAGGTCAGCCGGTCACCTCAAATCCATGCCCCCATGTGGTCGGTGCTGCTGCGAAAAAGGGCTTACGTTTTTTCGCATCCTGTTAAGATTTCATTTCTGGACTCCGCTGAGACATCGGAAGCGCAGGTGGGCCCTGGCGGAGCAGAAATGAATCATGGATTTCAGATAAACTAACCACAAGGTGCGCCAACATGAAAAACGTTCATTCCACTTCCGTTGCACTCATCGCAGAGCAGACGCCGAGAACGGGCTCCAGTAAATGGAAAGCTACCCTCACACTTTCGGCTCTGCTTATGTTGATGCTAAGCATCTCAGCAATGTCCGAGGATAAGAAGGTGGAGGAATCCGTCAAGAGGATTGAGGGAGTTATCGCTCAGGGTCCTTACAGTGCTTCTTGGGATTCTCTTGAGAAATTCAAAGTTCCGAAGTGGTACGAAGACGCCAAGTTTGGAATTTTCATCCATTGGGGCGTCTATTGCGTGCCGGCCTTCGATAGTGAGTGGTATCCCCGCAACATGTACCTGAAAGATAATCCCGTCTTCAAGCATCACCTGGAGAATTACGGCCCACAGTCAAAGTTCGGCTACAAGGACTTTGTCCCCATGTTCAAAGCCGAGAAGTTCAAGGCGGATCAGTGGGCTGAGTTGTTCAGGAAGTCCGGGGCGAAGTACGTGGTACCCGTCGCTGAGCATCATGATGGTTTCCCGATGTATGCCTCCGACCTTACGGAGTGGTGCGCCGCTAAGATGGGCCCGAAGCGCGACGTGGTGGGCGAGCTGGCCGCGGCCGTGCGCAAACAAGGATTGCATTTTGGCGCTTCCTCGCACCGCGCCGAGCACTGGTGGTTTTACAACGGTGGCACGACCTTCGATTCCGACGTCAATGATCCGCGCTACTCGGGCTTATACGGCCCGGCCCAATCGGATAAGGTCCAGCCCAACAACGCGTATCTGGACAATTGGCTGGCGCGCGCGGCTGAGATCGTGGACAAGTACCATCCGGAAATCGTCTGGTTCGACTGGTGGATCGAGCAGCCTGCCTTCAAGCCTTACCTCGAGAAGTTTGGGGCCTTCTACTATAACCGCGCCGCAGAGTGGAAGCGCGAAGTCGCCATCAACTATAAGAACAAGGCCTATCCCGAGCACGCCGCCGTGCTCGACATCGAGCGTGGGCAACTCGACACGCTGCGCCCCATCTTCTGGCAAACCGACACTTCCGTGGGCGAGAAGTCCTGGGGATACATCAAGGACGAGACGTTCCGCACCCCAGAATCGCTCATTGACGAACTCGTGGATATTGTGAGCAAGAATGGCTGCCTGCTGCTGAACATTGGACCCAAATCCGATGGCACCATTCCGGACGAAGTCCAGAAGATCCTGCTGGACATGGGCAACTGGCTGTCAGTTAACGCTGAGGCCATCTACGCCACAAGACCCTGGAAAGTTTACGGCGAGGGTCCAACCAAGGTAGTGGGTGGTTCCTTCAAAGACACCGCCACCAGCGGATACACAGCACAGGACATCCGCTTCACGGCCAAGGGCGATACACTTTATGCCATTGCGCTTGCATGGCCGGAGGATGGCAAACTGACCATCAAGTCGCTGGCCTCCGGTTCTCAGTTGACGAAGCGGGACATCAAGACAGTCCAAATGCTCGGGTCCAAGGCCAAAGTCAAGTGGACTCGCAGCGCCGAGGGCCTAATCGTCGAAATGCCCAACGAGAAGCCCGGTAATTACACTTTCGCGTTAAAGATTTTCCCCGTGGATCGCGCCGCGGGACAGGCCCCATAGCTTGTCATGTTTAAGGCGCGATTTCCACAGCAAGGGCGGCGGACACTCGTCCACCCTTCAGCGGGTTTTTGCGATGTGCGCGGTCTCGCCGGTTGGCGCAGAGCCTCAAGAACCAAGGGCCCGCGCGAGGCACGATGAAACTGCTGTCGATGCTATCGGTAAGACTTCACCTTGGGCCACAACTCCGCTAGAGGTTTCTTGATGCCGCGGCAGACCATGATGGGCAGGTTGTCTTCATAGCGCGCGATCCAGGGCGAGGTGAAGGTGGCCGCGCGCTCGCTCGATTCGAAGAGATGCTGGTTCGCGCCGCAATCGCCGCCCACATCGATGAGGACGTTGCCGCTGCGGCCGTGCGTTCCCCAAAGGTAATACTGATTGTGGCCGCTGATCACTGGCGGCAATCCGTTTGAACGCCCGAAGAAATCGATTGCCGCCGCCTCGCCGTAGTTTTGCGCGACGATGACCGCCTGCGCGCGCTCGCTGGGCGGAAGGGACTGATAGACCTGCGCCACGGTCGTGGCGAGTTCCGGCCAGCCGTGCATATCGGCCCAATCGCTGGGCAATGCGGGCTCGGCTTGGTGTTCGGTAGCGATGGCCTGGCGTTGAATATGCAGAACGCCGAGCAGCCATTGCTGGTAGGTGACCATCTGCTCTTCGGCCAGGACCGGCATCCCGAATGGAACGAAAAGCATTCCGAGGATGATCGCGGCCGTTGCCATCACCGGGCGGAGGATACTCAGGCGGTTCGTCCAGGCTTCAATCGCAACTCCGCCCGCCGCGATGAGATACGGATACGCGTCAGCCGGGTAGTAGTGCTTTCCGTGGAACACCATCATCAATGCGATCAAGATGAGGTAAGTGTAGCCGAGGAAGCGCAGGCGGGCATTCCACAAGAGCCACACGAGCCCGATGATCCAAACGACGGACAAAAACAAATTGGTGATGACTAACTCTTGAAATAGATACTGCAGGGGGCCGACGATCACGTTCTTCCCGTGCTGCCCGGCGCGGAGCATTTCCAGCATGGGGAAACCGTAGTATGCCTGCCAGAGGAAATTCGGCAGCGCGATAAGCCCGCAGACCAAACAACCGGCCAGAAACCAACGCGAGAAAAGAATCCGCCGCTCGGGTGTGAGCAGCAAGCCGAACAGCAGCGCTGCAAAGAAGAACAGGACGCTGTACTTGCTTTGCAGGCAGACGCCGATGATGGCGCCAACCGCCAGCCACCCACGGGGATCGGCCCCTTGGGTCAGACGCAGGGTATAAAGCGCCGCCAGCGGCCAGAGCCAAAGTCCGACCATGTCGGGGGAGACCTTCATCCCGAAGTTCATCAGGACGGGAGCGAAGAAGGCGACGAGGGCCGCCAGAATCTGGCCAAAGGCCCCGCCGCCGAGCTCGATGGCGAGCAAACACGTGACGTATACGCTGGCAGCAGCAAAAAAGGCCGGGGCCATGCGCAAGAGCACCAGCGAATGACCGAACATCTGCGATCCGGCGGCCAGGAGCGGCGCCACGGGCGGTAGATCGACGTAGCCCCATTGCGGATGCTGTCCGCAAACGATGAAGTAGAGTTCATCGCGGAAGAAGCCGTAGTGCGGGTTCCCGACCGCATGGAGCGCGAATGTCGCGACAGCCGCCAGGATTGGAATTCGCAGGCGCTCGCTCATTTGGCCAACAATGCTCACTAGTGTCATGAGTCAGAAGTTCGTTGATGAAGCCAGCCCCGACTTGTCGGGGCGAAAGAGGGTAGCTCAAGGTCCCGCAGGGCGGGATGGGTAGGCGACCCCCCCCTTTGCCCTGTCCCCTCTCCCGCCCGCGCGGGAGAGGGGTGTCCCGCTCTGCGGGACGGGGTGAGGGCTTCTTCCCCCAGGGCTGGCGCCCTGGGCTATCCCGCCTTGCGGGACCCCTGCCGGGGCTGTGGAACGGGCACCCGAAACGGGAAGACCTTGTCAGCTAACTTCTGACTCAGGACACTAGCATGGCGCAAAGCTCACACCGTGACAACGCAATTTTCACGCAGTTGGCCCGGAATTTCCGATTTGGGCCTCTTGCGCGTGCGCATCCTACGCTTTTCCCGCCATCGACTCAACGAAATTGTTAGAAATTGTTAGAGTAAGCTGCAGTTCGACTGCGGTTCTTGTACCCGCAACCCCAAGCCGGTTTATCCTGGCGCTGTCTCTGATCCTGAATCCTGACTTCCGAATCCCGCCTTTTCCCGCTTGACACGACGACGGAGATATGATAGCCTACCGTGGTTGTCCTATGGAGCATGGCGCAACAGCGCGCGCGCAGGGGGTTCCAAATCGGCCCGCCGGTGGCGGAAGACGTGGAGAGAATGCAAAAAAGATGTTATTTAGAGGGAACGAACCGAAGACTCTGCTGAAAATAAAGAACTTAGCGTTTTCAAGGCCTCAAAACGAACTGCATTTTGTGTGCAAGAAACCCCAATCGAAGCAAAGAATATGGCCAAGAATCCACAAGTGGACGCCGTGCGCCCCTGCTCTGTCCCTCTGATGCCGCCTTGCGGTCCCGCCACAGCGGGATCGCCTTGTTGTTTCTCGGCAGAAAAGTCCAGAGCGAGATTCTTCGCTCCGCTCCGCTGCGCTCAGAATGACAGATGTGGAGGATTGAGTGAAACGAGAAACCGGAATACTACGCTGGCAGTTCCGAGTTTCTGATTTCTGATTTCTGCTTTTTGGCGCTTACCTTTTCCCTGTCAAGGCGTCGTAAAGGGTAGAGAGGTTCAAGCGAAGTCGGTGATGGAAGGCTGCTTGGAGCTGGCCGGAAACATACCAGAAGAGCCGAGGCAACTGAGCGGGGCGGACGAGATAGCGCTGATCCGCCGCGCCCAGGGAGGGGACTCTGAAGCCTTCGAGGCGCTGGTGCGGGTATACGATCAGAACGTGCTTCGCCTTGCGTTGCAAGTGGTGCACTCCCAGGAAGAGGCTCGAGACCTTTACCAGGAGGCGTTTTTGAAGGTCTACCGCTCCCTCTCCACCTTCCGCCTTGAGGCGCGTTTTTCCACTTGGCTCTATCGGGTGGTGATGAATGTTTGCCTGGACCATCTACGCCGCCAAAACACGCGCAAGGAAGTCCAGGGACCCGAAAGCGAAGACGGTCAACCGGAGTACTTTCAGACGGTGCCTGACGAGAGGCCAGTGCTCGACCCGGAACGCGCCGTACACTCCAAGGAAATTGGGCGGCGCATCCAGGCAGCGCTCCAGTGCCTGAACCCTCGCGAACGCATGGTCTTCGAATTGAAGCATTACCAGGGTCTCAAGCTCCGCGCCATTGGCGAGCTTTGCAAAACCAGCGAGCAGACGGTTAAGAACTGTCTGTTCCGCGCTACGCAGAAACTGCGCCTGGAGCTTGGAGATCTTGTCTAGAGGGAACAGGGAATAGGGAACAGGGAATGGAAACAGGGAGCAAGGAACCGTGAATAGAAAGGGCATAGAATGGGAATTGGATCTTCGCCCTCTCCCCAGGGGAGAGGGTGGCCCGCGATCCCGATGCACTTCATCGGGACGCGGGCCGGGTGAGGGGTCAGTTGCACGGCGAAAACGGACCAGCTGGCAAGCGTAACCAAGTAGCCCCTCCACCGCCCGGGGAGATGTGGTCATGAACTGCAAGGAGTTTGAAGAGAACTTGACGCTCGATCTTTATGGCGACCTTCCGCCTGAGCAACGGGCGGCCTACGAGGCGCATCTTGCGGGCTGCGTCAATTGCCAGGCTGCGCGTGAGGAAGTCCGCAGCCTTCATGAGGTGCTGGCTCAACTGCCACGCATTGAACCTTCTCCTGATTTTCTGGTGGAGTGCAGGCAAGCGCTGGTGGAAGCGCTCGACAGGGAACGACTGGGATGGCACGGCCTGATCCGGGAGTGGCTGCCTTTCCTGCAACTCCCGCCGCGGCGCGTGGGCCCGCGCATCGCCTTCGCTTTAAGCCTGATGGTTTTCGGTTTTGGGCTAGGTTGGACGCTCCGCCCGCGAGCCGCTCGAGTGGTCCCTTCCGAGCCTGGAAACGTGACCACGTCTTCCCTGGCCGGCGAGGACTTTGAAAACATGCGCATCAACGACATCAGCCGCGTGGCTCCAGATCCGAAGACGGGCGACGTGCGCATCACCATGGACGCGCAACGCCGTGTCACTCTCGAAGGGTCACTTGACGATCCACACATCCAACAGCTTCTGGTCTATGCCGTGAAGAGTTACGACAACGCGGGGATTCGCCGTGACACACTGGACGCCTTGCGTGCCCGGACCAAGAGTCCTAACGTCCGAGCCGCCCTGCTCTATACCATGGAGCACGACTCGAACGTCGGGAACCGCCTGGCAGCCTTGGACGCGGTTCGAGGCATGGCGGGCGGCGATGATCTGCAACAGAGCTTGATTGAGGTCCTGGAACATGACGGGAACATGGGAGTCAGGGTCGAATCTGTTGACGTGCTGGTTGACCACGTTGAGAAGGAAGGACGCGATGAAGCGATTCTGAGCGCGCTCGAGCGCCTTGCCGCAAACGATCCGAACCGCTATGTGCGATTGAAGTGTGCGAGTGCGCTGAGAAAGCTGGGGAGCGATGGGTTCTAACAACCTCATGAGAAATAAACGCCTCTTGCAATCCGCTTTATGGCTTGGGCTGGCTGCCCTGCCCCTACAGGCGCTCGGCCAGTCCATCGTAAAGCGGGGCACGCCCGTGCGTCACGGGAACGCCTCCTGGACGGAGACCTACGAGTGGACCGCTCCGGCACGCGAGGGTGGAAAGCTGATTCTGCGCGCGGACATGGGCTCCGTGGAAATCACCCCCGGGGCCGGCAATCAGCTCGAGGGTCGCGTGGTCCTGCGCGTTTACACGGGAAGCGAGGAGAAGGCGCGCCGCGTTTTCGATGCTTACCGCCTCAGCGCCCGCTCTATAGAGGGCGGCGGTGTTTATGTGAGCGGGGAGTTGTCCGGTTCGAGGCATCACGACCACTCCGCGGGAGCGGAATTCGACATCAAACTTCCGGCTCGCTTCAATCTGGACGTTGAGACGCAGGGTGGCGACATTGGTGTGGAAGGCGCCCTCCAGGGCGAAGCGCGGCTGACCACCGCCGGGGGTGACATCCACACGACGGACATCAGCGGCCCAATCAGAGTGGAAACTGCCGGTGGAGGCATCACCTTGGGGAACCTTGGGGCCCGCGCGGAAGCCCGGACGGCCGGTGGCAGCATTCATGTCGGGAACGTCCGGGGTGATGCGATGATTGAAACTAGCGGGGGGGAGATCCAAGTGGGGCAGGTGGGCGGAACGCTGCGGGCCGAGACGGCGGGAGGCGATGTGGTCATCGCCGGGGCTGCCGGTCAAGTTGTGGCGCAGACTGCGGGAGGACAGATCCAGGTGGGGCCAACGGGAGGCAGTGTGCGGGCGGAGACCGCCGGAGGAAGCATCCGCCTTCAAGGGGCGCGTGGCCGAGTTGTGGCGGAAACGGCGGGTGGCAGCATTGATCTCTTGCAGCTCGAGGCAGGCGTCCGAGCCAGCACATCCGCAGGACGCATCCTGGCGGAGTTCAACGCTTCCGCCAAGACTTTTGCGGCATCGCAGCTTGAGACCTCCATGGGAGATGTTTACGTGTATCTGCCCGTGGGTTTGTCATTGACTATTGACGCTGCCATCGACGCGGCCGCCGGCCATCACATCGTCACCGATTTTCCTCTCAGCATTCTGGGTGACAAGGAGGATTTTGGCGAGCGCACGATTCGCGGCCACGGAACCCTGAACGGCGGGGGTGAAGTTTTGCGCATCCGGACCGTTGCCGGCAACATCGAGATCCGAAAACTCGACGCGCGAAGCTTGGAGGATTTGAAGAGCCGCGAAGAGACGAATTGGAATCGCTGGCAGGAGCGGCAGGCGGAAAAGAACCAGCGGCAGCGCGAGCGTGAGCAAGAACGCCGTAAGCGTCAGCGAGAGAAGGAGGAAGACCGTGACCAGGACTGACCACACGCGACTCCAAGGACATTTGAGAACCTGCCTTTTCTTTTGCCTCGGGATGGCATGCACGGCCACGCTTGCAGCTTCTCAGGCGCTTGAACGAGCCTGGTACGGGCGCTATCCACTTCCTCCTGGAGGAAGCGTGGCGGTCGAAAACGTCCAGGGCGAGGTCAGCGTGGAGGGATGGGATCGGGCGGAAGTGGAAATCACGGCGGCAAAGATCGGCTCGGGGCAAGGCGACCACCTGGATGACGTGCGTGTGGTGACCGAGCTTGGGGACCGGAGCTTGAAGTTTAGAACCGTCTACCCACCCCATCTGGAGGAACCGGTGCGGGTGAATTACCGTTTGCGCGTGCCGCGCCAGGTCCGGCTGTCCTCACTGCGCACGCTGGAAGGAAATATCGCCGTGCACAATGTCGAGGGATCTGTGGACGCGCGGACTCTGAGTGGGAACATCGCGCAGATGAATGTGACGGGCCGAGTAGTGGCACGGGCGCTTACAGGAAGCATCTTCGTCTCCCTGCGCGCCCTGCCGGTAGGTACGGCTCCGCTGCTCCTGGACACGGTGAATGGCAACGTAGTCCTGCTCCTTCCACCCCGCTCGAATGCGGACCTGGAACTGAGCACGGTGGCCGGGACGATCGAAGGCAATTACGTCTTTCAAATCAGCTCCATCCCCGGCGATTCGACACGACGGACGCGTGTGGGGCTGGGCGGTGTGACCATTTCTCTGCGTACTGTCCGGGGCTCGATCCGCGTCGCCGAGCGGGACGACCTTTTGTAGTCGCGCTGGTGACGAAAACAGAGGACTCACGTCCAATGGATCGAGCGCCATTAAGGAAGCACCGGTTGAAAATGAATTTCCGAGCCATTGAAAGCGCCAGGGTTGGCACCGGGAGGAAAATTATGAATCGAAAGTTTGCCATGGGGTTACTGCTATCAGCGTTGGTGTTGCTGGTTGGCGTGGGTGACTGCCGCAGCCAGGAGGCGCCCGAGCCTCCAGAGCCGCCGGACGCGCCGGAAGCTGCAATTGGCGGGCTCGACTCGCAACTCTTCGCTCTGGATGGAGTCGCCTGGCTGGGTGTTACATTGAAGGATGTGACCGCTGATAAGGCGCGGGACTTGAAATTGCCCGGCGAGTATGGTGCCCTCGTGGAGAGCGTTGAGGCGGACAGCCCGGCGGCCAAGGCAGGCCTGCAAAAGGGCGATGTGATCGTTGAGTTCGCGGGTGAGCGAGTGCGAAGCGAAGCGCAGTTGCGTCGCCTGATTCGCGAGACACCTGCCGGCCGTACAGTCAGTTTGCAGGTCATCCGTGACGGTCAGGCTCGAGCCCTTAACGCCAAGCTCCAGTCTAGAACGAACCATCTCAACATTCAGATTCCGGAAATACACATCGCACCCCCCAATACGCACCTTTTTGACTATGGGGGTCTCAACTTCCTATTCGACGGCAGGAGACCCAGCCTCGGAATTTCGGGAGACGAGCTGACGACGCAGCTCGCAAGCTATTTCGGCGTCAAGCAGGGCAAGGGAGTTCTGGTGCGCGAAGTGGTGGTCGGCAGCGCTGCCGAGAAAGCGGGGCTGAAGGCAGGAGACGTCATCGTGGCTGTGGATGGGAAGAGCGTGGCTACGGTTACGGAACTGCGCCAGGCACTCGAGATCGAACCCTCAAAAGAAGAACATAAGGTCAACCTGACAGTCGTGCGCGATCGGCACGAGCAGACTGTGCCTGTCGAACTGGAGAGGCTAGGGCCTGGCGAGCGCGGGAAAATGGCTGCGAATTTTGGGATTGATGCGGGCGAATTACAACGCTTGGGAGGGGAGGCAAAGGCGCAACTGGCGGCGGCTCAGCTCGCCCTGCAAGAATCTCAAAGGCAACTGAGTGACCAGCAGCGTCAGGCGTTGGAGAAGGCACGGCGTGCCGCAAAAGAGTACCAACGGGCAATCCAAGAACAGCTCAAGCTCCAACTCCAGAAACAGTTGCACCCTCTGGCCGGGCTGAACGAGGCCATTTGAGCCGCTCGAACTTCAGGCTGTCACTCTCATGAAGCTCAGGGTTGGGCTGTAGCAATTTACCTTCGAATTCAGGGTCGGCCTTTTGTGTCCACCCCCGGCGGGCGCACTCCGAGGAAAACCACGGGGGAGATCCCGCAGGTTGGGCAAGCTGCCGGGGCTACGAGTCAGGACCGGGCGGTTCACAGCGCGGTTCTTGGCCGCAACCAAAAGCAGATTCTTCGCTACGCTGCGCTCCGCTCAGAATGACATGTCATCCTGATCCCGCCTTGCGGGAGAAGGATCTGTTCTTCCTCGCGCCACGCGATGAAGCTCGCCATCAGCGCAACAGAGGGCGCCCCGACGAAAGGACTTACTGCAAAATCTGATCATGCGGCGAGTTCGTTTTCCCCGGAAGCGGAGTCGTGTGACGGTGAACCAATAGCCAGCGGCCCCGGTGACGAACAAAGATATTGGTGGTTTCGATCAGGGCGGAGGAGAAGCCGTCCGCTTGTGTGACGGTGACGTCTTCGAGACAGGACACCCAAGCTGTGTCCCCCACGATTTGAACCAGGGGGCGGCTGATTGAAATCAACATCTGCCCGGTTGACTGGAAGATGGCGGCCCAGCTTCTTTGGATCTCCTCCCAACCCAGGAGCAACTCCCAGCCGGGGTGCAAGCACCTGACGCAATCTTCTTGAAGCCACACTGCTTCCATACGAGCCATGTCCAGGGACCGCATGGCTTCATAAAACGCCAAGTTCGCAGCCAGAACTTTCTCTTCCTCTGCCTCGGGCATATGCTGCATTACCATAACGGAAACTCGCTTTCCAGGCGGCAGGCCGAGCGGGCTCGGTAGCCTCAGCATTCGAAAGCTGCAGGAATAGGCGCGGCGGCGAAAATGCTGCTGGGCATGAGGGCCGGCTGGCGCCCCGATAGATCGGGGTGCTTCAGCAAGTTTCCACCCCGTCCAAGGCCGTATACTGGACTCATCATGCCCGTCTACAGGACCATTCCGAAGCCGGGCAAATACAGTTTATCACTTTTTTTTCTTAGCCCTCTCCCCTGGGGAGCGGGTGTCCTGCCGCCGGCGCTTTCACCAGCCCGCCAGAAGGTGTGAAGAAATTGCAAGCCGCTGATTGACGCGGATAAACGCTGATGAAAGCAGGTTTCCTATCTGCGTTGATCTGCGTTCATCTGCGGCTGAATTGGAAGGGATTTCCTGTGCTATACTAGCGCCACTTGAAAGGGAACCATCGGTCTGAGATCCGGCGTAGGCCTATGAAGACTTGTCAGTCCCGGGCAGCACGGCTGGGAACAAAAGCGGGCTTTCGCAGGATGAGCACACGACCGACCCAATTCGAAACAGGTTCCACACTGACTCGAGAGGGAGTGCAACCATGTCTGACAGATGGGTTTTCCTGATCGCATTTCTTACCGTGATTGTGATTGTCGCGGGGGCTTTCGCCATGCCCCACTATTTCACCTTCGAGCTCTCGAAGTCATTGATCTTTCTTGCCATCGCCTTGCTGGTCTTTTTTGGCGAGGACCGCTTTAGTTACATGCTGGGGATGGTCACGCCAATCTTAGGGTTCGTGCTGAACATTCTGTTGGGCGGTTTCTTTGGCGAGTTCAAAGGTCTGTTCAACGCCCTCACAGGAAAAGGTTCGCCTCTCATGAGCACGCCTCTCCACGGCTTATCACTCCTGCTGGAGATTGTGCTTATCATTGTTTGCTATCGCGCCTGGCACAAACAGGTCACCGAGAAGCTCTTCGGAAAGACGTTCTGGATTTGCCTGGCGATATCGACTGGCTACGTCGCGATTCTGGTGGGCTGGCATTTCACTCATGCTCTTTGAGTGTCCGCCTTCCGTAGGCGGGTCCTTACCGTGGCCAGGTAGATGGAAATAGGAGCGCAAGTTCGTGCGCCGCCTGGGTTCTCTGCGCCCGAGAGATAGCGCGGCAGAGCGTGAATCCAACAAAGGAAGGGAGACAACGACAGGTGCGGGAAGCGCGACACTCCGGCCTCAGTTGTACTTCCAAGCGGATGTATCCTCGCCCGCCGGCGCGTTCTTGGTAATGTGGCTGGCCATGGTCCGGATCAGGCTCTCCTGGGTCATCGATTGCCAGCCGTGGCCCTTCTCGGGCCGGCCGAATTCGAAGCTCCCTTCGTAATGCGGGTCGTGGGTGGTCTTGAGGAACTCCTGGAGATCGTAAACGGCAAGGTTCAGATAGAAGTTGTCCATGTCGCCCACCTCGATGTGGATCTTTCCCACCAGTTGCGGCCCGATCCCGCGTGCGCGGGACCAGTTCTGCTTGAGGTAAGCCGTGAGGTCGTAGCCGTGGTCGCGCATGTAGTCCGCCACGCTGTGATCGATCTTGCCGGTGAGCTTGTCCCATAACGGCTTTGGATAGCCGTCCTCGCCCGCCGGGCCATAAGCCGCCTCCCAGATTTCCAGTTGTTGGGCGGAGCGCCCATGGCTGCCCAGCGCCGCCTCGAGCTGGCTCATCTGCGACATGGTCACTTCCACCTGACCTTCGGTCGTCCGCATCAAGGGCCGCCAGGCCCGCAGCCACGTATGACCAGGCTCCATGAAGGCGTTATCATCCTTGTAGATATTCACGAGCTGATAATGCTCAAAGCTGATTGGATCGGGGTAAAAGGTCCAGGTGCCACCAAAGAAGTCCGCGTGATAAAGCTGGAGCGCGAGGGACTCCCAGCCGCCCGTCGAGCCGCCCGAAAGCACGCGCGCGTAAGGTTTGCGAATGATGCGGAAGTGCGTTTCAAGGTAAGGGATCAGCTCGGTCATGATCGCGTCGCCGTAAGGGCCGTTGTTGGCGGAGTTCACTGCGTACGAATCGTCAAAATAAGGCGTGGGGTGCTGAAACCTCACGATGATCAGGCGCGGGAAATCGGCGGAGTTCCAAGCCTGATAAAACTGGTAGCCGGTTTCCAGATTGTAGTCACTGAGCCTCTTCATGGCGCGTTCCGGCACCGGCTCACCCTGCGTGGAGAATCGCATGGGAGCGCCGAGGCCGAAATGGCCCTGTTCGTAAAGCACCGGATAGGAAACAGTCGGATGTGAGTCATATCCCTTGGGCAGCAGCACCGTGGCGCCGAGATAAATCGGCCGGCCCCAGAATTTCGTCAGCAAGTCGCTCTGAATCTTGATGTGCTTTACCCACTCGGTGTCCTTGGGAAGTTCCACCGGCGGGATCACCTTGGTCAGACTCAGGTTCACCTCGTAGCCAGCGGCGGGGTCAAGGTGCACCTTCGCGACTTCGCTATACAGGTTACCTGGCGAGCGGTTGAACTGCTGGCCTTCCCACTGGTCAAGGTGCACCCAGAGGTTGTGGCCGTCGGAGCGGTGACACTCGGTGTAAACGTTGATGAGCGCCTGAACGTAATAATCGCCCGCGGGGATATCAGCGAGCCTCGTTGGCGGGTAACCGAGCGTCGTGCCGTTGATCCACGCGGCGTCGCCGGGCTTAAGTTGGACGACGTCGGCGCCGAACAGCGGTGCCGTGTCACCCCAGAAACCTACTTGCAGGCGAGGTTCAGGCTTTTCTCGGTTCGAGATCATTACGAAGACGCGCCCGGTGAACGGCTGGGCGTGCGTTGAGGCAGGAAAAGAGACCTTGAATCTTAAATCTGAGACCTGCGTCTTCGTCCATGCGCACGAAGGCGTGACCAGGGCGCCAAGAACCGCGAGTGCCAGAACCATAGCGCAGAAACGATCAGGATGAGTTCGTTCAATTTGCGTCAAGTTACTCCCCATGGAACTCGATGCTTCTTGCAGCCTGCACGCTCTCAATTGAAACGCCGTGTGCTTCACAAGGTTGCCAAGTGTACCATGACCAGCGCCGGCCGGTAGCCGGAGGTTGGCAATGGGCAGTCGGTTGTCCGCGTAAAGACTCTTACCTCATTGAGACGCGGAGAGGCAGAAAAAGCTGGAAACATGGGGAAACACCTCACGTTTGCCCTGTCGCTCGGCCTGGCGCGCAGCGCCATCACTCAGAATGGAAATTGCCGAGGCATTTAACGAGTTTACTGAATGGTTACGCTTGCTTGTAAGACTACTTGATTTTCACCTTCGAGGAGTGTAATCTGCGGACACGGTGGCCCCCTTTGCCCAGCCGGTTCCTCGGCGGTCCGAGCGCAGGATCGCAAAAATAGCCATAATCATGTTTGTCGAAACGGAGAGGAAATGGGAAGAATGCGACGCGGTCACCCTGGACTTTTCCGCGTATGGGGCAAGAATAGAGGTAGGCACGTCACTCACACCGGGCCAAGTGGTGGAAGTTGATCCCGGTGACGGCTCTGACCGGGTCACCGGTCGCGTGGTATGGGTCGGGAAGCCGGCCTCGGACATGGAAGGCCAAGCAGGGCTTGAGTTCTTCGATCCGCTCCCATGGATCAACATAAAGCATGGCCGGACGCCAGGGTCCTTCTGAGTACTTTCCAACCGCCAACTCCAGCCGCCTGACAAAAGGATTCACAGGATTCCCAGGTGGAATCGTTGAGCGGCGGGTGCTCGCGGTGCGGGATATTGTCTTCGTGAATGCACACTCATTTTTCCCTCTTGAGCGCCTTGCCGATCTCGAGCCGAAACGACGGCTCTTCTCGCGTTCCCGTGATCTTGATGGGCAGGACGGTTCCCGCGCCCTCGCGCTCGAAGAGCGGATTGACCGGTTTCAGGAGGAGCGATTTGATCCCGGTGGTGGTTTGCGAGACTTTAGCCTGGAGATGAAGTGTTCCATGAAAATCGAGAGCTTGGCTGAGCAGCCCGAACGTACCCTGGAGCTGCACGGTGGCCCCGGGGACGCTGAAGGAGAGGCTGGAAAACGTCACCTGACTATTCGCAAGCACAAAATGCCCTTGCATGTCGAACCGCGCGTTTTGGAGGTCGTCGTCCCGAGGTTTCCCCTGGCCCCGCCGGCTCAGGCTGGTGATTTTCGCCTCCACTTCCGGGTTGGCAAACCGGGCGGATTGAACACTGAAACTGCCGTCCAGTTTTAATCGTTTTGCGACTTCCTCCTCGCCGGGGTGCAGATCAAACTTCGTCTGGACGCTCGCCGCGCCGATAATGGACGGCGTGGCGGATTTCACCGCCAAGTGGAGAAAGTCCTCCAGCCGGGCAGGCTTTGCACTCACGTCCAGCAGAATGATCCTCCCGTTCCTGCCTGCTACCTGGGTTACCCCGCCGCGCGCAACGATGGTTGACCCAAGCAACTGAGCGCTCACGGGCCGCAAGAGTGTATCGCCGTCAACCCCGTCGACGACTGCACTAAACTGAGTTTTCAAACGCAGCTTATTGCCGCTGATCCCGAGATCGAATTCGGGCGTGTCGGTCTCACCTTGAACCCGGATCTGGCTCAGCACACCTTCGTAGCTGCCGTGGGAAGAGAGTGTTCCCCCGAGGCCGCGAATGGTGGACAAGTCGGCATGGGAAAAGGTGTAATTTCCGGAGATTGGGGTCAGAGAAGGATCGTCCGTATTCCACGGACCGAATCGCCCACTCGATTGGATCTGGCCAACCGGTTTCGGGTTGGTTAGTGTGACCTGAAAAGACATCGGCTGGCCGAGGCCCGCCGATTGCATCCGAAGCTGGTGAATTTCAAACACGTGCGGAGGCTTGTTGAGGTTCGCAGGGAGAATACTCAGGATGGCGCCGTCGGCGAAAACTTCATCCAGCACGAAAGGGGAAACCTGCCGTTCCTTCTTCGCTTGGGCTTGGCTCTGGCGAGGCGGAACAACCATCACCAAGCCTTCCAGTCGCACCTGCCGAAAGTGTCTCGGTTGGCGCAGCAGGCCGAGCCAATCCGCGCTGACCGAGAACTTTCTAATGAATGCCAAAGGCGGCAGATTAGCTCCATCTCTACGCTTCAGCACCAGTCCCTCACCGGCAATGCTTATGGCAGGGGAAAACGAGGCGCTGAAGCTCTTTAGCTCAATGTCGCACTGGTAGTGCTTCTCCAGCGTTTCGACAACCCACTCTCGATTCAACGGGGGAAAACGCCAAAAATAAATCACCAAAATGGCGGCCAACAAAAACGGCACGCCCAGAACAATGATGACCGTCCTGAAAACCCCGTGTCGGGTCGCTGGCCTTTCGGGCTGCATGGAGCCTCCCTCACCGGCCGCGGTGGCGGCAGCAAGCACGGAGTTCGATCCAACTTGGCAGATCTTCCTGCTCGGCGTACTTGACAGTTTACCTTGACACGTCCCGGATATGATACGCTTGGGGCTGGGGCAATTTCTTGTATTACGTGTACTAAACTAAGGGTTCCGGTTCGGCTCGCATTAGTGAGTATGACCTGTTGCTTTGCCGGCGGCAGGGACTTGCCTGCATTTTCTCCCGCATTCTCATGGCGCAGTCCCTTGCACCAAACGCGCCTGAACCCGCATTTCAGTTCTCCATCAGGCTTGGCATTGGGGGCGCCCAAAGTATTGCAACACTACTTCTACGTCTTATGATTCCTGGTATTATCTCCCCAAAGTGTTGAGAAGAATCCGCAACGATGGTAGAATGTTTGTTGTCCATCACGAGGCGAATCTTTTGGGAGGAGTAATGCCGTCGTCGTTTGTCCAGAAGGCAGACCAAGCCACGCCACGCGCTGTCGAGCTGACGTTGGCGCACAGCCCTGACTCCGATGACGCATTCATGTTTTACGCGCTGGCGACGAAAAAGATCGGCGCGCGAGACCTTTCCTTCACTCACCGGCTCGAGGATATTGAGTCTCTCAACCGGAAAGCCCTGGAGGGGATTTACGACATCACGGCGATCTCTTTCCACGCCTACCCCTATATCGCGGATAAGTACGTGCTTCTGCCTTCAGGCGCCAGTTTCGGCGACCGGTACGGGCCGGTGGTGGTGACACGGGCCGGTTTGGGCCTCGGCACCCTGAAAGGAAAGCGCGTGGCCGTCCCCGGAAAGATGACCACTGCTTACCTCGCTTTGCAGCTTTATGAACCGGGTGTTGACGCGGTCGTGACCCCATTCGACCAAATCCTGGATACCGTCGCTAGGGGTGAAGCGGACGCCGGCGTGGTGATTCATGAAGGCCAACTGACCTATGCAAACACCGGCCTCAGAAAGGTGCTGGACCTGGGGGAATGGTGGTACCAGGAAACCAAGCTGCCTCTGCCACTGGGGGGAAACGCCGTCCGCCGGGCGCTCGACAGCCACACCAAGCACGCGGTAGCAGCATTATTGAAGAAAAGTATTCAGTATTCGCTGCATCACCGCGAAGAGGCCTTGTCCTACGCGCAACAGTTTTCGCGCGGCCTGGACGCCGCCACTGCCGACCGCTTTGTTTCCATGTACGTCAACGACTGGACCCTCGATTACGGCCAGCGTGGCCGCCTGGCCGTCCAAGAGTTGCTCGACCGGGGTTTCCAAAGGGGCCTTCTGCCCAAAGCAGTGAAGGCTGAGTACGTCGAGTAGAAGAGTTCTCAGTAGTCAGTTGTCCGTTGTCAGTTGTCAGTCGTCAGTTGTGTGCGGGTGTGCGACCGAGGCGCGTGTTTCCGTCTTTCGAGCGAGATGTTCTGGCCGACGCGGCGCAGAAGCCCGGGTTTCAATCTCCACAACTGACCACTGACGACGGACAACTGACCACGGACAACTGACGACTGAGAACTGACAACTGACTTCGGACTACTGACGAATTTCGGTTAGGGGAGCAACTGACCCGACATGGAATTGAAACTTTGCAACCACAGCAGTTACCCGCGTATCGGGGACCATGCTGAGCATCAACTCCTGCGCCGCACGATTGCGCAGCGGGATAAAGGCGAGAAAACCGACGATGCTGTTCGGGCCGCCCAGGACCGCATGACGGAGCTGGCGCTTGCCGAGCAAGGGGAGGCAGGCCTCGACCTCGTGACGGACGGCCAAATCCGCTGGTCCGATCCAATCTCCCACCTCGCCGGTAAGCTCTCCGGTGTTCGGATCAACGGCCTGCTAAGGTTCTTTGATACGAACTTTTACTTTCGCCAGCCGGTTGTGCACGGCAAGCTTGAACGCACCGAGCCTCTGCTGCTTGAAGAATTCAAGTATGCGCAGGGGAAGTCGACGCGCCCGGTGAAAGCGGTTTTGACGGGCCCTTACACCCTGGCCCGGCACTCCGTCGAGGAAAACGGAGGCGCGGGTGGGTTCGATAAGATGCTCGAAGGATACACCGCCGCGCTGGCGGCCGAGGTCGCCGCACTGGCTGCGGCGGGGGCAACCGTGATCCAGGTAGAGGAGCCTGCTCTGCTCAAATATCCCGATGATTTCCCGCGCTTCGAGCAGAACATCACAGCCCTGGCGATGAGCAAGGCTTCGGCGCAACTGGCGCTGGTCTTTTACTTCGGAGATCCCGCGCCCATTTATGACCACCTCCAGACGCTGCCGGTGGACCTCCTGGGACTCGATTTCACTTACAACCCGAGTCTCGTCGAGAGGGTAGCTTCAAATGGTACCGCCAGGACACTGGCCCTCGGCCTTGTAGACGGCCGCAATACCAGGCTGGAAGATCCCGCAGTCTCAGCCCGCCAGCTTGAGAAGCTCGCCCACGGCGCTGATTTGAACAGTGCTTATCTCAGCCCTTCTTGCGGCCTTGAGTTCCTCCCGCGTGACAGGGCACGGCAAAAGCTAAGACACCTGGCCGTAATCAGGAAGACATTCTTAGGGAGCCCTGCATGAGCCGAGCGAAACTTCAAGGGTTGGGAATCGATCTGCCCCTTTTCCCCATCACGTCAGTGGGAAGCTTCCCCAAGCCCGATTTCCTGATGAAAGTGCGCGCGGACTTCGCCAAGAAGAAGATCAGCCGCGGCGCGTTGGAGAAAGCGGAGCGCCAAGCGACAGAGTTCTGGATCCGCACGCAGGAAGAATTGGGCGTGGACGTGCTTGTCGACGGCGAAATGTATCGCAGCGATATGGTGGCCTATTTCGCCGAGCACCTCAAAGGGTTCGAGGAGGGCGGTTTGGTCCGCTCTTACGGCAATCGCTATTACCACAAACCCATAATTACCGGCGAGGTCCACTGGGAAGAGCCCATCACCGTCGAGTGGTGGAAGTACGCGCGGGGCCTCACCTCAAAACCCCTGAAAGGTATGCTGACCGGCCCTTACACGGTGATGGATTGGTCCTTCATTGAATACTATCCGGATCGCCGCACGGCTTGCCTGGCGCTCGCGAAGGAAATCCGCAAAGAGGTTGAGGCCTTAATCGAGGAGGGGGCGAAAATCATCCAGATCGATGAACCCGCCATCTCCGTGAGGCCCGAGGAATTGCCCGTGGCCATCGAAGCCATGCACATCGTGACGGATGGCCTGCCGGCATACTTCATCACCCATATTTGTTATGGCGCCTTTGAAAACATCTACCCGGGCATGCTCGATCTCCCGGTCGATAACTTCGATCTGGAGATGTCCAACAGCGGACTCGACATGCTCGAGCTTTTCAAGAAGCACTGCTACACCAAGGACATCAGTTTTGGCGTGGTGGACGTCCATACGCATGTGGTCGAAGACGAGCCGGTTGTCGAACAGCGCCTGCGCCAAGCACTTGAGACCCTTCCCAAAGAAGCTATCTGGGTGGACCCGGACTGCGGACTGAAAACGCGAACCGTGGAGGAGGCGATTGCCAAAATGCAATCTGTGGTGACCGCCGCAAAGGCGCTCAGAAGTTCAGTTGAGAGTGACGAGTGACAAGTGACGAGCAGAAGTGCAGGTGCCAGGTGTCAGGTTTCAGGTGCCTGTGAAGAGCAGGCGGGAAATTTGCAGCGACTGACTTCCGGCTCCTGAATTCTGACTCCTGTCTTCTGACTCCTTACTCGTCACTTGTCACTGCTCTTGAATGTCTAAGCTCAAAAAACCCAGCCGCGCGGCATTCACCTCGACGCAAAAGAAGGTCCTTTTCGCGCTCGCCAGCGTGGTAGGTTTGCGCATGTTGGGACTTTTCCTGGTCCTGCCGGTTTTTACGCTTTACGGTCTGCAATTCACAAACTCACGTTTTCTGGTGGGCTTCGCCTTCGGCAGCTACGGCCTGACCATGGCCATCCTGCAAATCCCTTTTGGCAGGCTTTCAGACCGCATTGGGCGCCGCAAGGTCCTGCTGCTGGGCATGACGCTCTTCAGCCTGGGTTCTTTCCTCTGCGCCGTTCCCCACTGGCTTCCTCACTCCCTGCAAATTGGCGCTCTGATTTTTGGTCGTCTAGTTCAGGGCGGCGGAGCCATTGTTTCCGTCGCGTTTGCCACTGTTGCCGATTTCATCGAGCCCCAACGCCGGTCTACGGCAATGGCCGTCTTGGGGATTCCCATCGGGGCGGCATTCGCCATCGGCATCATTGGCGGGCCGATCCTCGCCGGAATTCTGGGGACCCCGTTCCTCTTCTGGCTGACCGGATGCTTGGGTTTCGGGACGGACCTCTTGCTGGCCAAGTACCTTCCTGACGCTCCTCCCTCGGCCAGCGCTCCTGCACCCCTGTCCCAGATGCTGGCCAACAAACCACTTCTGGCTTTTGCATCCGCTGGTTTCCTGATGAACTTCTTCATGGCCACTTTCTTCTTCTATTTTCCCCTCATCGTCACCGGCCAACACCACGTGAAGGTGAACCATTATTACGCCCTCCTGTTGCCCATGATGCTGATCAGCGGCTTCACGATGTTCGGGTTCTCGCTGGGCGCGGACCGCGGATGGGCAAGACCACTCGCCACACTTGCTTTCCTCTCGTTTATCCCTAGTTCTCTTCTGCTTTTCAGGCCCCAAGCGGCAGGTCTGGACCCCAACCGTCTTGCGGGGGTGTTAGTTGCAGGCACGCTTTTCTACATTGGATTTACCGGACTCGAACCCATCCTGCCGAGCCTGGCGAGCAAATCCGCTCCCGAAAGTACGTACGGGACGGCGCTGGGGATTTACAACACTGCACAGTTCCTAGGCAGCTTCGTTGGGGGGGCAGTGGCAGGCGCCCTCTCGCGCTTTTCTGCAAGTCACATGATGGCGACCCTCATGGTGGCTGCTGTGGTGGGTATGTTCCTGATGCTTGCCGTGAGGCCCGAGGGGGTTCGGTAAGGGCTCTCCGACTGACCCGTACTGTGTACCTAGGCATCCCTCGAGATATTACTCACGGCCTCGTTTTTTCCGAACCTCAAGGAACTTGAAGCTCATTGCCGGTGTCTGACGGTTTGGGAAAGCGCGATTCCAACTCCGGCTGGCGGACTCGCATCGGATAAAGAAGAGGTTGTTATGTCGATCATCCGAGCCCTGTGTTTGCTCCTCGCCGGCGCGATGGTGGTTGGGGGTCAGGAACCCCATCCTGCTCCTCCGAAGTCAAACGTAAAACCCTCGGACCTTTGCAGTGTTGAGGGCGTGGTGGTTAAGTCCACTACCGGCGAAGGCATAAAGAGAGTGACGGTCCAACTCATTCCCCTAGGCGGGGGCCAGCAAGCATATTCCACGTTCACTGAAAGTAACGGCAATTTCATCATTCGCGACATTGCCCCAGGCCGGTACGCCATCAACGCATCGGGCAACGGATACAGGCAGCAAGCTTCCGGGAAGGGCAAGGGGAACACCCAAGTCGGAATCCTCGACCTCACGCCGGGGAAAAACGTGGGCGGAATCGCCTTCCGCTTGCTTCCGCCCGGCGTCATCACGGGGACTGTTTACGATGAAGATGGCGAGCCTGTCACTTCGGCACAAGTGCAAGCTTTGCGTGTCGGCGGCTCTGCTACGCACCGGCAAATCGGCGGCGGCGCCTCCCAACAGACCAATGACCTCGGCGAGTACCGCATCTGGGGGCTGGAGGCGGGGCAGTATCTCGTGGCTGCAACGTACCAGCGCCCGCAAACCAACCCGGACCAGCAAATGGATGACGTCTATCTTCCCACCTTCCACGCCAGTACAGCGGATACGTCGCAGGCCACGGTTGTTGAGGTTCAGCCCGGCGCTGAAGTCTCCGGCATTGATGTGGACCTTAGGCAGGCACACGCCGTCATGGTCCGGGGGCGCGTCATGGTCGATGGTCCCGTGAAGTCGCTGCGGGGCGTTTATGTTTCGCTGGTGCCGCGCGTCGCCGCCGAAGGAGGCTATTCCTTCTCAAATTACGGCGCCCCGGTCCAGAAGGACTCAGGTGACTTTGAAATTCGCGGCGTTCCGCCCGGGTCCTATGACCTTTCAGCCATGTGGAACGACGGGAAACGGCAACTCTACGGGAGGGTCCCAGTAGAGGTCGGCAATGCCAACCTCGATGGTGTCACCTTCGTCTTGGGCAGCCCAATTACGCTCGTGGGAAGATTTCGTGTCGAGGGTAGCGACCCATTCGATTTCACACGGTTGGGTCTGTGGCTGCAGCCCATCGACAGCACGATGGGTGCGGGAGGCTCGCAACTCAAGGCGGATGGCACTTTCCAAGTGGAGAACGTGTATGACGGAAACTACCGGCTGCGCATTTTAGGGTTCCCCGAACAGTACTACGTCAAATCAGCGCGAGAAGGCGGGAGCGATGTGCTCGAATCCGGACTAACCATCAGCCGCAGCCAACCACCGGCCCATCTCGAGATTGTCCTCTCCTCGGATGGTGGGCGTGTGGACGGCAGCGTGTTGCAGGAGCAGCATCCCGTGAGCGGGGCCTGGGTCGTGCTGGCGCCGGACCCACCGCACCGAGAGCGGGAGGAAATGTATAGCATGAAGGCAACCGACGCCTTCGGTCACTTCTCTCTGTTGGGCCTGCCGCCCGGCGACTTCAAACTTTTCGCTTGGGAGACCGTGCAAGGAACGAACTACACTGATCCCGACTTCTTCAAAGCGTTCGAGGACCGCGGCACACCTGTCCATATCGGGGAGAGGCAACAACAGACAGTGCAGCTTGAGGTGATCACCTCGGAGGAGCAAGTCCGCTAGTCTCTCTAGCAGGATGCTGAAGAACCTTTGTGAACGTTGTCATTCCAATCCCGCCCTGCGGGAGAGGAATCTCGCTCTGGAAACACTGGTGCTATAATTTGTTAATCTAAGGCTTGACTGCTGAGGCTCTTATGCAAGTTGTACTTCTGTGGGTTGGCCTTGTTCTCTACGGGCTCGGAACACTTCTCCTCGTCCCTTCCGTTGTTGATCGTCGCCCATCGATCTCCCCCGCCTCGCTGGCAGCGTTGGGACTCGGGCTGCTGTCACACGCGGGCGCCATTGCCATAGAGGCTGCGCGTATACACCGCCTGCCGGTAACTGACGTTCGCAGTGCTCTATCCTTTTACGCATTCCTAGTGACTCTGGCTTTCTTTTTTCTCTATTTGCGCTACCGGATTACTTCCCTTGGTCTTTTCATGCTGCCCTTTGTTTTTGTGTTGACGCTGATCTCGGCGTTTCGCCCTGTGCGGCCTTTTGATTTGTCGGCGTTTCGCGGTGGTTGGCTGGCAGTCCATATCAGCTCAACTATCCTGGGCTACACAGGATTCTTTCTGACCTTCGTGGCTGCGGTCATGTACCTGATGCAGGAGAAGGAACTGAAATCGAAAACCCCGCACGCGTTCTATTACCGCCTGCCGTCGCTCGAACTGTGCGACGAGCTCTACTACCGCTCCCTGCTGTTCGGCCTGCCCCTGTTGACCGTCGGCATTCTGACCGGCTTCATTTGGGCGAGCCGGACCTGGAAGGGACCCTGGGAATTTGACCCGAAAATACTGGCGTCGCTGCTGACCTGGCTGATTTACCTCGTGCTCTTTTCCACTCGTGTGAGCGGCGGGTGGCGCGGCCGTCGGGCGGCTTATGTTGCGATCTTCGGCTTTGCCGCCATCATGGCGACGTTCCTGGGAGTGAGCCTGCTGAGTGGACCGCATGGGTACGTGCCCACCCTTCGGCAGGGACCTTAGTGAGAGTAGGCAGTAGGCAGTAGGCAGTAGGCAGTAGGCTGTTGGCAGTTGGCAGTTGGCAGTTGGCAATAGGCAGTAGGCGGTAAGCGGTCGGCAGTAGGCACTACTCGGTGGGGGGGGCGGGATTGTAGCGCTCGGCGCAGCGGGTCCTTTACGTTTGCGGCTGTTGCGCAGTAGGCAGCAGTCAGTCGTTAGCGGCAAGGAGGAAGAGAGCGACTTGAAATTTGAAATCAGAAACTTGAAATCAGAAACTTGAAATCTGGAGTTTGAAATTTGGAATTGAAGTTTGGAATCAGAGGCTTGAAATCTGAAATTTGAAATCTGGAATCTGAAGCTTGAAATCTGAAATTTGCATTCTGAGGCTTGAAATTTGCAATTGAAATTTGAAATCTGAGGCTTGAAATCTGAGGCTTGAAATCTGAGATTTGAAATCTGAAGCTTGAAATTTGGAATTGAAATTTGAAATCTGAAGTTTGAAATTTGAAATCTGAGATTTAAAATTGCCCTAGTCCCCAGAACCCAGCCCCTATGAACTTGACCCTGCTTGGCGTCAATCATCGCACGGCTCCGGTGGAGGTCCGCGAGCGGATGCACATCCCTGAGTCGCGCCTGGCGCAAGCGGTTTCCGACCTGATTCACCGTGAGGGTATCCGCGAGGGGCTGATCCTCTCCACCTGCAACCGTGTTGAAGTGATGACTTCGGCAGAAGATAGGGTCGATGCGGAACCCATCATCCAGCAGTTCCTGGCGGAGCATCACCGCTTCGAACTTGGCCCGTACCAGCGCTTCTTTTATCGTTACCAGCAGCAGGAAGTTGTGCGTCACCTGTTCCGCGTGGCCTCCAGTCTCGATTCGATGATTCTGGGCGAGCCTCAAATCCTCGGCCAGTTGAAGCGTGCCTATGCCCTGGCGCACGAGGCGGGTGGGTTGAACGGCAGCCTGAAGGACATCGTAAGCCAAGCCCTGGCAGTAGGGCGGCGGGTGCGGCGCGAGACGGCACTGGGGAGCGCCGCGGTCTCCGTCTCTTACGCCGCCGTCGAGCTGGCCAAGAAGATCTTTGGCAGCCTGGAGGGAAGGACCATCTTCGTGATCGGGGCGGGCAAGATGAGCGAACTCGCCGCCAAGCACCTCCTGCGTAGCGGGGCCAGCGCCATCTACGTTACCAATCGCACTTACGAGCGCGCCGTGCAGCTTGCGGAGGCATTTCACGGCACTGCCATCGTCTTCGAACAGCTCTTTGAGCACCTTCCCAAGGCCGACATCGTCATCAGTTCCACCGGCGCGGCTGGCTACGTCGTGAACAAGGAGCATGTCGCGAGAATCCTCTCTGCTCGCCGGAACCGTCCGGTGTTTTTCGTGGATATCGCGGTTCCGCGCGACATCGATCCCCTGGTCAACGAGCTGGATAACGCCTTCGTCTACGATATTGACGACCTTGGACAAGTGGTGGAGGCCAACAAGAAACAGCGCGAACGCGAGGCCGTTTGGGCCGAGGAGATTGTCCAGGAGGAAGTTCAGAAAACTATGCGCCGGCTCGCCTCGCGTGACCTCGTGCCCACCATCGTGGCGCTCGAAGACCGGCTGAACGCCATCCGCGAGGGTGAAGTGGAACGTTACAACACCCAGCTGGGCAATCTGACGCCCGAGCAACGTCAGGCCGTGGACGCCCTCACCCGGGGCATCATGAACAAGATCCTGCACGGGCCCATCACCGAGCTCAAAAACGGGGCCGGCCAGCCGGAACAAGCGGCACTCGTCAGGCTCGTCCGGAAGATCTTTGGCCTGGGAAACTAATCATGAAGGTCGTCATCGGTTCGCGCGGCAGCCAACTGGCGCTCTGGCAAGCCAACTGGGCGACGGGCCAGCTCACTGCTGCCGGCCACGAGATCGCCATTGAGATCATCCGGACTACCGGCGACAAGCTGCAAAGCTTTCCTCCCGAGCAACCCCTCCCTGCCTCTATTGCCCAGAGCATCGCCGATGCGGGAACGAAGGGATTGTTCATCAAGGAAATCGAGGCGGCTTTGCTGGCAGGCAAAGCGGACCTGGCTGTGCACAGCCTCAAAGACCTGCCGACCATCTTGCCGGAAGGCCTGATTCTGGCTGCGGTGCCGCCCCGTGAAGATGCGCGCGACGTGTTCATTTCTGCGAACGGGAGACCTTTTGAGCAGCTCCCGCCGGGCGCGCGCGTGGGCACCAGCAGCCCGCGCCGGCAGACACAGCTCAGGAGGCTTCGGCCGGACCTGGAGCTTATCCCCATGCGCGGCAATCTGGACACACGGCTACGCAAGCTGGAACGCGGCGATTGCGAGGCGCTGGTTCTGGCGGCAGCGGGCGTACACCGACTTGGCCTGCGGGAGCACATCACCGGCTATTTCAGCTTCGACCAGATCTGCCCCGCCGTCGGGCAAGGCGCGCTGGCTATCGAAATTCGGCGGGACGATGCGGAACTGGAACGCGCGGTGACGCCGCTCGATGATCCAGCCACGCACCTCGCCGTCCGCGCCGAACGTGCTATGCTGCGGCGTCTGGGAGGAGGTTGCCAGGTCCCCATCGCGGCCCACGCGAGTTTCGAGGGTGCGCAGTTGCGCTTGCGTGGCATCGTGGCCAGCCTGGACGGCAGCCGTTTGATCCGAGCCGTCGCCGCTGGCTCGGAGAAAGACCCTGAAAGCCTCGGCGCGGCGCTGGCTGAGGATTTGCTCGAGGGGGGCGCAAGCGAGATATTGGAATCCATAAAGTGAATCGTCGGCAATCCGAGGGCGCTTGTCGGCAGTAGGTGGTCGGCGGCCCGTCGTTGTGGGTGAAGTGGTGAGCCTTCGCGAACAGCTCAATGGCTTCGAGCGCCTGCCGCTTTTCGGCAGGCGTATCGTGATTACCCGCACCCGCGAGCAGGCCGGCACGTTAAGAGAGCAGTTAACGGCGCTGGGCGCAGAAGTGATCGAGATCCCCACCCTTGAAATCCGTGACCCGGCCTCATGGGAGCCGCTCGATTCGGCCATCCGGCGCCTCGAAGAGTTCGATGTCCTGCTCGTGACCTCCGCCAACGGGGCGCGCAATTTCCTGCGGCGGCTGGAAGCTTGCGGGCGCAATGTGCGCGATCTGAAAGGCTTGATCATCGCCGCCATCGGCCCTGCGACAGCAGAGGAGTTCGTAAAAAGCGGGGTGAAAGTTGACCTGACGCCGCGCGCATACATGGCCGAGGGTCTGCTTGAAGCCCTCGGCGATCGCGGCCTGCACGGCAAAGCGTTCCTGATCCCGCGCGCCAAAGTTGCTCGCGACGTCGTGCCGCGCCTCCTAACGGAAAAGGGCGGGCGCGTGGAAGTCGTCGAAGCTTATGAAACCGTCGTTCCTCAACTCCCCGTCGGGGAATTGCAGCGCCTCCTTACCCCGCCCCCCGATGTCATTACCTTCACCAGCTCATCAACCGCCAGCAATTTCGCCAAGCTGGCGGGCGAAAACAATGTCTCCGAATTGTTGCGCGGGGCCGCCATCGCCTCAATTGGCCCGATCACCTCGCAAACGATCAGGAAGCTGGGACTCACTGTGACGATTGAAGCGAAGCAGTCTACGATTCCAGGGCTGGTGAGGGCCATCGAAAGGCATTTCAGGGGGAAGACACAAGGGGAATGACGAGAAGACAGGAGTCAGAAGTCACCAGGCGCGGGCCTGGGGCATAAGAAAAAGTCTGAAATCAGCAAACAGACACAAGGTAGAATATCAGTTTTGGAACGAGAAATTTCAGCGGAGAAGCAATGGCTATTCTACAGATCGACCAAGTTAGGATCGGCGAGTTCTGTAGGAAATGGAAGGTTGCACAATTTGCGATTTTCGGCTCTGCCCTGCGCGCCGACTTCGGGCCTGACAGTGATGTTGACGTCCTCGTCACCTTCAAGCCTGATTCGAAACGGAGCCTGTTTGACTTGGTCCAAATGGAGGAAGAACTGAAAGGAATGTTTGGCAGGGAGGTTGACCTCGTTTCCCGGCAGGGAATTGAGGCTAGCCGGAACTACCTTCGCCGCAAGGCCATCCTGGGTTCAGCAAAGGTTCTCTATGCCGCGTGATACAGGCTATTTGCTCGATATCCTTGAAGCAGCATGACTCGCCTTGGGCTATGTTCTGGGCAAGACGAAAGAAGAATTCCTTCGCGATAGCCAGTGTCAGGATGCAGTGATTCGACGCCTTGAGATTACCGGAGAAGCGGCGCGCCGGATTTCACAACCGACACGAGCAAGGATTTCGCAAGTTCCATGGGCGGCGATGATTGGAATGCGAAACCTGATTATCCATGAATATGACGACGTTGATTTGCAAGTCGTCTGGGATACCGTCCAAGAACATCTTCCAAACTTGATCCAGGCCATTGAGCCGCTCGTGCCGCCACCCGAGGGTTGAAGGCCGAGTCAGGGTTTTCGGCCGCGATGGAATCCCTGGATTGCCTGACGAGTCTGCAGCACATCGGGATCCAGGAATACGAAGCAAGCCTCGGGAGGCCAGTGACGAAATCAGCCGATGTGGTGATTGTGGGTGGAGGGATCGTCGGGTCGAGCATTGCCTATCACCTTACGGACAGGGGTTGCAGCAACGTGCTGGTGCTGGAGCGCGAGGCGCACCAGGGGCTCGGCTCGACAGGCAAGAGCATGGGCGGCGTGCGGGCGCAGTTCGCCACCAAGGTCAATATCCAAATGTCGCTTTACTCGATTCCCTTCCTTGCGAGGTTTGAAGAACTGACTGGGCACCCGTCGGGTTACAGGCCGCAGGGCTACTTGTTTGTGGCAAGCAGCAAGGGGCACCTCGAGTACCTGCGGGCGAACCAGGCGCGGCAGGTGGAGTTAGGTTTCGAGCAGGCTGAGTTGCTCAAGCCGGAGGACGTGTTGCGTATCGTGCCGCAACTGCGGGCGGACGACGTGGTGGGCGGGAGTTTTTGCTCGACGGACGGCTTCGTGGACCCCTATAGCGTGATGAACGGATTCGCGGCGCGGGCTGTGGAGCGCGGGGCGCGAATCGAAAAAGGCGTGGAGGTCACCGCCATCCTGTGGGATGACAGCGGAGTGGTTGGCGTTGAAACCACGCGCGGGCGCGTGCAGACGCGGACGGTGGTGAACGCCGCCGGGCCCTGGGCTGCGCAGGTGGCGCGCATGGCGTGCGTGCAGTTGCCCGTCGAACCCCTGCGCCGCATGCTCGTGCCCACGGAACCTTTCCCGCAGATCGCACACCAGGCGCCCATGACCATCGATATGGCGACGGGTTTCCACTTCCGCCCGGAGGGACTGGGCCTGCTGCTGGCGTGGAATGATCCGGAGGAGAAGCCGGGATTCAAAACTACTTTCGATTCGGCATTCGTGGAGAAGATCCTGATGTGTGCGGTGAAGCGAGTGCCGTGCTTCGAGGACCTCCAGGTGAATCCCGCGCGCGGCTGGGCCGGCCTCTACGAGATGACGCCCGATCACCACGCGATCCTCGGGCCGGTTCCCCAGGTGCCCGGCCTTTTCCTCGCCAATGGCTTCAGCGGCCACGGCGTCATGCACTCGCCGGCGAGCGGAAAGATCCTGGCGGACCTGATTCTGAACGGAACGTCGAGCCTCGTGGATACGCGCGCTCTTAGTGTCGAGCGTTTTGCCGAAGGGCGGTTGATCGAGGAATCGGTGGTGCTTTAGGCTCCAGCGACAAATGACAAGCAGGAGCCACCCGCTAAAGGTTGAGCAACTCGCGGAGCTTGCGGGTTTGGGCTCGGGAGACAGGGATTTCCGTCTGCTTGCGATCCTGCATCTTGAGTTGATAGGAACTCTTGAACCAGGGGACGACTTCCTTGATGTGGTTCACGTTAACCAGGTAGGAGCGGTGGACTCGCCAGAAAACCTTGGGATCGAGGTTGCCCTGCAGTTCTTCCACCGTGCGGAAGTTGGATTGGCCTTCGAGATCACGCGTGACAATGCTGATGACCCCGTCCTCGATGCTGGCGAAGATAATTTCCTCGGAATCGACCAGGAACAAGCGTCCCTGGCTTTTCACTAGCAGCTTGTTCTTCTGTGCCGCAGGGCGCTCTTCCATCATTTGCACCAGGCGGTCGAGCTTGTCATGGGTTGACGCCGCTGTTTCGCTCATGTGGCGCAGCTTGGCGACGGCCTTCTCAAGTCGCGGCTTGGCGATGGGCTTCAACAAATAGTCCAGGGCGTTCACCTCGAAAGCCTGCACGGCGTAGTTATCATAGGCTGTGGCAAAGACAAAGTAAGGAAGACGGACCTTCTTTTCGAGCAGCTTCTTGATGACCCCGAAACCATCAAGGCCGGGCATCTGGACGTCAAGAAAAGTAACTTGAGGATTCAACTCGCGGATCAGGTTCACGGCTTCCACGCCGTTCTTCCCTTGCCCAACGACTTCCACCTCCGGAAATCCCTTCAGGAGAAACGCCAATTCGTCGCGAGCGGGCTGTTCATCGTCCACAATCAAAGCCGTAATGTTCATAAAACACAATTTACTCCTGCAAGCACCATGACTACAAGCGCCGCGGTGGCGCTCCGCCCTATGAATGCGCCCATTATACCCAACCTTTTGCCCGTTGGGGCCCAGAAAAACAAGGGGGAGGGCAGACGTGGCTCGGATCAGCAAATGCCGCCCTTGAATCTGGCGCAGCCTCAACGGAGCCGTTCCCAGACTGCGAACATAGGAACGGTCCCTACTCGACTCACACAGGAACTTGCCTTTTTGAAGATTCGCAGTATAGCGACAACGCACGCGCTTTGTGCTAGCATTGCCGCTGTTGACAAGTCCTACGTTCGCTGCGGCAATCGCCCGCACAGGCGATAAGCCGCAACAAATTTCGATAGAGACCCGCTGAGGTGCGAGTATGAAATGCTGGGCTGTTTTCGCGCTCGTTCTGGGAAGTGCCTTCGTGCTGTCTCTCGGCTCGTCGCAACTCTCCGCCCAAGTCTGCAGTGACGATGAAGGAATGGTTAACTATTACAGGAAGAATGTGACGGACCTGGTGGAGACCGTAAAGAAGGAGAGCCTTCAGGATTTCGAAAAGGCTTTTCACCAAAAGGTCATGATGACCCACCTTTCGCTCTTCGCCGGCACGGTGGACAGGTTGCTCGATTGTCTGCAAAAACGCGCCAGCGACCCTACCACCCTGAAAGAGGATGCAGATGCTGCGAAAGGCAAAATCGACGCTTACAACAAGCTCAAGGATAAGATAAAGCAGGACCGCGACGCGCTTAAGGCTGCGCAAACTGAAAAGGACGCCAAAGCCCTTATCGAGAAATTCGCTTTCACTGGTTGAGGGGGCTAATTCGAGCCTCGGGTTCGTGCTCTTCGCGGACCGCCCTTGCGAACTGGCCAGGGGGTTACATCTGCGGTCTCTGCACGGCTCTCTCACCCTGTCCGAGTAAACCAAAGACGGAGGGTGTTTTTCGTGCCTAAGCTTCATGTCCTCAAAAGCACAGAAATCTACAGAGGCAGGCTTATCCGATTGAGAGTTGACCGCATCATCGAGCCGGGCGGTGTCAGGGCGGAGCGGGAGGTAGTTGAACACGCGGGCTCGGTCGTGATTCTGGCCCATTCGAATGATGGCCGCATTGTATTGGTTAGGCAGTACCGGTATGCCGTGAAACAGCCTCTCTGGGAATTGATCGCCGGAGGTCTCGAGCCTGGAGAAAGACCCCGCGCTGCCGCGCGGCGCGAACTCTTGGAAGAAACCGGCTATCGCGCTAAGAAATTCCGGCTCTTATTCGACTTTTTCCCCAGCCCAGGGATCCTCACGGAGAAGATGTTCCTGGTCGAAGCGACTGAACTTACACGGTCAAAAGCCCAACCCGACCCCGACGAGCGGATCGAGGTTGGGCACTTCACCCCGGTGCAGGTTATGAGGATGATTAGGTCCAGGCGCATTCGCGACGCCAAGACTCTGGTGGGACTTTTCTGGTTACTTCTTACCAAATCAACTCACGACTAATTCGTAATACTTCGCAAGGACTTGGGCAGTAACATTTTTCTTGACAAGGCTACCCTGCAAAATATATCACTAAGCGGTAAGGAGTCAGCAAGGTGTCTCGCCGGGAACGTGTGCGTAGAGGGTAGCCGAGGTCCTGTGGGATTCTCGGCTTTTTCTGTTCTTGGACGCGCCGACGCGGCGGTAACCGCAAAGACCAGTTAAGGAGGACGCAAGTGGCAAGACTTCAAGGTAAGGTAAAGTGGTTTAACAACAGCAAGGGATATGGCTTCATCGGCCAGGAGGGCGGAGCTGATGTTTTTGTTCATTACTCGGCCATCCAAGGTGAAGGCTTCAAGACCTTGCAAGAAGGCGACACAGTTGAGTTCGAGATCATTCAGGGGCAAAAGGGACCTCAGGCCGACAAGGTCACAAAGGTCGGGTAATCAGCAGCATCCGTTTGTGCAATTCCTGGCCCAACCCCAGTGGTTGGGCCTTTTTATTTCCCCCGTCCCATAGCTTTCAGCCGTCAGCTATCAGCTCTCAGCAAGCAGCCCACTGGCTTTTCCTTAACTGACCGCCGACGGCTGAAAGCTGAGAGCCTTATTCCTTTCGCCTGCCAACAAGAGCTTGATTTCTGAGCGGCGAAGGGGGAAAATAGCAACTAACTCAACAGCCGGTTCGGGGAGAGGGTGAAGGATTTTGCCCGGGAGGCGCCTTTCTAATTCGGATGGGAAAGTGGATCTGGAAGCGCTTCTGCGCAGTCCTTTAATGAGGTGAAACTTCATGAATAAGGCACTCACGGCAATCACGGTGATAGGTTTTCTCGCGATCACAGCATTGGCACAGGAAGGTGAGGTGCCCGTGGCGCTGCCCCACCGGAGCGGCCTGGGGCCAGCTAGCACCGAATCCTCCATGCATTCGGATAAAGTCACCGTCCCCGCAGAAACCCAAGTCAGTATTCAGATGCTCTCCGGAATCCACACCCAGATCAACCACCCAAACGACCTCGTCACCGCCCGTCTGCTGCAACCCGTCTTGGTGGGGGGGCGCGTCGTGCTGCCTTCCGGCAGCATTCTCGATGGCCGCATCACTATGATCCGCAATTCCGGCCACGTTCACCGTCCCGCGGAGCTTGGACTCCGCTTTGACAAGATCGTTTTGCCCGACGGCCAAGCTGAGCCGATGGCAGGTGTTCTGGCGGTGATGGACAAGTCCAGCAAACTTGATCTGCACATCGACGCGGAAGGCCATTTGACCGGCGGGCGCGCACTTTCGTGGAAGACGCTTATAGGTGGAGTTGGACTGGGAAGCTTCGGTGCCATCAAAGCTGTGGCGTCCGGCGCTACAGCCGTTTCTATGGGTCTCTCCCTCGCGGGCGCCGCGGCGATCGGTTACGAGATCCTGTGGCCGAGAGGGCACGAAGTGAATCTGCCCCCCGAGACTCTCTGCCTGATTCGCCTGAACTACCCGCTTACGGTTCGTGTTTCCTGGTAACCTGGCAGCCCCTGGCGCAAGCCGAGCCGTCCCAGTTTTAGGGGCGCGGGGATCTCACTAAGTTTCAGGCCCGTAATCCAGGATGTTGAATAGCCTTCTGCATCAAATACTCAGCACTCCTGCCGCTGTGCGACCTGCCATCCTGGAAGGCCGGTGGGCGGGGGACGGCACCTGGCAGACTTGGCTGGCGACATACCCGGTCAGTGTGCTGGAAGGAGGTCTCGAGGCATTCCAAGAGCTTGCGCCCTGGATTACGAAGCACGCGCAAAAGTTTCCCGCCGGGGCTGCGATCGGTTTCCTTTCCTATGAGCTGGGCCGTCACTTCGAGCCTGTCCCACTCGTGGTGGACAGTTCCCTGCCGGATGTCTCCTTCGCCTATTATCCATTCGTTCAAGCGCTGCCCTTCGAGGAAACCAGGGGGGAGGACGAGCCCTCGGCTGGAAACACCAGATTCGCGGCTAATTTTGATCGTGTCTCTTACCGGAATGCGCTCGCGAAGATCAAGGCTTATATTGCCGCCGGAGACATTTATCAGGCAAATCTGACGCAACAATTCACGGTGAACCTCGGCGGAACCACCGCCGAGCGAATCTTCGAACGAGTGCGCCGTAGTCTCGCGCCGTTTCGCGCCTTCCTGAAGAGCCCGGCTCGAACGATCATCAGTAACTCGCCGGAGAGATTCTTTCGAGTTTCAGGCGACCGGATCCTCGCCAGCCCCGTCAAGGGCACGATTGCCCGCCAGGGCGATGAGGAGGACAAAGTGAAATCGAGGTTGCTCGCCAGCGTCAAAGACCGGTGCGAGAATGTGATGATTGTTGACCTTTTGCGTAACGACCTGGGCCGTATCTGCAACTATAATAGTATCCGGGTGCGGCTTTGGGAGACGGAACGTCTGCCCCACCTTTTGCACCTGGTTTCTCACGTCGAGGGAACGCTTCAACGCGGAGTCGGAATTTGCGAAATCCTGAGGGCGTTGTTTCCTTGCGGCTCGATCACCGGCGCGCCCAAGATCCGGGCGATGCAAATCCTCGCGGAGACCGAACAGGTCGCGCGAGGCGTGTCCATGGGCGCGCTGGGCCTAATTCGCGGCCTTCCCGGGTTGGATTACTGTACAATGGATTTCAGCGTTGCGATTCGCACCATGTGCATTGCAGACGACCGGGCCGTGTTCAATGTGGGGGGAGGCATCGTGGCTGACTCGCAGGACGAGGGAGAATATGCGGAGCTGATGCTCAAGGCCCAGCCACTGCTCGAAGCTCTCGCCGGTTGCTGAAAAAGCGGAGCTAGGGGCTGGGGGCTGGGAACTAGGGAAGAGCCGCGGGCGGAAGGCAAGGATTCAGCCTGCGGGTTTCGGAACCCCCTCACCCCCAGCCCCTCTGTCGCCGCGGCGACAGAGGGGAGAGTTGATTCGATTCCTACTGCCCTCGGTCCCGCAGAGCGGGACAGAGGGTGGTCCCGTCCTGCGGGACCCTGGAGTTTCTATATTTTTGCTGAGATTTTCTAACCTTGCGCGGCCCTCTCCCCCTTGGGGGAGAGGGTGGACCGCCACCGGCGTTCTCTTCAGCCGGGGCGGGCCAGGTGAGGGGGTTGTTCAGCGACCAATGCAATGGTTATTTCGTGACGACCCCTAAGCTGAGCGACTCCACGACTTCTACTTGAAGGACTTACTCAAATTTATGGACAGCTTGATCTTTCATAATGACCGCCTCATTCCCTTACGAGAAGCGCATCTCTCGCCGGGCCAAATGGGATTGCTGATGGGCTGGGGCGTGTTCACCACTTTACGAATATACGAAGGGAGGCCATTCGCCTTCGACCGCCATTGGGCCCGGATGTCGCATGACGCGGAACGGCTGGGGATGAACCTCACCCACGAACAGGAGGCGGTTCGCCTGGCAGTCATCAAGCTGGCAGAGGCCAATCATCGGCCTGAAGGCATGGCGCGGGTGTCGTTCGTGAAGAACCATGGAGGACTTTGGGGGCAGGCGGGCGACCGTCCCGAAACGGACCTGCTGATCTTCACGCGGGAACTGGTTCGGTGGCCGGCGATACATCGCCTCAAGCTACAACCGCACGCCATTTACTCTGCGACGCGGCTGGCGGGAGTCAAGATGTTGTCCTGGGTTCAGAACGTGGCGCTGCTTGAACAGGCCCACGCAGAGGGATTTGACGACGTTCTGCTCCTCAACGAGAGCGGCCACATTGCGGAGTGCACGTCGGCAAATGTCTTCCTGATTCGCGGGGGCAAGGTTCTGACCCCGCCCCTTTCTACGGGCTGCCTGCCGGGTGTCACCCGAGATGTTCTGCGTGAGGTTGTGCCGCGGGCCGGTCTCGACCTCGTCGAGGAGAACCTGACCACGGAGGATCTCTCCTCGGCGGCCGAAGTCTTCATCAGCTCCACCACCCGCGAAGTCGCCGCCGTGGCAAGCATCGACTCGCGGTGGCGCTACCACGCCCCGGGAAAGACAACCGTGACGATCGAAGAGGCCTTTAAGGACTATGTCAGAGCGCATTTGAGAGCCTTTTAAGAAGTGCCATCGCGCCTTCATTCACAAAGGCGCGTACCGGATTGAAGCGCGCATTTCAAACCCCGCCGGAGACGCGCTGCCGGATGCAGGGTCGGTTCCCCATCGGATCGGGACGGATCGCGAACCACCCCGGTGTGAACTGTGGGGCGACCGTCCAATGCGGCAGGGTCGCGTCAAAGTCGCGCAAAAAGCGGCTCTGCCGCCTGCTGTGCGGAAAGCCTCTGGCTTTCCGGCGCAGACAGCCTCCCTTCTTCCCCTCGGCTCGGCTGGAAGGCTCAGCCTTCCAGCCGAGCCGAGGGGGTTAGTCAGGGCGGAAGCCCTCGGAAAGGCGAAGCCTTTCCGCACAGCAGGCGGCAGAGCCGCTTTGGGATGTTACCTTTCGGGGACTTTGACGCGACCCTGTCCCATGCGGTGGCTGGCTTGAACCTGTTCGTATTCGGTGAGAAGATTGAGCAGGATGCTAAGAACGGTAGGTCGTAGGTGGCATGTGCTAGGTGGGGGCGGCTGCTTTACACTACTTCCGATCTATTACGCACCATCTGCTTTGGCTGCGAAATGAGCCAACCGCATACTGAACACGACGTGTTGAGTGAGATTCCCTCCCCTTCCGCGGGCCTTGGGCTGGGCCTGTGTGTCAGTCTGGCGATTTTCCTTATCTTCGCCGGTTACACCATTCACGAAATCCGCTGGCTGGAAGATTTTCAGATAAACGTGGTGCAGAAGAACCGCAAGGCTTCCTTGCAGCTCCTGCGGTTACAGGATGACACCTACGAGCTGGCTGTATCCCTCCGTGACATGACGCTGCCCGAAAGCCGCTACCCCATGTTTTATTGGAAGGGCGAGTTCACGCGGGTGCGGCAGGACATGGATGAAGCCCTGCGCCTGGAGGGGCAGTACTCGGCGAGCACTCCCGCCGGTGACGAAAAGCGCCGGCAGTTACGCGACGTGTTGGACGACTTCTGGCTCAGCGCCGATGAAGCTTTCCAATTGGCCGACCAGGGCCACGAGGCGACCGCACGATACATGATCCGGTCCCAGACCGAGAATAAGCGGGAGATCATCTCCGCCATCGTCTCCCGTTTGTTGGCGCTCAACGATCAGGCCCAAAGCGAGGCAGGCCAGCGAGTCAGCCTGGTATACGGCAAAGTTAAGAAAGACATTCTTGTGCTGATCGGCATCCTTTTTCTGGTGGCGCTTGGCACGGGGCTCTACACGCTTCAGGCCAATCGCAAGACGTTTGATCGCTTGCACCACCTCGCCGAAAAACTGCAAACGCAGTCCGAACAACTTCGCATGCTTTCCTGGAAATTGATTGACGTTCAGGAGAAGACCCTCCGGCAAGTGGCGCGCGACCTTCACGACGAATTCGGCCAGATCCTGACGGCCATCGGCGTCACCCTGAGCCGCGCCGGTCAAAAGGCACTGGACAAGGACCCCGTGTTCGTCCAGGATGTAAAGGCGGTCAAGAAAATCGTGGAAGATACCCTGCAGTCGGTTCGCTCGGAATCACAGATTTTCAGGCCGGCGATTCTGGATGATTTCGGACTAGCTCAAACTCTCGAATGGTTTGTCGGACAGTTCTCGCGGCAGACCGGCATTCAGGTGCACTATAAGGGCAAGTTCTCGGACGGCTTTTTCCCTTTCGAGGACGCCATTCACCTTTATCGAATTGTCCAGGAGGCTTTGAACAACGTAGCGCGCCACTCCGGCGCCAAAGAAGCCTGGGTGACGGTCGAAGAGCAAGAGGGCAGTTTGAACCTCGAAATCCGGGACAACGGTGCGGGCTTCGTCGTAGGCCTCGACAACAATCGCGTGGCTGGTCAGGGAATAGGATTGATGGGCATGCGGGAGCGAGCCGAGCACTTGAAGGGGTCCTTTTCCCTCCGCTCGTCGCCACAGGGGGGAACGGTGGTCAGCGTCCACATTCCCCTCCATCGACCGTCCCTTAATCACACTGTCCAAGAGGTGAGTTGAACTGTGACATCCCCCAGCAAGGAAAAGAAGATTCGGGTCCTGCTTGCAGAAGATCATATTCTGGTCCGCCAGGGATTCCGGCGCATCCTCGAGGATGACCCGGGCATTAGCGTGGTGGGAGAAGCGCGCACCGGCCTTGAGGCCATCGATCAGTGCAAAGAGCTCAAGCCGGATGTGGTGGTGATGGATCTCTCTATGCCGGACCTGGGAGGGCTTGAGGCGACGGCTGAAATTCTCAAGGCCGACCCGCAAATCAAAATCCTGATCCTCAGCATGTATTCGAACGAAGCGTATGTGCGCAAGGCGTTCGAGCTGGGCGCCAAGGGTTATATCCTGAAGAACGCCATCGAGGTCGATCTGACGCGAGCCGTCATGGCGCTGGCGGAGGGCCAAGCCTACTTCAGCCCCGGCGTCTCCCATATTGTCCTGGAGAGTATGAAGGCCGGGACCTTCCAAGGTACGAGCCAGGATCCGTATGAAAAGCTGACGCTCCGCGAGAAGGAAGTCCTGCAGCTAATCGCTCAGGGAAAATCTAACAAGGAAATTGCTACGCTACTTAATATCAGCGTCAATACAGTTGCCGTACACCGCGCACGCGTGATGGAGACTCTCAATCTCCACCGTACAGCGGAACTGGTCCTCTTCGCTGTCAAGAAAGGCCTCATCCAACCGTAATAGGGAACAGGAAACGGGTTTCAAAGTCCCTGGTTGTTGTTCCCTATTCTCGAAAAGGCATTTTGCCCTCTCTCCTGGGGAGAGGGTGGACCGCGATGGCGCTTTCACCAGCCGTCGCGGGCCGGGTGAGGGGTCGGTTGCGCCCAGAAGGGATCGAACAGCCGGAGCGGACGGCAAGCCGTCCCCCTACAACTTGTAGGGGTAGGGCTTGCCCCACCCTCAACACACTTCACTGAGCTCAGGGTGAAGTTGGCGTGCCCGGGATATTCATCGCACGAGTGACCTGTCCGCTCTTGGCTTCAGCTATTTCAATATGGTACTTGTCCAGGACAGTGGCTGTGGCTTGTGCAAACTGGGTTAGCGCCTTGGCGTAGGTCGAGCGCGCCTTAGCTTCATTGCCCTCTGCATTTGCCAGATCTCGCTGCGCCTGGATGACGAGAAACGGCGTAGATTCTCCTAAGAGGAACTTCTTCTGTTCTCCCTCCAAGGTTTCCTTTGCAAGCCCCGTTGCCTCCTTGGCCGCGTCGATTTGGACCTGGGCCTGGGTCACAGCGATCACCGCGTTGCGCACATCCTGCCCGATCTGGTTTATCTGCTGCTGCAACTTAACGCGCATCTGTCGCTCCTGGATAAGGGCCGTCGCCTCGTCAGCCTGAGCGGCACGGTTGCGAATGGGAATCGACAGGTTGACTCCGAAAGAGTAGTTGGGATACTTGTTGTGGAAGACTTCCGAGAGCGCATCCGAAGCCCCTCCCGGTAGATAGCCCGTTACTCCCGAGGGACAGGCTGGCTCATAGGCGGGATTGCCTCCGCAGAGGAAATGCCCCGAAAGTCCCGTCGGCGCATAGGTGGCGAAAACGTTCAAGGTGGGCAGCAATCTGTTCCGGACCGCCTGAATTGTGATGTTCTGGTTTCGCATGTTCAGGTTGGCCTGTTCGATTTCCGGCCGGTTCTTAAGCGCCTCGGTGAGAGCCTCTTCGAGCGGCGGAATGTCATTGGGCCTTGGTTCGGGCAGCTTATCAGTGGGCTCGATTGCTACGCCCGCCATGTCGGCATCGACATGTTTGGCGAGCGCGGTCTTCAAGGTTTCTTCCTGCTGATGGTAACTAGTTTGGGCAACGATCAGGTCCTGCCGGCGGGCAGCCACTTCTGACTTGGCGCGGGTGACCTCGATCGCCGCTAAGTTCCCGATTTCCACTTGGCGCGTGTTATCTTTCATGAGCGTCTGCGCATACTTGAGCGCTTCTTCAGCCACCCGGACGTTCTCGCGGTAGTAAAGGAGGTCCGAATACAGGTTCACGACCTGAGCAATGGTGGTAATGACCTGCTGCTTGAATACGCTGTCGGTCAACTGGAGGTTGTTCCTTGCGATGCGCAGGGACGAAGCATTAGCACGGTAGCCAAAGCCACTCAGAAGGTTCTGACTCAAAGTAATAATCATGCCCGAGGGTACTTGCGGGTTGAGCAGCGAAGTCAAGGCGGTGGTGGTGGAGCGATCTCCATACAATGCGACCACGTAACTGGTCCCTGTCATGAAACCCTGACCGAAATAGGTCGAGTAACTTGTCTGCTGGTTGGTCAGGGAGGCAACACCCGTGAGGGCGATTGTTCCAAGGGGGGTGATGTTCTGGTTCCAACCCATGGAGAAACCGGCAAACGGGTCGCAGCACCCAACAGAACCGGCATTCAGCGCACCGCCGCCGGAGAAGCCTGCGCCGCCCGCGCCGCTACTACTTCCACTACTTCCGCTGGTCGTGCTCGAGCCGATGGCCCCCGCAAACAGCGCCGTCGAGATCGTAGTAACGCCCGTCACGCCGCGGGCCGCCGAACCTGACTTGCTACGGAGATAATCCGCCTGCGCTAAAGGTATCGTGAACCGTGCTACATCGATTTCCAGATTGTTTTCGAGTGTTAGCGCAATGGCATCCTCAAGGGACAGCCATAGCTTCCCCTCGCGAATGAGGTCGCGCAACCGCGGAGAGTTCTCCATTCCTGGGTGGGGAACGTAGAGGGGCGAGAAAGAATCGAAAATATTCGGAAATGAGTGGGTCTTGGTATAGTTAAAGTCGACCACTTTCGCGGCGTCTCCCGCCGGCCGCGGGCCTGCGGCTTGTTGACCCCAGACCTCGGCAGTTTGGATTAAAATAGCCAGGACCCCCACCCCCAGGATGAAGGCCAGACTACGGATTGTTAGCAGCTTCATAACGATTTGCGCTCCTTTCAGGCTTCGATTCATTCATACGTGGCCAGCAAGCCATAAGTTTCGTGAGATGATTTCACAGTATATCGAAAAACGCCCCCTGTAGCCGCGATTCTGCTTGGCCGAAAGAGATTCGCGGCGAAGCACCGGGCATTCTGACCTTGTGGCGGAGGACGATCACAAGTTTTATCTAGCAGACCGCTGCCGGCTGCAAGCTGAGAGCTTCGTTGCTTCGCAAGCTGTCAGCCGTCAGGTTACAGGGAATAGGGAACAGGACCCCGAAACCCGTTCCCTGTTCCCTGTTCCCTATAACCTGACACCTGGCACCCGACACCTGACACCTATTCATACCGCAGCGCCACCATTGGATCAACCTTGGTCGCGCGTCGCGCGGGGATGTAACAAGCAAGGAGGGCAATTCCCGCCAGCAACAACGATACTGCCGCAAGCGTTGCCGGGTCCGCTGGTCGGACACCGTACAGCAAGCTCGCCATCAAACGCGTCAGTCCGAGCGCGGCCGTTAAGCCGACCACAGTTCCGATCGCCGCCAGCACCATCCCTTCCCCTACGACGAGCCTCAGGATTTCGCGGCGTGACGCGCCAAGTGCTAGTCGCACGCCCAACTCATGCGTGCGGCGGCTTACCGCATAAGACATCACGCCGTAGATTCCCACCGCGGCCAGCACCAGGGCGGTGGAAGCAAAGATGATGAGCAGCAGCAGGGTGAAGCGCCGCTCGGCGAGCGAATCCGAAATGATCTGTTCCATCGTCTGGACGCCGAAGATGGGCTGGTCCTCAGTCGGCCCGGCGACCTGCGCCCGCACGGCCGAGACCACGCTCAAGGGATCGGGAGCGGTGCGCAAGGCGAGGGTCAAACCCGCCACGGCTTCCGGCATGAACTTGTCAGGCACTTGCATGAAGGGGAAGTAGATTTCGTCCCGGATCTTGGCCGTGTCGTCGGAATCGAGGCCCCAGTGCTTCACGTGGCCGACGACGCCGACGATCTGGACCGGCCCCAGCTCAATCAAGCTAAACTGCTTGCCGACCGCGTCCTGGCCGGGGAACAGATGCTTGGCCATGACGTCGTCGATCACCACCACCGGGGCTGAGGCGAGCGTGTCCTGATCCGTGAAAAACCGTCCTTCACGCAGGGGAATGCCCATCACGCGGAGGTAGTCGGGAGTGCCGATGTAAAACATAGCCGAAGACATCTGGTCTTGTGGAGGCTGGAGCCCGCTTCCCGGCCAGAAGGCAATCTCACTGTCGCTGTCGCTCAGGGGGATCAGCGAGGCAATTGAAGCCGACTGGATGCCTGGGATGCTCGCCACGCGATCGAGCAACTGCTGGTAAGCGAGCCGAATGGCTGCCGGGCTGGCCATCACAGTTGGCGAGAGCGCCACCTGCGTCGTCAAGAGGTGGCGTGTGTTGAATCCGGGGTCAACTCGCCACAACCGCCAGATGCTTTGAATCATCAATCCGGCGCCCGCGAGCAAGACTACGGCCAGGCCCACCTCCAGGGCGACGAAGACACCCTCGGCGCGATGACGTCCTCCACCGCTGCCGCGAGCGCCCTCCTTCAGAGACTCTTGCGGGTTCACACTCGAACTGTGAAAAGCTGGGGCGAGGCCGAACAGGACGCCGGTGAGAACCGAAAGCGCCAGTGTGAAGAGGAGCACGTGGGGATCGAGACCGATCTCCTGGCTGCGGGGCAAGCTGTTGGGCACCGCCGCCAAGACGAGGCGAGTTCCCCAATCCGCGAGCATCAAACCGAACACGGAGGCGCCCAAAGCGAGCAGTACGCTCTCCGTCAAAGGCTGGCGGACCACGCGTGGGCGGTCGGCGCCGAGCGCCACACGAATCGCAAACTCGCGGCTTCGGGCCGTCGAGCGCGCCAGCAGCAGATTAGCGACATTGGCGCAAGCGATGAGCAACACACATCCCACCGCGCCCAGCAACAACAGCAGCGTGGGCCGGATGTGTCCCACCATATCGTCCTTCATCTCGACCACTGCCACCCCGTGCCCCCCATTTGTCTTCGGGTACTGCTGGGCAAGCGCGCGGCCAATGGAGGTCATCTCGGCTTGGGCTGCGGCCATGGTTACATCCGGCTTCAGCCGGCCCACCACGTTTAGCCCAGGATGATTCTCACGATCATTGAGCTCGATGGATAAATACTGCGCGATGGGAACATAGAGTTCGGCCCGCCTACGGAAGCCAAAGTCCGAGGGCAACACACCAATCACCTTGTAACTTCTGGCATTCAGGGTCATGGTTTTGCCGAGAATGTTTGGGTCGGCGCCGAATCGACGTTTCCACAAACCATAGGTGAGCATCACTACGCCGCTCGCACCCTCCCGGTCCTCCTGAGGCATGAAGTTGCGGCCCAGCAACGGATTCACGCCCAGGACGGGCAGGAGGCTGGCTGAGACGAATTCACCCCTGAGATGCTCCGGCTGGCCGGAACCTGTGAAGTTGAAGTCATCCCCGCGGTAGGCAGCTATGTCCGTGAAAGCGTGGTTTTCGCGGCGCCAGTCGAGAAAATTCGGGTAGGCGACAGACATTTGGCCGAACTCCCGCGACGTTTCGTAGACCGTCATCAGCCGCCCGGGGTCCGCGTAAGGCAGCGGCCGCAACAGCACGCCGTTCACCACGCTGAAGATAGCCGTATTGGCGCCAATGCCCAGCGCGAGCGTGAGCACGGCAACCGCCGTGAATCCAGGATTCTTGGCCAGCATCCGCAGGCCGTAGCGCAAATCCTGAATGAATGTTGTCATGACACTCCTTCCATTGCCGAAGTGGCTAGTGGTTAGTGGTTAGTGGCTAGACGCACCGTAAGAAGTAAATCCTGATCTCGCTCGTATCGTTCCTCGACGAACCGCAGCTTGCTACTGAGATAAGCCCTGGGCATTAAGGACTCGCCACTAGCCACCCACCATTGCTCTACTCGCACTAGCCACTAACCACTAGCCACTTACCACTAGCCACTGCTCTTCTCACTGGCCACTGCAACAACGACGAGCGTTGCATCGTCCTCGAAGCGCCCACCAGTGAATTTGGCCACCTCGGCCAGAATTCTTTCCTGCAACTCCCCCGCGCTGAGGCGGCGGTTTTCCAACAGCACTGTGACCAGGCGTTCTTCGCCGAATTCTTCCCCGTCCGGGCTCCTGGCTTCTGTCACTCCATCCGTGAAAAGCACGAGCCGGTCACCGGCGGCAAACTGAACCTCGCCCCTTCCATAGTTCCAATCGGGGAATAATCCCAGCGGCGGGCCGCCCTCGACAAGGCGGAGCCACGAACCATCTCGCCGCGCCAGAATCGGCGCATTCTGCCCCGCATTCGTAAAGACCAGCCGGTTACACGAGCCGTCAAGCAAGCCATAAAAAGCAGTGATGAATTTGCCCGGCGAAACATTGCCGTAAATGATCCGATTGACTTTGGCGCAGAGTTGCTCGGGCTGTACCTGCTCGGACGCCGTGGCCTTGAGCGCCGCCTGCAAGTTGGACATCAGGAGCGCGGCGGACATTCCCTTGCCTGAAACGTCGGCGATGGTCATAGCGAGTTTGATCTCGCTGAACGCATAGATATCAAAATAATCGCCACCCACAACGCGCGCTGGCACCACGCGCCCGAAATCTCGTACCCCGCTAGTTGTGGGATTTCCTTGGGGAGAAATCCGCGCTGAACAGCTTCCACGTCTTCCAGTTCACGCTGCTCGGCCTGCAACTCCCGGCGACGAGATGCTCCATGCTCGATCTGCGTTCGCAGGATTTCGAGAAGCTGCCGGTTGTTCCACGGCTTCAAGACAAAGTCTCCGACCCCCAGCTGCATGGCTTCCACGGCCAACTCAACGCTGCCCCAGGCCGTCATGACGACGACGGGCAGAATGCTGTCCGAGGCCTTGATGCGGGAAAGCAGATCCAGGCCCTCTAAGCCCGAGGTGGTGTCTCGAGTGTAATTCAGGTCCAGCAGCAGAACATCGAAATTCTGAGTCGCAGCAGCCTGCAAGACCGCTGCCGGGGAGTTCACTCCTTCGGCTTCGTAGCCTTCCCCTTTGAGCAGAAAGCGAAGGGCCTCCACCACATCCGGCTGGTCATCCGCAATCAAGATTCGCGCGGTGGCAGAAGTTCGGCCTTTCTTAGGATCTAGCACCAGAGTCTCCATTGGAACACCTCAGCAGTTGGCAAGCTTTTAGCCATCAACTTTCAACACCGCAAGAAGTGGACCAATCGCCGAACATATATACTTCATTCGATATGAAGGAGTTATGGGATCTGCCTAAGCAATTGTCACGTGCGGAGTGTCCGATTTTGGGATTCGACTGTGCCACTTTCGGACAGGCACAGAAGCCCTCGTATTAAAGGGCAGCAGGGCCGCAGCCAAAGACCTAGTTCTCATTGCCGATTGCTGATTGAAGATTGGCGATTGGAAAATCCACAATCGTCAATCGAAAATCGTCAATCGGCACTCCTACTTGATGGCGAGGACCTCCCTGCGCGCGGAGCGAGTGAGGAAAGTCTTGACGTTGCCGCCAGGAACCAACCGTTCGACCTCGCGATTGGTGAGCGCGGGGTGCGGGAAGGGAGCCTTGCTTTCGACATCGGACCCAAGGACCATGAGGCTGTCGAACCACCAGCGCGTTTCCGCTCCGTTGGCCAGATAGGGTTCACGGAGCAGGCAAAACAGTACCCCTCCCGGCCGAATATAGGACCACAACTTCGCCACCAAACCGGGAAGCGCATCTCGTGGGAGTAAGTCCAGAAGATGCCAGCAAGCAATCGCGGATAAGGAATCGCGAGGAATGGGAGGAAGGTTTTCGAGGAACTTGTCGATCAGAAAAACCGTCGTCTTACCACGCCGGCGGATAAATTTGGGGTCGGATTGCCGGGCAAGAGTTACCAGGTCGGTGAAATAGAGTTTTGCGCCACGCTTCAGGAGGACATCGAGCGTCGCTTGGTACACGGGGCCACAATCAAGAATATGGGGGCGCGGTACGTCGCGTAAGTTCTGCCACAACCATTCGAGTGCACGACTGGGTGCTTTCGGGTGAGCTGCCGAGGACTTTTGAGAGTCTTGGTATGTTCTCGTTTGGAACATCAGAACCCATGTGCTTTGCAATGCTCCAGGCTCAGGATGACCCTGCAACGGGGCATGAGATGCGGGGTATAAGCCCTCCCGCTCTCTTCGGACCTTCGCGTTTCACTTGCCCAAATGGACCTAAGCGCTTGTCTCCAAGGCGCTCTGCGGGGATGTGCTTTGGGAACCCTCTTGAGCCTTCTCACGGAGGATTTCAATGCTCCCCTTGAAGTAGGCGCCCTCCTCGACGGCGACAGCGCCTGCCTTGAGGTCGCCAACTACATGCCCGCTGCGGCGAATCTCGACTTTTTCCCGCGCCACAACGTTGCCTGCAACTGAGCCCAGGATCACCACTTGGCGCGCGCGGACTTCTGCCTTGACCTGCCCATCCGCTCCTACCGTCAGGCAATGGTCTTCAAGAGAGATGGTCCCCTCGAATTGCCCTTCGATGAGCAAATCCTCGTTTGCCGATAACTCGCCTTTCAGCACCACCGTCTGACCGAGAACCGTCTGGTGCTGAGAGGTGGGCGTCGTGCTTGGCACCTTTACAGTCGTCTCATTCATAGGCGTTTCCATCCTGGGAGGCGGAGGCGGCGCCGCGGGTTCCACATTTAGGGACGCCACCGAGCGAGTTTTCTTCTCCCACCACATTGCGGATCCATCCATCATCAAGGCGCCCAGGACGGAATACCCGTCTGGCACCTCGGTCACCCCGTGCCGGTTTTTATATTACAATGTGCCGGGCAGAAGAGCAAATCCAAAAGCAACCCAATCGAAAGCAGCCCCACGCGGAGCGAGGCGTTGGCTAGGGAGCCACGGACATCACCGATTGCCCGCTGGGTAGACCACCCTACCTCCCACAATTGTCATTTCCACGCGCGCGTCTTTGATTCTCGCAGGCGGGATTCGGAATAGGTCTTCAGAGAGGACATCCAGATCCGCAAACTTCCCCGGCGAGATTGTCCCCTTATCCTTCTCTTCAAAGGCTGCGTACGCACAACCCTGGGTGTAGGCGCGCAAGGCTTCCTCGACCGTCAAACGCTGCTCTGGAAACCATCCGCCAGGATTCCTGCCGTCGAGTGTGGCGCGCGTAACTGCGGCAGCGATGCCCGAAAGTGGGTCGAGAGGCGCTACAGGCCAGTCCGAACCGAAGGCAAGCACCGCGCCAGCATCCAGCATCGACCTCCAGGCGTAACTCGTCCGCGCGCGCTCGTGTCCAATACGCTTTTCGGCCCAGCGCCCGTCGTCAATAGCGTGGTAAGGCTGCATGGAGGCGACGACGCCAAGCTTCCCAAAGCGGGCAAAATCCTCCCGCCGGACGTGTTGCGCGTGTTCGACTCGAAACCGGTGCGCCGCCGGATGGCCCCCGCCGAGTCTCTCATAGATACCCAATATCGCTGATGTCGCATGGTCCCCAATGGCATGGGTGCAAATTTGAATCCCTGCCTTGTCCGCCTGGCGTGCCAACCCCTCCATCTTCGAGGGAGGAATCATGAGCGGCATAGGTAGACCTACATTGCCGGGATCGTCATCGTAAGGCTCGAACATCCAGCCGGTCCGAGAGCCCAGAGAGCCGTCCGCAAAAGCCTTCACGGCTCCGAGCTTCAGGAAATCGCTGCCCATGTCGTGCGAGATTCCGGCCTCCGCCAGCATCTTCCATTGGGCAATCGGAGTGATCGCGTAGAGGCGGCAGGTAAGCCAGCCCTCGAGTTCCGCGCGCCGCAGCAATCGGATCTCACCCGTGAAGCTCCCGTTCCACGAGTCCGTGTCCACGGTAATGTCATGCACTGAAGTCAGACCGACGCGCGCGGCTTCCTTGAGGGCAGTCCGCAAGGCCTCCTCCATCTCACTCTCGGTGGGGCGTGGAATCACCTTTGCGACCAGATCCTGTGCCCCGTCCTTCAAGATTCCGGTGGGCTCGCCGGACTTGGGATCGCGAACAATCACACCCCCTGCCGGGTCCCGCGTGTCCTTGGTGACACCCGCGAGCTTCAACGCCAATGAGTTCGCCAGCCCGGCGTGGCCGTCGTAGCGGCTTATGAAGACGGGAGTGTGCGGGGTAACCGGATCAATCAACCAGCGATCGGGCAGCTTCTCCGAAGGCCATGCCTCCTCATCCCAATTGCCGCCCTGCATCCACCTTCCGGGAGGTAGAGTGCTCGCCTTGTCCGCGATGCGGCGCACGAACTCCGCCTCGCTGGACGCGTCTTTCAAGCCGACCTCCAGAAGCTGAAAACCACCTTGAATGAAATGAACATGGCTATCGGCCAAGCCCGGAACCACCAATCGTCCCCTGAGATCGACCACCTCCGTGTTCAGGCCCTTGCAGGTGCGGATTTCTTCGTCGCTGCCCACGGCAAGAATCCGCCCGTTCGCAATAGCGACAGCCTCAACCATTCTCGCTGGAGCAGGAGTTTCACCCCTGGTTGTAACAGGTTCTCCGGTCCAGATCTTGCCGTGCAGAAGTATCAGATCAGCCCCATGTGGTAACTCGCTCCCTCTTAACTTATCGTCACCCGATTGCGGGTTTCCAGCGTTTGTTGGCATCCCCATCGAAAGCCCCATAACTAAGATGAATACGCCGAGCGTTCGACCCATTGATCCCTCCCAGTAGGGGATTATTCATATTATGGGCCGCTGGGGCAATCACGAATTCGGGATGGCTCCTCAACGACCTACCACGAGACCAACGGATCTGTCGCCCCCCGGGGTGCCATGCCCAAAAGTGTAAACTCTCATATTACGCGACGCCCCCCGAGGTGGCCGATGCCAGCATTCCATTGACATCTGTTTCCCAATATGGGAACTTATTCTTGTGCGCGTGATCAGCCGGAGGGCAATTCGGGAATTTACACGGGCTCACCCCGAAGCCGTCGAACCCCTGGCGCACTGGTTCTTAGTCTCCCGCAGAGCTTGCTGGTCATCGCTCGCAGACGTGCGCACGGATTTCCGGCACGCGGACATTGTCGGAAAGTACACAGTCTTCAACATCGGCGGGAATAAGTTCCGACTGATTGCCACTATCAAGTACAAATGGCAGGTTGTTTATATCCGTCAAATCCTTACTCATGCGGAGTACGATGAAGGAGTGTGGCTATGAGTACAGTCGCAAGGTTCGGCGTTCAGTCCACGCGGCCAGGAACAGGCGGGACACCGCTGAAGATTGACCCAAGAAAATACGGGCGGCTCCTGGGAAAGGCTGCGCCAGCAGTGATTGAGACCGAGGAAGAGTACAAGCGAATGTTGGCTCGCTTCGAGCACCTTTTGGACAAAGACGACGCCTCGATAAGCCCGGAGGAAGGACGCCTTTTGAAACTTCTGGCAATGCTCCTGGAGGAGTACGAGGATCGGAATATTTCCCTGCCCCGCTTCAGGCCCGACAAGATGTTGCGGCATCTGCTGGCTGAAAAGGAATTAAGACGCAGCGACCTGGGGCCCGTCATCGGCTCGAAGAGCCGCGTCTCGGAAATCATCACAGGGAAGCGCTCGATCAGCAAGAGCCAAGCCAAGAAGCTGGCCGCATTCTTTCATGTGCCCGTCGAGTTGTTCATCTAGGAGGACGCGTATCCACACGACCCAGAATTCGCGGTCTGGGTATCCACGACACGATGGAGTGCAGGCAGCGCCGCTCTTAGGATTTCCTGGATTTCAAGATTTTCTGGGTAGTTTCGGCGATTAAGTCGCCCATGCGGGAGGTCGTGATGGGGCGGGATTTGCCCGGAAGCTCGGGCGTCCGATGGCCGCGTTTCAGAACCTTTTCAATGGCGGTCTCAATGGCGCTCGCCGCCATCTCCATGCGGAATGAATAGCGGAGCATCAGGGCGGCGGAGGCGATGGCCGCGATGGGGTTGGCTCGATTGCGCCCCGCGATATCCGACGCTGACCCGTGGACGGGTTCGTACAAGGCATGTTGCTCACCCAGGCTTGCCGACGGCAAAAGGCCGATGGACCCCGTGAGCATGGCGGCTTCATCACTCAAGATGTCCCCGAACATGTTGGTGGTCAGGACAATGTCGAAACTCGTTGGACGATCAATGAGCCGCATGGCGCAGTTATCCACGTACATGTTCTCGAGCTCGACTTCAGGATAAGACTTGGCCACGCGCGACACTACCTCGCGCCAAAGACGGGAAGACTCGAGGACATTCGCCTTGTCCACCGAAGTGACCTTGCGCCGCCGCAGCCTCGCAAGCTGGAAGGCCCGATGCGCCACACGTTCCACTTCGTGCTCTCGATAAACCTCCGTATTGATTCCCACTCGTTCGCCGTTCTTGGCGAAGATTCCCCGGGGATTGCCAAAGTAGATTCCCCCCGTCAACTCGCGGACTATCACCATGTCAGTGCCCCGAACACGCTCGGGTTTGAGCGCCGAGATTCCTACCAGCGAATCCAGCACCCGAGCAGGGCGCAGGTTCACGTAAAGCCCCAGCCTCTTCCGAATCTGGAGCAAACCCTGCTCCGGCCGGACTTCCGGCCGAACGGAATCCCATCTGGGCCCTCCCACCGCCCCTAGCAATACCGCCTGAGAGTTGTTGCAGATGGAAATGGTCTCTGTGGGAAGTGGTGTGGCGGTCGCATCCAAAGCGCAACCACCGATCAAACCGGTTTGAAACCTGAAGGTCGGCCCGGCGATTGCCTGCACCGCCTGCAAGACCTTTATCGCCTCGGTCGTGACTTCAGGCCCTATACCATCGCCGGGCAGCACTGCTACCCTATAAACAATTTGCATATCTCTTCTGCTGTGTATTATACAGGATTAACACGCAAATTTGCGAATTTCTTGGTAGTGTCCTAATATGCGACGTAGGGCCGGGGCGTGCCCCGGCCTGGCCGCCCCAAGGGGCGGCCCTACATTCTAATTAGGACACTACCAGTTTCCTGAAGTCCAAAGCCTGTGGTGGCCTCGATCCCAATCGGGCGTCGAATGCTAAAGCGTTCATAATAAATAAGTTACGCTGGAGAGAATAGTGCAAGCCCCCCGCCTCTTGGCACTTCCCTTCCCCTCATAGTGAGTAAGCTGAATTCCCGGTCGGCTTCTGGAGAGAACTTCACATCCGCTCAAAGCTTCGCGACGAAAGGCTACGGTGATTAGTAGCCGCCGGGGAGGAGACGGTCCACGGCCGCATTCTCGTGCACCGAACTGGAAGCGAGGGCTGCCTCCTTCTCTTCGAGGCGTTTCAACTCGTAGGCCGCCTTGTTGGCTGCCTGCAAGTAGGCGCGGGCGGCGGCTTCCACCACGCTGTGGCTCGTGGACCTTCCCGTGAACTCGCGTCCTTCAAATCGCGCCCGAATCGAAACCTCTGCAACACCGTCCGTCCCAGGGCCCACAGTATGGACCGAAAAATCAGCGATGATGCCCGGAACGCCTATGATTCGGTCCACCGCGCGGAAAGCCGCATCGCAGGGCCCCTCCGCTGTCGCCGAGTCGTGGAATACGGCGCCGTCCTTTTCCAACTCGACGGTTGCCGTGGACCGCCCTTCGCTCGAGGTCACGCTCTGCAAGAGTTTCAGAGTGAACATTTCCGGGAGATGCTGGAAACCCTCCTGCACAATCGCCAGGAGATCCTCATCGTAGATGTTTTTCTTGCGGTCCGCGAGCTGACTGAACAATTGGTAGGCACGCTCCAGTTCGGGCTTGGCCAACTGGTAACCAAGCTCTTCATAGCGCTTGGCAAGGGCATGCCGGCCGGAGTGTTTTCCCAGCACAATCTGGTTCGAGGATTGGCCCACCGTTTGAGGCGTGATGATCTCGTAGGTGATGGTGTTCTTCAGCACGCCATCCTGGTGAATCCCAGCCTCGTGCGAAAAAGCATTACGCCCCACAATGGCCTTGTTCCGTTGCACGGCAACGCCGGTCAGCCGCGTCAACAACTGGCTGGAGGCGTACAGCTCTTCCTTTCGGATCTCGGTGTGCACCCGCAGGGCATCTTTGCGAACGTAAATGGCCATCACTACCTCTTCCAGTGCCGCATTACCCGCTCGCTCACCGATCCCGTTGATTGCGCACTCCACTTGGCGCGCCCCACCCCGCAGTCCCGCCAGGGTATTCGCCACCGCCAGGCCCAAGTCGTCGTGCGTGTGGGTGCTCAGGATCACCTTGTCCATTCCAGGCAGGCGCGATTTGACGTCGGCAAACATCCGCTCGTATTCAGGCTCCAGGCAGTATCCAACCGTGTCCGGAAGGTTCAATACTGTGGCGCCGGCCTCCACGGCCGCATGACAGCACTCGATCAAGTAGTTGCGGTCTGTGCGACCCGCATCCTCGGGGGAGAATTCAATGTCACCGCACAGAGACTTCGCCTGCCCCACCGCCCGACTGATCTGCTCCAAGATTTCCTCGCGTGTCTTGTGCAGCTTGTATTTCAGGTGGATATCCGAGGTGGCGAGGAAAGTATGCAGGCGCGGTCGCGCGGCATCTTTAATCGCCTCCCAGGCACGGTCGATGTCCAGTTGGCTAGCCCGCGCCAGCGCCGCAATGACCGGCGTCCTGATTTCCGCCGCGATGGCCCGCACGGCATCAAAATCACCCTGGGAAGCAATCGGAAAGCCAGCTTCGAGAATGTCCACTTGCAAGCGCTCCAACTGCCGGGCCATTTCGAGCTTTTCCTGGAAATTCATGCTGCAACCAGGAGATTGCTCGCCATCCCTCAGCGTGGTATCGAATATATAGACTCGGTCGGACATCGCGCCTCCAGAATTGAATCATTAAGTCATTGGGTCATTGGGTCATTGGGTCATTAGGTCATTGAATCATTGCTTCATTGCCTCGAAGAATTAACGTCCACGCCTGCCCTTCAATGATTCAATGACCCAATGACCCAATGACTCAATGAACCAATCCTGCTGATTGTCCGACCGGTCGGGCGGCAAAGTCAAATTTATAATATTTCTGGTATCATAAGCTTGTCTTATAGGAGGCAGCCATGGAAATCTCCCAACTCGAAGCCTTCGTAGCCGTCGTCGAAGAAAAGAGTTTTTCCCGTGCGGCGGCCAAGCTCCTCAGAACGCAGCCGGCAATCAGCCAGGCCATCCGCCGGCTCGAGGAGTGGACTGGAGAGCCCCTGCTCGACCGCTCCTCCAGGAGCGGCATCCTCACCGAAGCCGGCCGCATGGTGTACGAGAACGCGGAAAGAGTCTTGAACCTCCGGGCTGAGACGCGCGCCGCCCTCAATGAGCTCCGCGCCCTCGAGCGCGGCAAGCTGACCATTGGCGCCAATGAGACCACCGCTCTTTATCTGCTCCCGGTACTCAAATGTTTTCGCCAGCGCCACGCGCCCGTGCAGGTGATCGTCAAGCGTTGTCTTTCGCGCGAAATTCCCGGCACGCTGGTTCGTCACGAGATCGACCTGGGCGTGCTCTCCTACAACCCCCGTAACCCTGACCTGGAATCCACCGTGGTCAGCCTGGACGAGCTGTGCATGATCGTCCCCCCGCAGCACGCCTTGGCCAACACGCACGAAGTCAGCGTCCACGATCTGGGCCGCGAATCCTTCATCGCTCATAGCATCGCTTCCCCCTACCGGCAGAGCGTGATCGAAACCTTCGCCCGCTTGCGTACGCCCTTAAGGATCGATGCGGAACTGCCCACGGTGGAAACCATCAAGAAGTTCGTCAGCATGGGCATGGGAGTGGCCTTCGCCCCGCGCATGTGCGTCCAAGAGGAATTGGCGCGCAAGGAGTTCGTAGCCGTGAACGTCAAGGAACTGCGTATCCAACGCAAGCTACGCCTCGTCTACCGTCGCCGTGGCGCCCTTTCCGCCGCCGCCCAGCAATTCCTGCGCGTGGCCAAAGAAATCTCACAAGTCTGACCGGAACGCTCGACCAACACAGTCGACAGTTGACCCGCCGCGGCGGGACAGTTCACAGTCGACAGTTAAAAACACATGCTCACCCACCTACGACGTGCCTCTTTGCGCTCGTCTGCCATGCTGTCATTCTGAGTCCTTCGCTGTCATTCTGAGTCCTTCGCTGTCATCCTGATCCCGCCCTGCGCTCCCGCTACAGCGGGATCGCTCTGGACCTTCCTACTCTGCTGCCACACAGTCAACTAGCACTTCTCTCTTCCGTCGAGTTAGGGTAAACTGCAATCACGCGCCTGTAGCTCAGATGGATAGAGCGGCAGCCTTCGAAGCTGAAGGTCGGGGGTTCGAATCCCTCCAGGCGCGCCACCTCAGCCCGCCGCGGGTCAGCCTTCAGCCCTCAGCCGTCAGCTATCAGCCCTTCTTCAGACCTACCACCTACGACCGCAGTAGGCAGTAGACAGTAAGCAAAAGGCAGCCAGCGGAGGGCAGATGCTCTTCATTCTGACTCCTGACTCCTGACTCCTGAATCCTGAATCCTGTTTCTTTTCAACAACATTCCCGCTTTCAAGGAGTAACTACCTTTGTTTTCTACAACATTCCTGCTTCGCCCCAGGCCGCCGAAAGCCGGTCCTTTGTTTTCATAGACATTCCCGCGTCGGTCCGTCAATTTTTAAAGTTACTGTTCTTTCTTTCCCCGTCGGCGGTGATATCTTGTCGTAGTCTGTGTTACGGGCCAAGAGTTCCACCAACTCCAACCCCCCTCAAACGCAGTAGGCAGTCGGCAGTAAGCAGAAGGCAGTCGGCGCTGGCCAGACGTAAGGAGGCAACTGGCAATTCATAATTCACCATTCACCATTCAGCATTTTTCTTCCACAACCCCACTTACTACGCTAGCCTATCTTCTGCCGTTTGTCAAGAGACATGGAGTCCGCTTCGGCCCTACAAGGGAAGCCCGCGCACCCGTCCCCAATCCCTCCCCCAGCTAGCCGGGGCATAGATCTCTGATAGCACAATGCCGGGCTGACCTCTCTCGACCTGCCCCGACCCGTCCCGATCTTCCCCGATGCCCTTTATCGGGATCCCCGGCACTGCAAGAGCCCCTCGAGTGTCCTGTTACGCTTAATCCTTTGCAGGCGTCTGGTTCGGCTCTCTTCTCCGCGGCGGGGGGAGGGTGAGGGCGAGGTACTCGTTGGTGACCCGCCGCGGCGGGACGGTAAAGCGGGCCTTGGAACACTGATCTCAGCCGAAACGCAAGGCGGCCATGCTCGGCATGGCCGGTCAGCGCTGACCCCCCGCGCTCCGAACCCAGTGTCTACTGTATTCGACAACCTTATCGGCGAATTGGGGCAATGCGATTTTGTATTGCCCGCACCGTTCCCTTGTGGTAACTATATTCCCCCCGGTTGTGATTCATGGCAGCTAGCCCGATTGACGTTTACCGCCGACAAATAGAGAAAGAGCTGCAAGCTGGCAATGCCACGGAACACACCCACCGCCCGGTTCTGAAGACGCTACTTCAAGCTCTCGCCCCGAAGGTCACCGCCACAAACGAGCCGAAGCGTGGTGAATGCGGAGCGCCGGACTTCGCGGTCACGGAGAAGCGTGCTCACGGTCCCGTCACAATTGGCCACCTTGAAGCCAAAGACGTGGGCAAGGACCTGGATGAAGTGGAGAAGTCGGAACAGATGAAGCGGTACCTCCCCGCTTTGCCAAATCTGATTCTTACCGACTATCTGGAATTCCGCTGGTACGTGGATGGAGAGCACCGGCAGACGGCCCGGCTCGCCCGCGTCGGCAAGGGGGGCAGGCTGGCCCCGGAGAAAAACGGAGCGGAAGCCGTCACGGACCTCCTAACCACCTTCCTCGCTCGCGAAGCCGAACCTATGAACGATCCCAAGGCTCTCGCCCTTCGCATGGCCCGGCTAACGCATTTCATTCGAGATATGATTGTCACGGCCTTCCAGGCTCCCGCGACTAGTAGTTGGGGGTCCAACTGAAATTTTTCGCATTCTTGTTCACGTACTTTACTTTCCCGGTTTTCAAGTCAACGCTCCAAATTGCTTTTTGTTCGCCTTCGCCACCGTTTATAAAGTCGTAGGCAACCTCGTAGAGCGTGCTCTGTTTTGTGGTTGCGCTCCAGCCCTTGGCCTGTCTTAGGCCAGGCGTGGACATGAAGTAGGCCACGTTCGCCCCGATGTCGGTTGCAGACCGGCCGCTTCCCGGCACCGTCAGCACGGCGGCTTTCACAAGGCTGATGGCTTTGGCCTCCGGCGACGGCGGGGAAAAGGAGAGGTTAATTGAGGTGTCCAGAATCTTCTCACTATCAACGACGTCGGGATCGGTCAGCCGCAGAACCTTTCCGTTAAGCTCCCTTCCACCCTCACCACCGAGCATTGCGAGAACCGCCGGGGTCTGCCACGCCCCGTTAAAGTACGCCGTGAAACGCACGCTGTAATTCCCGGCAGGAAACGGGCTCCGTAGAAACCTCAAATTCTTCGCGTCTGGCCAGCTTTCCATCCTGTGTGTGAAGTTCGGGTTCGGAGACTGCTCTAGCAGCCCTGCTGTTGTAAAACTTCCGTTTCCCACAAAGGGTTCATCGCTAGCCAAGGTTCTCCCTGCCCTTCGCACTTCGACCTCCATTTTCATTCCGTCTGGGAAGTTCGTCGAGCCGACGATAAGAACCTCCCCTTCAGGACCGCGTTCCGCGCGGGCATTTACTGTAAGTTCCGAAGGGAGCGCGTACCCCCGCTTGGCCGTCTGTTGCTGCGAAACGTTCGAGGAGTTCGGGGCACATGAGACGATACCCCCGATGACGCCCAGTGCTACCACTATCCCGGTGGCCCACACGAGCACCTTGCGAGACTGAGACCTTGGGATCGCCATAAGCTTCCTTTCGGCGCATCTGCCACCCGACGTGCACCAGGAATGGTGCAAGATTTCGTGACCAATTTGGTGCCAGGAAATATGAGCAGACTTCGCACGTTCCATGCCCGTTCCCTCGACGTGAAATTCAACACTGTGGCAGAATGGCGCACGTGGCCGCAGTGATGAGGACCACAGTATCACTGACGTACTTCAGACGCAACCCTCAAGGGATTAGCCGTGAGCCCCCTGCCCCGGCCACTGCTGCCCGGCGCCTTCACGCTACAGGCAACTCTAAATACAGTTCCGGTCTTCGGGGTTCTCGGGAGACGCAAAAATGGCACCCTCCGTCGCCCATGGAAGCACCTCACACTGGAAACCCGACTGACAATTGCATTCAGTCGCCGTCAGGTGTACGTTATTGGTCGGGCCCGAAGTCGATAATGGAAATTCGGGCTCATGACAAAGTGTTCGACGGTAGGTCCTTTGCGCTATTCTCTTTTCCTGATGGGAGGTGCGCGGTGGCCCGTCACAACTGTTGGACTTGTGGCAACTCATATGACGGATGGGAATGTCCCGTTTGCTCTAGAAAACGTTTGGCTGAAGAGCAGTCGCGCCAAGCCGCTAGGCAACATGAGGAACAACTCGAGGCCATGGAGGAACAGCGCGAGGCCATGGAGCGGGCGGCCCAGCAGCAAGCAGAGCAAGCTGCCCAGCAAGAAGAACTATTGGAGAGGCAGCGGGAAGCCGTTGAGGAGGCGGCGGAGCGACACAGGACAACCACCGCAAACGCGTGGAAGCTGCAGGCGGAAGCCAAAAGCGAAAGAGCTTATTCTCTCTATCAATCTGGCATGTTCGAGGAGGCTTACAGACTCGCGGTCCAATCCATTGAACAGGATCCCGGCAATCTTGATGGTTTTTGGGTTGCGGCCTCCTCATTGTTATCGCTTCATCAAGCTGACAGGGCCAGACCATATCTCGAAAAGCTGACTCAAGTTCTGAATCTCTCCGAGTATCGAAACTCGCCAAAGTACTTTGTCCAGGTGCTTGAACTGCTTTCAGCGCAAAGTGACCTCTTTCACTTGGGCGATGCCTTCTCATCAAATCTAAGAATGAACGTCGGGAATTGGGGCAGGTCAGGTGACTCTACAGCGAAAGCACGCAAACTTACGGGACTGCTCATTGAGCTGGAGAGGTTTACCGATGCTCAATGTGTTCTGGAGTTGGATCTGCAGGCTGATCCTCGGTCAATAGAGGCGTTGAATATCGCCCTCGCCCTGTCGAAGAAGCTAATTGCAAGAGGTGACAATGACACTGCCAACAAGATTGTGGATACGCTGTCCACAAAATCCCACAGCCTAATCACCGAGAGCTATCTATGTGAAATGTATTGCCTTCTTGGAAGAGACGGTAAGGGGCGCATTGATGCATTTGTCCAAGAAGAGAAAATTGATTCCCAGCTGACCATTGAGGCTGACGTTGCTCAAATCAAACAGATTTCTAACGGAGGACAACTGAGCCAGGAAACCCTTGCTTGGGTTATGCGCTCGGTCCGTGAAAAATACGGGCAATGGAAATCGACGATCGAGACACAGCTACGCGATACGGTGGTGGCAAACGCTCAATCCGTGGGAGTGAAAACCGGGTGGGGGGGGGCAGCGTGTGGGATTCTGAGTTTCTTCCTGCTGATATTTGCTTCGGCTGAATATTGTCTTTCGCAAGGATTTCGACCGGAGTCCACCGGTCCATATTTCGCCTTTGGTGCCCTATTCGGTGCCATCCTTATTGGTACTCTGTGTGAACGATACATAAAACGGTTGCGGATCGCTCAGGAAATAAGGAGTCGCCTCGCTGCAGCGTTCAATGGGGAGAACAAGAGATTTGCGGAGCTTGGGCTGCCAACCTTGACGACACCTTCGACTGCTAGTGGTGCCCATGCCATAGTGTTTCTTATCTACGTTGGGATCATCATCGCATATATCGCAGGTTGGTTTTCACTGATGACCAGTCAGGGTAAGCCTCTCACGCCATCGCAACTGCCGACTGCACGCCCACAGGTCACCGTGCAGGCCCCACGCGATTTCACCTTGGAGCCGCCACCTGACTATCCCATATGCACAGATGAGGACGGGCACACGCCGACTCCAGACGAAACGATAGACGTGGCTTCACTTAATATTCGCAGAATGGTTGTCCCGATGCGCTCGGACTGCTGGACAAAACGGTTTATCGTACCGGCGAACTGGCCAGCGTATTTCCTCCAAAACACATCCCCGACTGCCGAGTATGAGGTGCTTTATATGGACGGCTTCAGGCAAAAAATCCGTCCTGATGAACATCTCAGTCATAACTGCCGCGGCATTTTCAGGGTTCGTGGCGAAGGCAATATAATCGTAGTGAAGGGAAAATTCGTCGCGAGAGACGGCCGAACCGTCGTCGTGCCGGAAGATCCCCAAGAAATTCAAACCCTGTCACAGTAATAACCACAAGGCACGGCCCGGAAACCAAAACCCCGGGAACGCAATTTGTTCATGGGGACTTTTGGAGTTCACAGTATTGAGATTCTGGGAGGTCGAAATTCAGGGCATGGGATCCACGGCGAGGGGGGAGGCATCTTGCCGGTAGTAGAACCGGAAGCTCGACCACGGCCAAGAAAGCAGTGGCGAGTGATCCCGCAGAGCGGAAACAAGTGACGAGCCAATACCACTTCCTCCGTCCACAAGAGCAGTGACGAGTGACGAGTGATAAGCATAGACAACTGGCTCGCGCCATTCTTCATCGCGTTGCCGTGAGCGTAATTCAGCTTCTCCAGTCGTTTCTTCTCGCTGTAGACGCCGAACGGATAGAAGCGCCGCTGCCCGACCCGATAGTGGGCCCCGGCCCCCCACCATGCATGCGGGACTCGTCGTCAGAAGAGTCCTCCAAGATTCAGGACAAGCACGGAAATCAGGATTACTACCACCGCCGCCGTCAGCACCCTCCGGGTTGCCGGTGAAGTGGCTCTCCATTCTCCTGTCAGGATGCCGAGGAAGTTCGAAGAGAGAATCATTGCGGAAACGAACAGCGCATAGCCAAGGGAAGTTCCGTACTTTCCTACCAGCGTCGCGCCGATGCCATAACCTACCATCCCCGAAAGCCAGAGCAAGCCCATGGCAATTGCCAGGCTGGTTTCTCTTGCCCAGCCCGGATTCAGAAAAAGCGACCAGGTCCCGTTACGGAAAAGCAGCAGGAAGCAATAGAGCAGATTAGGAACGAAGCCGGCGCCCAGCACCAGCGCCCACGAGGCGTAGGTTGAGGTGACCGGGAAAGCTCCCAGGGCAACGGCCTTTTGCAGGATTTGGCCGCTGAAAGCGAAGCCGAGATTAATGTTTGACCCAAAGATACCGGTGAAGATGCAGATGGCCAGCCCGGTCAGAAAACTCGAAGCTACTGCGCTAGCGGAGGGGCCGGCAGGCCTCTGCTCCTTCTCGCGCCGGCGGCCTGCCATGCCATAGAGAGCGAGGCCGGCGAAGAGGATGGGCATGCTGATGAGCAATAGGATGCCCCGCGGCCGGAGCAGGTCTACAGGGTTAAGGACCAACAAGGGTACGAGAGACCCCGACAGACAAGACAGGCCGGCCACCACCGCGAACGCCAGCGCCATGCCCACGGCGCTGATTCCCAGGCCGAAGGTCACTTGAGCGATGCCCCACAGAAAGCCGAAGACCAGGGGGGCGAGGAGCGCACGGCTGGAAACGCCTCGATAGACATCCTCGAGGTGGGGCACGAAACCCGCAGCCAGTAGCCACGGTATAATCAGCAACGCTGCGGCGGCAAAAACCAGCCAGGTGTTTTCCCATTTCCACTGACGCGTGTACTTCATGGGCAGCGGAAAGCTTCCATTCAACGCTCCACTGATGAAAATGACCGCCATGCCAAGCCAGAAATGGTCACTCACCGAAGACTCCCTCGCGGCACAGATTAAGCCCAGGTTCTCAAGGTTTCGGGCATACCTGTAATCCCTCAGTCTCGGGTGGCAACACACGCAGCGCCGGTCCCGCGTCTGCGGGACCGGCACGTGCCGCCCCTTCTCCCGCGACTGCGGGATCAGGGCAGGCTCTAAAGGGCGGCGCTACACCACCCGAGACTGAGGGATTACGCATACCTTGACCGGAGTTTGTAACCTGCCGTCTACCTCTCACGGTTCCAAATCTTGGTCATTGCCGAAAAGCCGGTGGGACGAATAACTTCAACTCGAATGTGCGTCGGATTTTCTTGCTGGAAGTCCAACGAAACTGTGGCCGACTGGCCGGGGGCAAGGCGAGGCAACGGGGTTTCATGCTGCTCCATCGGCAGGTCGCCTTGAACGTAGACAATCCATCTCAGCGTGTAGCCTTCCAGGGTGTAGGCGGGAAGCTTGCTGCGCGCCTCCACAGTTGCCGTCAGGGAATTCCCCTCTGCCGTCAGCCTGAGTGCTTGCACAGGACTCGCCTCCTGCCTTAGCGCCTCGAACGACGCCTTGCGCGCCCCGTACAGGTCCACAACTCCGTGAACACGCTGCTTCAAGACCCCGATCCCTTTGTCACCCACATGCGTACGGTAATCGTTATAACAGAAAAAGATCGCGCCGCCCACAAACGGATACTGGCGGAAAGCGTCGTCGTGCTCACGCAGAATCCTGATGCGGACCAGATCGTTCTCCGGCCGGTCCGGTGTGCACGCACAGTACCCGTATTCTGAGATCACAATGGGCTTATCGGGATAAGCGCGGTGGATCTCTTCCAGGTTGCGCTTCACGTCCTCAACGCCGCCCTTGTGCCAACTCTCGTAGTATTCGTTCCATTCAATAAAGTCCATCAGCCCGGCCACGTCCTTTTCGGGCGTTTTATACAGCGAATTCGAAGCATAGGAGCGCAGGCGATTCGGATCGAGTTTTTTCGCCTCCTCGACCATGCGCTTGGCGAACTGGTAGGCCGCCGGGTTCTGCCCGTTAATCTCGTTGCAAAGCCCCCAGGAGAAAATGCAGGGATGGTTGCGGTCGCGTTGGATCATCTCGCGCAACTGTTCCAGGCCGTTCGCCATGATATCCGGTGAGGGCTGCTCGCTCATGTCGCGGAACGTTTCGGCGCCCCAGGTTGGCACTTCTTCTTGCAGCAGAATTCCATGCCGGTCACAGAAATCGAGCACGCGTTTGTCTTGCTGCCAGTGGACGCGGGTGAAAACGCAATTGAGCTCTTTCAGATCATTGTGATCGTGAAGAATCCAGGCGGTGGGTTCCGCCATCCCGTACTCCGGGTTGCTCCCCGCCATGCGTTCGACCCCCATAAGCCAGACGCGTTCACCATTGAAGTGGAAGCCGCCTTCTCTCACCTCGATTTTGCGAACCCCGAAGGTGGTCGAACAGCTATGAAGTGGCTCGCCGTCGGCCTCGATCGTCGCTACCAGGCGGTACAGGTGCGGATGATCGAAATGCCAGAGTCGAGGGTTTGGCAATTCGACTGGGGGAAGCGAGACCTCTTCGCTCGCCTCTGGCTTAAGCGACGCCGTCGCCGCTCGCTGCGCCCGCAGCACCACGCGGTCCGTGTCGTCTTCAAGGATTTCATAAGCTATATCGATATGTCTTGTGCTGATGTCGGAGTTCCTCAGGGCGGCGCGAATGGCGAGGCTGGCATGGGATGCGTTCAAGTCGGGTTGGGCATCCACATCCACCCGTTCGATAAACGTCTTTGGGGTGATGAGCAGACTCACGGGGCGGATAATCCCGCCGTCCGGCGTCCAATCATAGGAATTACCGCGTGGCAGCATATTTTGATCGAAGGAATTATCCACTTTGACGGTGATCGTGTTGGCTTGGCCGGGCAGCACCGCGGAGGAAATGTCGAAGGCAAAGGACGTGTACCCCTTGCGAAGATGACTCCCGACCTGTTTGCCGTTCACCCACACGACGGCACTGTGAAACACTGCTTCGAACTCCAGGCGAATAACCTTACCGGACCACGATTCCGGGAGTGCAATGGTGCGCCGATACCACGCCACCCCCAGGTATGCGGCCGAATCCTCGGACACCTGCCAGGTGTGTGGGACAATAACCCTTGACCATCCATCGGCTGACGCGCTTGAGAGATGCCAGCCCTGAGATTCACCCACGCTCTTGGGGTCCAATCGGAACTGCCACTCTCCCGCGAGCGATCGAGTGCTTGTCAATGGGCAATCTCGAGCCGCCTCTTCAGGAGTTGGCTGTGCCTGCTGCGGAACAAGCAGGGAAGCCGTGAGTCCGGCTATCCCCATTTCTTTAACGAAGCGTCTTCTGGATGGGTAAGTCAGGGTTATGGCCCACCTTGGTAATAGGAGCTAAACAAGATGATTTTTTCCGGATGAAACTCCCGAACAATTCGTTCACTGAGCTCGGCAATTCGCTTTTCATCCACCATGTGCGATCACCTTCGAACAATCTTGGTCACCAAGTTGTGCCGTGCCCCGAGACAAGCCTCGAACGATCGCTGTCGCTCCCATTATGCCTCAAATAGGTTCCCTTTTGGTTCGCGCGAGGTTACCCCCTCAGACACACTACCCCTTCGGTTCCACGTCCCAGAATCGCAATTCTGTGAACTCCCCCACTTTACGAAAGCCGCGCTGGCGGCCACAGCGGTTTATTCTCCTGCGGGCCTCGGGGGCATGAAGCCGAGCGGCCGTTTCGCAGGTACTGGGGGCGGCTCAAGCAGTTTCCGCAAGATCCTAAGCACTTCCTGCAACTCAACATCGTGCTTGCCCACGCGACGCTCGATAGCGTCGATCTTCCGAGCAAGGTCGTCATGCCTAGCGAGCATCTGACGCAGGTGCACGAATGCCCGGACTACCTGAATGCTCGCCCGAATCGCCACACGGCTCCTCAACACATTGGCAAGCATCACCGCACCGTGTTCCGTGAACACATGAGGCGCATATTTGATATTCTGCCCACGCTTCAAGGTCACAGTTTGTGATCTTGAAGCCAGCACGAGCGAGGACTCTTCTTTCGTCAGACGGAACATGAAATCTTCCGGGAACCGATCCTTATTCCGCTTCACGGCTTGATTGAGCACGCGCGTGGCTACGCCGTAGAGGCCAGCCAAGTCCCGATCCAGCATCACGCGGTGACCCCGCAACACGAAAATTCGGGACTCGATGCGCTCAAGTGGAACGAGCTGCCCTTCGAGTGTTTTCGCCATTTCGAGTGAAACGTCTTCCGTCGATTGTAGTTGCTCGAATCATGCCACGAACACACTTCGCGCACAACTCCAATTTCAATTCCCGATTGAACAAAACGTATCTTGGGAGGGGCTACTGAAGAGCCGCAGGACCGAACAGCGGGTCCTGCGCTACTCTTCAGAAACCGGCGGGTGGCGCAGATGAAACTCAACTCGAAGTCCGCCGGGCAGCCTTCGCTGAAGAAGCAAGGGAGCCGGGGAACAGGTGGCTCGACAACTGCTCTTCCGCCTCGAGGTGTGCACGCATTTCACGAATCATACGGGCGCCGAGGGTCAAGAGCACGGTAGGGTCTCTCGATAGACCGTAGGAGACCATCTGCCTCTCGAATTTATCCAGGTCCACACCAAAACGTTCGTGGTCCTCTCGAAAGGCCGCCAGTTTTGAAGTGATATCGGCGTCGCGGTGGAAGGCCGGGAACAACTCCGATTCCTCTTGCCGGCAATGTGCGGTCAGAACCGTTTCGAGGTACTTCAGTATCTCGTGCAAGGAGGCATCCGCCGCCTGCCGCTCGACGGGTTGGCTGCCATTCATGGAAAGCCGCTCCAGCGCCATTTCCCAATCTTGCAGCCGGGCGCGCACCTGAGCGTGCTGGCCGATCCAGCGCTTCTCATCAATTGCCGTTCCCGAGGCCGACGCCGTACGGGCTATCTCGCACGGCACTTCTTCGGCGAGATATTTGCAGGCAAACCCACGCTGCTCGAGAGTCGCAACCACTTCCCGGCGGGGCGGATAGTCGTGGGTGGAAAACTGGCCGGGCAGGTGGCGGCGCAAGTAGGCGCCCGGCAGCGTTTCGCAATCCACGGTAAAGAGATCACCGGCAGCCACCATCGAGATATTCAAGTCGTAACTCTCGCGGGTATTGAAGAACAGGCGGGAGGTGGGAAAAGCCATGTGATAAATACTAACAACCAGGCGGAAGTCGTCGTCGGAGAGGGTGAAGCGATTTGGCTTCTGCGAGGCCAGGACGCCGCGCGCCGGCTTCAATCGCGGGATTCCTAGCGCGTGCGGCTCAATTCCATAAGTCCGGCGCAAATAGTTTCCGTGCTCGATGGCCGCCAAGGCGTCGTAACGGAAATCGTAAAGCCCCAACAGCACGCCCATCCCAATCTTGGTAATGCCTGCGGCGATAACGCGATCCCAGAGATCCAGGCGAGACTCGTAGTCCCGCTTGGGCGAGCCCGCAAAGTGCCAGCGGTCGAAATGCGGGCGATGGTAAGTCTCCTGCCACTCGACCACCCAATTCAACCCGGCGTCGCGCAAGCGGACGTAATCCTCTTGCTGGTAAACAGGGGAGCACAGAGCCACCACTCCGCCGCCCAGGGCTTCGAGTTTCCGGCGTGTGGCGGCAACGTAGCGCGCCACCGTTTCCGGGCCGAATTCAGGGTCATCGGAGAGCACCAATTCGATCTGCCGGTGACCCCAGGAGAGAATCAGGTCCAATTGTTTTTCAAAGTCTTCAGGGTTGAGCCGGACTCGCTCGGCGATGGAATTGCTTTGTCGATAGCCGCAATACAAGCATTCGTTCTGGCAGTAGCTTGTCAAGTAGACGGGGATGACGAATTCAACGCTTGGTGACGCAAAACGCGCGCGCACCCGGTTCGCTGCTGCCTGGATTTCAATTCGACGGTTTTGATCGCGCGCTGCCGCAAACAGAGAGGCTGCATCTTCGGCAACGAGGCCCGTTCCCCTATCGGCAGTCCGAAAGATTTCCTCCGGCTGTTGCATGGGCTCCGAGATTGCCGCCAAGCCTTCGATGCGGCTCTGCTCGCTTTTAAAAAACTGACTGAACCTTGCCAATTCTCTTAATCCCCCCATTGCATCTCAAGAAGTAATTTTACTCCTCCGCCCGCTTTTTAGGAACGAGGACCAACACAGCGCGGCCTTCGGCCGCAACCAAAAGCAGATTCTTCTCCCGCAAGGCGGGATCAGAATGACAGCGTGCCAGACAAGTGCACCCATTTCCTGCGGAGCTCCCTCTTTACCTGACCCCTGCCGCGCCCGCGCAGGCTGTGCAAAAACCCGCCTGCTTCAAATCGATTCTCTCCACGGCATGCGAGGCACTCATCACGCAAAGGTAATCCGGGCAATGGCAAAGCCCAAAAGTGTGGCCCAATTCGTGGAGGGCCTCCTTTAAAAGGCGCCCTTGGAGTAGCCCAGGGTCCTTGGGCATGCCATAGAACTCCGGGCGCAGGCGGTGGGTGGAAACCAGGGCGCCGGTGTCGCCCAATTGGGCTTCGCCAAAAACGAAGGTCAGGATAGGGATGTAAAGGTCTGCGTCGGTCACTCCCAGGATTCGCCAGCTTTCCGCAGGCGGGTCCTGCAAAAGCTTCTTAAGAATTTCCGTGGAGTGGTATTGCCCGCGCACAGGATTGTAAGCAAACTCGCCATCCAGCCCATCCGGCCGAATCCAGCATGCTACGCGCAAGCGCGCTGCCAGCCCTTCCGCAAGCGATTCGAGGTGGCCCCGCTCGACTCGCCCGACGGGAACCAGCGAGATGATTCTCATGACGCGGCAGGCATACCTTTCCGAAAGCCGTATTTCTTGATCTTGTTGTAGAGGGTGACGCGGTCAATCTCGAGGATTCTTGCCGCGCGAGTCTGGTTCCAATCGCAGGACTCCAGAACTCGAAGAATATGCGCGCGCTCCACGTCGTCGAGCGAAAGCCCTACCTCGGGTCGCTGGGTCGAGCCAATCTGCAAGGGGAAATCGGAAGCCTGAATTTCCGGCTCGCGACCGATTACCATAGCCCGCTCGATGGCATTCTCGAGCTCGCGCACGTTGCCGGGCCAACTGTAATTCATCAAGATGTCCAGAGCCGCCCGGCTGATGGAAGCGAACCGCTTGTTCATTGCCCGCGCATACTTCTTGATGAAATGGTCCACCAAAAGCGGGATGTCTTCACGGCGGTCTCGCAAGGGAGGCAGTTCAATCCCAAAAACGTTCAGGCGGTAGTAGAGGTCGGGCCGGAAGGTCCCTTCCTTCACGAGGGCCGACAAATCCTTGTTGGTTGCGGCGACGGCACGAAAGTCAACCTTGAGCGCCTGGTTGCCACCCACGCGCGTTATCTCTTTCTCTTGCAGAACGCGCAGCAGATCCGTCTGGGTCTTCAGGCTGATATCAGAGATTTCATCCAGGAAGACCGTGCCACCCTCGGCGACTTCGAACTTGCCTTTCTTCCGATACTGGGCGCCCGTGAAGGCGCCCCTCTCGTGCCCGAAAAGCTCGCTTTCGAGCAGGGTCTCTGTCAGGGCGCCACAATGAATGGTAACCATGGGCATGAATCGGCGGGGGCTCAGGTGGTGAATGGCGCGCGCCACCAATTCCTTGCCCGTGCCGCTTTCCCCGCGGATCAGGACGGTGGTGTCCATGGGAGCAACGGTGCGGATGAGTTCTATAACCCTTTGCATCGGCTTGCTCTGCCCCACCAATTCGACCGCTTGAACCTCCTCGAGGGTTTCCCGCAGCCGCACATTTTCCTCTTTGATTTTGCGGTGTTCGAGGGCCTTACGAACCAAATGAGCCAGATCATCGGGATCGAAAGGCTTGGTGATGTAGTCGTACGCCCCGTCTTTCAGCGCCTGGACGGCAGTCTCAACCGAAGCGTAGCCGGTCATGATGATGACAATAATCTCCGGATCGACCTCGCGAATTTTGCGGTGCAACTCGAGACCATCCATGCCGGGCATCTTGATATCCACCAGGGCCAAATCCCAACGCTGGCTGGGCAACTTCAGCAGCGCCTCGCGGGCGCTGGTGGCGGTTTCAACGAGGTAGCCCTCTTCTTCGAACCATTTGCCGAGCGAGTCACGGACGACGTTTTCATCGTCCACGATCAAAAGGCTGGCTTTGTAATCCATGCGCAACTCCCGTTTCGAGCGAAGATCAGTATGTGGTAGGCGGTAGGCGGTAGGTGGAGGAAAAACCCTCGACTACCGACTACTCACTGCCTACCTTCTGTCCTCTGACTCCTGTCCCCTGTATTCCCGCTCGTCACTCGTTCCCGCTCTGCGGGATCACTCGTCACTGTTCCCCCGGCAGACGTCGGCTACAGTTTCGGCTCCACCGGCAGAGTTACCGTGAAAGCAGTTCCCTTCTGCTGTGGGGAAGACACCTCGATGTTCCCTCCATGTTGCTGGACAATCCCGAGAGCGATGGCCAATCCTAAACCAACGCCTTTGCCCTCCGCTTTGGTGGTGAAGAAAGGTTCAAAGATATGCAGCAGGACGTCTTCAGGAATTCCCATGCCGTCATCGCTGACCATGATGCGCGCCTCGCGATGCTCTGCATTGTAAGCGGTTTCCACCCTCAACCGCCCGCCGTGCGGCATGGCCTCGACGGCGTTCATCAGCAAGGCCAGAAGAACCTGCTGGATCTGGCCCGCGTCACAGTAAATGGAAGGCATCTTGGGGTCCAAATGACTTTCCACATCCACCTGTTGCAGATCGCATTGGTGCCCCACCAGAAGCAGGCAGCGTTCCACGACACCGGCCAAATCGTTCTTTTGCGGGTTGAGCGGCGCCTGCCGGGCGAACGTCAGCAGGTTCTTGACGATGGTTCCACAACGCCGGCTTTCTCCTTCAATCTCCGCTAGGTCGTTCTTCACTTCCTTGTGGCGCTCCTCGTTCTCCAGACCTTTGTCCACCAGACGGGAAATCAGCTTGCTGTAAGTGAGAATGCCCGCGAGGGGGTTATTGATCTCGTGGGCGACAACCGCCGCGAGCTTTCCCAGCGAAGCCATCTTCTCGGACTGCATCAAGCGGTGATAAGCACGCTCGAGCTCTCCCGTCTTCTCATGGACTCGCGCTTCCAGCGTGCGGGTCCACTCCTGGTTTTCCTCTTGCGCTTTCTTCAGTTGTTCCGTCATGCGATTGAAAGAAGCCGCCAAGCTGCCTAGCTCATCGCCACTGCCCACCGGCAGGCAATAGTCCAGCTCGCCCTCGGCCACATGTCGGGTGCCCTCCGTGAGTTGGCGCACGGGCTTGTGCACGGTCACCCGGATTAGTCCCGCTGAAATCAAGCTGAGGATGATGATGGAAGCAATGGTAAAGACCACAATCTGACGTTGGCTGCGGGCCACGACTTCATCCACAGAGGCCAGTGAGAGGTTGGTGTCCAATACGCCGAGTACCTGGTTGCCCAGGGCGTGGGCGTGGCAGGCGGCGTTCGAGCAGTCGGGCTCGTTCTCGATGGGCCGGATCAGGCCCAGAATGCGTGTGCCGTCCGCGGCCGTGTAAATGCGCAGGCGGTCGGGGCGATTCAGACGCTTGAGGGGTTGCGCCTGAGCATGGCAGGCATAGCAGGCCTCCGCCTTCTTATCGACGAACTGCCCAACCTCCTGCGGGTCAGTGGAAAAAGTGATTTGGCCTTCCTGATTGAAGATGCGAATGCGGCTGATGCCCGCTTCGTGCCCGATGGTGTTGATGATGTGGAAGACTTCTTCGCGTTGGTTGCGTAGCATCGAATAACGGATGCTGCGCCAGATGATATCGCTGTTTCGGTCGGCGCTCTGAAAAACCATCTCGTGCTGAGATTGGCGCCAAAGCCGCAGGCTCCAGTACCCGTACAGCCCTAATAAGAGGGCCATGCTGCCGACCACGCAGGCCGTCAATTTCGTCGCCAGGCTGTAAGTGAACCGACGCATCGGGCGTCCTTGGTCAACCGAGACAGACCCAACAGGATGCTGAAAAACCCGAATTCCAGCGCCCTTCCCGATCAAAAGCATCCCGATCAAGAACATCGGGACAGGTCAGGACTGCTCGGCCCCGCACTTTAGATTCGAAGGCTTGCCCCAAGCTCACAAGCTTGCACGCGGCAACACAACGCTGACAGCCAACGCAGCGAGTCGTATCGACAAGAATCGCTTTGCTCATTTTTTCAACATCTGGGGCACGGGCGTGTGACGACAAGAAGTCTGCCGCAACGAGCACGCCTCGCTGCATTTCTATGCACGCGGGATGCCGAGAAATTCAGCAGCGTGGAGCCTAAAACCCGACGTTTTGTCCCTAATTCCTGGACTTCCTCTGCCTCATATTCCCACTGTGGTGAAATCACCCAACCTAGCCTGTTGTGTGGATTATAGGTTAAGGAGATGCGGGGCTCAGGGTGCGACATGATGACCAGCAGTGTCACGAGTTCCTGAGCCTGCCTGAATAAAATGAGGTTTCCTGAAGATTGTCCCGACTATCGATTCTCAGATTCTTACCGCCAAACTCTGTGCAGGTTATCGCACACATTTTTGCGGTATCGCCCTTTTCGACCTTCGACTCTCGACCCTCGACTGCCTCAGGAGGGCGGAGAATTTCAAATCCGTTTGGCTGGGCCTTCATGGGGTGAGCTGGGCTTGCTGGGGGCGCAAGAATTCCGCCTCGAAGGCGCGCCAACCGCCGCGTCCGAGCTGAGTCAAGGAGCCCACCGCAGGCAGACCGCCGGCTGCCGAGTCCGCAGCGACTGCACGATGCGATCCACCAGCAAAAAGCCTATAAACATCGAGGCCACAAAGAGGGCGACCGTGACTTGTCCTCCTCGGAATAGAGACCCGCGTGTCCCGGCACTCCCCGCGCCGGCGTTGACACACCAAGGCGCTCGGCCTAGGCCAGAAACAGTTCGCGGACTACCCTTTCCCAGCGGTCCTCGGGGAGCGCGCTCAGGACGTCCGAAACAGCGTGGCCACCGTCCTGCAAGTGAACTCCGGCCGAGGGGCTGAAGTGGGTATGGAGCGTCGCGACGGATTCTTCCATCCAGCGCTGGGCTAGCCTGCCCCGCAGCAGGTTCTTCAGGTTCGAATCAGCGGCCGGAGAGTTGACCGCGACAAGCCAACCGAGGCCGTAGGGATCCTTGTGAATGACCGAGGGATCTTTCAAGACCTCCGGGTTTACATCTACGACCTCGCCCTCGATGGGCGACAACATTTCGAAGCGGTGACCGCCGCGCGCCAGCGTCCAACCCTTCTCGCCTTGGCGCAGCCATCGACCCCGAGCCGGCAGATCGAGTTGGTCAACCTTGCCCAACAAGCGAACCGCAAAGTCATCCAGCCCGATGCGCACGACGTTTCGGGACTCCTTTGCAGCCCATGCATGGCCAGAGTGATACGAGAGGCCGGCGGGAAGCTTAAAGCCGCCCACAATGTTCATGGGAAACGACACTTCCTCAGGCTCCGCTGGCGCCACCACCGCTTTCGCAGCTTGCGGCCGCCGAGTCTGCAAGAAATAATCAACGATGACGAAGCAAATGAACGTGCCGAGGACAAGTGCTGCAACCATGTGATACCTCATCTTCCCGCACTCTTTTGGATGGGGTGCGAAGGCTTTGATTTCCACCCAGACAGTTGCAGCTAGGGGACCATAAACTCGTTCAAAATGGAACTGCAAGGGTAAAGGTATTCAACGTGTTTTCAAACAGATAGCGGACACCATGAGGAAGTGGAGAGATGGACAATAGGCCAGAATCTCGATTTGCCTACTGAAAATTACAACACGCGAAGCGTTCTGGGGCGACGGACTGTTGATAACCTATTCTCTTTTCAATAGGATAGAACTTGATTAAAATCTCAACATGCGGTGCTGAGAACATTTGCAGGAAAGCTTTGGCGCAAGTCGAGGCAGTGTGGGTGGCAACCGAATGAACGCTTATGAGGCCCGCCTAAACGCGACAAGCACCCATCTCGCGACCTGGTACGTCGTTCCCGCCGAGGAGGACCAGGGAGAAGAGAATCAGGTCGCCGGCGATGGGACCGACTCCGCAGGCGAGGGTACGGCGCCAACCGCCGATCATGCCGCGGCGGATGGCCAGCATGTTGACCGGGCCCATCGGCGCGGCCGACGCCAATCCCATGAAAAATGCGGCCGCGAGTACGTGGATGTCGGAGGGGAACACCATGTTGCGGCAGAGAGGTAGAATAAGCCCGACATTTTGCTCGGCATTCTGGCAGTCAAGAATATACACCCAGTTGCCTCCAACTGCGCCGCTCGAGCGCATTTTTCCCCCTTGGCTCGTCCCCGCGCTTCGGTGAGTCCTGAAAAGCCGGTTCGGAGCCAATTAGCCGGAAGGCCGGGTTTTGCGCAAGCCCCTCGGTCGCGCCCGGCGCCAACCCGAACCAGATCACTTTGGGCTTTGTGGGCCCTGAGGGGATGCGCTTACGTTCCATACGTACAGGTAGCTGGCGTCGCTGGCGGTCGCAACCGTCCGCCCAGCTTTCCGGGTCGCTCGATTCAGGGCTGAACGTACCTTCTCTTTGCTTTCCACCAATTCTGCCAGGGGCACTTTGATGGCAGAACGGTCCGCCAGCTTGTCGAGGTCCTGGAGGATTATGGATACTATCTGCTGGTGCTTTCCTTTTCGCCCTTGCGGGACGTTCGCTTGCGCCATCGTCTTGAAATGGCCTGGAGCTTTGTCAGCCCGAGGAGCCATGCCCACCTCCACAACTCCGAAACGTTAAACATCCGAAACACTATCGTATCTCAACGTGACGATAGACTGCAAGTAAATAATGGAACCGCTAAAGTATCCGGCCAATGCCCCCGCTAACAGCGCGGCCGCTAGCCGGGGGGTAAGCGTCGTTAATTCAGCAGATTAGCCCCACTAAAGGGCAACAAAAGATTTCAAAAAGATTTAACCCGTATCGGTTGTGGCCTGCTAGGCTTTACGCGACGGGAAGGATGAATCGCAATGCCCAAATCGAAAGAAGCTAAAACACACTTCGAGCAGGTTTCGCTGGAGATTGTCAAACAAATTGTTGATGAAGAAATCTCGAGCTACAAAGCGAACGGAGTCGAGGTGGCCCTGGAAGCTCCTGCAAAAAAGCGAGCAGTATTTCCGGCTCTGGGTCAGCCGCGGTGAAGCCCTGTAACGCCCATCTCACGCACGGCGTGACGGGGCACTGAAAGTGGACAAACGTCAAGAGAGATTGATGGGACTTGGCGCGCAAGGCGATGTCAGAATCGTCGCCACAAACCAATTACTTTTGATACCGAGGGCTTGCTTTCAGCAAGCAGAAGGAGGTTGTTATGGCCCTAGCGAAAAACCAGTCTCAGGCTGTTGCGGCAAATACTAACAAGCCGCCGGTGGTCGATTGGGAAGCCTTCCTCGCTGGATTCGCCGGCGGGAAAACCAACGTTGAATACGGCGCCAGCCGCAACATCTTCAGCCAAGGACAACCTGCGGATTCCGTGTTCTACCTCCGGCAAGGCAAGGTGAAGATCGCGGTAACATCCGACCAAGGCAAGGAAGCGATCGTCGCCATTCTGGGCGCCGGTGACTTCTTCGGCGAGGGATGCCTCGCTGGTCAGCCGTTGCGCATCGCCACGGCTACCACGCTGACAGATTGCAATCTGGTCAGGATTTCGAAGCCGCTGATGGCGCGCATGCTGCACGAAAAGCACGAAATCTCGGAATTGTTCGTCACGCATCTGCTTTCACGCAACATCCGATTCGAAGGGGATCTCGTCGATCAGCTTTTCAACTCCAGCGAGAAGCGTCTGGCTCGGATTCTCTTGCTGCTGGCTCATTTTGGGAAGGAAAGTAGAGCTGAAACTATACATCCCAGAATCAATCAGGAAAACCTGGCGCAAATGGTCGGCACGACTCGGTCGCGGGTCAGTCATTTCATGAATAAGTTCAAGAAGCTGGGCTTTGTCGATTACGAAAGCCTCACCGGGGGGTTGACGGTTAACAGCAGCCTCTTGAGCGTGGTCCTGCACGACTAGTGTAGTGTCCAGGAAATAGCTGGACAACGCGCCCTCTCGTAGCGCCGGCATCCTGCCGGCAGATGCCGCCGAGACGGTGGCGCTACATTGTCCACTCAATTAGTGGACACTACACCCACCTCATATAACCGAAATAGGTGTTAACCGCTCGATGAGCCTGCCGGGCTGGGCGGTGTAGTGCGGAGGAAAGCACTCGGTTTGGATGAAGTGCTTTCCCAAAGGATAGCCTTCGCTCAGGCTCAGGAAGCGAGCCGCCGCATTGTCCACCTTGTTGCGGAACGAAGCCCCCGTTCATCTCAAATGCCCGGCAAATCCCCACCGGCTCCAGATTGTAGTTCCCCCCCATGAACTCGGGTGAGCATTTTTGACCTATTACGTGAGCCTTAGTGAACTGACACCCCTGCGCACAAACGGTATAACAAGTATGCCTCGAGAATGCAGCAAGAGGCAGATGTGACATGAGTTGGAGGGAACGCCTATGAAACAAAATCGAGTTATCAGCACAGCAGTTCTGTTTTTGCTTCTCGGAACCACCGTTCCTGCATTCGCACAAAAAGGCGAGGAGGAAAAGCCCGGAGGCGGCGAAAAAGCCCAGCCGGCGCAACACCAGGCGCAACCGCAACACGAACAGAAAGCGCAGCCACAGCAGCGCGCGCAGAAAGCCCAACCAGAGCAGCGCGCACAGAAAGCGCAGCCAGAGCAGCGCGCACAGCAAGCGAAGCAGTCCGGAGGGCAGCAGGGACAGGCCGTTGCTTCCAACAGGGGCGGCGGCCACTATGGCCGCGTTTCTGACGCCAGTTACCGTTCCCATTTCGGTCGGGGCCACTCGTTCCACATGGGGCGTCCCCAGATGATCGAAGGGTATAACCGCTTCCAGTACGGCGGCTATTGGTTCGGGTTCAATGAAGGATGGCCAGTAGGCTGGGACTACAACGACGACTTTTATGTCGAATACGTTGATGGCGTCTATTATATGTTCAACCTGAGGCATCCCGGCTTCCGCCTTACCCTCAACATATTCTAACGATTTATCCAGCACACCTTCGGGGGAGGATTCAATCGGCACGGGCGGGGCGGGTCGCCCCGAGGGGGGAAACCCGTATGAGTCTTTTGGCTTGAGAGCTACCCGAGCGGCCAATAATGCTGGAGGCTGTCATCGTGAAATGGCAAGTTCAGTCAAGGCGCACGGGGTGAACGATCAGATCATTTCCAAGTTCGAAGCCTTACTGAACTCCAGGAGTCCCAGCATTTGTTTCTCCCGTCGCAAACGTGACTGAGCAATTTTGACCTAACGTGTGAGCGGAACTGAACTGACACCGAATTACCCCCAGGATATAAAGGGTATAATAAGAAGAGTGCCTCAAGGTACCAGCCGGGATCTGGTAAGAGGCGGATGGCAGGTGAGTTGGAATGGAGGTTACACCCATGAAACTAGTTGGAATAATCAGCACAGCAGTTCTATTTTTGCTCCTCGGAACCACTGCTCCTGCCTACGCGCAGCAGGAGGAACACGCTCAGGAGGCCAAGCCCGCACAACATGCACAGCAGAAGCAAGAAGCACAGCAGGCCAAGTCTTCACAACACGCTGAGCAGAAGCGAGAAGCACAGCAGGCCAAATCTTCACAACACGCTGAGCAGAAGCAAGAAGCACAGCAGGCCAAGTCTGCACAACACGCTGAGCAGAAGCAAGAAGCACAGCAGGCCAAGTCTGCACAACACGCTGAGCAGAAGCAAGAAGCACAGCAGGCCAAGTCTTCACAACACGCTGAGCAGAAGCAAGAAGCACAGCAGGCCAAGTCTTCACAACACGCTGAGCAGAAGCAAGAAGCACAGCAGGCCAAGTCTTCACAACACGCTGAGCAGAAGCAAGAAGCACAGCAGGCCAAGTCTTCACAACACGCTCAGCAGAAGCAAGAAGCACAGCGGGCCAAGTCTTCACAACAAGCTGAGCAGAAGCAAGAAGCGCAGCAAGCCAAATCTGCACAGCGGCAGGAACACGCACAGCAGGCACAGGGCGTCGCTGGCAACCGCGGTGGTCGCATTCCTGACGACCGTTTCCGTGCCCATTTTGGTCGTGACCACAGGTTCCGCGTCAACCGTCCTAGGATTGTCGCCGGGTATCCGCGCTTCCAGTACGGCGGCTATTGGTTCGGATTCATTGACCCGTGGCCAGCAGACTGGTACTACACCGATGAAGTTTACGTTGACTACATTGATGGCGGCTATTACTTGTACAACCCGGTGCATCCCGGTGTTCGCATTGCAATCAGCGTCGTATTCTAACTGTCTATCCAGCGCAGCTTCGGGATCGGTGTAAGTACAGAAAAGGAGCTTCAAATGAAAAGGGTTACTTTGGTTTTTCTGTTTCTAGCATTCTGTGCGCCTGCATTCGCAGGCGAGAGCCAACTGCAAAAGGCAACCAACGTCATAAACGAGATCATGGGGACTCCCGACAAGGGCATTCCTCATGATTTGCTGGACAAGGCCGTGTGTGTGGGCATCGTTCCTTCTGAGGTGAAGTTCGCCTTTGGATTTGGTGGCACTTATGGACGCGGTGTGCTGGTGTGCCGCAAGGGCGGGAACGGTTCGTGGGATGCCCCCTCCATGTTCACCATGGGCGGCGCGAGCGTGGGATTTCAGATCGGCGGTAAGGCGACCGACGTCGTCTTCCTCGTGATGAACCCTGAAGGCATGAAAAAACTGGTTCAGGACAGCGTCAAGCTGGGTGCGGAATTATCCGCAGCGGCCGGCCCGGTGGGTCGTTCCGCGGAAGGCGCGACCGACGTTCAACTCCATGCGGAGATTCTTAGCTACTCGCGCTCACGGGGCTTGTTTGGCGGGGCGTCGCTCGACGGGGCCGTGTACAAGCAAGATGAAGACGATAACCAAAAGGTGTATGGACGCAGGGTGACCGCGAAAGAAATTCTGATCGACGGCACAGTGCGCACTCCTCATGCGGCCCAGGGCCTGGACAGCACGCTGACGAAATACTCTCCCTCGGGTGGACGAACGTTTGGCCGGTTATAAGCGATCCATCGGGAGAACTGCAAGTCATCGAAGGGAAACAGCCACCGCGCCAGACGCGACGAGCGTCTGGCGCGCGAATTCCGGGTTCACCGTGGTTAAGGAAAAACGAAACATGAGAAAAACGCCAGTCGTTGCACTCGTCCTCTGTGTCTTGCTGATGTGCGCCGGTGGCTTGTTTGCGTATTCCGTCCTGACGCACGAGGAAATTGTCGACCTGCTCTGGAAAGATGAGATCCGGCCTCTGCTGCTCAAGCGATTTCCGACGCTGACGGAAGACCAGATTACGGAGGCGCATGCCTATGCCTACGGCGGCGCCGTCATCCAGGACCTCGGCTACTACCCATTCGGCAGCAAGGAATTCAGCGATCTGGCGCATTACGTTCGTAGCGGGGACCTCGTTCGCGAGTTGCTGCTCGAGAGTCAGGACGCTAACGAGTATGCGTTCGCCATGGGCGCCTTAGCACACTATGCGTCAGACATTGCCGGCCATCCGGCTGTCAACCAGGCGGTTGCGATTGAATACCCGAAGCTGCGGGCGAAGTTCGGCAACTCCGTCAAGTACGCAGAGAACAGAACGGCGCATATCCGAACGGAATTCGGGTTCGACATGGTGCAGGTGGCGAAGAGCCGTTATGCCTCGCAACAATATCACGATTTCATCGGGTTTCAGGTGTCCCTGCCCCTCCTGGAGCGCGTCTTTCCGGTGGTTTACGGAGTGGAATTGAAAGACGTGCTTCCCCGCGAGAATCTCACGATCAGCTCGTACCGTTACGCTGTCAGCCGGCTGATCCCGGAGATGACGCAGGTCGCGCTGCGGACCCATAAGAAGGACATGATGCGCGAAGAACCCAGCTTCTCAAAACGAAAGTTCCTTTACCGTCTTTCGCGCTCCGACTATGAAAGGAACTGGGGAAAGGAATACACAAAGCCGGGATTCGGCACGCGCGTGTTGTCAGTGCTCTTGCATTACATGCCGAAAATAGGGCCATTCAAAGCGATGGCGTTCAAGAGCCCCACCCCGAAGACGGAGGAGATGTATTTTAAGAGCATTAATACTTCTGTAGATCAATACCGAACCTATCTTGAAGAATTGCGAACGGACTCCCTGCGACTCTCCAACATTGACTTTGATACCGGCAAAGAGACCAAGGCAGCGGAGTACACACTGACCGACGACTCCTATGCAAAGTTGCTGGCCAAACTTTCCGAGCGAAAGTTCGATCGGACGTCAGCGGAGCTGCGCGAGAACATCCTGAACTTTTATGGGGACCTCTCCGCACCGATCGATACCAAGAAGGACTCCGCTGCTTGGCAGGCCGTGCTGACGTCGCTTGACCAGTTGAAGGCGTTGACTCTGGTTCCAGCTAGCGCGGGCAGCCCTCCACACGCCCAAGCGCCAGCTCTAGCCCCAGCCCCCGTTGTGAGTGGTGGGAATCCGCCGCGCCTTAACGAAATAGCCGGAAGGAAAGGCGGCGGGCTTCTTTAAGCCGAAGTCGTCGACGCGAATGGACAGGCTTGGAAACAGAGTGAGGGCCGGGCGCCCGATTTCGATCGGCTTTCCGGTCTTTTCCCGCAGATAGGAGATAACCTCCGTCCGGTTCCTTCAGTCCCAGCATGTATGTCCCCGTCGCAAAACTTGGGTGAGCTATTTTGACCAAACGTGTGAGCAGTACTGTGGTCGGCAACCCACGGAAGAGGTTCTATTGCGCGTGTGCCTGCTTGAGCGGGTCTGTGGCAAGGGCCTGCAGATGCTTCTCGAACTTCTTGCTCGCCATCTCCCGCAAGGCATGCCCATAAGGGACCAGCTCGAGGTTCAGGCGGTCGCAAGCGGACTCAAACTGCTGAAACAAGTCACTGAAATAGGCCTTGGCACGAGCCTGACCGTCCTCGAGCCCCACGCCGTATTCACGCAATTTTGCCCGCGCCTTCTCGGCAAGTTTATCGAGCTCAACACCGAGATCGGCGCGAACTTTGTCGAACTTATCGAGCGCGTGGGCATAGGGTGCGCTATCGCGCTCAATCCGCCGCGTAAGATAACCGCCCTGGAGCCGGATGGCGAAATCAAACCAGCGCCCGTGGATCAGGTGCCTGAGCGCTTCACTGACCGAATAGAACTGCCGGGATATGCGAAAGATTCCAGCTTGAAGCTCCGAAGGGCTGATGCGCGTGGAACAAACCACCGCGTGCTGAGCGTCGAAGAGCTGCCAGTCACCCCAAGCAAAGATCCGTTTCTCCTCCGCCAGGCGCCGGGTCAGGGGAGGTCCGGGAATGGCGGTGAGCGCAAAAAATTGGGTTGTGGTGAGCCGTGACTCTCGGGCAAACTTCAGGGTCTCGCACAGGGTTTCAGGCGTATCGGCGTCGGAACCCAGCACGAACATGCCATGCACACGGATGCCCGCTTCGTTGAAGGCGGCGATTGCGCTGCGGTTCTTCTCGAGGGTCGAGTGCTTGTTGAACAGTCGAAGGGTTTCATCGTTTACGGACTCGAGGCCGATGAAAACCATGGCACAGTTGGCGCGCTTCATCAGTCGCAGCAGTTCACGGTCTTGCGCAGTTTCGACCCGCACCTGGGCGAACCAGCGCGGCATCTTGACTCCCTCGGAAAGCAGCCGCTCGAGCAGCCGTGTAGTCCGGGCGCGATTGGCCGCGAAGATGTCGTCACCGAAGAAGATCGGCTTGCCGTTCAACTGGATGGTGTGGCGGATCAGGGCCACCGCCGCATCATCGTTCAGGAAGCGAAATCCCCGCCCGAAGTTCTCAATCACCGAACAGAACTCGCACTCATAGGGGCAGCCGCGCGAAGTGTTTACAACGTTGTGGGTGATCCCCCGGTTGACGCGGTCGGAATAGACGGGAAAGGGAAGCGCCGAGAGTTCTTCGCTGGTCAGGTAGGGACGGTCTGGATTGCGGATGATTTCGCCATCCCGGCCAAGATAATTCACTCCCGGCAAATCGGTGAGCTGCGGGTCCCCGAGGTTGTCTTGCAGCCGCTCGAGTACTCGCGGCAGCGTGTAGTCCCCCTCGTGCGTGACCACGACATCACCAAACTCCAGAGACTCTTCAGGCAGCGCGGTGGGATGCGGGCCCCCAAAGAGTATTTTGACGCGGGGATTGATGGCGCGAACCCGCCGCGCCAATTCAAACGACTGATTCGCGGTGCGCGTGATGACCGAGAGTCCCAAAACGTCGGTGCTGGCAAGGCGCTTCCAATCGTCCACGTCCAGGCGCCCCGGTGGGCGGTTATACTGTGGGTCGAGCGTGACGATGTCATCATAACCCGCGCGGCGGCAGACTGCTTCGAGCAGGGGCACGCCGCGCGCGGGATACCGGAACAGCGAGTAGACGTCTTTCGCGATCCGGCCGTCCAGGCGGCCATCGACCGTGGCGGGCAACTCGACAATCGTAAGGCTCAGATCCTTCACGGAAACACCTGCCTTTGCGTGAACAACGTGGGCGCTCCACGAATCTCACTGAGTGCGGCACTCAGGACGGGAGCTACCGATAAAACACGCTTTACAGCTTACCATGTTCGGGATATGAAATCTGTTCAAAATTGCTTACTCGGTCAGCAGATGCGGGAGGCTAGCCTTATCCTTCAGTTGTCATGCTATCTCAGGTTGTTTTAGCCCGCCTCAGCGGGCGACATCTTTTAGCCCATGGCGTGAGCCATGGGACCGAATCCCCAGCAACCGCGTTTCAGCCCGCTTCAGCGGGCGACATCTTTAGAGATTATCCTTGTCGAACTTCACCCCGTGCCTTTTGAGCAAGGCAGCAACCTCTTCTTCGTAAGTCAGCTTGCGATGATGCGCTTCCTGGTTGAGGATGTAATTCCTTACTTCCTCTATCTTCGAGGGGCTGACGCTGAAGCCGGCATACCCGATTTGCCAGGCAAAGCCGATCGCGGGCCAGCGTTCACTCGCCCACTTTGAAGAGTTGGCTTTGACCTTCTCCATCATTTCGGAAAGCGAAAGGGTGGCAGGAAGCACGAACAACAAATGAACATGCTCTTTCGGGCCGTTTACAAGCAGTGATTGCCCTTTAAGCCGTCCGATGATCCCTCCCATATAGGCAAACAATTCTTCCTTGATTGTAGTTGTTAAGAGGGGCCGGCGGTCTTTGGTGCTGAAAATGGCGTGAATGATCAAGCTGCTGTATGTGTGTGGCATTCGTTCCTCTTGAATCCGGTTGATGTCGCCCCTGGCGGGGCTTACGGTTTCTTAGCCATTCCTCATCCCCATAGCTGACGCTATGGGCTAACCGATGTCGCCCGCTATGCGGGCTGGGCCCATTTTACCTTATCTGGCGGGAGTTCTTGTTTTCTTGGCTGTCCCTTATTCCCATAGCTGGGAAGCTGTGAATGAATTGTGAAACGAACCTCTCACCACAGAGACACAGCGCGGCATAGCCGCAACCAAAAGGAAAGTGGCGTTCTGGAAAGAATCGTCGCACGCTGCAAAAACTTTCGGCGTTAGTAATACAGAGGACCACAGAGTAGGAAGACCCCCGTATCCTCCATGATCCCTGTGGTGAGAACCATGTCCTCTGCTTGGAGGTGAATTCATGCCTTTCGAAAAGACGGCTTGCGGGCACCTCCGGCGCCGCTTGATTGGACCGTTGGCCGTGATTGCTATAGAATGACACCTTGACATCGGCTGGGAACCACACGTACCCAGAAAGCGAAAAGCCCTTGCTGCCCCTGACGAAATCCCTTCGATTTTCCTGGCGTAGGGTTCTGCTTTCCATGACCCTCTTATTCGGGCTGGCGCTGTTTTTCTGGCCCCCGCGAACCCTGCGAAGTGATAATTTCGTTTTTTACTTCCCTAATTCGCGGCACTTAATTCCTTTGGAAGTAATCGAGAACACCAAGTATCTGCCTCTCCTTCAGGTCCTCAACCTGGTCGGAAAGCTTAACGGCTTACAGGAGAAGCGCAACACCCTTAAGGTGGGGTTTGGGAACACCCAGATCGAACTTCGCGCGGACGATCCGAAGATTCGCGTCGCCAAGAAGACGACGCGCCTCTCGGCTCCCATCCGTGTTTCCCATGGAAAATGGATGGTACCCACCGACTTCCTCACCACCGTCCTGCCCAAGCTTACTAGCCAAGTCGTGGAGTACCATGTGGGGACAAACCGCATTTTCCTTGGAGATGTCAAGCGGGGATCCTTTACCCTACGGTTGGAGCAAGTGAGCAATGGCGCGAGGCTCACCTTCCAGTTCACGGACAAGGTAACCGTTCGGACGGCATCAATGAATGGCAAGTGGGTGATGTTTCTGGGAGACCACCCCATCGAACCCCTTGAACAATCCTTCCACTTCCAGAATTCCTATGTAACCGACGTCCACTTCGACGACCAGGATGGGCTGCCCAAGCTCGTCATCACGCCTTCGGCGGGGGGGCTAAACTTCTACCCCGCAGTGGCGGAAGGAGGCAAGGTTCTCCTGGCCGACGTGTTGAAGCCGCCCCCGCCCCTTTCCCAAACGCCCCCGCCTTCCCAGCCGACTCGCACAACTGCCCGTGCGTCGGCGACACCAGCGCCTTCACCCGGCGTCACGGAAGAAGGGCCGGCCACGCAGCCTGGCCCGCCTTTGCCGGTCGTGGCCCTGGATGCCGGGCATGGCGGCGACGACGCGGGCGGGCACAGTCGTGAAGGTGTCACCGAAAAAGATCTGGTCGCGCAACTGGTGGCACGTGTCCGCCTAGCATTGCTTTCGACGGGGAAATACCGGATTGTCTTGACGCGCACCGGTGATGTCAATGCCACTTTCGAGCAACGTGCAGTGGCGGCAAATGTGGGGGGTGCCGCTTATTTCCTCACTTTTCATGCCGGCGATTTGGGCGGCAGCTCGCCACGGATTGCGGTTTACACTTACCAACCTCCCAGTCCGCCGCTCCCTTCCCCCGGCGGCGAGGCAAGGTCGATCTTCGTGCCCTGGAATCAAGTCCAGGAAGCCTACCTGGACCAAAGCCGCCAACTCGCCCAGGCCCTCGAGCAACGGTTCGCTCTGATTGCCGGGCTAACAGCGGATATGCCCACGGCGGCCCCGGTACGCACACTACGCAGTGTGAACGCGCCCGCCGTGGCGATCGAGATCGGCAGCTTAACACCCGATAACGACGCCGGCCCTCTGACCGACCCCGCATTTCAACAGCACCTTTCTGCCGCCGTGGCGGAAGTTCTCGCCGCTTTGCAAGGTGGAGGTACCTGAGACATGAGCCTCCGCGCCAAACTTCTTTGGGTCGCCCTCTTGGTGGTCTTCGCTGGGGGGCTCTTCTATCTGCGCTCTCTGGCCAGGCGTATCTTCTTTGAACTGCCTTTGCACAGTGACGAATCTGCCAAGGCGCGCTTGAGCGAGGCAGCTTTACAGTCGGGCACCGGGCCCAATGAGATTGCCGTCCTTTACTTCCCTTCCCTCAATGACCGCAAGCTGGTTCCCGAGAATCGGCCGGTCAAATGGGCGCCGTCAGCGGATGATCGAGTTCGGCAGGTTCTGTTCGGGCTGGCGGCAGGATCACATCAGGGCCTTGGTCACCCCCTGGCTGTCTCAACCGACGTTCGCGCCGTTTTCCTGACCTTGGAAGGAACTGCTTATGTGGACCTCTCGAATGATCTCCTCAGCAGTATAAGTCCGGGAATTGAAACCGAGTCTCTTTCCGTTTATTCCATGGTGGATTCAATCACCGCCAACATTCCTTCGGTAAAACGGGTTAAAATCCTAATTCAGGGCCAGGAAGTTGAAACCCTGGAGGGGCACGCTGACTTGACGGAAGCCATCGTTCCCGATCCAACCCTCATCAAATCCGGCCCTTGAAACGTCACTGCGGGTTCATCCCGCGAGAAAGCGATGGTTCGCAGGATGCTTAAAAACGTTTGTGAACGTTGTCATTCCGATCCCGCCCTGCGGGAGAGGAATCTGGCTCTGGAAACCCCGATCTGATCGGGGCGAGATTCCTCGTCGTCTCCGTCAACTGACGGACTCCTCGCAATGACAGGCCAGACGGGTTTTTCAGCATCTTGCTAGGCACGCCCTCATCGCTCAGGAGATTGCATGTCCACTATGCCAAGACCCTTGACGGGTCTTCTCTATTCCGGCGGCAAGCTGGTTCGTCCAGACCGGCGTCCCGCTACCCACCTCAGGCCCGTTGAAATCGTTCCGCAATTCATTAATTCCGCGGAGGGTTCGGCGCTCATTCGTCTGGGTGAGACTCAGGTGATTTGCACGGCCTCGGTCGAAGATGGTGTTCCTCCTTTCCAGAAAGGCACGGGCCGAGGGTGGATCACCAGTGAATACGCCATGATTCCCCGCGCCACCGAAAGCCGCACCCCGAGGGAGGTGACTCGGGGCCGCCAGGTCGGCCGCACCATGGAGATCCAGCGTTTGATCGGCAGATCGTTGCGCGCCGTGACCGATATGGAGGCTCTCGGTGAGCGCACGGTTTGGATCGACTGCGATGTGATCCGCGCCGATGGAGGGACGCGCACCGCTTCCATCACCGGTTCGCTCGTGGCGCTGGGCATGGCGTTCCAGAAGCTGGTGGAACTCAAGGCCCTGCGCCGAATTCCCTTGAAGGACTACGTGGCGGCGGTCAGCGTGGGCATCGTGGGCGGGGAAACCCTACTCGATCTGGTTTACGCCGAGGACTCGAACGCCGAGGTGGACATGAATGTGGTGATGACCGGCTCTGGCCAACTGGTCGAAGTGCAAGCCACCGCGGAAGGCAAACCCTTCAGCGTCGGCGATCTGAACAGGCTGATCGAAGTGGCGCGGCCGGGCATCCAGCAACTCCTTGCCATCCAGCGTTCGATCCTGAAATTTGAACTCTCCCCGGCCCTTGCGTAGCGGACAAGGGAAGCCGTCAGTAGTCCCGCCGCGGCGGGTCAGTGGTCAGTTGTTGGGAACTTGCGGCAAGCTCCCTCCTGGCACCTGAAACCTGATAGCTATAGAGGCTTGCATAATACAGTGATACGTCAGGGGTAGCGCCGGGATCGTGCCGGCCCCGCAGAATGCCGCCGGGACGGCGGCGCTACGAAGAATGGTTGCCACTGTATCTTGCAGAAATCAATAAAACCTGTGCTCGCTGGACTTTCGACCTTCGACTTCTCGACTTTCGCTTTTCGACTTTCGACTTTCGACTTCGAGCATGCCACTCATCACTCTTCACTCACCGCTCTATCTGGCCTCCTCCAATCCTGGTAAACTCCGGGAGTTCCGTGAGGCGGCCTCAGCGCGCGGCATCCATGTGAACCCTTTACCTGGAATTGAAAGCCTTCCAGCTTGCATCGAAGATGGCAGGACTTTTGAAGAGAACGCGCGCAAGAAAGCTCTGCATTACAGTGCGTACGTCTCCGGCCCGGTATTCGCGGACGATTCTGGGATCAGTGTTGATGCGCTTCAAGGCGCGCCGGGGATCTTTTCCGCCCGCTTCGCACGACCCGACGCATCGGATGACGAAAACAATTGCAAGTTGCTGCAAGAGTTGCGCCGCCTCGAGACGGCGGCGGGTTCAAGCCCGGCGAGTCCTCGCGCGGCCCTCGAGGAGCGCGGGATTCCGCCGCGCGTCGAGAACCAGCCCTCCCGCCGCGCCGCCCACTATGTCTGCATCATCGCGCTGGCGCAGTGTGGCCGGATTCTTTGTCTCACCGAGGGAAGAGCGCACGGCGTTATCCTTGATGAACCGCGTGGGACAGGAGGCTTCGGGTACGACCCCTACTTCTTCTACGCCCCGCTGGGCAAGACTTTTGCTGAGCTGAAACCGGAAGAGAAATTCGCTGTCTCGCACCGAGGTAAAGCCTTCCGGCAACTGCTCGATTTCTTGTCGCAGGAGTGAGCGGGATTTCCATTTTTCCGATGCGTCTCATTTTCCTTGCAGTGTTCTGCCTCCGCGGCAGATTATCCAAATTCTTTTCAAGGGGTTAGGACCATCCCGGAGCACATACGGGATAGAGCATATGTGTATTATTATGCCACACGGGGTGGCTCGTGCCCTTCCTGATAGGCCATGTATGTAGCCTATCGATCCCCGGCCTGCATCTGTGAAATCTGGAGTCCGCAATCTCAATTTACCGCGCCGCCGGCAGAGCGCAGGGTTCTGAAAAGCGAAACCCTGCGCTACCAGGCGGGTACAAATCTCGTTCTCCTGGACCCCGATGTCCGCAAGGCCTTTCGCAGTGAAAGAGCCGTTAACGACGCCTTTGACTTGGTGATCGAGTCGCGCAAGGTGGGAAGCTACAAGCGCAGGGATTACAGTTCGAACGGCGCCTGAGGCTCTGTGACCCAGAGGTAGCCACGGTCAATTCGTCTTTGGAATTGACCGCGGGTTCGTCATCGAAGGAAAAGCGACGGTCACAAGAGGTCGCCGCGGCGACACCGTGGCTGCCCGCTGGGTACCTGCCCGGGCAGCCTTCTACTATGTTTTCAAGAATTCAGAAACGTCGATACCGGCTTCGCGCAGGACGGCGCGAAGCGTGCCCTCTGCCATATCGCGCGCATGGTGGGGCAGGGTGACTTTGCGGCCCGTGACAGCGTGCCGCCAGATTTCATGACTACCCGGACCGGGGCGGGTCAAAGGTGAACCCAAAGGCGCGCAGCTTGCGGGCCACTTCGCGATACCTGAACCCAGCGAGGCGACCCATTAGCTGATGCCCACGGGCACAACGAAGTCGGGCAGGACCGGGTGTGATTTTTTGAATGCGGGAGGAAGTGGGTCGCCGTGATCGAGGCAGGACTCGACGATCCTTCGCGCCAGTCCCTGGGCAATCTCAACCGCTTCCGTGACGCTGCGCCCCTCGGCGACCAAGCCGGGCACATCGGGGCTCGTTGCCACGTAGCCGCCTTCCTCGAGCGATTCAATGCGCAACCGAATCGGAACTTCGTCCACCGGCGCGACCCTTTCCTGACGTTTTCCCTTTGGCATGGTTTGGCTCCCAAGCGACAGTTCCAATTCTAACACACGTGGGCGCTACCACGGGCCGCCTGGCAATTGCTCGGGTGATTACTGAGCGAGTAGCGCGGGCCTGTTTTGTAGGTCCAAGGCCCTTGGGCGCGGTCGAGAAAAGCCGCCCCGATAAATCGGGGCGCCAGCCAGCGGGCGCGCGAAGCTTTGGAGTGCGGCAGCTTGCTGCCGCTTTCCTCCCCGCGAGCTGGCTCGCGGCATTTCGAACGCGCGCACAATTCCCCGCCAGCAAGCTGGCTGGCGGCAAGGCGGCAGCTTGCTGCCGCTTTCCTCCCCGCGAGCTGGCTCGCGGCATTTCGAACGCGCGCACAATTCCCCGCCAGCAAGCTGGCTGGCGGCAAAGCGGCAGCAAGCTGCCGCACTCCAAAGGTTCGCTCCGTCTGCCAACAGAGAAGCGTTTTTCCGCAGCCCGCCCCGAATTGTCGGGACAGGCGCTTCCGAACCCTTGGTGAGAAATGCGGGTTAACGACGCCTCACGCTTGGTGATCGAGTTGCCCAAAGTGGGAAGCTACGAGCGGAGAGATTACAGTTCGAACCGCGCCTGAGGTGCTGTGACGCGGAGGTAGCCGCGGTGAATTCGTTTTTGGAATTGACCGTGGGTTCGTCATCGAAGGAAAAGCCCACGGTCACGAGAGGTCGCGGCGGCGACGCCGTGGCCGCTTTCCAATAAATAAGCTTGCTCATCTGTACACTATAAGGTACGGTGCCCTGTATAAGGAGTTGGAGCAATGAGCAGGAAACATATGGGTTCGAGCGTCGATGATTTCCTCAAGGAGGAAGGCATCTTTGAAGAGGCGCAAGCACAGGCGATTAAGGAGGTCGTCGCGTGGCAGCTCGCCCAGGCCATGAGGAAAAACAAGATATCCAAGTCGCGGATGGCAGCGCTGCTCAAGACGAGCCGGACACAGGTTAACCGTCTGCTTGATCCGAAAAACGACATCACGCTCTCAACCCTTCAGCGGGCGGCGGCGATGGTTGGGCGCCGGGTAACGATCGAGTTGGTATAGAGAATGGCGGGTGCCCGCAAGGCCTTTCGCACTGAAAGAGCCGTTAACCCGAATTCGAAAGTTGGCAGCCGCCGTTCGAGCCGAACACTTGATTCGATGCCCGTTCGACGCAGATACCGGAGGAACATAATGGTGCGGGGCCAAGCGTAGGGGCACAGCGCGCTGTGCCCCTACAAGATGCACACCGCACCCACGCTAACTTGCGAATTCGGGTTAACGACGCCTTACGCTTGGTGATCGAGTTGCGCAAGATGGGAAGCTACAAGCGCAGAGATTACAGTTCGAACGGCGCCCGAGGTTGTGTGACCCGGAGGTAGCCACCGTCAATTCGTCTTTGGAATTGACCGCTGGCTGGCGCAGAGCGCAGCTCTGCGCTTCAGCCTGCTATATTAGCGCTCGTCATGCCCACCCACAAACGGCACTCTGCGCGGGGACGGCTGCCACTCCTGGCCTGCACCACCTGTCGCCGCGCCAAGCTTTTTGAGAGTGATCGGCTCCGCCTGATTTCAGCCCTGTCTGTGCACCGCAGAGCTGCGCTCTGCGCCAGCCAGCATGTGCAATGGGGCGTATGATCCGCTTCCATGTTCCGTTTGCGCCGCCTGGGATTGGAAAGGCAGAAGTCAGAAGCGCGATCAAAAGCCGCAGAGTCTCTGAAGAACGAGACTCTGCGCTACCCGGTTTCTGCTCATCGCGGGGGTCTTGCTGCGCGATCAAAAGCCGCAGAGTCTCTGAAGAACGAGACTCTGCGCTACCCGGTTTCTGCTCATCGCGGGGGTCTTGCTGCGCGATCAAAAGCCGCAGAGTCTCTGGAAGGCGAGACTCTGCGCTACCCGGTTTCTGCTCACCGCCTGGATCTTCCTGCCCGATCCCGCCGCGGCAGGGCATGCGATCATATTCCCCCGTTTCCCGGTCACCATCTCGCCTGTAATGGAATCGATCAAGGAAAAGTAGCTTGTTGGCGGGCTGTGCAGTGGTTCCTGCCGGATTCCTACGTCAACCTTGGGATTGTTCGTCCAGCTTGGGCAGGAGCCTCTCGTCCTCAGGCTTCTCTCGCAGATGCAAGATGGCCTCCGCGGCGATGCGCGCGGCATCCGGATAAGCATGCCGGAGCGCGTTGCTGCGCAGTTGCTCAAGCTCTTCCGTCTGTCGAAGCAGGTGGTCGATCCGAGTTGCGAGCTCACCGGGCCGCTTTACCCAGTAACCTGTATGCCAACATTCTTCAATCAATTGGCAAAATCGGCGTTCGTTGCCGGGAGGGGCGTCGAACACCAGGATCGGTAATCCGCAGTTCAGAGACTCCGCCACGATGCCGCCCCCGGCACGGCTGACAAGCAAGTCTGCCGCACCCATCCACTCGTGCATGTTGTCCACCCAACTTAGAACTCGCGCGTGGGCCATCCCCGCGGTAAGTCGCAGAAGTTCTTTTCGAAGGCTTTCGTCACGCCGGGAGATGAGAACTACCTGGAAGGGCTGCTGAACATTCTGGAGTTCGGATACAACCTCCCGCGATTTTCCTTTTCCCGACCCACCGAAATTGACCAGGAGCAGAGGAAGGTTTTGTTGAAGTCCGAGGCGCGCGCGCAGCGCTGACCGATTGGAACACGAGCCGAACGCCGGGTCCACGGGGACTCCGCATTCGAGGATCCTTTCCGGCGGCACGCCCAGGCTTCTGATCTGGGCAGCAACTTCCCCGGGATAGGATACGAACAGATCAACCTCCGGCTGTGCCCACGGCCGTTCATAGGCGAAGGTCTGCATGCCGACCAGGGAATACTGGGCCCCGGTTTCGCGCTTGTGTATGGCGGCGATCTCCCCGAGGCCGACTTCGGTGGCAGCGACCACGTCGGGCGCAAAAGCTTCGATGAATCGGAACAGCGGGCGGGCGCCCAACCGATAAAGCCACCAAGGCCCGCTGGTTTCACCCTCAAACTGGTGGCTTTCGATGTAATCCCAAAGTCCTGGCCAGTATTTCAGTGGGATCTCGTACAAGTTGTAATAGGCCCGAAACCACGGCGCGCAATGCGCCAGCGCATCCACAACCTCCACTTTGAGGTCCGGCCGCAAATGGAGAAGGCCCTTTTCGAGTGCGCGCGAGATCTGCACGTGAGTTGACCCATGGTGCAGAGTGAGAATAAGAACCCGAGGGCGTTGACCGTCGGTATTTTTGAGCATTTGAGCTCTTAAGAAATCCCGGCAACCTGCAATGCTGTCCACTCAGGCTTTGTCAAACATGGTCGGGTTCGCTACCGCGCATCTTGCATCGGCTGCTTCTCTGCGTCGGCAGATTCAGCCGAAGGCAACCCGGCTGTGTGGTAAGAGGATGGATTGCGAGTGCTCCGCCAATTGACTCGTGGCAGCAAGGTGTCTCCTCTCACCCTGTCCCGGTATCGAATCACCACATCCATGATTGAATCGAGCAGAACATCGGAGAGATTATGGGGGACCAAGCCCAGATCAAGCAGCTTGCTATGCTTGGCATTGTAATAGTGAATCTCTGCCTCGACCCGCGGGTCAGGCAGATGGTCGATAGTGACTTGAAGCCCTTTGCGACTGCCGGTCCGTTGCACCAAGTTGGCCAGATCAAGGACGCTAAACTGCTCGGTGAATTGGTTGAAGACCCGATACTCACCGGGTTGAGGCGGTTTCAGGATGGCGAGCTCGATACACCGAAGCGTGTCGCGAATATCCAGGAAGCCGCGGGTTTGCCCGCCTCGGCCATATACCGTGATCGGCCTTCCTATCGCGGCCTCCACACAGTACCGGTTGAGGACGGTGCCCCAGATACCGTCGTAATCAAAGCGCGTGGCCAAGCCGTCATCGAGGATCGTTTCGTCCGTTTTCACACCGTACACGACACCTTGGTTAAGGTCCGTCGAGCTAATCCCCCAGATCTTGCAGGCGAAAATGATGTTGTGAGAATCATGAGCCTTTGACAAGTGATAGAAGGAACCCGGTTGCTTCGGGTAGGGAAGGACATCCTTCCGGCCGTTGTGCGTAATCTCGATGAATCCCTCTTCGATGTCGATGTTGGGGGTTCCGTATTCCCCCATGGTGCCGAGCTTGACGAGATGCGCCTTGGGGCTGAACTCCTTTATGGCATAAAGCAGGTTCAGGGTGCCGGCGACGTTGTTGGTTTGGGTGAATACGGCATGCTCGCGGTCGATCATGGAATACGGGGCGCTGCGTTGCTCGCCAAAATGCACCACTGCGTCGGGGGAGAACTGGGACACGATTTCAGCGAGGAAATCGTAATCCTGGACGTCCCCGATGTAAGTCTCGATTTGGCGACCGGTTAACTTCTTCCACAGAGCAACCCGCTCGGGCAACATCTGGATCGGCGTCAAACTATGGGTTCCACAGTCCTGGTCCCAGGCGCGCCGGGCAAGATTGTCGACAATACCAACACGATGCCCCTGCCTCGACAGGTACATTGACTGCGGCCAACCCAGATACCCGTCCCCACCCACTACGAGAATATTCATTGATCGCGGCTCCTCAATGCAGACGTTTGGCACGGACTCTTAGTGCAACCAGCGCTTTTCCCAACAAAAACACCCTCCCCGTTCGAGGCCAGGATTGGGGGGAGACTAGAATTTTCTTGGCTTCGCGCCCCCTGGGATTTTGCCGAACTCTGCCTCATGAGGGGTTCCCCCAGCGCATTCTCTCCCCGAAACGGTCCGGACTACCGTCAACTTTAATCATTGACGTTTCAAAGGGGGGCCTTGGTTACATGATCTCCCGGCCCGCGGGACTCTACCGCGTTCTCGGGAGCTTCGCAATGGAATTGCTTAATTGTTCGACTCGCCCCAACGCTCCTCGCTTAGGGGCCAGCAGCGAACAAAGGTCTCATGCCCGAGCACGAGAGGGAAGGACATCCTTATCCCGGTCCCCTTCCCCAGGGGGGACAGGGGGAAATTCGAAAGCGCTTGCAGGATCCGGTCCGGGTTCCAGATTCTGTGCCGCCGAACTGGCACTCGCGGCGCTTTACATTCTCTGTCCGACCGCATAACATCGCCGGTCGCTCTTATGGACCTACTTATCCTCGGCGCCGGCATGGGAATGGTGGGAGGGATGCTTCCCAACCCTCTGCAGATGATTGCCCTGACGCAGGTGGGATTGGGCCGCTGGGCGCGCGCCATCTTCGTCCTGATCGTGCCGCCCCTCGTGGTCGATGCCGCCTTTCTCTTCGTGACTTTGTTGTTTTTCCGGTTCATCCCCCTTGGCATCGTCCACTATGTTGCGTATGTGGGGGGCTTGGTGTTGATAGGCTTTGCCAGCCACTCGCTATGGGAATTGCGCCGCAAAACGCAGGAAGAAATGGCGAATTCTGCGGGCTATACGATCGCGGGTGTTTCCGCTGCCACGCTGGCGGAGGTGGCCGCACCAGGCACCTGGATCTATTGGGGCACCATTGCCGGGCCCATCCTGGCGGAAGGTCGGGTTCGTGGCTACGGGCACGTGGTCCCTTTCTTTGTCGGGGGCTTGGTGGGATTTTATGGGGCCGCGGTGTTTTCCACGTGCCTCATAGCCTGGGGCGCTGGTCTGCACAAGGCTTTCAAAAAACACATCTTCCTGACTGCGAACGTCCTGCTATTGTTGATAGGAATCTCCTATCTCGTGCGCGCCTACCTGGGGTAGCCCTCGCGGTCCGATTTGTAACTGGTGGCCATGTTGTTTCGAGCGCCTTGATAAGCCAAATTGTAACAGATTCCCACCCGCAGCGAAGGACCAGGATTTGCGATGCCCTCCGCCGAGGCGGGGAGGCGCCTTTCAACCCGAATTCGAAAGTTGGCAGCCCCCGTTCGAGCCGAATCACCTGATTCGATGCCCGTTCGACGCAGATACCGGAGGAACAAAGTCGTGCGGGGCCGGGCGTAGGGGCATCCGCCGCGGCGGACGCTGTGCCCCTACAAGATGCACATCGCACCCACGCTAACTTCCGAATTCGGGTTCAATACACGACGTCGAGAGATAGGTCGTAGAAGCGATGCTGGAAGCCGGCGTAGCTGCCGAAGTAGGGTGACGTTACGGTGTTATACACATCGCGGTAGTTACCGTGGTTTGTGAGATTGAAGATGCGGACCGAGCCCCGCAGGGCGTGTTTACGCACCCAGGGAATGAAAGGAATCTGGAAATCCTTGGAGACCTGCACATCAAGAGAAACGAAGGCGGGGAAGCGGAGGCTGTTGGGGGGGCCCACGTAATTCTGCAAATCGCTGTAAAGGGAATAAGGGAAGCCCGAGTGCCAATCGAGCAGCGGGCTGACGATGAACTTCTGCGGAAGCTTGAAGCGCCCCCAGGCCACCAGGCGGTCGGTGACGTTGGTGGGGAGCGTGCTGAACAGATTCGGTTGGATAACCGGCTGCTCGTAGGGAACGTAGACGGAGGCCATGGTGTTCAGGTCGCCGCGCGCCTGGCTATTGACGTAGGAAATATTGAGGTCCGCCTTTTCGGAAGGCCGCAGGCGCAGCGTGGCTTCAAACTCGTGGTAGCGCGACGCGCCCAGGTTCGAAAGCAGCAGCAAGCCACTGGTGGGCGAGAGGGCTACGGGATTGACGGTGAACTCATTATGGGTGCGGCTGGTCAGGAAGCTGACGCGCGCGATGATGTCACGGCGTATTTCCTGATCGAATTCCGCATTCCATGTGAAGTTGTAGGGTGTGCTTCCAAGGTTCGCTTCAGAGGGAACAACCTCGCGGCCACCTTCCTTAAATTCCTCGTAAAAGGGGCGGTAGACGATGGGAGGACCAAGCGCCACTCCGTTCGTGTCGAAAAGGGTAACTTGCCGGGTGGGGTTCTGGGTGTAATCTCCGGCGAGAAGTGGCAAGCGGTCATAGAAGATGCCGGCGCCGCCGCGGAAAATCGTCTTGCCCTTCTTGCGTGGCGAGAACACGAAGCCCCCGCGCGGCGAAATTGCCGCGGGTTCACCGAGTGTCTGGCCGGAAATTCGCAGTCCGTAATCGATGGAAAGGTAGTCGTTAAAAGTCCAGTGGTCCTGGGCAAAGGCGGCGAGTTCCGTGTCGGAGGTGGTGAGCTGGCCGGCGGATCCAAAAGTGATTTCCTCGGCCAAGGAGTTGTCGGCCCGCAGCAGTTGCACGGGGTGGTAAATACTGGTTCCCTGATACGCGCGGTGAATGACGTCGCCCCCCACCTTGAAATCGTGCCGGCCGTGCCAGTGTTTGCCGGGGAAAAGATAGCTTTCCTGCACCTCCTGCTGAGCGCTACTGCGTTTCCAAGCGTTGAAGAAGTTGCCCTCCCAGCCCGTGGGAGTTATCTGCAAGTCCTGCACGCCTTGGCCGTGCGAGTAGCTGTCAAAATCCGTGAATTGCGCCATGGTGGTCAATATCCCGCCGCCTTGGAACAGATAGTGATCGCGCCCCCCGATCGAGTAGCCGCTCTGGGCGTAGTCGGCGGAAGCCGGCTGCGGAATGAGGGAATCGATGTTGTCAAACTGCCGCCGCACGGGGAAAAATTTGACGTCGACCCTGGTCAAGTGCTGGGGCGAAACGGTGTAATACAAATCCGAGAAAGAAGTCCATCCCTCCTTTTTCGTTTCGTTGTGCGGCCAAGCCAATCCGCGGACGGGCTGACGGGAGAAGTCGTAAGTGAAGGCTTCCGAAAAGGTAAGCTTGTCTCCCCTCAAGGGCCCGGAAAAGTAAATGCGCGGGGCGTCGCTCTCGATTCCCACCAATTGTCCGGAGCGGATGCGCGGCGTGGGCACAAAATCATTCAGCTCATACTCCCATTTGCTCGAGGGTGCTTTGGTTTGGACGGTCGTAAGCCCGCCGGAAAAACGCCCGTACTCGAGCTGGTAGGCGCTCTTGAAAACGTCCACCGATTCCACCGCGTCGAGGGGAACGTCAATGGAAAAGCTGCCCGTCACCGGATCAACCGTTTCGGCGGAATCCACCAGCAGCGTTCCTTGGTTCTCAATGGCGCCCTTGATTGCGAGCCTGCCATCCGGGGTGCGAATTACACCCGGAATCATCGGCAAAGCGGCTTTAAACTTCTGCACAACGAGGGGCAGGGATTTGATCTGCTGGTTGCTAAGGGTCGCGGGCGGAGCCGCCGCTTGCGCTGTGGCCTTGGGGGCTTGGGCAGTAACTTCCACCTTCGAGTGGACCACAACCTCGTAAGGAAGCTCGATCTGGAGGGTTATGGGTTCTTCGTTTTCGGTAACTTGGATGTCCGTCTTGGCGACCGGTTCGTAACCCACCGAGGCACAGGTCACCCCGTAGGTTCCTGGAATTAGCCCGGTAAACTCGAAAATCCCTTTATCACCAGTAGTTACACGACGCCCCTGCTCGGGCAGAGTTCGGCCGCGCAAGGTGCAGACCGCGCCCGCAATGGGTGCGCTGTTCTGGTCTACAACTTCTCCTCGAAGTTTCTGGGTGCCAGGAAGGGCCCCTTGAGCAGTGAATGGGATGCCCAAGATAAGCAGCAGGGCCAAGCCGACACGCTGTAAGCGTAGCCAATTGTAAAACATCAATTACTTTGGATGCGCAGACTTCGGCCGCGTCTACAATGAATTATACTCTGAATTGTCGCAACAACGCCACCCCGAATCTCGAGCAGGTCGCGGGGCATGGCGGTTTTTCTGCCTACATAACGTCTCCAAATTATCAGATGCGCATTTTTCGGCCGAGGCAAAAGAATTTCACCGCCTTAGGATATAGGGGCTGGTTGGCGGGCTGTCTTCCACTGGTCGGGAAGCAACTCGGTCGGGCGGCTTTGGGGATGGCGGCTGATACGTCGAAGAGGTCGCGTAGGTAGGCGAAGGGGTCGAGCCTGAGGCGCTTGCAGGTGGCGGTGAGACTGGTGAGTATGGCGGAAGGAGTCAGAATAAAGAGCATCAGGTCCGTACTTAGGGGTTCAGGCGAACCCATGGCCTTTCATGCTATATTGAGAGCTTGTCTGGCGCGAGAAACCGGAAACAGGCGTGCATGGCCGTGCGAGGGCTCTTGTCACCGCATTCCCAAAGGATGCCGCGCAGGCTGGCGTCCCTTGGAAGCTTTGTGCCGCACTTGCCGGCCTATTCTATAACCAGTAATCTCGAGCGGGAGCGGAAGTCTTAATGGAACAGAAGCATCGGGAAGCGAGCGGCGACGACCGCCGCCAGTACGTCAACTTCGCCTTCTACAAAGTCGACCCGGTGTGGCGGCGGCTGCCGGCAGAAGAGCGCAAGAAGGGGAAGTGTGAGTTTGTTGAGGTTGTGAGGAGCTCCGAACAGGATATGCTCGTGGTCGCGTATTCGCTGGTGGGCATCCGCGGCGATTGTGACTTCATGCTCTGGCGCATTGGCTACGACCCGCTGAAGCTCCAGGAAATGAGCGCACAACTTCTGGCCACGGGGCTCGGCAACTACCTGACCACGCCGTATTCCTACTTGTCGATGACCAAGCGCTCCGTTTACGTGGATAAGCACACGCACGAAGGCCAGGAAGGAACGCGCCTCAGGCTGGTCCCCGGCCAGTTCAAGTACCTGTTCGTTTACCCGTTCGTGAAAAGCAAGGCTTGGTACCGGCTAACTAAACATGCCCGCCAAGGTATGATGGACGAACATATCGAAATCGGCCACAAGTATCCGACGGTGAGGCTGAACACCACTTATTCGTTCGGGCTCGACGACCAGGAGTTCGTCGTGGCGTTTGAAAGTGACAAGCCCGAGCACTTTGTGGACCTGGTGATGGAACTTCGCCACAGCGAGGCTACCAGTTATACCCTGCGTGACACGCCCACGTTCACCTGCATCCATCGTGAACTGGCGGAAGTCTTGGACCTCCTTGGAGGGTAGGCGGAGCGACCATGCCCAGCAAAGCCAAGTCGATCAAAAAGCAAGCGAGAGCCAAGCCGAAGACGGACTATGCTTCGCCAGAACGTCTCGAGAAGATCTTTTCGGCGCTGGACCAACTCTTTCCCCAAGCTCAGTGCGCGCTGCGGCATGAGAATGCCTTCCAACTCCTCGTGGCCACTATACTCTCCGCCCAGTGCACCGACGAGAGGGTGAACAAGGTCACGCCCGGACTGTTCCAGAAATACCCCACCCCGCAAGACTTTGCCGCATTGCCGCAGCCGGTTCTGGAAGAGGAGATCCGCTCCACGGGGTTCTTCCGCAACAAGGCCAAGAACATTATTGGAACGGCAAAGAAACTGGTGACCGATTTTGGCGCTCAGGTCCCCCGAACAATGGAGGAAATGTTGACCCTGCCCGGCGTGGCGCGAAAGACGGCCAACGTCGTGCTGGGGACTGCCTACGGCATACCCACGGGCGTGGTCGTGGACACCCACGTTTTCCGCATCGCAAATCGGCTGAAGCTCTCAACCCAGAACACTCCGGAGAAAGTCGAGCAGGATCTGATCAAGCTTGTCCCGCTCGAGCGCTGGATACCCTTTGGCCACCAGGTGATTTGGTTTGGAAGAAAGGTCTGCCAGGCGCGCAAGCCTCGGTGCGCGGAGTGCCCGCTCGAGTCCATCTGCGACTCACGTGACAAAACAGTTTGACTCGCCGCAGAAGGTCACGGCAGCCTTAAGAGGGGTTACAGAAGGGACAATACGATGAGACGCAACAAGCATCACAATCTGCTCAAGAGATCCTTAGAAAGCCGCTGCTGAGGGCAGTTTCCCCCCGTTAACCCTAAGGCTGTTGACGGTAATAAACAGCGTTCCATCTCCACGGCAAATTCGGCAGGAGCTTGTGAACGACCAGAATCGCTTTAAGGTATGAAACGCCGATAAACTCGAAAAGCCTAAAATGTCTCTTTTTCAGGAATTCGTCGATTTCCCAAAAGAGCGGTTTTCCAACTTGCATGGGGCGGAAAGAAACCTCGACATGGATTAACTTTACGTGTTCCAAGACTTTCTCCCCACCGCTGAAAACAAGCAACTCGGCGCCCTCTACGTCCACCCATAATATATCCGGCTGCTTCTCTCTCTTCGCGAAGTATGAATCGAGGGTGGTGGTGGTGATTGTGATTTTGTCCTGGACAATCGACCCGCGCCGTTTTGATGCATAGGCGGGGTTTATGGGAAGCATGGATGAAAACCCTATGTCCCTATTCTCCGATTTCTCGGGGCTAACCGGGAAAAAGCTCACGGTGCCCACTTTGTCGGAAAGGCCGACCGGATTAAAGAAAATGTTGCATCCATCTCCGTATTTGGCGACGTTGCTCTTGCATATCTCTACCGCTGTCGGGTTGGGCTCGAAAACATGGCACTCCGTTGCATGAAGGGCCTTATAAAGATAGATCCCGTCCAGGGCGTCGCGGCTGCCGATGTCGCAAATGACGGGATTTGAAGGGCCCATTCTTTTTGCGAGCTCGACAAACCGGGCGGGAACCTCATGCACAAAAGTAACCGTTTCATTCGGCACGGAGTTATCCAGCTTATTGCGTCCTGTCTCGCGTTCGCTCCCGTCAACCCTAAGAGCCGGAGTGCATCGGGGAAGGCGAAGTGTTGTGACTACCTAATCAACTTACCATCCCGCGCTTCGCCATGGCGCGGGCAAGTTCGGGTGGAGGATTGAACGTCACTTTTTCTTCCACAGGCTCAATTTCCTCGACCTGTTCCACTCCCAAACCCTCGAAGTAGGCAACCACGTCCTGAACGAGGTGCTCAGGAGCCGAGGCGCCGGCGGTGATGCCGACGCACTGAACCTTTTCGAGCCAGGCAGGGTCAATCTTCGACGCGTCTTCGATAAGGTAAGCGCGTGCTCCCGACATCTCGGCGACTTCTCGAAGACGCCTGGAATTAGAACTATTGTCGGAGCCGAGAACCAGGATCACCTCCGCTTCCTTGGCCAGAAGCTTGACCGCCCATTGCCGGTTCTGAGTGGCGTAACAGATGTCATCACTAGGAGGGCTGACCAGTTTGGGGAAGCGCCGCCGGAGAACCTCAATGATCTCTCGGGTGTCGTCAACCCCGAGCGTCGTTTGCGTGGTGACGGCAACACGATCGGGATCCGAAACCTGAACTTCTTCTGCCTCTTCCACGCTGCCGACTAACTGGGTGTGCTCCGGAGCTTCACCCATGGTCCCAACAATCTCCTCATGCCCCGCGTGCCCCACGAGAACAATGGAGTTGCCCTCTCTTGCAAATCGGAGAGCCTCCGTATGAACTTTGGTAACCAAAGGGCAGGTGGCATCAATTACTCGCAGATGTTTTGCCTCAGCCCGGGCTCGGACTGCCGGCGAAACACCGTGGGCGCTGAAAATGACCACTGCCCCTGCCGGGACCTGGTCAATCTCATCCACAAAGACGGCTCCCTTGGCGGCGAGAGACTGGATCACGTGCTTGTTATGGACAATCTCCCTGCGCACATAAACGGGGGCTTGGAAAAGCTCGAGGGCCATGTGAACCACGTCAATAGCCCGATCCACACCAGCGCAGAATCCGCGCGGCTTGGCGAGCAAAACCTTCTTGAGTTTCATGCCAACTCGCTTTTTTGCCCTCTTACGGGGGAGCAATCCTTCACCAAATATAATGCTAGCAGATTCCCTATAGCGCGTCAAAAGCGGAACGATGCCCGGTCATGCGGAGCGAAGTTGTCAGTAGTCATACTACTTTCGGGTATGTCATGCTGAGCCCGTTCGCTTCGCTCAGGGCAAACTCTGCGAAGCATCTCGCCCTGCTCTTTCTCGGCGGAAAAGTCCAGAGCGAGATTCTTCGCTCCGCTCAGAATGACAGCGAAGGACTCAGAATGACAGCATGGGTAATTAAGTGACGATATCCTCGCCGCCATCCACACGAATGACATTACCCGTAATCCAATGGGTGCGGTCGTCCATCAAGGCGACGATGGCGGAGGCCACATCTTCGGGTGTAGTCAGGCGCCCTCCAGGGTTCCGCATTCGGGCAAACTCTGCCAGCTTATCGATTCCAGGGATCTTGCTCGAACCAGGGGTAAGAGTCACGCCCGCCTGGATGGCGTTGGCGGTGATACCGTGAGGCATCAGTTCGTAGGCCAGTTGGCGGATGTGGGACTCGAGGACCGCCTTGGCCGCTGAGACAGGGCCATAACTCGGAATCACGCTGTGCCCGCCCGCACTCGTCATGGCGTAAATGCGGCTGCCGCGCCCCAGCATTTTCCGGCGAAACAAATCCTGGACCCAGTAGACAAGATTGTTCCCCATGACATCCACCGTCATGTCCATTTGCATCTGGGTCAATTCATCTTCGGGAGAATCCGCGAGGTAAGCTTTCAGCGACCCGAAAGCGACGGAATGAAGAAAGACTTTGATGAAGTTGCCGCCGCCTTTCTTGCTCCAGTATTCTTGCATCCGGTTCAAAGCTTCCGTGCGCTTGGCAGGGTCCGCAGCATTTATATTGAAGAACAGGACGTCCCGCCCAGCGTCCCGAATGCTCTCCATAACCTGCTCCACCTGAGGCATATTGGAGCGCCGATCAAAATGCACACCGAAAATGTTCAGCCCGGCGCGCGCGAGCTCGAGGCTTGTAGCGGCGCCGAAACCACTCGACGAACCGACAATCAGCCCCCAGGGCGTGGGTCCTGTTTCCGTCATATTTGTTTTTCTCCGTTACTGAGATTGCCCTTGATATTGCCGATTGCCGATTGACGATTCTCGATTGACGATTGACAGGGGGCAGTTCACCCCACCTTTTTTCAATCGACAATCGACAATCGCCAATCACCAATCGACAATCAAACCAGGCGCTCGACCGTGATTCGACGTCCATCGCGCCCCAGGTGTTCCAAGCGGATTCGGATGCAGGGTCGCGGAATATCCTCACCGAGCTTCTCCCCCCACTCAATGAGGACTGTCGTATCCGGGCCCTGCAAATCGTCCAGCCCCAGCGTGGCCAGGTCGCGCCCCCCCTCAATGCGGTAAAGGTCCACGTGGTAAATCTTGCCTTCAGGACCGTACTCATGCACCAGCGTGAAGGAGGGGCTGGTCACTTCTTCCTCAGGGATGGAAGCCAGGCTGGCCAAGATCCCCTTCACCAGCGTCGTCTTGCCGCTTCCCAATTCTCCTTCCAACAATACCATGCAAGGTGGCTGGACTTCCTTAGCCAACTCGCGTCCGAAATTCACTGTCTCCTCGGGCGAATGGGTGACCCGTTGGGCAAGAGTTCTCGCAGGGAGTAGCATTGACCGAACCTCAGTGACGAGTGACAAGTGACGAGCAAGAACAATTCGCGAGCGTTGGTTGTTGGCTCTTTACTCGTTACTTCTAACAAGTGAAAAGCAAAAACAGTTGAGGTGGCTTGTCACTTGTCACTCGTCACTCATCACTCGTCACTGCCTTGTACGCCCGCGGCAACGCGCCGAGCAAATCACCTGCGATAAGTGAAGCCTGCCCCAGTTCTTTCGCCACCAAGTCTCCCGCCAAGCCGTGCAGGTATACTGCCGCCGCTGCAACCTCGCTCATCGGCCGATCACGATATTGTGCCACAAGCCCCGCAATCACGCCCGTTAGAACGTCACCTGTCCCACCGGTGGCCATGCCGGGATTGCCCGTCGGGTTCACCCAAACCTTCCCGTCGGGCGCGGCCGTAAGAGTGCGAAAGCCCTTCAACACGAGGTTCACCTGGTGCATCCGGGCGAACTCACGCGCGCTCTCGACACGGTGCGCTTGGATTTCCGTAGTTCCTAAGCCCGCAAGGCGGCTCATTTCGCCAGGGTGGGGCGTCAATACAGCGTCCGGTAAATCACCCCCGGTGTGGAAGGTGTGCATGCAGCCCGCGAAGGCGTTCAGGCCATCGGCATCCAAGACCACAGGGACGCGACGACGGTTTACCAGCGTGCGGACCAATTCCGCCGTTTCGGGGACACTGCCCATCCCCGGACCGAGGGCCAGAACGGACTTACCTTCCAGCAACTTGTCCAACCGCCCCTGCTCGAGCGCGCGCAGCGCAATCGTGCCCGCCTCTGTTTCCGGAAGCGGCTCCGTCATGTATTCCATTCCCAGCGACGCCACAATGGGCAAAGCGCTTGCGGCAGTGGCCACGGTCACAAGCCCCGCGCCAGCCCTCAAAGCGGCCAGGGCAGCCAGCGCGGCTGCCCCGGTCTTCCCTACCGACCCGGCCAGAATCAGGACGTGGCCAAAATTGCCTTTGTGCGCGTCGGGCTTTCGAGGCCGCGCAATCCAGGCAAAGTCTTCGCGGCAGGCCAAGCTCAAGAAGAGTTCCGAATCGCTTTCGAGTACCTCGGGCGGTGTTCCAATTTGCCTGAGGACCCATTCCCCTACACGTTCACACGCCGGTGGAAAGACATGCGCAATTTTTGGCGCGGTGAAGGTGACGGAGAAGCCAGCACGCACGTGCTCGCCGATCAACTCCCCCGTGTCGGCTGAGATGCCGGAAGGCAAATCCACCGCCACCACCTGCGCGGCGGCCAATTCCGTGTTGACCTCTCGAACTACTTCCAGGAGCAGGCCTCCCAGCGGCTTGGAGAGCCCCGTTCCCAGAAGCGCGTCAACCAACAACGTTGTGCCTTTCAGGCTCAGCTTGATGCGTTGCCAAGCTTCGAGACTTTCGACGACCTCGGGCATCGCCGAAATCGCCAGCCGCTCGAGGTTGACGGCCGCGTCGCCTTGCACCTTCTGGGGGTCCGCGAACAGGACCACCCTTGGCTTCAGCCCTTTATCGCGCAGCATACGGGCCACCACGAGGCCGTCGCCGCCGTTATTTCCCCGCCCGCACAGAATGACGATCCGTTGCTGCTCCAGTGGGGCAAAGCGCTCCTCAAGATACTCCACCACACCTCGTCCGGCGTTCTCCATTAGCGTTAGGCTCGGAACACCGTAGCGCTCGGTGGTCAGCCGGTCGATGCGTTGCATCTGTGCAGCAGTAAGGATTTTCATCGTAAGAAACTATTCTTGCCGGTTGTGCGTTGTCCCGCCCCGGCCGGGCCGTTAGGGCCTGTTATGAAACAACTGTTACATCGCCTGCTGCGTGACCCCCTCACCCGGTCCCGCAGGGCGGGACCACCCTCTCCCCCAAGTGGGAGAGGGCAGTGAATCCGAATCGACTCTCCCCTCGCCCCCTTGGGGGAGAGGGGAGGGGGGTGAGGGGAGCTTCAATGGATCATGGAACAGTTATTTCGTGGCAACACCTTGGCTTCGCAATCAACAAGCGACCACGGACAGCCCCTAAAGCATCCAGCCACCGCTCACGCTAAGAACCTGACCGGTAATGAAGGAGGCTTCCTCGGAAGCGAAGAACTTGACAGCCTCCGCGATGTCGCGGCCGGTGGCAGGACGGCCCACCGGGAACCTGGCGTCTATCAACTTCTCTGCTTCCTCCAGGGATAATGCCTTTTCGTCGATTACCGGCGGGTTTACAACATTCACGGTAATTCCGTTGCGTGCCTCTTCCAGCGCCACGGAGCGCGAAAAGGCCACCAGCCCAGCTTTGGCTGCCGAGTAGGCTGAGATCTTGGCTTGTCCGAAGGCCCGCTCCGCTCCCACAGCCCCCAGGTTGATAATTCGTCCCCAATGCTTCTGCCGCATTACGGGCACGGAAAACTTGGTCGTGTAAAACACACTGAAGAGGTTTGAGGCGACCACGGAGTGCCATTCCTCAGGGGTCGACTCCACAACCGGTTTCCAATCGAACACACCCACACTGTTGACCAGAATATCCAGATGCCCAAATCGGTTGACGATCGCCTCAATCAATTCCGCCACGCGCGCGGAGTCTGTAACGTCAGTCGGGAAAACTACCCCTTCGGCTCCCACGCGGCGCAATTCGTCGACAACTTTTTGAGCGCCCAATTTATTAGTTCGGTAGCTGATGGCTACACGAACCCCCGCCCGGCCCAAAGCGAAGGCAATCTCCCTCCCGATGCCTCGCGAGGCGCCGGTTACCAAGGCCACACGGTTCCGCAGAGACAACCTACTACTCCTTGAATCAAAGGCAGGGCCGACCCCGCGAGGCGGGGTCGGCCTTTGGCCGGGGCAAGCCCCGGCCCTACGCCGGATACCAGGCGCGGAGCTCTTGGCTAGCTGCCCCAGTCTATCGAACTTCCGCGGGTTGGGCAATGCCGTGACCCGGGCTCACTCCGAAGCCTTCGCGACAACCAGCGTCATATCATCCTGGAGTTCAGGGCTTCCGGTCCAATCACTCACACTGCGATAGATTTCTTCCACAAGGATCTGGGGCGAAGCGTTCCGGGCGCGGCGCACCACCTCCAGCATGCGGTCTTCCCCGAACTCCTCGCCGTAAATGTTCTCGGGTTCAGTAATCCCATCGGTGAAGGCCAGAAGCAGGTCCCCCGGCTGAATCTGAATTTCCGCCTGCTCGTAGGTAAGCGGAGAGAAAAGGCCGACCACCGTACCGCCCACCCTAAGCCGCTCGACCTTCCCGCGGCGGAGCAATACAGGAGGCAGGTGACCTGCATTCGTGTATGTCAAGGTGCGGGTTGCCGCGTCGTACACACCAAAAAAGAAGGTCACGTATTTTTCCCGGGGGGTGTTCTCATAAAGTTGGAGATTCAGCCTGCTGACCACCGCTGCGGTCGAAAGAGCCAATGTGTGAGAACCGCTCGTGAGCCCGAAGCCGTCGTAGAACTGAGCGCGAAGAGCAGACTGGATGGCTGCCATGAGCAGGGCTGCCGAAATCCCTTTCCCACTGACATCCCCGAGCACCAAACAAACCCTGTTTTCGCCCAGCTTGAGGAAGTCGTAATAATCGCCGCTGACCGAGCGCGCCGCCTTGCAGACTCCATAAAGCGCCAGGCCTGGAACTTCCGGCGCAGACCGGGGAAACAACTGTGCCTGGACCTCGCGCGCAATCTCGAGCTCGCTTTCAAGACGAAGTTTCTCCTCGGATTCCCGCAGCAGGCGCTCCACCGAGGCTGTCATGCTGTCAAAGGCCTCTCCTAGCGCGCTGATCTGGTCATTTGAAGGAACCCGGATGCGGTACGAGAAGTCACCCTTCTTCACTCGCTCCGTAGCGTTATAAAGCTTGTCTACGGTATGAGTGATCGAACGTGTCAAGCGGACTCCAATGAAGAGCGCGACGCCTTCGATAACGAGGAAGACAACGGCGATTGCTTTGAACACGAATACATAGACTTCGGAAAACTCTCCCAGGGTCTCAAGAGGGCGTCGACTCAGGGCTATGACTCTCGAGCTGACATAAACGAAAGCCGGCGCGGTCAACTTCTGTTGCGTCCCGCCCTCCCAGGAAACCGGGTCTAGTGACGAAGCCCCCCTCACAATGAAGTCAAACCGACTTACAGGTTCCGGAAGCTTTAGATTCTTCGAGTATATGCTCCCTGAGAGGGCGAAGTCTCCCTCAGAGGTGCTCAAAACCAAGTGTGGTTTCGAGCTTGGCAGACCCGATTCCGTTTGCACAGGCCGCCCCGTCACCACCCCGACCGGTCCGATGCCCTCTCCCACCATATCCAGCAGTTCCGGCGTGATGGGTTGGGACAGGATAGCAACCAGACTGCCCGCTGCCGTAGGGCCACGCTCGATGGAACGCAACGCGAGATGACCCCTGTCCATTACAATCCCTGCGAACTCCTCCTGCTTGAACCAAGCGGGAATCGTCAGAGGGGATTGGATTTTGGTTCCGTCCAAGCGAAACGCTCGAACTTGCGATCCAACCCGAAGGGTTATCTCCAGACCCGGATAACTTACGGCGTGCTGATGCAACTCCTTGACGTAGAAGTTCCGCAGCCCGTCCAGCGTCTCCGCCGCCCTGGAAGTACTATTCAGTTGGTCTTCGTGAGCCACAGCACGATTAACTTGCAGTAGCTCATCGAAGTGCTCGCCCAAGTTCGAAGCGACAAGAAACGCAGCGAATTGACCGCTAACAATGTAAATGCCCAGCCACACCAGAAACACAATCAAGACGATGGGGACAATAGCGATAAATACATAAGTAACAACCAGCCGCCGGCGGAGCCGCCAGAGCAAGCGGCGCCGGATGAATATCACGAGCCGCCCCAGATAGTAAACGCCGCAGGGCATAGCCGCGAGCCAGAACAAAGCCCAAAGCGCTGCCGGGGCACCGCTGGAGAGCTGATCCACACTCCACAAGGCAGCCCCGTAAGCCAACACCCACACGGTGAAACGCGCCATGCGGTGCGTGCGGTATTCCCGAAGAAGAGCTTTGGCCAACGCAGTGAACATAAGCAGAAACCCTGCGCTGTTCGTAGCGCCCGCCTCTACGAAGGGCATGTGTGCCGGGCTAAAGCCCGCCTCTACGAACTACTTGGGCGCGGCCGCTTGCTGAAGCTCGCGCCGCCTTTCCTGGTTTTGCAGGACACTGCGCCGGCGACCGTAACCAAAGTAAACACAAAGACCAATCGTCATCCAAATGAACAAACGCAACCAAGTGTCGCCGGGAAGTCCCGCCATTTGTGCCGCGCAAACAATCATCCCCATGGGTCCGACGAACCACACGAAGGGTGTGCGGAAAGGCCGGCGAATCTCTGGATGCATCCTGCGCATTCCCATGACCGATCCCGACACAATGACAAAAGCCAGCAGCGTCCCAATGCTGACCAACTCGCCCACAATCCTCAGGGGCAAGAGCCCCCCTGCCAAGGCGACGCATACTCCCGTCAATGCTGTGCTTATATAAGGGGTACGAAACCGGGGATGGATCTTGCCGAATGGCCTTGGCAGCAAGCCATCGTGAGCCATCGAATAGAAAACGCGTGTCTGGCCCAGCATCATCACCAGGATTACGGCGGTTGTTCCCAGCAATGCACCGATCTTCACGATGGGCGAAAGCCACCAACGCGCCGCTGTGGAATCTATCGCCAGCGCCAATGGATCCGGGACGTTGAGCTGGCGAAAAGGCATAATCCCCGTGAGAACCAGGACCGCGGCAATGTAGAGCAGCGTGCAAATCGCCAGCGATCCAAGAATGCCAATCGGCATGTCCCTTTCCGGATTGCGAGCCTCCTGGGCTGCCGTGGATACAGCGTCAAAACCGATGTATGCGAAGAAAATGATGCCCGCCCCACGCAGCACACCGCTAAGGCCAAATTCTCCGAAGGTCCCCTGGTTTGCGGGGAGAAACGGATGCCAGTTGGCCCGATGGACATACAGCGCTCCGAAGAAGATGAAGAGCAAAACCACCCCAACCTTAATCAAGACAATGGTGCTGTTGAAGTTGGCGGACTCACGTATCCCGACAATAAGCAAAGTGGTGATGAGGATAACGATAAAAGCGGCGGGGAGGTTAAAGATCGGATGAATGACCGTTCCGTCCGCCAGCTTCAAAGTCTCCCACGGGCTCTTGCTCAGTTCGGCGGGAAAAGGCCAATGAAGCGTCTTCTGCAAGAAGGAAACGAGGTAACCTGACCATCCGATCGAGACGGTCGTGGCCCCCACGGCATACTCAAGGATCAGATCCCAGCCAATGATCCAGGCCAGGAATTCCCCCACTGTCGCATAAGCGTAAGTATAGGCGCTGCCAGCCACCGGAATCATGGATGCGAACTCCGCGTAGCACAGGCCCGCAAAAGCGCAACCCACACCGGAGAGGACCACTGAACCCACTAGCGCCGGCCCGGTGTGCTGGGCCGCAACCCCGCTAAGCACGAAAATCCCCGCGCCCACAATCGCCCCGATACCCAGAGATATCAGGGCGAGCGGCCCCAGCGTGCGCCGTAAGCCGTGCTCAGAGTCGCTCGCATCCTTTTTCAACTGGTCGATGCTCTTCTTTGTCCAGATACTCGGCATTGCATCTCCCCTAAGTGTCAGCAGTCAGCTTTCAGCACTCAGCTATCAGCTTCCAGCCTTTGGAAAATGGGGGCGGGGACTGGGGCGATTTTGGATTTTAGATTTTGGATTCCCCTCACCTGCTACCCGCCCCTCTCGGTCCCCTGACACCCAGAACCCATCCTCCTGACACCCGGCTTCTGCTCGTCACTCGTCACTTGTCACTGTTTTTCGGCGCCAAAGGAAAAAAACCGGCACCCCAACGGCAACAATACTAAGCCCGGCCAGGCTGCGTCCAGTTTTGTGCGTAAGCAGCGCCCACTCCACAAACAAGGCAAAGGCGATATAGATTGCCGGCAACACTGGATAGCCCCAGGCCCGGTAAGGCCTCGGCGCTTCGGGACGTGTCCGCCTAAGCTGAAACACTCCCACGATAGTCAGAGCATAGAACAATACCACCGCGAAGACCACGTATTCCAACAATTCGCTGTAAGTCCCGGTCAAGGTCAACAGCCCGGCCCACGCTGCTTGGACTAAGAGGGAAATTGCTGGGGTGTGATGTTTGGAATCCACTCTGCCCACGGCATGAAAGAACAGACCATCCTTGGCCATGGCGTAGTAAACGCGGGCACCCGCCAGGATCAGCCCATTCATACAGCCGAAGGTTGAAATCATGATTGCCGCCGCCATCAGAGTCGCGCCTTTACCGCCCAGCATGACCTGTGCCGCCGCGGTCGCAACCCTATCTTCTGCCGCGTATTGGATGCCGCGTCCTAACGCTCCCGAAGCCAGCGGACTTCCCAAGAATGGCAGGACGCGGAGATAGACCCAGTTACACGCCACGTACAGAGAGCACACGGTGGCTGTACCCACAAACAGTGCCAGCGGCAGGTCGCGCTTGGGGTTGACGATCTCGCTGCCTGTAAAGGTGACGTTATTCCAGGCATCGGAGGAGAACAGCGGCCCGACCAAGGCCACGGAGAGAACGGTCAACGTAGTCAGGTTCCAATGCACACCAGCCCATAGGCTTTGCTTCTGGACAGCCGCCGCGGGGTCAACATGCGACCACCATAGCCCAAAAGCCACCAGCCCTAACAGCGTGGCTACTTTGAGGGTAGTAAAAACATTCTGCACCCATGCCCCGAGGCGCAACCCGAAGATGTTTAGAACGCTAAGGAAGAGCAGAGAAAGAACCGCCACCAGTTGCTGCGAAGAAAGGGTCGCGGCAACCGAATGGTGAAAAACCTCAATGCGTCCAAGATCAATTAGAAGATTCTGCGTCGAAACCCAGGGTACTAGGACGCCCAGGAACTTCCCGAAAGCCACCGCCACCGCGGCCAGCGTCCCGGTCTGGATCACCAGGAAAAGGGTCCAGCCGTAAAGAAATCCAAAAAGCGGTCCGAAGGCCTCTCGCAAGTAAACGTATTGCCCGCCGGCGGTGGGCATCATTCCGGCCAATTCACCGTAAGTTACCGCTGCCGCGACGGTCATAACTCCGCTGACGACCCAACAGAGCAGCAGAAGGCCCGGGGACCGCACTTCGCGAGCAATTTCAGCGGCTACAATGAAAATCCCCGAGCCGATCATCGAGCCCATGACGATCGTCGTGCAATCGTACAGGCGGAGGCCCTTGACCAACTCAGAGGAAGGGGTCTGGGAAGTCGCGTTCAGGGAAGCGGAAGTTGCCATGTTGGGCCGGGGTTCGGGCATCGCGCTTGAAAACATCTACCTTCAGGAGTCCGTCGTCAGGCATCAGCGCTCGGCTATCAGCCATCAGCTTTCAGCCTCTATCCATCGTGAATCCAGTAGAGTGATACCTGCGCCACGCTTGCTTCTATCTCCTGAATCCTGAATCCCGAATCCTGAATCCTCGCTCTTCAGTTAGTCGCTCAAGACCCCCAAGATCTCTCGCGCCCGTCCTCGGATGTCAGGTCCATTCAGAAGGTCACCAATCACAGCCACCGAATCCGCGCCCGCCGCAAGAACCTCACGGGCGTTGTGCAGAGTTATCCCACCGATCGCGACTAACGGCTTCCGAGTAACCCGCCGCGCCTCCCGCAAGCCCTCCAACCCAACCACCGGGTCGGGGTTTTCTTTGCTGGCCGTAGGGAAGATGGGACCAAAAGCGATGTAATCGGCCGTCGAGCGGTCCGCCTCAACGACCTGGCCCACCGAGTGAGTGGAACACCCAATCAATCTGTCCGGTGCAAGAACGCGGCGCGCCATCTCGACTGGCAGGTCATCCTGGCCCAAGTGAACCCCGTCGGCATCCGTGGCCCGTGCCACGTCAGCCCGATCGTTCACAATCAGGCTGCAACCAGAGTCCCGAAGGAGTTCCTTCAGTTCTGCGCAAGTCTCGTAGAGTTGCCGGGACGACGCATGCTTGTCACGAAATTGTATCAACCGGACGCCTGCCGAAAGGAGTTCCCTCGCTACCACGGCTGGCAGACGGCCGCCCGCCCTCGCGGGGTCGACTATGGCATAGAGGCGTGGGATCGAAAAACCCATGGGCGCTATCGGAAAGAACTCTAAATGATATCATCACTGTTCTTGATGAAACGCCGGAGGAAGTGCGTGTCAAACTTCCCTGCCCGAAAATCCGGATCAGCCATGACTTTCTGGTGTACGGGGATGCTGGTGGATATACCCTCAATGATGAACATCTCCAGGGCCCGGGCCATACGGGTTATCGCCTCCGCGCGGTCGTTGCCGCACACCACCAGCTTGGCAATAAGAGAATCGTAATAGGGGGGAATCACGGATTCGGCGTAGGCGGCAGTATCCACTCGGACGCCTGTCCCGCCGGGAGGGTGAAAGGCCGTCACCTTGCCTGCTGAAGGAGCAAAGGTTCCCGGGTTTTCGGCGCAAATCCGACACTCGATAGCATGTCCGCTCAATGCAATTGTCTTCCCCTCAAAGTCCAGATGGCTGCCTGCCGCGATGTGAATCTGCATCTTCACGAGATCGACCCCCGTCACCATTTCGGTCACCGCGTGTTCGACCTGGATGCGGGTGTTCATCTCCAGGAAGTAAAGGTTGCGATTCTCGTCCATCAGGAACTCGACCGTCCCCGCATTGGTGTAACCAATTTTTTGTAGGGCCTGAACGACCTGGGCACCCACGCGCTCCCTTGCCTGCTGGTCAAGTTGAGTAGAAGGAGATTCTTCCACCAGCTTCTGGTGGCGGCGCTGAATCGTACACTCCCGCTCGCCGAAATGCAGCACCTTACCGTGCTGGTCGCCCATCACCTGGAACTCGATGTGGCGAGGCGATTCGATGTACTTCTCCAAGTATACATCCGGGGTGCCGAACGAGGCCGCGGCCTCATTCTGGGCAGCTTGAATGGCATGCGGCAGCTCACTGGGCGTCCGGACAATGCGCATCCCGCGTCCTCCCCCGCCCGCCGCAGCCTTCACCATGACCGGATACCCTGCGCGCTCGGCCTCTTCCAGCGCCATCGCTTCCGATCGAATGACTTCGGAGCCGGGAATGACAGGCAGGCCCAGCTCCGCCATAGTCCGGCGCGCCTGGTTCTTATCCCCCATCATCCGCATGGCCTCTGGACGGGGACCTATGAAGGTCAGGTTGGAGGCCTGGCAAACCTCGGCGAAGTAAGCGCTTTCCGCCAGGAACCCGTATCCGGGATGAATCGCCTCGGCGCCGGTGATTTCTGCAGCGGAAATGATGCTCGCCACGTTGAGGTAACTGTCCGCGCTGCGGGGGGGGCCGATGCACACGGCCTCGTCCGCAAAGCGCACGTGAAGCGAGTACCGGTCGGCTTCGGAATAGACCGCTACCGTCTCAATCCCCAGCTCCTTGCAGGCGCAGATTACGCGCAGGGCGATTTCACCGCGATTGGCAATCAGGATCTTCCTAAACATTGTGCACAGCAGAAACTGGAAAATCGAAAATGGAAATTGGAAACTGGAAAACGGAAACTGGAAACTGGAAGATCGAAACTAGTGCGTCTTTTGGTTAGCTCTTAGTAGGTCCTTGAATATGGGACTGTGAAGACCGAAACCAGCCACCAAGAAGCTTCGCAGGTTTCCATCTTTCAGTTTCCAGTTTCTATTTTCCAGTTTCCGTTTTCCAGTTTCCAATTGCTCGTTTCGATTCACTTCTTCCGTGAGGGCTTGATAGCAAACAGGGATTGCCCGTACTCCACCGGCTGGCCACTTTCCACATAGACGCGAACAACTTCTCCTGCCACTTCAGATTCCAATTCGTTCATAAGCTTCATAGCTTCAATGATACAGAGCACTTGGCCCAACTGCACGACATCACCTGGCTTAGCGAATGGCGGAGCGTTGGGCGCTGGGGCCGCGTAAAAGGTCCCGACGATGGGCGACTTCATGACGTACAAATCTTCAGTGGATTCTGCAGGTGTATCGGCTGTCAGGGATTCTGCGACTGGTAGTGGTTCTGGGGCCGGAGGGGAAGGCGAGGCAGGCACAGGCGACAGCGTAGGAGCACCAGGAATAGACAGGTAAGCTTCGGGGGTCACCGGATTCGAAACTGGGTGGTTTCCGCGCTTGACGCGAATCTTCGCGCCGTTCTGTTCCATCTCGAATTCAGTCACCTGACGATCGATCAGGACGTCGATGAGCTGTTCGATTTCCTTGAGTCCCCAGACCTTCTCGGTTCCTTCGACGCTGCGGGATGGTTTCTTTCCGGCCATCTGCTTCACTCTCCGACTGCTATTCCACGACCCACTGATCTTTGCGGGCGGGGGTCAGCACTTCCGGGCCAGCAGGCCCCACTAAGATGGTATCCTCGACGCGGATTCCTCCCAAGCCTTGCAAGTAAACCCCAGGCTCAACTGTCACCACATGGCCGGTTTGAAGCCGGGCCCTTTCGCCACGGGCCAGCCGGGGCATCTCGTGAGTATCCATTCCTACGCCGTGTCCCGTGCTGTGGGTAAAGAAGCGGGCCAAGCCACGGCCCGCCAAAGCACGCCGCGCGACTGCATCAACATCCCCGGCTCGGACTCCAGGGAGCGCAGACCTAACCGCTTTCTCCTGAGCTTCTACGACGGCGTTATAGAGACTGCGGACACGCCGGGACGGCTCCCCGAGGTACACAGTACGAGTCATGTCAGCAGCGTAACTTGCAAGTATAGCACCAAGGTCGAAGATAACAAATTCATTTTCTTTCAGTAACTTGCAGGAGGCGCGCGCGTGGGGCAGCGCGGCGCGCGGTCCGGAGGCAACAATGGTCTCGAACGCCACACCCTCCGCACCCTTCTTCCGCATCAGATAATCGATTTCAGCGACTAGCTCGGACTCACTCACTCCTGGCCTGACGCCCCCTAACACTTTCTCAAAGACCTCCGCCGTAATTCTCCCCGCGCCACGAATCTTTGCGATCTCTTCCTCGTCTTTCACGGCCCGGAGCTGCTCCACCAAGCCTGCCACCGGGACGAACCTGACTCGCCAGCCGGCGCCCTGCTCGAGCCGTGAGAAATCGGCGCAAGTAAGGTGCGCATCCTCATAGCCAACACGCCGATTCTTGTTCCTCTTAAGCCGCTCCGCAACCACCTTGAGAAGTCCTTTCCTTTCCTCAATCACCTCTACACCTCGAGCTTGTTCCTGAGCCTGGAGCGCGTAACGCGGGTCCACCCAGAGGACCCCTTCACGAGAGGTGAAAAGTGCGACACCCGCGCTCCCTCGAAAGCCGGTCAAATAGGCGATGTTCGTCAGGTTCGTGACCAGTAAGCAAGGAAGCCTCTGCTCCTCCATCTCTGCCCGGAGAGAGTTTTGCCTCTTAGCCTGTGAGTTGAGCGACGAATCTGATTTCATGGCTTAGATCCGAACTCGGGAGTCGGGATTCTGCGGACGCGGCGCCTAGCCCAGGTAGTGTCATCCTGAGGAGTCCCGATCTGATCGGGACGACGAAGGATCTCCGCAGTTCGCAGGGAACATTCACTATCTGGCCGTTCAAAGAAACTACAGGGATTCTTCGGCCCCCAAAGAACGGGGGCCTCAGAATGACAGTGTTCACAAACGTTTTTCAGCATCCTGCTAAGCGAAGCGCGGACCCACAAAACAGGTCCGCGCTAGGTCCTCTTATATTTCCAAACGGTTGCGGAATCCCCTTCCACCTTCTAGGTGGTCAGCACCCTGGGGGAAACAAAGAAGAGCAACTCCTGGTCGGAGTCCTGGACGTTAGTCGACTTAAAGAGATGCCCGAGAAGCGGGATGTTTCCAAGCAGGGGAATCGCGGTGACGGAGTTCGTGCGTTGGGTTACAGTCACCCCGCCGAACACTACGGTCCCCCCATCCGGAACAAGCACCTGAGTGGTCGCTTGTTGAATATTGATGCTCACGGCGGCTTGGGTGATGATGGTGCCTGGAGTAGCGTTTTGGACGGCAATCTTCAGGAAGATGTGGCCGTCGTCCGTGACCTGCGGGGTAACGGTGAGCTGCAGGGTAGCGTTCTCATATTGCACCGCAATTGTGTTGTTGATGCTGGTCTGAACGGGAATTTGCGTGCCTTGTTGGACCATCCCCTCAACGTTGTTCTGCGTGATGATGCTCGGGCGTGAGATGGTCTTCGCTTCGCTGCGAATCTCTGCCGCCGAGATCGCCGCATCAATCAGGTAACGCTGCGAGAAGTTGGTAATCGCAACTGTCGCAAAGCCCGTACTGGCGTTCGCAGGAATAGTGAAGGTTGGGGGTGAGGTCCCAGGCGTGCTCGGGGTCACGCTGGCGCCCGACCCCGTCTGCCCGGCGCCACTCGTAGAACCCGAGCGATTCGAGAGCGCTCCTACCAAGGCGGCCGACAGGGTTCTCTGAAAAGATGAGTTGGCTAGAACAATCCGAGTCTCGATGGCCACCTGCTTGGTCTTGGTATCCAGTTTGGCAAGAATCCCCTCGATGATCGGGATCTGCGATGCGATATCCCTAACGATGAGCGTGTTGGTGCGGTCATCCACCAGGACGGACCCACGCCCGCTCAGCGCCCCGATGCCTCCTTCGCTTCCCGTTCCCCGCCCTCTCAAGAGAGTAGCAATGGTGGAAGCCTTGGCATAGTTCACCGGCCGAAAAACCGTCACCAGCGGGGCCGCCTCAAGGCGTGCTTTAGACATCTTGTTCGCGGTCTCATCGTCCGCCATGAGAGTCTCAAGCCTGGCGATGCGCAGAACGTTGCCCTCCAGGACCTTGCCCAAGCCATTGTCCTTGAGAACGACCTCCAGCGCCTGATCCCAGGGCACGTTGTCCAGAACCGTGGTGACGGAGCCCGTCACATTCGGGTCCACGAGAATGTTTAAACCGCTGATCTCGTGGATGAGGCGGAAGAAATCTTTCAGATCAACGTCTTTCAGGTTCAACGAAATCGGTTCACCCGTGTAGGCCGGCTTTTGCTCACTGGGGGACGCCGAAGCTGCCGGGACTGTGCCCTGGGCTGCCGACAGGTTTGATGCGGTCTCAACGTTCAGGACTTGGGCAGCCCTTTCAGCCCGAAGAGCCTCCGGTGTGGCAGCGTGGGGTGTCTGCCGGGGAGCCGCAGCCACTTCCCTGTTGCCTTCCGAGGCAAGCAGAGTGCCGTTGGAGTCGGGTTTCGGAGTTTTTTCGATTCTTGCCGGGGATGAAACGACCGCACTCGGTCGCTTTGGAATCACCCCGGTCTGCGGCTCGGGGGCGGCGCTCGCGACCGCGTACGCGGGCGGGGCAGGAACCTGGCGCGCAGGGACTACGGCCGCTTGTTGAATAGGCTTCCTTTCATCGCGCTTTGCAGCAGTTTGGAGTTTTGGCGCTGGCGCCGGTGCAACTGCCCAGGAGGCGGCCATGGGACGCGGCTTCACTTCAATGCGCACGCCGCCCGCGTAGGCATGAGCGTCAAACACTGGGTTGCCCGACAGATCGGCCACAACCCGCACCACTTCAGGATTCTTCTCTCGGAACTGGCCCACCCTCACGCCCTGCACCACTGGGGAGGAAACGGGAATCGATTTCCGGCGAAACCGATCTCTCGCCCCCTCCAAGTCCACCACAAGACGATTGGGGTGGTCAAGTTGGAGGGCATGGAATGTTGTGGGCTTTGTCGTGGCCACATCAATCGTGACACCCCCTGCAGACCCGGGTCCTATCAAGATGTCCGAAACTAACGCTGGCCCCTCTGTCGTCTCGCCGGGAGACGACTCCGCCCCCTTGGCAGGCGGGGTGGGAGTGCCGGAGGCTGGCTTGCCGGGAGACGACTCCGCCCCCTTGGCAGGCGGGGTGGGAGTGCCGGAGGCTGGCGCGCTCTGGGCCAACAGAAGCCGCAGGCCGGAGCTTTCCTGCACGGCGATGAGCGACTCCGGGCCTCGGGTCTGAATCTCCACCCGCACCACAGGCTCGCCGCTTGCGTCCGTGTATTCTATTAATTGATAACCTGCAAGAAGTCCGCTGGCCCAATGCGCCGACGGTGAGATACCGCCAATCCTGGCGCCTTGCAATTCAACGTAGAGCGCGCCCTCAGGGGTATGGATAGTCTTGAAAGAGTAATCACCGTCAATTTGCAGCAGGACTTCTCTGCCGACGGACGGGTCGACGACCGTAATAGAGTTTAGCGTAGCGCGCCCCGGAATCGCCGATGGGTGGCCCGCAAGTGCATGCGGCATCCCTGCCACCAGCCATGTCATCGCCAGCCAAATGATGGATAATCGTCTCATCTTCCTTCTCCAGGAGCCCGCCCCAATTTTATTGCCACTTCGTGGGTAGCTACCCTACCGCTCGAGTCGAGTGTGTTCGCCTTGAAATAGACGGCCTCGGGCGTGATCTTGCTGACGACGCCGTTGTATACCGTGTCGTTTACTCTCAGGAAGTAAGCTCGCTTGGTGTAGTTGGTTACCACCGCGATCATGTTGTTCGCTGATTCCAGACCTACGATCCCCTCGACTCGCAGTTCGGAGATTACTAATCCTCTTATGCCTGCCGGTAGAGACCCGGATACCGCACTTGCCGCCGAGTGGCCACCCGTGACAGTCGCCATCCACGGCTTGAAAGGATCTCGCCGCCCAGCGGGAGTAGACAGGATGCTTGTCATAGTCGTCCGCGGCGACTCGGCGCCCGCGGCTTTGGCCGGCGCTTCTATTGAGGACTTGCCTGACGTACGGACCAGGGCCTGATTGAGCATGACCTTGGGGGACAGGGAAGGAGTTTGGGTCTTCACCGTGTTGGTCGAGGGCGGCGTAGTAGCTGGGGTTTGTCCAGCCCGCCCTGCTCCCGCCGCCCAGCCGAGAGCGACGACCCACATGAAAAGCCCACTGACCGCCAGGACCGTCCGTTCGGGCTGAAGCCTGCCGTTAAACATGGTCTTCGTCCTGCCCTATCTCTTAGGTGTAGACGGGGCCGCTGTCGAAACCCGACTGAAGTAGGTTGTCAACACGCAATTCGCCCCCACCGTTTCGCCGGGATGAAGCTTGAACGCTCCCATGCCTCCCCCTTCAGGGGGACCCAACGAAAGACCGGAAACACTGACAATACGCTGTTCGTTAGCCAAGCGGGCGAAGAAGCCAAGCAACCCATAGTAAGTGCCGTCGAGTCGCACGTTGAAAGGCATCTCCGTGTAAATATCCTTCGGCTCCATGGCCTGCGGAACAAAAGTGCGGATATTCACCTCGGTGGCTCTCCCGTCTTCAAACACCATCCTCATGAAATCATCCGTTGCCCGCTCTTCAGGGACAATCGAACGCAGCGTGTCAAGCTGCTTCTCCAGTTGCGCAATTCGATTCAGGTATTGTTTCCGCTGCTGCTCGAAAATCTGGTTGAGCTTGTTTTCTGCCGTAAGCCTGTCTACTTCATTTCGCGCGCTGTCCCGCTGTTCCTTGAGCGGAAGGACGTAGAAGTAGAAAACTGCGCCTCCCGCCAGCACTGCGCTCAGCACAAAAATCGCAATCTGTACAGCCGCCGGAAGATCATTGAAGCTCTTGGGCATCGCGATTACACTCTCCGCCTACATTCCTGGCTGCCGCGGGGGAGTTGCTGCCCTCGCTCTCGCGCCAGCCTGCGTCGGGGAAGCTGCCGCCGAAGGCGACTTATATGCGCAGTCCATATTGAACTTGTAACTTACTAGATCTTGCACATCATCTTCGTAGAATTGTCTGAGTTGCACGTCATCGAAATACCCGGAAGTCTTCAAGGAAAAGAGCAAGGCGGCAACAGAATTCGCAGAAGCCGCTTGCCCATGAATCACCACCCGCTCACCCTGGGGAGCCACGGAAAAGAGATAGAGGTCATTGGTGGTCTTGTTCACCACACTACCCAGGGCATTCATGAACTCTGTCGGTCCCACACGGCTGTCCTGGAGCACCTGGATGGTATTGATGCGCTGCTCGAGAAGCCGGCGCTCCTGTTCGTATTTCACGTTTTCCTGCTTGATGGCCGCCAGGCGCGCCTGTTCGGCCTGCTGCTTTCTGAGTTCGACATTCAAGGTGTCAATCGACGCGCTCCAAATCATGTAAAACAGGCCCACGATCCCGAAGCACACGACGAGGGCGCCGATGAAAGCCCCCAACTGCACCGCCTTGCTCGCCGGCGCCACAGCGGCTGCCTTAGGCTTCGGCGCGGCCACTCCCAGCAGGTTAATCTTGATCATGACTAATCAAAGCTCCGAAGCGCCAGCCCCACTGCCACGCACAGGCAGGGAGCAATATCTTGCAGGTAAGCCCGGTCAAACCTCTCGGGATCGATTTTCACCTTCCGCAAAGGATCGATGATTTCCACCGGAACACGAAATTCCTCTTTCAACTGCTCCACCAACCCTTCAATCTTCGCTGTCCCCCCAGCCAGGTAAATCTGCTGCGTGTTCTCCGCCGAAGTCGTCTGGCGGAAGAAGTCGAAGGTCTTCTGAACCTCCAGCATCAGGATTTCCGAGCCGGAGCGAAGGTGGGAAGTTTTCTGCTCCCGTGTTATGCTGCCCACTTCCTGCCCCTGCTTCAGTTTCTCCGCATCCTCGTAACTCAGGTCGAGTTCTTTCTGGAGGGTGTCCGTGTACTGATTGCCACCTACGGAAACATCCCGTGCGAACAACGGGGTTCCTCCCCGTCCCACCACAATATTGGTGATGCTGGCGCCGATGTTGAGGAGCGCCACAATGGTATCCGGAGAGACCTCGTAGTTGGCCTCGAAGGCATTAAACATTGCGAAGCCGTCGTAATCCACCACCCAGGGCGTTTTGTTTGCCTGGCTCAGGACATTCGTATGGTTGATAATCTTTTCGCGCTTTACCGCCACCAGCATGACGTCCATGCCTTGTCCGGAGGAAGATTCCCCCAGCGGCTGGTAGCTCAGGTTTACGTCTGAGATGTCAAACGGGATGTGCTGCTGGGCCTCGTAGGGTATGGCCGAGTCCAGTTCCTCGCTGTTCGCCGCGCTGACCGTAATTCTCTTCACGATCACGGAGTGGCCGGAAACGGAAGTGGCGACATTCCGAGTCTTGATTTTGTTTTCGGTGAAGATTCTCTCGATGGCGGCGGAAACCGAGAGGGCATCCATGATCGCGCCGTCGACCACAGTGTCCTGTCCCAGAAGCTCCACCCCGAAGTTGACCAGTTCGTAAGAATCTCCCCGCTTCTTTAGCTCGACGGCTTTGACGGCGCTTGATCCGACATCCAGCCCTACCAAGCCCTTCGCTTTCCCCATTCCAAACATCGGCTTTGCTCCCTATCGAGTGGTCAGACGTCACTTCCGCGTGGAACCATGTTCAGATCGCGTGCTTTGCATCTCCATCCAACGGTCCAGGAGCGTTTTCTTGAACTTCCACCGGTTACCTAACTTGAAAGCAGGAATCTTCTCCTCATAAACATACTTGTAAAGCGTTTCGCGGGACACTCCCAAGTACTCCGACGCTTCCCGTATGTCCATGACCTCTCTGGTTTCTGCCATGCGTTCAACCCCGCGACTGAATTCTTCCCCCCAATGGCTTCTAAAGACCAGCACTAACCAAAAGAGCGACTACATACTGTCTCTTGTTACGCATATACCCTTGGGGTTGGGAGTTGTCAAGCGGTTTTCGTAAGTTGTGGGGGTTTCTTGGGGAATTCTTAGGCTTTTTCAGAGGTTTTGCCCCCAGTCTATACATTATCTTGCGCTTTTGTGGGGACAACACCACAACATAAACCGTTGCCGGGAGTTTTCGGTCTTTGTAGCACTTTCGTACTGGTCTTAGGGGCGGGGAGGTGAAGTTCTGTGGAAACTCATACCAAAGAAACCCGTGAGGATCTGTTTTTGCCCATTTGAACGCCTGAGGAACCGCCCGACTGGATAGGGTAGCCAAACCCAGTAATGGTAAGTAGCAAAAGGATGAGACCCTAACGAGGGCTCATGAAGTCCTCCCGTAGAGGTTAAAGAGGACGCGGCAAAGGCGCGCACCTCAGCCCCTCTCCCATGGGGAGGAGGGAGGGGCCAGGGTACGGCAGGGCTAAAGGCCTGACTTTCGACCGCCGGGAACCGCCCACTTAATTCGCCGTCCCCGCAGCTCCGCTGGCGAGCTCCAGCTCCGAATACCCTGTGGTGAGCTTCAGGGAAACCTGGTTGCTTTCTTGTCCTACATTCATCGCCTGGTAAGGATTCGGCTTGCCCGGATTTTGGCTGTCCCACGCGATTTGCTGAACCAATTTCAAGCCTTCCAGGACCTGCCGCAAGCTGGCGGCTGACTCCGAAGACTTGCAGTCCATCTTCAAGCCCAGGGTGACGTTGTCACCGGCTGCCACACTGTACGTAAGGGAGTTGACGTCTCCAAAAACTTTACTCCAGTCCATTTTGATGTTCCCCTGGTTGGGCATCCAACCTCGGAACCAATCCGCCACCGCAGAACCCACGGCCACGCCCCAGATCGGCGCGTCCTTGTTCGCGCCGGCCACGAGACTTGGAAAGCGGTTGTCAGAGCTAAGGCTGGGAACCTGGCCCTCCCGCGCTTCCAGCATGGAAGTAAGCGCCGTCAGGGAACCAAACGCTCCGAGGGAATCCTGGAGCACCACGACGCATGTCCCCGCCAACCCCGCCTCGAGGCAGTAGGCTTGCTTCCCTGCCACCGGCGTGGCCGCCATGTTCCGCTGCTCAGCGCTTTCCGTTATCGCTTGGGCGCTAAAGCGGCCGGTGGCAAAGCCATACAATCCCATTTCTGCGCTTCCCGGCTGCCAGCCCAGAACCAGACCTGAGATATCCTCTTCGCGGACGCCGAGCTGTCCAAGCGCCTCAACAAGCTTGCGCAGTCTCGGTCCTATGTAGCGTTGGCGGAGACTCGCGTAGTTGGGAAGGCCCCGCAGCTTCGCGGGGCTTGAGAATTCCAGCCGAATCGTCTGAGTCGGAAACCCGCTTAGGGCTTCCTTTACCAGGTCTTGTGCCGGGGCCGCCCTAGGCAACGCCACAAGCGTCACAGCTAGAATGCCGAGCAAATAGGTCATTTTCATAGTTAGCCTCACGTTCATTTCTCGAATCCTCCCAAAAGCCCTCAGACCTTTCGATGCTTGCGGGCAAGGAAAAGTCTAGTTCGTCTCCAAGGGTTAACGCTTGCAGGTTTCCAGCCTCACGTCAAGCCCTTTGCCGCCTGAGTAGTGGGTCGCGCCGCAATGTCGGTCAGTTCGGGACGCGGTGCTGAGACCACGCGTTCACACCTGACGACGTTGCAGATCCCCTCCGGAGACCGATGAGTGCGGCCTTGTTCAACCTCGACTGGCTCGCCTCAACGCCGCGGCTGTGCCGAGACTCATTGAGGAGGCTGACATGTTCGAAATGATTAACGAGGAAAGAGCGGAGCCCCAGGATCGGAAGTTGCGGCTCGCGAAAATCGGCGCTTTTATAGTGGCACTCGCTGCCCTGGGAGGTGTGGTTTACTTCTTTACCTTCGTTTCTTATTCGGCGCACTAGTCAGGGGCGGGAACGGGGAAACCGCTCTACTACCAGGCTTAGCGCCTCGGCGGGGGTATGTATCTTGCCGTCCAATTGCGCATCTTCGACCGCCTGAAGGATTTCCTTAAAAATCGGCCCCGGCGAGTACCCTTGGGCAATCAGGTCGTCGCCCCGCAGGAGCGGCGCCGGTCGGATTTCCTCTGCGGGTGTCTCCTCCAGCAGACGCTCCGCCATTTCATAAGTGCTTAAATCGCCATGGCTCGCCAGGCAGTCCAGCCGGTGCAACTCGAGGTGTTCCTCAAATCCAGGCAGGCGCAGGAAACGAACCTGGGTGGAGCGCCGCATGCGAGGAAAATCCTTGAAGCGCAGGTGGTGCCTCACCAGTTCGACCACTTGTTCCGTCTGGCGCGAGGAAAGCCGCAGGCGACTGCAAATCTCCTCCGCCATCTTTGCTCCTACTTCCACGTGGTTATCGAACCGGATGCGTTCGCGGACGGAAAATGTAGGCGGCTTGCCCACGTCGTGGAGGAGCACTCCCAAAGCCAGCGTCGGGGTGGGCGAGCGCAGGCCCTCCAGCATCATCATCGTATGCGCCCACACATCCCCCTCGGGATGGAACTCCGCGGGCTGGGTCACCCCTTGCAGGCGCTTGATTTCCGGCAACACCTCCTGAAGCAAACCCGTCACATCCAGGAGTTCGAAACCCTGCCGGGCCTGCCCCTCGGTGAGGATCTTCAGGATTTCGTCCCGCACCCGCTCGGCGCTCACCTGGCGGATCTCCGCCGCCTGTTTCCGTATAGCTTCCTCCGTCGCAGCATCCAGGGTGAATTTCAGACGCGCCGCAAAACGCACCGCGCGCAGCATTCGCAGGCGGTCTTCACTGAAGCGCTCATAAGGGTCGCCGATGGTGCGGAGACGACGCGCGCGGATATCCGCCTGCCCGCCCACGTAATCGAGTACCTCCTCCTTCAGCGGATCGTAAAGAAGGCCGTTAAGGGTGAAGTCGCGTCGCAAGACGTCTTGCTGTGGAGTTTTTGCGTACCGGACTTGACTCGGATGCCGCCCGTCGGTGTAGCGTCCATCACTGCGGAAAGTCGCCACTTCCACGTTGCCTTCTTCGCGCGGCACAATCACCACGCCGAATTGAGCCCCTACCGTCAGGCTTTCCGGAAAAAGCCCCACCACCTGCTCCGGAGCAGCGTCGGTCGAGATGTCATAGTCCTTCGGAACGAAGCCCATCACCAAGTCGCGCACACAGCCGCCCACCAGGAACGCCTGATAACCCTCCCCGCGTAACCTCTTCAGAATTTCAACGGCGGCTTGCCCCTTCGCGTCCATGCAGTCTATTACACCTTATGTAAAGCCCCCCTGCAAGCACGGAACTTGCTTTTATCCTGAATTCGTAAAATGAGGGGGACTGTTCCATTCCATCCACTAGGTTTGAAGTCGCTTCGACCCAACCTGCGCAGGAACAAAACAGTGCGCTTAGGAATTGCTTTACTGTGGGCTTCGAGGCCGTCCCCAATAACCCCTCACCCGGCCCGCTCCGGCTGGTGAAAGCGCCGGCAGCGGGCCACCCTCTCCCCAAGGGAGAGGGCCTCGAGTTTCTACATCTTTTTCCCGGAGGGGTTTGATCGCGAAGTTTCAGACCGCTTTCCAGTTTCGAGTTTCCAGTTTCCATTTTCCAGTTTCGAGTTTCCGCTTTGCGGTTCAGTGGGAGTGCCGCGCCACGTAAAGCAGCAAACCGAAAATGATCACCGGAATCAGCGCCAGCATCAAATAAAACAAGATTCTTCTCGGCCACGGCGAGCGCCGCCGTTTCCAGTCCCTCAGCTCCGGGCGGTCAGCCACTCCGACCTGGTCTTGATGCTCGAGGTCCCAGGCAAATTCGCGGGCGCTGGCGTAGCGGTTCTTGGGGTCGCGTTCCAGGGCGCGATAGATGATTTCTTGCAACTGGGGGGAGAGGGTGGGATCGATTTCGCGCGGCGGGATGGGGTTGTTCAGCAGCCGGTCGTTCATGATGATGAAGGCATTGGGCCCGGTGAACGGCACCTTCCCGGTGAGCATTTCGTAAAGCATGACTCCCAAAGCGTAGATGTCGCTGCGCGCATCGCCGCGTTTGCCTTTGACCTGTTCGGGGGAGATGTAGTCGGGCGTTCCCATAGTCTGCGTGAACTTGGCGAAAGTCAGCCGCCGCGCTCCAATGTGGGCCGCGATGCCGAAGTCAATGAGCTTGATGTTGTCTTCCGCGTCGATCATGATGTTTTCCGGCTTCAGATCGCGGTGTACGACCCCCTGGCTGTGAATGTACTCCAGCGCCTCGCAAATCTTGAGTGTGATCCGCACCGCGCGCTCGGATGGAAGCTGCCGCTGCTCATTGAGGATTTGACGCAACAGCCGCCCCTCCACCCACTCCATGACCATGTAGACCCGGCTGCGGCCATCCTCACTTAGCACCTTCATTACGCCGGGGTGATCCAGCTTCTTGCCAACTTCTTGCTCGCGATTAAAGCGGTCGAAGAAAACCGGGTCGCACTCCATCTCGGGATGCGGAACCTTGATGGCGACCGGGCGTCCGGTGCGCAAATCCGTGCCGCGAAAGATCGAGGCCATGCCGCTGCGTGCAGCGACGCTTTCAATTTGGTAGTCATCGAGTTGATCGCCAGGATGGAGTGGTGTCATTGGCAGCGCGGCTGAGCGGCGCAAGGCCGGCGGCGAGCCCTGAATCAGCGAAGCCTGTAAGGTCGCCCGCGGTACATGCCCACGCGTTCGACGCTCCGAACGCGGATGAGCAGCACGCTTATATTATCGCTGCCGTCCCGTTGATTGGCAAGAGCCACCAGCTTCTGCCCCGCCGCGTCCAAGTCCCCGCCATGGCCGACGAGGTGGGCCATTTCCGATGCGCGAACGGCGCCATGCAGCCCGTCGGAGCAAAGCAAAAGCACATCGCCGGCCAGCACTTGGTTATCGCTGGTCTCCGCGCCCACGAACAGTTCGGTTCCCAAGGACCGGGTGAGCAGGTGGCGGGTCGGCGCTTCAGCGGCTTCCCGTGCTGAAAGCAATCCCAGGCGCGCGTGCTCGCTGGCGACGGTGTGATCGCGTGTAAGCACCTTGGCCTGCCCGCGCCGGATGAGATAACAGCGCGAATCGCCCACATGAGCTACCACGGCGCGATCGAACCGCAGACCGCAAGCCACGAGGGTGGTTGCCATGGGGACGCCACCCGCGCTCGCAGCCCTTCCCGTCTCGTAGACACGCAGGTTGGCTTCCTGCACCAGACGCGGTAGTAACGCAGTGTGCGCTTCTCCTCCGGCGGCTGCACGGAAGCCGGCGAGCAACCTCTCCACGGCGGTACGAGAAGCAACCTCGCCCCGCTCCTGTCCGCCGACTCCGTCGGCCAGGGCAAACAGCCAGCCATGAGTCCTCACCTGCGCCGGTGTCGCGGGGACCACGTAGCCAAGATAATCCTCGTTGTGTCCACGTACTCGCCCACAATCGGATAGATGCGCGAACTCCACATCCAGCATGGAAGTTTCCAGAGGGCCGCGCCTCTCGGCAATACTGCCGCTGTCCCCGGCGGTCAGTCCCCGATGTGCTTGGATCATTGTACCTTACCCCCGCGAAGAAAAACGGGCGGGCATGCGCCCGGCGGGTAATGGCCAGCAAGATAACCTTACGAGACTAAGTATAAGAGGTCAAACAATTAGATTTTGTAGGCCGCATAAAAATCCCTTGGCCAAGCAGGATTTTTCGCGGCCATAAACAAAGGTTGGCGAACGAACAGGGTCGCGTCAAAGTCGCGGAAAAAGCGGCTCTGCTGCCTGCTGTGCGGAAAGCCTCTGGCTTTCCGGCGCAGACAGCCTCCCTTCTTCCCCTCGGCTCGGCTGGAAGGCTGAGCCTTCCAGCCGAGCCGAGGAGGTTAGTCAGGGCGGAAGCCCTCGGAAAGGCGAAGCCTTTCCGCACAGCAGGCGGCAGAGCCGCTTTGGGATGTTACCTTTCGGGAAGTTTGACGCGACCCTGGGCGAACGAATCGTCGTTCCTACGCAGAAGGGTGAGGGAAAATCCTGCCAAGGGTAAGGTTATGGGTCAAAAGCTTGGGTACGGATTCTTCCCGTGAAGAAAGTTTCCTCTTTTGTGGCGGCCGATTGCATTCAGGTTCTCATGCGGATTGTCCGTCATTGGTAGAGGAAAACGCCACCGCCTGTCATTCTGATCCCGCCCTGCGGGAGAAGAATCTCCGCATTTGTAAGCTCAAACAGTGCGGAAAAATGGCGGGATGCTTCTCCCGCAGGGCGGGATCAGCATGAAAGACCTGAAAGTAGTATCAGCACTATAGAAAAAAATGATTGGACGGTCTCCGCCGCGAGCACTACGCTGAAGGTCGAGTTAGCGGTCGAGCCGGGCGCCCGCTCGGGGTTCCTCCTCGTGTTCCCGTCGAGGGCACGGATTCTACGGTGTCAACCGAAGCAAAGACAATGGCCAGGGCCGATTGGACCCGCCCTGGCCCGAGGATTATCGCATGAAACTCGCAGGATTCCTGTTACTGCCGGCGGGATGGGGGATTGTCCTGAGCGCGGTGGTGCTTCTTGCGTCAGCACTGCCCCGAGGCTGCTTCATTCTGGCCGGCATGGGCGTGGAGGTGATGGGGCTGATCCTGGTCGTCCGCTCCCACCTGCTGCTGCGGGGAGAGAGGGGGTGACGGCTCTGTCTGTTCCTGCGCTCTCTGAAACAGCGATGGCACTCTGCATTCTCTGCATTCTTCTGGTGCCTTTTGCCGGGGCCGGGCTTTCGTTTGTCAATACCGGGTTAGGCCGCTCGCGCAGCGCGGCTCACTCGATGCTGGCTTCGCTGTGTGTCATGGCGGTCGCAGCCCTAGTGTATGTCATTTGCGGGTTCGCCTGGCAAGGGTTCATCGGACGGCCGGCGCACGTGTTCACCGTGGCCGGCAAGGAATGGAATTGGATCGCGGCCGAACCACTTTTTTTGCGCGGGTTGCCACTCGACGGCTCCCCCGCCTCGCTGGCGGCATGGCTGCAAATGCTCAGCGTTGGGCTGGCGGCGCTGATCCCGCTGGGCGCCGGAGCCGACCGCTGGCGATTGCGCGCCTGCTGTCTTTCCACGGCCCTCCTGGCCGGCTTGACCTATCCATTATTCGCGCACTGGGTCTGGGGCGGAGGTTGGCTGGCGCAACTCGGCGTCAACTACGGGCTTGGCCGCGGCTTTGTGGATGCCGGGGGAGCTAGCTCGATTCAAGTGGTGGGTGGCCTGACCGCCTTGGCCATTTCCTGGATCTTAGGCCCTCGCCGGGGCAAGTACTCGCTCGAAGGCATGCCGGCTGCCATCCCCGGCCACAACGCCGTCCTCGTTCTGTTCGCCTGTCTGCTCGCCTTGCTGGGCTGGTTGGGCCTGAATTGCGCCGGCGCCATGCTATTCACCGGCGCCGAACCCGGACGGACGGTCCTTATCGCAGTCAATACCACGCTTGCCGCTGCCTCGTCTGCCTTAATGGCTGCGGTGATCACGGGCGTCCGCTTCGGCAAACCGGATGCCTCGCTTAGCGCCAATGGCTGGATTGGCGGGTTGGTGGCCAGCAGCGCTGCTTGTGCCTTCATCACGCCGACGGCGGCGATCGTGATCGGTCTGGTTGCTGGCACTCTGGTCATCTTCGCGGTGGAATGGTTCGAATTGCGGATGGCAGTGGACGACCCCGGAGGGGCGATTTCGGTGCACGGAGTAGCCGGCATTTGGGGGATCCTCGCACTGGGCTTTTTCGCTCACTTCCCCAGCCGTGTGCTGAATGTGGTCAGCGGCCCTTCGAGTTGGTCAGGAAGCAGCGATTCAAACCAGTGGGTAGCGCAGCTTGTGGGCGTCGCCACACTGCTCGGCTTTGTATTGCCGCTGACCTACTGCCTGAACTGGCTTCTGAACCGGTTTTACCCGCAACGCGTGCCAGCAGAGGGTGAGCGGCAAGGCATGGACTTGTATGAGTTGGGCGCCGGCGCCTATCCGGAATTCGCCACCTACACAGACGACTTTACGCAACGATAATGAACTCAAGTTTTGACGCACCTTGCCGATAACGAGAACAAGGGATAATCCCTGCCGGCGACGCAATTCGTCTCACCTTACTGCGCCGCTGAGACCTTGGCGGGTAGCGGGCCGAAAGACAGGAAATCTCGGACACTCCCAAGGGGCGCCGCTGGCCGCCAAGGCACCCGCCAGAGAGCGAAATCCGGGCGGCCGCACTCGGAAACCGCTTTCTCCCAAACCCGCTAGGAGGAGTGGCGTGCTGCGGGGCAGAGATTCTGGCAGACCGGATAGCCACCGATAATACGTCATAACGCTCGCAACCAGACGAGCATGGTTCAGACGTGAGCAGCGACGCCCGGCGAGATGTCAGTACCGCCCGACCGCTGTGATGGGTCCATGCACCCGGTGCCGGTCAGGCAGTGGGAGTGGCACTGTCGGCTTCTGGACGAGGTTCGGGCTCGCACGGTTAAGACCGGATCGAAGAGCAGGCATGGGGTAGGAGAGGTGTTCGTTGAAATGCTCGGGAAAGGCAGGACGTCGCGGCTTTGGGTTCGTTCAAACGGGCGAAACCACCGTTCCGGACGCAGTCTGGGGGTGGCAGCAAGGAAAAATCGCAACGGAAATCGACAAGAGACAACCGGGTGTATACTGGCGTGCTGATTGGCCATCGGGAGCAAAACGGAAATCCCAGGGGAAGTCGTCTTGAGAAAACAAAAGGGAGTGGCACTCGTGAGGCAATTAAATTGGAGCGTGATCTTTGCCGCCCTGTGGATCGGTTTGTTTGTGTGCAGTCCGGTATCGGCCGGACAGGCAGCGTCTCATAGCAAAGCAGGGACGGCCAACAGCGGTTTAACGGTTGAAGATATCATCAAGCTCACCAAGGCAGGCCTGAGTGAGGACATCATCATCCAGCAGATCAGGAAGAACCGCCAAGCCTTCGATTTGTCAACGGAACAGCTTATTGCTCTGAAGGCGGCTAACGTGAGTGACCGGATTGTCGAGGTCATGTTGGATCCTTCGAAAGCGGAAACGCCCGCCCATATCGCGCCTGCGCCCGTCGCCGCCGAGCCCGAGGCGGCTGAAGCGGCGCTGCCGACCGAAGTGGGCGTGTACGCCAAGAAGCAAGGCCAGTGGGTTGAGGTTTCACCTGAGATTGTGTACTGGAAAACTGGAGGGGCGCTGAAGGCCATCGCGACGGCAGGCATCCGGCATGGCGATGTGAACGGTCACGTGCAGGGGGCGAACAGCCACACCAGCTTTGGGACTCCGCTGGAGTTCTTGATCGTGGCGCCGGAGGGCACCGACTTGGCTGAGTACCAGTTGCTGCGCCTGCATTCCAACAAAGATAACCGCGAATTCCGCACGATCACGGGCGGCTTCCTGCATTCTAAGAGCGGATCGCAGCGCGACCAGGTACCGTTTGATGGGAAAAAAATAGCGAGCCGGGCGTATGAACTGACCTTTCCGGCGAGCGCCGGGTCGGGAGATTACGGGCTCTTGCCGCCCGGTTCCACCAGCGGGTCGGGGAAGATCTATTCCTTCCGAGTAATCGAATAATGCAGGACGGCACTCATCCAGGGAGTGAGTCATGAAAAAACGGAATCTCAGGAATTTCATCACGTTTCTCATTGCTCTTGGGGCGGCTGCTTGCCTGGGATGTGCGCAGACTGACGCAAGAGTTTCACCGGCAGGCCAGGCCAAGAAACGCTCCCCGATGACGGCAGAAGATGTCGTCACCCTGGCCAAAGCCGGAGTGAGCGAGCAGGTCATTCTCACGCAGATCCGCGCCAAGCACGCGTCCTTTGATCTGACGGCGGATCAGCTCATTCAACTGAAATCCGCGCCGGTCAGCGAGCGTGTTATCCGGGCGATGATGGAGTTGCCCGCGCCGCAGAATGCACCGAAAGAAACCGCGGCCTCGGCGCCCGTGCCAGGCTCCCGTGCCACCGGTCCTTCGAAAAAACTGAAAGCTCAGCCCGCGACGCCGACTCACGCCACCGTTACGGCGCGCACGGCCGTTCCGCTGAAATCTGTTTCACCGCCCGCGCCGGTGCAGTGGATTGCGCATAACGATCCTATGGGCTTTTCGGTGAATGTACCGGCGGGCTGGCAGTTGCACACCGACCGGCAACTATTGACCACTGCATAAATAATGCAATACACTGACCTTCAGGGGGGAACTCTTATGCCCCGACTGAAGGGTAGTGCCGATCTGCTGGAGGACCGTCGCCGAAGAGCGCTGGCATTGTGGGATACGGG